>LGOV01020814.1_pt1 | contig 17763 bp, 36 predicted proteins | sample 469881 | NCBI WGS metagenome assembly LGOV01 (sample SAMN03857199, study PRJNA290197) | marine sediment metagenome | biome: marine cold seep biome; feature: cold seep; material: marine sediment; isolation source: sample #5579, elevator 3A push core 41 containing 12 cm of sediment... ...
GCATGTGTTGCTTCTGCATTTATAGCTTTTGTAAAATAGCTCTTAATGCTACTTACTTTAGTTCTACTCATATATTGTTCACTCTCCTTTAATTACATTATAGTTCATCAAATGACCTATGTCAATAAAAAAGGCTCAATGTATGAACCTTTAATTTTGATAAGAGATTTGTTTGTTTTAGTTATGATTTAATCTGTTTTAATTCGAAAATTATACCTTCAATTTTTCCATCTTTTACNNTACATCGTTATATATTGCTGTTTTATTAATTATTTCATATTTATTACTATTAATAATAACTTCCTCATCACACATTAAATGAGATAATTTTTCTATATCTTTTGCTACAGCATATAGTAACGAATATCCATATTCAAATCGTACATATCCATTATCATAAGTGTTATATCTTTTTGTTCTTAACTCTGGTTCTAATTCTATAAAATCGTTTAAACTCCAATTTACTTCAACCTCTTTTAAACTTTTCCATGCATTTTTAATGAAGTTTTGTGTATCAAATAATAACTGTTCATTAGCATTTGGATCATTTCTAATTGCTAATACAACTCCATGTTTAGAATATGTATATGTGAACAGCCTTTGAAACTCTTCTGTTTCATCTGATGTTCTCATTGCACTATCCTGATTTTTAAATTGCAACTTAACACTACAAAATTGACCAGGTAGGATGCGGGATTCATCTAATATTATTTCATTTTCTTTATTCATTTCTTTAATCTCTCCTCTATTTTAGTTTATTGTCGTTTAATCTAGTCTCTTATCATATGTCATTCTACCATACTAATTTACGTTTTGCAATGAAAAAGGATACTCATTTATAGCTAAATATCCTTTTTGTGTGTGAGATTTAAAACCATATATAGAACTCTCTCACTGGATCTGCTTCTCGATTAGCGAACCACTGTTCTTTTTCCATAATTATTGCTTCAGTGCATATATTACGGATACTCATTCGATTAGAAATGAGACTACCGCTGCTCCTAATCAAGTTGCAGTAGTGGAATTAACTTAATTCTACCACTTTTAAATTATTTTAGCAATATTTATTTGTATTTTATACGGCATTATGCTATACTCGTGTTATAAGGAGTTGAAATAATGATAAGAAAAGCAAGAAAGAAACCAGTAGAGATTGAATGGATTAGTTTTAATGATTTAGAAAAAGCACATTATAATATTGAAAATGCATTTATAATTTCAAACAAATTTTTTAATATAGTAAGCAAATTAGAAACAAACCCAAAAGCAAATGTTAATGAGTTTTTAATTTCAACATTAGAAGGAACAATGAAAATGACTTGTAAAGATGTGTTGATTATAGGAGTTAGAGGCGAAATTTACCCATGTAAGATTGATATATTTAAAGAAACTTATGAGGTGATTTAGTGATGTTTATAGAAATAGGAAATATTTTGATTAACGTAGACGAGATCCTTTCTGTTGAAGTTGACAATAAAAAGAATAAATTCACTGTTTACATGATTAAGCACGCTGGCCAGACAGATGTTTTTGGCTCGTATTGGGATTTCCATACTAAACATTATCCAGAATTTAAATCTAAGTTATTACAATGCGGGAAAGAGATTTATTAAATGAGAAAGAGGTGAAGTAATGAAATTGTATAAAGTAGAAATGTTTTATGGCGAACACGAAATAGGTGTTAGATTAGTTACACATCTTGTAAAAAAATATTCGAGAAGAAAAGGTATATTTTATTTGAGAAACGGCATAAAACTTACTGAAACAAGAGTCGATAGAAAAAAAGATTATTGGACAACGTGGACTACCGATTTTATGGATATTCCTAATATTAAAAGAAGTATGCTAGAGTTGAATTTGTCAAAATCTATAGAACAGCAAAAAAAGAATCTTGAATACGATGAGGCTATGATAAAAAGATTAAAAGAATTAATTGACCAATTGTAACCAGATCTTACACTCCAGGTTTGAGTCATTAAGAGGACTTTGTGTTCTCTTTTTTGGTGTGGAAAGACCAAAAATAAAGGATGTGGAAAGTCGTTTTGAAAATCCAATTCTCTCGCTGTTACTACTAGAAACATTTTAAGGAAGGCGGAAACCAAAGGGGCGTAGGCTTCGGCGCTTTTGCGCTATAAAGATAAGGATGGGGGGTGCGCTTTCCTTATTTCTTATAATGGCTTAGTTTAGCGGTAATCCCCATTGTGTTTGAGTGCGCTTGTGTTCTGTTTAATCGTATGGTTTAATGGAGTCATCAAGGAAGCACCGCTCACAGTTCATAAGCCTTGAAGCTATCTATAATAATAGCGTGAGTCACTGTCTAATAGCACCGTGTGATTAAGAAGCCAATTGACAAGTTGGTGGGTTGTATCCCTTAATAGATATAATAGCGGTAGAGCGTGAAACACAGTGAAGGTCGAGATATATATAAGGGTATCACTCATAAACAAGGATACTCCTACATCATTAGCGTTGAGGTGGTAGTAAGCAAGTACGAGATTGCATAGTGCTGAAAATCCTAGTTATCAAGTAAAGCCTTAAATGGGCTTGCATGATACAGAGAATACAGGCTTTTAATTGCTTGTATACACTCTTATTAATATCGCAATGACTTTATAGCAAGATAATTATTATTAAGCTATCTAAAGGTTACAAAAGACTATAAACGAGCGAAATATAATAGCATCGAATCAGTTGAAACCCTGAATAGGTGCAAATCACATATTATAAGAGAGGATAACATATATATAAAATATATATTTATATCTCTCTTATTGTGTGGTCTTTGGTATCAATGAGAATTAGATCTAATTAAGCCAAGAGTCTGATTGATGTTGAAGACTGCACAATAGTGTAGAGAAATGAGGCTGTTTTATGATAGAGACAGGTAGAAAAGGGTATCCAAACGCTTATACTCCGTATTCATGGATGGGAGTAAATTATAATAGACATCTAGACACAAAGTCTATTTCTAAATTGATTAGAAAAGAGTTAAAATTATTATATCCAAGTTGTAAGTTTTCAATCACTACAAAATATAATCATATTGCTATTTGTTTAATGGTTACAAATAGGACTCCTTTTGAAGTAGACGCTAACATCAATTATGATTTGCTAGCTTCTAGAGATTACTGGAGTACAAACAAAGAGATACAAGAGAGATTTAAGAACATTAGACACGAGATGTACTTATCAGTAAATCAATTTTATATTGATAAAGCTTCACTACTAAACAAAGGAGCTAAAGAGATGTTTGCTAAGATTAAAGACATGCTAGATAGTTTTAATTTTGATGACAGTGACAGTCAAACAGACTATTTTCACACTAACTTCTATGTTGGTTTAAGCGTAGGTCGCTGGGATAAACCATTAGTAATAATTTAATATAACTCAAAAGGGAATGATTGGTTTGTCAGATCTAATAAGCCACCGTTCTCTTTAAAGTGCTATTAAAGGCTAGAAAGAGGTAAAATTATGAATGGAGCAGAAATGTATACAAGTAGCGAGGAATCAAACGACAAAAAGCGTAGAGATTTACAAGAGAAGTTAAAAGAAACAAAAAGCATTGAAGAAATGATTGAATGTAAGAAAGCAATTTTGCTTCTAGACCGTGAGGATATATTAAACGATTTAGAAAATGCAAAGCAAAAATATGCAAATACAACAGATACTTTGAATATTGAATTAGTAGAACTTGACGAAGCATTAAAACAATATAAATAGAAAGAGGTGTTATCTATGCGTTGTAAAGACCAGAGGTTGTTGCTTAAGGCTTTAAATGACAAAATTAATAAATTAACTAGAACTTTAAATTGTGAAACGGCTAAGGTAGGTAGCGAACAGAACACCACACTTATTAGTAAAGTCTCTATTAAGATTGCTAACGCTAACAGAAGTATCTCGGTTTTAAGTTGAGTGCCAGGTGTCAAGGTAATCTACTGTGTCAAGTAGTTTTACTGTACACGAGTTCTCGGCTTACCTAGTAGATAAAAAGCATTGTGACAGGGTTGTCATAAAATTTGGCGCCCTCAGTTCTTTAATAGAAGTTATATATTATTATATAAAGGCAAATTTAAGTCGAAAAAGAAAAGGAGAAAAAATGAGTAAAAATCAAGGGGCAAAAGTAACACACATCCATAGGATTAAAGGAGTAGGATACCACTTCACAGACATAAGAGATTTGGAGACATTTAAGAGAGTGGTCAATGCAATAAATAATAAGAATAAAAAGGCATTTGATAAAGAAATCAAAGAAGAAGGAATGATAACAAAAGAGCTATTAAATAATATAAATAAGTATGCAGGAATAGAGCTTTTAGAAGAGGTAAAAGAGGAGAAATAAGAAAACATAAAAAGAAGACACTTATATTATAATATATAATACAGTAATACTTAAAAGATATATACATAAAGATAATAAGATAGAAGCAAAAAAGAAAAGAGGGTAAAGAATGGAAAAAGAAATGAGCTATGAAGAGTTAATAAAAAAAGTAATCCTTACAGAATTAAAAGCAATAAAGTTTGGAGACATCCCTTATGAAGTAGTCGAGGATATATATGATATATATCTAGATAGAGACGAGTTAGTCAGTATATTTGATATAAAAGAGATATTTATAGAAAGGGGTTTAATAGATGCGTGAGAAAGATTATATCGGTAAAAATTACAACATGCTATCAATGAAAGAAAAAGATTTTGTACTTACAAGTGAGACATTGCTCTTTTGTGAAAAGTGTTTTATCATTTATCATTATGATAATATTAGAAATTGTGAAACTTATTATGAAGAAAACAAAGACGATTTCGAAATGTTTGGAGATGCAAGTGATTTTAATGAGAAGAGCTTCCAAATTCAAAAAAGGATTGCAAATAAATATTTTTGTTTAGATGTGGAATGTTATATAAAAGAATTTAATAAACTAAATAAGTAACATAGTAAACACTTATTATATATTATAGTAAGAAGCCAAGAATCAGATCAAATTATGAAAAGGAGGAAATCTATGAAAAGGAGGAAATCTATGAAAAGCGAAGTTGGAATGGAACAAGAAACAATAGCAATATCAAAAAGTTTATTGGGAGAGCTTCAAGATTTTATTCAAACATATCGAGAAATAAGAGATATGACTTTAGAAGAAGAAATCAACACTCAATACTTGTTAGAAGAATTAGAAAAAGCAGAACAAAAGGCTTAAATATCCCCCTTATAATATGACCTAGAACAATTAAAAAGTCATTAGAGGGCAGTTCTAAAGACATAAATATTCATTAAAACAAAGAATCACTATAAAATAGCCTAAATAGAGTGGAATCGCCGAAAATACAGTTCAATATTGTAAAAAAGGTTCAACTGTTGGTGTAAAGGCTAGATTAAGACAAAAATATCATGATAATGAAGATGGAACATCATTTAGTTATCCAGAAATAGTAGCTGAAAAGATTACTTTCATCAATACTAAAAATGATAAATAATATGGGAAATATTAGTGTGGTGTCTTTATGCTTAATAAAAGAAAAAGAGTTACAATACTGTATTGGTAAAATGAGTAATCCTGAAAAAGTTTTTAAGTTTTTAAATGACCAAATTGGGAATAAGTCTCAAGAGCATTTTGTGGTGTTATCTCTAGATTCAAAAGGAAATGTTAATTCATTCAATACCACTCATATTGGTACTATCAATAGCACTTTGATACATCCGAGAGAGATATTTAAAGTAGCAATTATTTCAAATGCAAGTGCCATTATATTAGCTCATAATCATCCAAGTGGAGATGCTACACCAAGCGAAAAGGATATTAAAGTTACAAAATCGCTAGTAAAAGCGTCAAAACATCTTGATATTGAGATATTAGACCATATTATCGTTGGAGATAATAAGTATTTTTCATTTAAAGAAAAAGGCATCATTTAACATAACTGTACAGTATTTATACTTGACAGGAGATTAAGCCTTAACAAAAGCTTTAAGATTGTTTTTAAAATCTATTAGAAAGGAGTTTCACTGTGGGGAAGCGAATAAATAGAATAAAGTTTTTTAATGACTTTACTGAAAAGTTTGATTTCACTATGAACCAATATGATTTTACAACGAAAAATTATTATTATTTTAAAGATAACAACAATGTAGATTGTGGAATTGTTGAGTTTATTAGCAGAACAAATAAATATTTATTTACAGTTTATTCAAATATTTATATTTTTGATAATGAAGCAAAAACAAAAGAAATTCACGCATATATCTTAGATTATTTTAAAAACTTAAAACTTGATAGAAATATTGTTGTTTATAATGCAATAGAACGATTAAGCACCGTAGTTTAGAAAAACAGATATATATTATTACAATATATATATCTAAAAAAATAAAAGACCTTGAAAAAGGCGGAAAGTAGGTAGAGAAATGAGAAATTACATGATTAAAATAACAATGATAACAGAAATAGAAGTATGTGATGAAGAAAGTTTTGAAAGCGCTAAAAATTATGTTCAAAACGATTTAGATAATTATTCATTACCATTTGATTTTGAAGTTGAAATAGAGGAGGCATAAAAATGAAAATTAAGATTGAAATTAAAAACGGAAAGATTAGTTCTTATTATGGATTGTTTACACAAAAAGAACGTGAATTAATTAATGAAGCGTTTGAAGTTAAATATGCTTTTAAAAAGCCAAGAAACAAAATAGAGTATTTGGAAGTGAGGAAACTAGATAATGAATGATAGCAATATATTAGGCATTAAAGATATTTCAATATTGCGACATTTGGCACATATGGAAAAGTTAAAAATAAAAGATAGATTAGAGGAAGTAAGAGCGCAACAATCTAATAAAAATTTTAACAGTGTATTATCTGAATATGAGGAAATGATAATTGTAAAAACAAAATTAATTATTATGGATATATAAAATGAAAAAAATCTATGCGCCTTTTAGGTGGGCTGGAAGCAAGGCAAAATTAACTAATGAACTGTTCTCGCATTTCAAAGATAACAAAATATATGTTGAGCCTTTTCTTGGCAGTGGTGTTGTTTTGTTTAGATTATTACAAGAAAATAGATATGATAAATATATTGTTAATGATATAAATGTATCAATCATAACTTTTTATAAAGCTATACAGCAAGATGTTGACATTGTTGTGAGTAATCTAATCAAAATGAGAGATGCTTACAATGGTAGTATTGATAAACAAGCTTTCTATTACGCAGCTAGAACACGATTCAATGAGGATAAATCGAACTACTTACTATTTTGGTTATTAATGAAAGCCGGGTTCAATGGCCTTTATCGAGAAAATAAAAAAGGGTTTTATAATGCTCCATCTGGTAAAAAAGAGAAAATAACTCTAGACACAAATATGATTTATGAAATTAGTAAGCTGATTCAGAATGTGGAATTTTATAATATGGACTATCGAGACTTTTATCTCATGTTGGAAACAAACAAAGATATGTTCGTTTATAATGATCCTCCCTACTGCAATAGTCAAAAGTTTACAGCTGAAGGATTTGATAACCATAAATTTGCTAGCTTCTTAGAAGATGTTAAATGTGACATCGCAATTAGTGATATTGATAGTGAATCAAGCAACACAATCTATCAAAAGTTTACAAAAAGATTTATTAAAGAACAAAAGAGAGTCATAAACATATTAAATATTTCTAAAATAATAGAAGTATTATATGTAAACTATTAAAGGAGAAGTGAGAAATGAATATTTTAATTAAAAATTATACTGAACAAGTTAATCCTGCTGAAATATCTGCAATGATACAAGTTTACACTTTGCCAGAACACTATAATAGAATGATAATTGGCAACCCAATAGTCATTAAAGATGAGAGAAGATTGAAAAGTCCAACAGTTATAGTAACTAAACAAGGTAACGGAAACTTGTGCTTTGATTTCAAAACAAAGGAGGATGAACAATGACTAAAAAAATTGAAGAATTGATCCAAATGTTAGAATGTTTTATAATGGACTATGTAGAAACAAAAGATAGTATATACATTATCTTAAAAAGTGAACAACTCAAAATAAATAAAACATCAGGGAAAATAGACAACAAACATTTCCCAACAATAGATTCAATATTAACCGAGCTTAAAACTTGGTAGAAAAGAGGTAAGAGAAATGAAAAAAGAAAACTTTGAAACGCAGATTAATTTAGTAGATTTTACGATTGTAGGGTTTGATGAAAATGGTGTAGCTTATGAATGTTGTTTACATAATGAGAAACATATTGAAATAGTAGACAAAATTAAAAAATTACTAATGAGATGTGAAATAACTGCCAAAATAATCAAAGGCATCGAGAGGAATAATCCCAATGACAAAAGCTGAATTATCAAGATATTTCAATATCAACCATAGCAATATAGGAAGAGGGCTAGTTGCCGGTATTCCGTATTATGAATTTCATGATATTTTAGAAAATGACTCTCTAACTAGGAGAGAAAAGAAAAACTTGATCTATGGATTTAAAGATGTAACTAGAACTATAAAAGACAGCATCTGGGAAAGATTCATCGGCGATAAAGGATTTAATTACTCAAAAGGAAGTATTTATATGGTGGGATTCAAAAAGATACAAAAAGAGTTCCATGAAGAAGCGTTATGCGCTATGAAGCATTAAAAGGAGGAATGAATAATGAAAGCTAAAGCAGGAAAATATGCAAGATATAAAAATATTTTAGGTTTAATATTTGATGATAATGTTACAGAAACACAAATTGCTATAAAAACAATGAGCTATAATTTCATGACTTTATTAGACAAGGATAAAGTAAAAGTAGCAAACGACCCTAGAGAATTAGTAGAATGTGATGACATGATTAGAAGAAGAATTTTTATTGGTAGTGACAGAATTGAAACAAAGAGTATTCCCTTAGCAGTAAGTGGAAATATGAAAGACAAGGTTATGATATATGCTGATAGTATGTTTATTTCTCATAGTGATATAGTAGAAATCCTAACACCAAAAGGTAAAGACTATATTTGTCAATGGGAGGCAGAATAATGGATTATATCGGAGTAGTAAAAGATAACTACCTATTCACAAACAGCAAACTATCCAAAGGTGACATTGTGTATCATTACAATAAATTGGGTAAAATGTGGCCTTTATGCACACAATCAGATACATTGATGAGAGATAAAATATTCAATGAAATGGTAGAAAAAGATGTGAATTATAGACCTTATCATATTAATGGTAAATTTTATCAAGGCACAGGCCGTATCACATCTAAGTATAGAGTGGTAGAAGTGTATGAAACAAGTTTTGTAGATGGAACTTGGTATTATACAAAAGGAAATATAATAAAAGGTATTGTTCCAATGCTAACAATTAAAGGATTTGGATATAAAGGACAAAGATTTGAAGTCAAACTAGAAAAAATCAAAGATGTAGACCTAGAGTTGTCGGATTTTGTTAGTTGGAATAAGGTTAATAATCATGTTAAATGGTATAACAAGAATTATGAAACAAACAACAGTGTAGAAGGTTTTATTCGTTCATATAACCAACCAATCGTTATGAATTATATAAATAGATTTAAACTCACAAAATACACTGGATTGACTCGTTGTATTAGAATTGGAGATGAATAGATATGCTTAAATACACAGGAAGTTTTGATAAGTTGAAAGATTATGGGTTTAAAATTGAAGAAGATTATTTTATTATAACAACTAAAGAAAATGAATATAGATATGTAAATGAAAATCCAAAGTATAATATATCACTTGTTATTGTTGATAATGAAAATGCTACCAAAGAAGATATACCACAACACAGAGATATATATTTAATTAGTAATGGTGAAGATGTTGTAAGTGTTGCCCCAATGACATTATTATACACTCTCATCAAAGATGGATTAGTTATTAAGGTGGAAGAGTAACCACAAAGGAGGTTATTAATAACACATAAAATTTACGTTCTAACTGTTTTAAACTACAAAACATATAAAGATATTGTTTATATATACAAACTAAACTACACAAAGGAAGAGGTGGTAAATTGGGCAAAAGAAAACAATACAAGATCAATCAAAGGATAGTTTTTGTTAAAAAAGATGTTAAAATGCTTGGAGTAATCAAAACTATAAGGGTTAAAAGAAATAATATTGTCATAAGAACTGTTAGAGGAGATCAAACCGTAAGTATGGATAGTGTTTTTCCGTTTGATCTAGGTGGGACACTCAATATTATTAAACAATCCCAATCTAACAACTTCCAAAACTTTTAGTTTAAAACAGTTGATTTATGTTCATTTGTGTAGTATAATGAACTATAGAAAGGAAGTGATTCAATGGAAAACAAAAAAATACAGCAATTTCTTATTAGAAAAATGAATTTAAAGCCTGATAAGGTTGTTTTCCTATACCTAACTAAAGTGATAGAACATTGGGAAAATGGTGGTACTATTAGAGGGTCGTTAGGTCATGTATCAAAAACAAAAAATGTTGCTAACAGAGCATTATCAAGACACATAACAGCAATTGTTGGTACAAAAGAATACCGAGAATTAACAGGAGTAAAATATTCAATATCTCCTAATGATTATCTTGGTATTATGTATAGACTATACTTTTTAGAAGGAGAAGATTAAATGAAAAACATTAAATTTAAAAGTTTTACAACTTCAGATTTTCAAGGCGTTAAGCATTTTGAGTTTGATTTTAATAAAGACAGTGCAACTCAATTGCTCGGAACAAACCGTAGTGGTAAGTCTTCTATTGTTGCTGCTATTTTATGGACTATCACTTCAAAAAACGCACAGGATCAATCTGATTCTCATTTTCAAATTGTGCCATTAGATAGTGAAGGAAGAATGATACATACATCCGAGCCATCTGGGAAATTGGTTATTGAAGTTGATGGTGTAGAGACTATTATTGAACGTAAATTAAAATTGAAGATACCTAAAACAAATGACAATTCTATTGACTACACTCAAAGATTTAAAACTGAAAGAAAATTCTTTATTAATGGATTGAATTATAAAGCAACTCAATTCAATGGTGAAATAGCAAAAATATTTGGAGAAGAAAATTCAGTTAAAATTTTAATGAACGTTATTCATTTTGGTATGAATATGTCAGAGAAAAAACAAAGAGAATTGTTGTTATCTTACATTAGACCAGTTACACATGAAATGTTATGTTCTATTGATGAAAGATTTAAAGAGTTAGTAGAGTTAGAAAAATTAGAGTTTAACGATGTTTTAACTCAAACAAGAAGTAAAATTAAAGGGAACAAAGAAGATTTAACATCTATTAAGGCTAGAATAGCTGAAAAAAAATTAGATCTAATTGATTTTAAAGATGTTGATTTAAGTAAGTTTGGCGAATTAGAAACAAAACGTACAAAAGTCCAAAATGAAATCAAGACTTTAAATGACAAAATGAAAGCCCAAGATGATAACAAAAAAGAAGCATCAAACTTAGAACGAGATTTATTATCAATTGAACACGATATTAAAAATTTCAATTCTGATTTTGATAGAGATAAACAAATGAAAACAGATTCTATTGATCGTAAAATTGATAATCTAGATAATGATATTGAAAGATGTATAAACAAAAGAGAAAGATTGTCAAACGATTTTGATGCAGAAGACCTTAAAATTGATAATGCTTCTGAAGGTGTAGATGAATTAATTAAAACCCAAACGGAAGAATTGAAAGAAGAAAATACTAATCATATAAATAGAATTGCGAGTAAATACGAAGGAAGTGATCTGAAATCTAAGATTGCAAATTTAGTAGAAAAAGAAGTAGTGGATACCTGCCATGTTTGTAATCAAGCGTTACCATTAGAAGATGTGGCAACTTCTCAAGAAAAAATTGATAAAGACATCGAAGAGTTGCGAGAAGAATTAGGTCAATTATTCAAAGACAAGGAAGCCAAACTATTAGAATTAAATAATAGTCATAAAGAGGAGTTAGAACTCTTAAAAAACAGTAGAGAATCTAAAATTAAATCAAGAATCTCTTCTTTCGAATTGGAAATTGAAAGAATACGAACAAGTGGTAGAGAGAACAATACAGAAAAAGAGAAGTATATCTTAACTAAAAAAGAACTTGAAAAAGACTTAAAAGTTATTGAAGATTCACAACCAAATCAAGCTGAAAAAGATATGTTGTTCAATAAGAAAGAAAAAATCGAAGATGATATTAAGAAACTTGGTGGGAATAAAACTATTAATTTTAGTGATATTCAAGACAAACAAAGCATCTTAGATGATTTAAATATTAAATTAAACAGTAAAGATGAAATAACAAGAAACAGAAATAGACTTGCTGAATTAGTCAAAGATCAAAAAGCAAAGATCAAAGGATTATCTAATTTAGAAGATAAAATTATGTTGCTAGATGCATACTTAAAAGTTAAAAATGATTTATTATCTAAAGAATTAAGAAAACATTTTAGTGAAAAAATCACATTTAAATTCCTCGACTATACGCAAGATGGTAGTATTAAAGATGTATTTAAACTATTAATTGATGGAGTTCCTTATCCATCAGCAAATACTGAAGGCCAAATTTCAACTGGAATTGAGATGATTAAGTTCTTCCAAACTAAATTAGGAATTAGCTTACCGATATTAATAGACAATCGTGAAGCGGTGGTTATTGATTTACCTGAAATGAATGTTCAAAGTTTAGAATGTATTGCAATAAAGAAACACAAAAAGCTAACAGTTATAGGAGTTGAATAAAGAATGAAATTTTATAAAGGCGATACGGTAAAGGTTATTAAAACTTTTAATTACTTTTTCAATAGTATGATTGGTAAAACTGGTGTTATTTCAATGTTAGAACAAGGCGAAGGGTATCCATATTTTTTAAAAGGTGTTAGTGGTAATTGGTGTGATGAAGAACTTGAATTAGTATCAAGAGCATTTGGTGTTGGCGATACTGTTAGGGTTGTTAGTGATTATCAAAAGTTCAGTTTTACAATGGGTGATTTTATGCCTAGTTTACTTGGCAACATTAGAGTTATCAAAAGAAACGATTATGAAGAAAATGCACCATACATTTACGAAGATACAAAAGGTTATTGTTGGAAAACTGACCAGTTGGAACTTGTTAAGAGGAAAAACGATAGTAGAGCTTTATTCATTAATAATTCTCACACTAGGAAAACGATAAAAGAATTATATGATTTTTCACACAAACCTATTGATGAGAGAGTTAAAGATTATGGATTAGACCATATTAGATATTTTGGAAGACACATTTTAGGTGATTTCGGTAGAAAGGCTAAAACAAGTATGAAAATAACTGAAATTAAAGGAATTAAATTTGAAGATAAAAAAGATAAATTCTTTAATAATTTACCACGCTATCTTAGACCTAGAAAAGTTCATATCACACCTAGCCGTAGTAACATTACAGTGTTTTGGAAAGATGGTACTACTACAAATGTAACGGCTCAAAAAGGTGATAGATTTGATGTTAATATGGGGTTTGGAATGGCTCTTATGAAAAAAGTATTTGGGAATTGTAGTATCACGGAATTAAAATTTAAAACAAAAACTCACAACAGAAAGAAAAAAATAAAAAAGGAGGAAACAAAATGAAAAAATTAGTATTATTTATCACAGTTTTATTATTAGTGTTTACATTAACAGGATGTAGTGATGCGGATGTAGTATCGAGTAATCTTAGCAAAGATGCAGACCAGTTTAAAATTCAAAGAAGAATTGTGTTTTATAACGGCATCACAGATACTTACATGTTTGAAATTATAGGTAATTGTTCCATAAATGCAGATATGGCAGATGAACAATTAGAAGTCGTTTGCAAACTTGGAGAAGATACTTATCAAAAACATTATTTAGGGCTTAGCGACAATGTATCATATATTGTTGAACAACTTGAATGGGTAGAAGCAAACAAGTATCAGTATAAGATTATATTCAAACCTGACATGATTATTCCAATAGAAATTGATGTAGAATAAAAAAGGAGAGAAAACAAAATGAGAATTTATAATTTTAAAACAAAAAAAGGTTGGAGAAAAAGTATAACATTTCAAGATGATGCTATAACAAGAGGTGTTAATGCTTTTAATAATGTAGTTCAAACCGAATTAGGTGGGGAAACAGAATGTGTTTATGTAGATGTTTTTCACCCTTTAGCGTGTAATACTAAATTATGCATTGTAAATGAAAATTTAATGTTAGAAACAACAAAAGAAAAGTTATTACAAGAAAAACTAATTTATAAGGAGGAATTTTAAAATGGAAGAAAAGAAAAATGAAGTAACAAAGTTTGACAAGCAACAGTTAGCAGAGAATATGGGGCTTACAGTTCCAAAAAACATTACTGATAAAGTATTAAACTCTTTAGAAATTAATATGAAAGATGATAGATTACATTTACCTAAAAATTTCAGTTTACCAAACTCTATGAAAAGTGCTTACTTAAAATTGCAAGAAACGGTAAATAAAAATGGTGTTCCCGTCTTAGAAGCTTGCACAGAAAAAAGCATTGTAAACGCATTATTATTTACAGCGCTTTCAGGCCTTACTTGCGCAAAAGATCAAATTTATTATATTGCGTATAAAAACGTACTAAAACCTATGCCATCTGTATTTGGTAATATCGCAATTAGTCAAAGAATGAGTTCTGTCGAAGGCCCTCCAATTGCCAAAATGATTTACAAAGGCGATAAAGTAACAATTGGAGAAAATGAACTTGGAGAAGAAACTATCATTAATCATGAAAGAACTTGGGATAGCCGTATGACCAATAAAATTACAGCTGCTTATGCTACAATTAAAGTTAATGGTGTAGTAAGGTCAGCAATTATGACAATGCCAGAAATTTTAGAATCCTGGTCAAAATCTAAAACTGATAAGGAACATAAATTACATCAAAGTGAATTTGTTAAACGCACAATTATAAACAGATTACTTAAACCAATAATTAAATCAAGTGATGATTCAGATTTAGCGTTTAGCGCAGGCTCATCTGAAGGAGATTTCGATAAAACTAATGTAGTAGATCCTGATACTGGGGAAATTGAAAATGATAAACCAATTAAAGAATTAGAAGAAACAACTATTCATGAAGAGACTTTTGATGAACCAACAAAAGAAGAAGAAGTTAAAATTGAGCCTGTTGAAAAAAATGTTGAAGGAAAACAAACAACTTTACCTTTAGGTGGAGACAAGCCTAAAAGAAATAAAGATTTTTAAGAGGTAAATAAGAAATTCGAATGGGAGTTCGAATAGATGAAAAATTCGAACTCTCGTTAGAATATTAAGGAGTGAGTAGATGAATAGGGAAGAACTATTAGAGAGTCTTACTAATCTTGAAAAATCAATTAAAGACAGAGATGAATTAACTCTTGATGATTATAAGCAACATATGTTAATGTTATTATTTTTGATTAAAGAATTGATTAAAGAAACTGTTAAATATGCTTAGACATATATCATTAGTAAGTTCATCGAACGGGAATTGCCATCTAATTTCAAGTGATGGTGGAGATTCTTATATAATGTTAGATGCAGGAATTTTAGCTAAAGATTTAAAAAAGAAACTATTTGATTTGGGAATTGGGATGCATCAAATCAAAGGAGCATTTATTACGCATGAACACATGGATCATATTAAAGGAGTTAAAGATTTACTTCCTTATATGCCTGTATATTTAACTGAAGGAACGTTAAATGCGTTGAACTATGAAGATGTTAATTTAATTCCTATCAAAAAGAATAACCCAATCAAAACTGAAAACGGATTTACTTTTGTATCATTTGAAATTAGACATGATGCTGCTGAACCGGTTAATTATATATTTAAAAATTCAATAGGTGAATTTGGGATCTATATAACCGATACTGGAGATGTGAAAGTTAAACTCCCAAATATTAGACCAACATTCATACTGATTGAGGCTAATTTTGATAGAGATGTTCTTAGAGATAAAATTGAAGCATCAAGAAAAAAAATTGTTAGAGATAGAGGTTTTGAATCTAAGTTTAGCAATAGACAGTTGGATGAAAAGTTCGGCCATTTATCATACCAGGACACAATTAGGATTTTAAAAACAATGCAATTAGGGTTAGTAAAACAAATTACATTATGTCATGTGTCACCTACAAATGGTCACGATTACTTCGCTGACAGAGTAGCAGCTGCATTTGAAAACAAATATCCAGTTAAACAGTTAAAGCCGTTTGAAGTGGATATAACTATAATAGAAAAGAAAACAAAATACGGATTTTAAGGAGATGACAAAATGAACATAACATATAATGTTGGATATATATCAACAGATTTAGTTTTGCAGTATGGAAAGAAAAGTAATACTCCATTTATAAGATTCCAAGTAACTTGTAAAAGAGGTAAAAGCGTACAGTTTGTTAATTTTATTGCATGGCGCAAACAAGCTGAGAATATTGTTAAGTTTTGTAAAAAAGGAGATCAAATCTCAATTGAAGGCGAAACGGTCAAATCTCAATATGAAAACGATTCAAATGTATTCATAACAGTACAAGAAATAAGAACTGTTATAGTAACCTTTATCGGTTTAAAATCAATGACATTAGAAGAAGATTTACCAGTTACAAACACAGAAACAGAGGGTGCTTTTTACAGTGAGGAAGATATTAATTTTTAAAAACGGACGATTTTAAATGGTAATAATCGCTTTAATGCTGTGATATAAGGTTTTATGATAAAATAAAAACGAACGGAGGGAAGTAAAATAAATGGATAGAAAAACAAAATTATACTATGATGATATATTGTGGTATGAAATCTTTAAATGTTTAGACCATAAATCTATGGCAAGCTTAGATAAGTTGTCAGATCTTATGATTAAAAAAGGATTTAAAGATTCCAATAAAAATAAAGTTGATAGAGCGTTAGAACGATTACAAGGAAGAGGAAAGATAGACAGGCATATTGATGGTAAATACTATATCACAATCGCTATGAGAGAGGTTTATGTATATGATGAACCTAATGCATACTTTGTTGATGAAAAGCCAGTTAAGCTTACTCCTAAAGCTCAACAAGTTTATAATTACTTCATTGATAATAAGTTAGTCGGGAGAAGAAATACTGTATCTATGAGATTCTTAGCCAAGTGGATAGATGTTGATGAAAGACATTTAAGAAGGATTATAGAGCGAATTAATAATCGTGGTTATACATTTGGAAATGGCCAAACATTTACAAGAAAAATAATGGGAAGTTATAATGTTCAAAATTCTGGATATTATTTAGTTGAAACAAAACAAGAAGAAGACGATTATTTAAGAAGATACGATCAAGCTTTATATAAAGCATCTAGGAAATCAAGAATAGGTAGAGAGGATTTTGGTAGAAATGACCAAATTTCAGCAAACTTAGAAAGAATAGAAGATGTGATGTTAGAACATTATGAACAAACTTTTAGCCAAGTGAAATCTGTTAGTGATGATATTATGGTTGATGGTTTTATAGAAAAAGAGTATTAATTAGGAGGAATAAGAAATGAAATTAAAAGAAAGTGTTAGATTAAATTTAGTAAAAATGAAATGGGATTTTGAAGATTACGAAAAAGATGGTGTTAAGTATTTAGCATTAGGAGAAATTGATACAGTTTTAATCAATAAAGAAACAAGAGAAATATCACATATGGGGTTAAATATTGGTATGTTAGCGATAGTTGATATATTCAAATCTCTTAATATGGTAGAGGAATAACAAATGAAAAGTATATTAGTAACAGACACACCAAAGAGTTGTAGTGA
>LGOV01008146.1_pt2 | contig 17693 bp, 17 predicted proteins | sample 469881 | NCBI WGS metagenome assembly LGOV01 (sample SAMN03857199, study PRJNA290197) | marine sediment metagenome | biome: marine cold seep biome; feature: cold seep; material: marine sediment; isolation source: sample #5579, elevator 3A push core 41 containing 12 cm of sediment... ...
GCTACAGGTCGTGCTTTTTATATGTTGCATATAATTGAAGAAATTAAAGAGTATATTAATATTTTTATCTTGATTAATGGCCAAATAATAATGAAAAATGGTGAAACAATATATCGAAATCCTATTGAAAAAGATAAAGTATTAAAAGTAGTAAAAACTTTTGAAAAGAATAATATGAAATATGGGTTTTTAGGAGAATTTGATGAAACCTTAAATATTGTTGATGATAAAGGAAAAGAAGCATTTGAATTAGTAAATATGAAATTACCAAGGATAGATCCTCATTTCTACTTAGATAATGATATTTTTCAAATGTGGGCTTTTTGTGAAATAGATAAACATAATGTATTTAGAAAAGAGTTTTCAGAGCTTGAATTAGTTAGTTGGTTAGGTGGAGGATTTGACGTTTTAAGCAAAGGAATGAGTAAAAAAGAGGGTATTAAGCGTATATTAGATATAGAGGGTATTAGTCTTGAAAATAGTTATGCTTTTGGAGATGGAGATAACGATATTGAGATGTTAGATTATATTCCAAATAGTGTAGCTATGGGTAATTCTAGTCCAAAAGCTATTGAACATGCTAGATATTTAACTGATGATATTAAAAAAGAGGGATTATTAAAAGGATTAAAAATGTTAGGACTTATTGACAATTAAATTATATTGAAATCACACATATAGAATTTAGGTGAAATAATGATAGCGGAGATTTTAGTTGATGTTAAAGCTAAAGAAGTAGATCGAACATTTGATTATTTAGTTCCTAGTTCTTTAGAAAATGTCATTGAAATTGGGCAAAGGGTAAAAGTGCCATTTGGACCGCGTTTTATTATGGGTTATGTGTTAGGACTAAAAGAAACAAGTGAATTTGATAGACTACGCAAAATCAATAGCATAATGGATTTGATTCCTTCACTAACAAAGGAACTAATTTCTTTAGGAAAAGATATTAGTGTCACTAATACAAGTCCTTTAGTAAGTATTTATCAGGCGATGTTACCATCTGCCTTAAAATCAAAATATAAGAAAAAGTTATTTTGTTTTGATACATCAAAATTACCTTTAGATTTTGCTTTAAAATTTAATCGTTATAAAGAACTAGAATATACTACTGATTTAAAACCATTTTTTAAAGTTATTAAAGAAAATATTGAATCAGGAAATCTTAAAGTTATCTATCAAGTAAAACAAGCAAATAAAGAACGTTATATCAAAAAAATTAAGTTGCTAGATAGCTCTATTTCAGTAAGAGGTAAAAAACAAATTGAAGTAGTAAACTTCTTAAAAGATATAGTAGAAATAACTAAACAAGAACTAATGATTGCTTTAAAGTTAAGTAATTCAACAATAAAAACACTTGTTGAAAAAGGCGTTATTAAAGAAACAAGTATTGAGATGTATCGAGAAGTTGAGAGTATATACGGTGTAAATAACAAAGAAGTAACACTAAATGCTGAACAACAAATAGTATATGATAATATCAAAGACAATCTAAACCAAAATAAAGTATTTCTACTACATGGTATTACTGGTAGTGGTAAAACAGAAATCTATTTAAACATTATTGAAGATGTCGTAAATAATGGATTAGAAGCAATCATGCTTGTTCCTGAAATTAGTTTAACACCAATGATGGTTTCCCGTTTCAAAGGAAGATTTAAAGACAATGTAGCTCTGCTACATAGTCGTTTAAGTATTGGTGAAAAATATGATGAATGGCGTAAAATAAGAAGAAAAGATGTTAAAGTTGTAGTAGGAGCAAGAAGTGCAATCTTTGCGCCTTTTGAGAATTTAGGAATAATCATTATCGATGAAGAACATACTGATTCTTATAAACAAGATACAATGCCTACATATCATGCAAAAGATGTTGCGCTTTTACGTAGTAAGTATTATAATATACCGTTAATCTTAGGTAGTGCAACACCAAGTGTAGAAACTTATTATAAAGCCCTAAAAAATGAATATCAACTACTTGAAATTAATCATCGAGCAAATAAAACAACTTTACCGCAAGTATACATTGAAGATATGAGATTTGAGTTTCAAGGAGGAAACCGTTCAATCTTCTCAAAAAGATTAGAAACTCTTATTGAGGACCGTTTAAATAAAAAAGAACAAATAATTCTCCTTTTAAACAGAAGAGGACATTCTACATTTGTAATGTGTCGTAGTTGTGGGGAAGTAATTATGTGTCCTAACTGTGATATAAGTTTAACTTATCACGAAAAAACTAATTCTCTTAAATGTCATTACTGTGGGCACAACGAAGCAAATCCAACCGTCTGTCCCTATTGTAATAGTAAACATATAAGATATATGGGAATAGGTACTGAAAAAGTTGAAGAATACGTCAATAAAAGATTCCCAGAAGCTAAAACTATCCGGATGGATACTGATACAACTACATATAAAAATTCGCATGAGAAATTATTATATGAGTTTGAATATTTTGGTGACATATTAATCGGTACCCAAATGATTGCGAAGGGACTAGACTTTCCAAAAGTATCATTAGTAGGTGTTTTAGCTGCTGATATGAGTTTGAACCTTCCAGACTACAAAGCAATTGAAAAAACATTCCAATTGCTTACACAAGTATCTGGTCGTGCTGGTAGACATAATGTTGAAGGAGAAGTTGTAATTCAAACATATAATCCTGATCATTACGCTATATTACATGCTAAAAAACATGATTTCCAATCGTTTTATAATACGGAAATGAAAATAAGAGAAATAAGCGGATATACACCATTCTTTAACATTACACAAATAATTATTACTGATAAAGACGTTAAGAAAGTCTTAAAAGAAGGAACAAAAATAGTTATGAAACTCCGAAAATCTTTAGAAGATAATTGTCAAGTTTTAGGTCCTGTGTTGCCAAAAGTAGCGCGGATAAATAACTATTACCGAGCACAGATAATTATTAAGTATAAAGAATCAGAAGTTATAGATGAAGTTTTAAAAAAAATATATCAAGAATACAATGAATTTTTAACAATTGCGATTGATAAAAATCCATCATTGTTATAGGAGTTGATTTTATGAANNCCTGAGTTTAGTGTTGTAATATTGAAAAAACTCCATAGTGAATACGGAGTAAATTTAGTAGTGACACAACCAGATAAATTCGTTGGAAGAAAAAAAGTTCTAACCTATTCGCCAGTCAAAGAAAAAGCTCTAGAGTTAGGGATAGATATTTTTCAACCACGTAAAATCAAAGAAGATTTTCAAACAGTGTTAGATAGCAAACCAGATATCATTATTACAGCTGCATACGGACAATTAATTCCAAGAGAAATATTGGATTATCCCCGTTTAGGATGCATTAATGTTCATGGTAGTTTATTGCCTCTTTTAAGAGGTGGAGCTCCGATTCAAAGAGCGATAAAAAGACTACATAATACAACAGGAATTACCATAATGTATATGGCAATGAAGATGGATAGTGGCGATATTATTAGTCAAAAAAGTATTCCTATTTTGAAAGATGATACAACAGGAATACTATTTAACAAATTAAGCTATTTAGGTAGAGATTTATTACTAAATACTTTACCGAGCATTATAGATGGTACAAACGAAAGGAGAGTTCAAGATATGAACAACGTAACGTACGCTAAGAATTTAAAAAGAGAAGAAGAAAGAATTAACTGGAATTCACAAAAAGAGGAAATAGATGCCCACGTAAGAGCATTTACTCCAAGTCCAACTTGTTATACTACTATTGATGATAAGGAAATCAAAATTCTTAAAGTAGAAACATGTGGGTCACATGATAATAGTGCAATAGCACATTTAGAAAATGGAACTATTTTTATCCTTCTTGAAAATGCAATAGGGGTCAAAGTTCCTGGTGGAGTAATAAAAATATTAGAAGTTCAATTAGCTGGTAAAAACCCACAAGATGTTAAAACATTTTTACAAGGAGCAGGTAGAAATCTAATTAAGGTCGATAAGGTATTTAAATAATTTGCAAATATGTTATAATAATATATTATAAGAGGTGATTTTAGTGAAACATAAAGCACTTTACACAAGAGAAGAAATGTTAGTAATAAACATCGAAACATTAAAAGAAAGAACTGTTACAGTTGAAGAAATTGCTGAAGTAGCATTTCGCCAACAATCAAAATGGTCAAAAACAATATCGATGAAAGATTGTGTCGATTCAGTTGAAAAAATCTTAAGTTTAAGAGATACTTTTCACCTTTTACAACTAGGTGCTGAAATTGATCGTTTAACAGATGAAAAAGCATTTAAAGGACCAATTCAAGGTATTTTACAAACTGACCTTGGAATGTTTGGAATTGATGAACTATTCGGACTAGAATTAGCTGGAATGTATGGTACGATAGGAAAAACAAACTTTGGGGATATTGATGTAAATAAACCTTTAGTTGTTGATCGTTTAAATGAAGACGGAAAACACGCTGGAGGAATGTGTCATACTTTTATGGATGATATTGTTGGAGCAGTAGCTGCAGCAGCATCGACACGTGTTGCCCAAATTACTAATGAAAACGAAGCTTTAAAAGATCCAACAGTTGAGGAGCTAAAATTAGATCTTGATGTTTAGAGGGGGCGTTTTATAATGCCAAAAAACCAAAAACGACTTGATGACTTCTTTAAACGCTCAGACAAGGAACCAGATGAGTTAAAAAAGTATTATGAAGATTTAAACAAGGGTGTCGATCCTAACAAGCAAACTAATACTGATAAAGTAGCATTTTTCTTTAAAAATCTTGCAGCTCGTGCTGGTATTTATTACAAGAAAAATAAAAATGAAAATGAAGTTACTGAAAAACCATCGACATTTCGAAGAAGAATTCGAGTTTTTTACAGAAAAGTAATAAAAAGATTTATTAACAAATTTAACTTTGAAGCAGGTGTAGATATCTTAGATGATACATCTGTTTTGTTTCGTCGTAATAAAGTTAATCGAAATATATTAATTCTTTCCAATATGGTATTTATCATCTTTACTTTTATCGGTAATCAACGTCCAGATCCTATTGTAATTGCTGGTTTTGGGGTTGTAATGTTTACAATCAATAGAACTTTAAAAAGAATAATTAATGAAGAACCAAGAACCCTTTTAAAACAACAGATGGCGATGTATATCGGAAGTATCTATATCTTAGTTGCATCAATAGGAGTTTATATTAAATTACGAGTATCGGCAGGACCACTTCATATCGGCGATATTATATCGGATGGAACTCTGACTTTAGCGATGCAAGAAAGTCAAATATTTAGATATATGACTGATATTTCAATTTCTCAAGCAGGATATTTATTAATTTACTTTGCTTTAATAGTTATTGCTTTGTATCAAGATCCTACCCTGTTAAGAATCTTATTTAGATGGGTATTTGTCTTTATGTTTGTTCTTCATATTGTTATTATGTATCCATTATATGGATATAATGGATTTGAAGGATTATTTACTTATTTATTTATTACAAATGCTAATATTACAATTGATATTATATTACGGACCGTTATTTTAGTAATCTTCTATGTTGCGCTTTATTCAAGTGTTTCTATTGGACAAATGATGAATTCAAAACGTAAAGAAGAACTAATAAAAAGACGAGTAATGGAAAAAGATTTTACTGCTGTTGTTGGTGATGTATTTGATGTAATTGGCGTATTTAATTCACATACAATTACTCAAAACAAAGAAGACGTGCACCGTATAGCAGAACTAGCTAGTAGACTCGCAAATGTTCTAGGACTTAGTAGTAACGTCTGTACAGAAATATATGATTATAGCGTTATCCATATTGATAAAGTAAACGATTTATCAATCTTAGAATACGAAGGAAAAGAAACTTTAACAGAGCGAGATTACGCTATAATTCGTGAAAAAACGATTTTAGGATCAGTTGTTATAAAAAGGTTGCAATTAAACCAAAAAAGTGAAGATATCGTTCGCGTTCATTTTGAAAAAACAGTAGATCATAACTTTATGGAAAAAATGAAGAGAGTTCAAAGAAGTCAAGAAGGACAAATTATTTTGTTAGCTGAGATATACGATATCTTAAGACAAGAAAGAAACTATAAAAGTTCATTAAAACATAAACGAGCTATTGATTTATTACAATTAGAATTTAAGGAGTATTTTGAGCCTTATATCATTGATCGCTTCTTTAAGTATCAAATGGAATTTGAAGCATTTTATGAAAAGTATAAATTTTCAGAATAGAGGAAATTATTATGATAAAATATTTTACATCAGAAAGCGTTACTGAAGGACATCCTGATAAAATCTGTGATCAAATTAGTGATGCAATATTAGATGCAATATTAACTAAAGACCCTGAAGCACGCGTAGCTTGTGAAACGAGCGTAACTACAGGATTAGTTTTAGTTGCGGGAGAAATTACAACAAAAACTTATATTGATATTCAAAAAGTAGTTAGAGATACCGTGAAAACTATTGGATATGACCGTGGAAAATATGGATTTGATGCTGATAATCTTGCTGTCCTTGTTGCAATAGATCCACAATCACCTGACATTGCTCAAGGAGTTAATGAAGGTGAAGGAGATTATCAAGCTCAAGGAGCAGGAGATCAAGGGATTATGTTTGGTTATGCATCAAATGAAACAGATGAATACATGCCTTTAACAATCTCTTTAGCTCATAAACTTGCTAAACAATTAACTAAGGTTCGTAAAGATTTAACCTTACCTTATTTACGTCCTGATGGAAAAACGCAAGTTACGATTGAATTTGATGATAATGGGAAACCATCGAGACTTGATAGTATCGTAATTTCATCACAACATTCTCCAGATATTACGCAATTACAGTTACGAGCAGATATTGAGAAATATGTAATTGATGTAATTATTCCTAAAGAACTTCTAGATAATACAAAATACTATATTAATCCAACAGGAAAATTTATTATTGGTGGACCACATGGTGATGCGGGACTTACCGGAAGAAAAATAATTGTTGATACATATGGAGGAGTAGGACGCCATGGTGGTGGAGCATTTAGTGGTAAAGATCCATCAAAAGTCGATAGAAGTGCAGCTTATGCTGCAAGATATGTTGCAAAAAATATCGTTGCTGCAGGATTAACTGATAAATGTGAAATACAATTATCTTATGCGATTGGTATTAGTAAACCAATGAGTATATCAGTAGAAACATTTAACACTGGAAAAGTAACTGATGAAACAATCATAAAAGCAATTGAAGAAAACTTTGATTTAACACCAAAAGGAATTATCTCATCATTAGATTTAAAACGACCTATTTATAAACAAACAGCTGCATATGGTCATTTTGGACGTAATGATTTAGATTTACCTTGGGAAAAATTAGACAAAGTTGCAATACTTAAGAAATACTTATAAGGAGTGATTTTATGCCGTGGTATATTGATGTTTTGATTATTGTTATTATTATATTTTTAGTCTGGTTAGGAATAAATAGACTGCAAAAAAGATTACTTAAACTATGGAAAGAAGTTTCCTCAAAAGAAGTAATTTTTTACAAGCAATTAGAAAAAGTTACAAGACAATTTTATGAAAATAGAGAAGTGCTTAAAACAGAAGATAATAACGAATTTATAAAAAGAATTACAAGATACCGTAAAAAAAGAATTAGATCATTGCTTCTAAGTACAAGACAAGAATTATATAAAGCAATTAATATTATCTTCAATGAAATCGAAGAAAGAGATGAACCAGAATTCAAATTGTTACACGCTGAATTCAATGAATTGCAAAAAGTAAGAAGAGTATATAATTCACGAGTTTTAATTTATAATCAAACAATAAGTGTCTTTCCAACAAGATACTTAGCACTACGAATGAATCTAGAATTAAAAGAATACTTTGGCTAAGCACATTTTTTGTGCTTTTTCTTTTTGAAAGTATTTTCATAGCGAAAACAATGAAAATAGGCACTATTTCGCAGTTTTTTATGAAAAACAAGGCATTTTTACAAGCGCTTTCAAAAAGAAATCAAAAACACTTGCTTTATCGGAAAAGTTGGTATATTATATTAATGTTTTATATTATATATAAAAAGAAAACAGAGGTTGAGGATTATGGATCAGAACTTTAAACTACAGTTAAAAGTTGTGAGAATAGTTGCCGTTTTTAAAAAAAACGACTTTTGTTTATACTTGACTAAAAAATTAGGATAGAAATCGCTTTTTTAGATTTCATCCTTTTATTATTACAGGAGGATTTCATATGAATACTGTAGTTATTGGTGTTATTGGAGCAGATGTTCATGCAGTGGGAAATAAGATTATTAATTATGTTTTAACTAATAAAGGTTATAACGTTGTTAATATCGGTGTTTTGTCATCGCAAGAAGATTTTATCAATGCAGCGATTGAGACAGACGCAAAAGCAATATTAATATCTAGTTTATATGGACATGGAGAGATAGATTGTCGTTTCTTCAAAGAGAAATGTGAAGAAGCAGGACTGAATCATGTTAAATTATATGTTGGTGGAAATATTGTTGTAGGAAAACAAGATTTTACAGAAGTTGAGAAACGATTCAAGAAAATGGGCTTTGATCGTGTTTACGGACCAGGACAAAAAATTGAGGATGCGCTTGAAGACTTGAAGGAGGATATTGGTAAATAATGAAACCTTATCTTTTAGTTGATTTTGGATCTACTTATACAAAATTAACGGCTGTTGATTTGGATGACGAATACATTATCGGAACATCTAAAGCACCAACAACTGTTGAGACAAACGTACTTGATGGGTACAATGAAGCATTTAAACATCTAATCACAGATCATCCGGAAATTAAAGAAATTTCTGGTATTTCAGCTTGCAGTAGTGCAGCTGGAGGTCTTAAAATGGCCGCAATAGGATTAGTTGAAGAATTGACAGTAGAAGCCGCAAAAAGAGCTTGTTTAGGTGCTGGTGCAATTGTAAAAAAAGTATATTCACATCATATGACTAAAAGGGAAGCACGTGAATTATTAGAAGCTGATATCGACATTATTTTACTAGCTGGTGGAACAAATGGCGGTAATAAAGAATGTATTATCCACAATGCTCGAAAACTTAAAGAAATTGATATTAAAGTGCCAGTAATTATCGCTGGTAATAAAGACGCTACTGATGAAATTGAAGAAATATTTGAAGATAGTAATATCGAAAGTTACTTCGTTAAAAATGTTATGCCACAACTAAAAAAATTAGATGTTATCGAAGCTAAATTCCAAATAAGAAAAATCTTTATCGAAAAAATTATCGAAGCTAAAGGAATTAAAAAAGCTGAAGAAAAAATCGGTGAAATTATTATGCCAACACCAGAATCAGTTTTACAAGCCGCAGAATTATTATCAAACGGTTTTGAGGATGAAGAAGGTTATGGTGAATTAATTGTTATTGATATTGGTGGAGCTACTACTGATGTTCATACAATTGGAGAAGGATTCCCAAAACGTACTGAAGTTATCTTACAAGGATTAGAAGAACCTTTTGCTAAACGCACAGTAGAAGGTGATTTAGGTATGCGTTATAGTGCTAATGCTTTACTAGGATTAGTTACTGATTATGATTTTAGAAAATATTTTGAAGTAGATGATGACTGTAATCATAATATTGAAAAATCACTTAAAAGACGTGCATCTAATATTGAGTTTATTCCTAAAACAAAAGATGAAGAAGAATTTGATAAAGCAATAGCTAAAATTTGTTGTGACGTATCTATGAGTCGTCATGTAGGACACGTTGAAGTTGTTCATACACCACTAGGNNGATATGTATTACCAAACAGGAAAAGACCTTACAGGAATTCAATATGTTATTGGAACTGGTGGCGTATTAATCAATAATAAAGAAGCAAAAAAAATCTTAAAACAAATAAATAGAAAATCAAATAAAGCATTAGAATTAAGACCTTCAAATCCTTCAATTCTAATCGATAAAAGCTATATCTTAAGTGCAATGGGATTACTAAGTCAAAAATATCCTAAGAAAGCACTAAAGATAATGAAACAATACTTGATGTAGTAAGGAGAATTACAATGGTACGTAATAGAAAAATGCCTTTAGAAGAATTTCTGGAAATAAGAAAAGAAATTTTACGGCAATGGACTACAGGAAAACATCCTGATCTTGATTTAGATAGAGCAGTTGAGAAACTAAAAAAAATACCAAAAGAGAAAAACTTTGCTTATAAATTACGTGAAGCTAAAAAACAAGGAATAACTTTAGTGCAACCCCGTGCAGGAGTTGCACGTTTAAATGAACATATTGAATTGTTACAATACTTGCAAAATGAAGGACATGCTGATTTATTACCCTCAACTATTGATTCTTATACTAGACAAAACCGATTTTCTGCTGCTGAAGATGGAATTAAAGAATCAGAAAAACAAGGGCGTAGTTTATTAAACGGGTTTCCTTGTGTAAACTATGGAGTAGACGGTTGTACAAAAGTAATGGAAAGTATAAATGTTCCTATCCAAGCACGTCATGGAACACCTGATGCTAGACTTTTAAGTGAAATAATTCACGCTTCAGGATGGACAAGTAATGAAGGTGGAGGAATTAGTTATAACATTCCTTATGCTAAGAAAATTAGTTTAGAAGATACAATTAAATACTGGCAATACTGTGACCGTTTAGTAGGTTACTATCAAGAGCATGGTGTTGAACTTAATAGAGAACCTTATGGACCTTTAACAGGAACATTAGTGCCACCATCAATTAGTAATACTATAGCGATAGTTGAAAGTATTTTAGCAGCTGAACAAGGCGTTAAAAATATAACTGTTGGTTATGGCCAAGGTGGAAACTTAACGCAAGATGTAGCGGCCTTAAGAGCTTTAGAAGAACAAACAAATCACTATCTAAAATTATTTGGATATAATGATGTTTTTATTACAACAGTGTTTCATCAATGGATGGGGGGATTCCCATCAGATGCAAGTGAAGCAATGGCTTTAATTGCTTATGCTAGTACTGTTGCAAGTTTAGGGAAAGCAACTAAAATGATTACGAAAACAACTCATGAATCATTTGGAGTACCAACAAAAGAAGCTAACGCAAAAGGATTAAAAACATCTCGTTACATAACAAATATTTTAAAAGATCAAAAGGCAACTGAAAGCGAAGAATTAAATGAAGAAATCCAACAAATAAAAAAAGAAGTAGATAGTTTAATGCATGCGATTGTAAAAATCGGTAAGGGTGATATTGCTCAAGGTATTATTAAAGCTTTTAAAGATGGATTAATTGATATCCCATTTGCACCATCAGAATTAAATTATGGGATGATATTACCAGCTCGAGATATCGATGGAAAAATCAGAATATTAGAATTTGGTAAATTAGCTTTTAATGATGAAATAAAACAATTCCATTTAAAAAAATTAGCAGAGAGAGCTAAATTACAAAATAGAGAACTTAATATACAAATGGTTATCGATGATATTTATGCTGTAAGTAACGGTAGCCTAGTTGGAATCAAAGGAGAATAAGGATTAATGAAAATTTTAGATATTATCTGTTCGAAAAGTCTGACAGGATTTTATTTTGATGACCAAGTAGCCATCAAAAATGGAGCAATACAAGATGGATTTACATACGTTGGAAATCCAATAACAGAAAAGTTCACAACAATTCGTCAACAAGGAGAAGCAGTAAGTATAATGTTTATATTAGAAGATGGACAAGTTGCTTACGGTGATGCTGCTGCTGTACAGTATAGTGGTGCAGGTGGAAGAGATTCTCTCTTTTTAAGTGATGAAGGGATCGAGACGATAAATAGTTATATTAAGCCAATCCTAATTGGAACTGACATATCATCATTTAAGCCTTTAGCAGAAAAAATAGATAACTTAGTAATCGAAGGAAAAAAACTTCATACAGCGTTACGTTATGGGCTAACACAAGCATTATTAGATGCAACTGCTAAAGCTAATAAGATGACAATGGCAGAAGTTGTAAGAAAAGAGTATGGCATTAAAAATAGTACTTATAAAAGAATTCCTTTATTTGCTCAAAGTGGGGATGATAGATATACTAACGTTGATAAAATGATAATTAAAGAAGTAGAAGTAATGCCTCATGCTTTAATTAATAATATTGAAACTAAATTAGGTTTCCATGGAGAAATCTTAGCTAAGTATGTATCATGGTTACGAGGAAGAGTATTACAACTAAGACAAAGAAGTGATTATTCACCAATTTTCCATATCGATGTTTATGGAACAATCGGGACAATATTTAATAACGATATCACTAAAATGTATAATTACCTAGTTGAATTAGAAGAACTAGCTGCACCATTTATTTTACGTATTGAAGGACCAGTTGATGCGGGGAATCGTACTGAAACAATGAAAGCTTTACGTGACTTAACAAAAATTATTAATGATAACAACAAAACAGTCGAAATAGTTGCTGATGAATGGTGTAACACTCTCGACGATGTAAAATATTTTGCTGATAACTATGCAGGACATATGTTACAAGTTAAAACTCCTGACTTAGGGGGAGTAAATAATATAATAGAAGCACTATTATACTGTAGAAATAAAGGCATTGGAGCATATAGTGGGGGAACATGTAATGAAACAAATATTAGTGCTGAAGTAACAACTAATATTGCTATTGCTTGTGAAGCTAAACAATGTTTAGCAAAACCTGGTATGGGAACTGATGAAGGAATAATGATTGTTGGTAATGTAATGAACAGAACATTAGCTCTAATTAATAATAAATAAGGATGATTTTATGAAATCAAGTGCAGGAACTTACGAATCAAGTGATTGTTTAATTACTACTACTAAAAATGATACTTTAGAAATAATTATTGAAAGTATTGTTTTTGAGCAATTTGGTGAACAAATAAAAGAAGTGATTATAAATACTTTAAAAGAACACAATATTCTTACAATGAAAGTAGAGTGCTTTGATAAAGGAGCACTTGATTACACCATAAAATCACGCTTGGAAACAGCGTTAAAAAGAGGTGGCTATATTGAATAGAAGTTATTTATTTATACCTGGGAATACCCCGAGCATGCTTCAAAACTTAGATGTATTTGAAAGTGATGCGATAATAATTGATTTTGAGGACAGCGTTGCTCTATATAATAAAGATGCTGCTCGTATTTTAGTAAGCAATTTCTTAAAGAAATACAATTTTGAAAAAACAGAAATATTTATAAGGATAAATGATGCAAGTTCAGAGTTCTTTTTAGAAGATGTTAAAAATACTTGTGAACTAAATATAACTGGCTATGTTTTACCAAAAGCATTACCAAAGGATGTAGAGCAGTTAAACAAACTAACTAACAAACTAATAATTCCGATTATTGAATCGCCAATGGCAGTATTAAGAAGTGAAGAAATTGCTGTCCTTCCTAATATTAGAGGATTATTACTTGGAGCTGAAGATTTAACAAAAGAATTAAATATTTCACGTACCCTTGAAGGATCAGAAATTCTATATACAAGAAGTAAAATTATTTTAATATGTTCAGCATATAATATTGATAGTATTGATACCCCGTGGACAGACAAAGATAATTTAGATGGTTTATTAATAGATACGTTAAATGCTCGAAATTTAGGATTTACTTCTAAATCTTCAATTCATCCTAATCATATAGATGTTATTAATACAGCATTTACACCTTCTGAACGAGAAATATTAGAAGCTAAAAGAATTGTAAAAAAAGCAGAAACTACGAAAAAAGGTGCTTTTTCATTAGATGGTAAAATGATTGATTTACCAATCATTGAAAAAGCAAAGAAAACATTAGAAAAAGCAAAAAAATATAATTTACTGTAGGTGATTATAATGAGTCAAACTGACAAACAATCTAAAAAAATCATCAAGAATTTTGATGAGTTTTTTAAGATAGTAAATATTCATGAAAATAAGAATATATCATTTCATCATCATTTACGTAACGGTGATTTTGTAATAAATAAGGTTCTTGATTATTACTTAGAAGAAAAAGTAACAGAAATCAATTTATTTCCAAGTTCTATTTTTCCAAAGTACACTAAGATTTTAACATTAATAAAGAATAACCAAATTAATGATATTACCACAAATTATTGTAATGGACCTGTTGCTGAATATATTAGTAATTATGGTCTGCCTGGAAAACTTACAATGCAAACTCACGGTGGGAGAGCACGAGCTATATTAGAAGGTAGAAGTAAAATTGATATTGCCTATGTTGCTGTACCATATGCTAATTTAGAGGGAGATGCAATTGGTTATAAAGGAAAAAATAAATGTGGTAGTTTAGGATATATAATTCCTGATACTTTAAAGGCTAGAATAGTTGTGCTAGTTACTGATACTTTAGTTGATGAAATAATTGAAAATCCTGAAATTAAAAGCGAGAATGTTGATTATATTATTCAAGTTGATGCTATTGGAGATAACTTAGGGATTGTTAGTGGAACAACAAGTGTAACAACTAATCCAATCGGTGTAAAAATAGCTAAAAATACATCGTCATTATTAAATGAATTAGGGTTAATAAAAAATGGATTTAGTTTTCAAAGTGGTGCTGGAGGAATATCTTTACGAGTTACAAAAGATGTAAAAGATATTATGCTTAAAGAAAATATTAAAGCTAGCTTTTTCAGTGGTGGAATTACTAAATATCATGTTGAAATGTTAGAAGAAGGACTTGTAAATAGATTATATGATGTTCAATGTTTTGATTTAGAAGCAGTGGAATCATTAAATAGAAATAAAAATCATTTTGCTATAAGCGCTTCAAAATATGCTAATCCAAATAATGAAAATCAAGTGATAAAAGATCTAGATGTTGTTATATTAGGAGCTACAGAAATTGATTATGATTTTAATGTCAATGTCACAACTGATTCTCATCAAACGATTATTGGTGGTAGTGGAGGACATAGTGATACTGCAACAGAATCTAAAGTTTGTGTTATTGTTTCACCTTTAATAAAGGGAAGGATTCCCATTATTAAAAATCGTGTTACAACAATTACAACATTAGGTAAGAATATTGATTGTTTTGTTACCGAAAGAGGAATAGCTATTAATCCAACTAGAACTGATTTATTAAAGAAATTAAAAAAATCTAAATTACCAATTTTGGAGATTAGAGATCTTGCGGAAATTGCATACAGTTATACGGGAATACCAAAAGATATAAAAAATGAAGAAAAGATAATAGGTAATATCGAAGATAGAACATTTAAAGTGATTGATAAATTATATCAAAAGAAAAAGACAACCTCTGTTTAAAGTTGTCTTTTGTTTTCATCACTAAAAGTAGTATAATTATATTGGAATTAAATCTTATTCAAAGGAGTGAAATATATGTTTAAAATTAAAGAAGTTATCTTAGAAGAAGAAAAACTACTTTTAATCGGCTTTTTACACCAATATGGATTAGATTACGAATATGATATAAACTATTCAATATTAATTTATGATGAAGATAAATTAATCGCAACTGCATCACTAGCAAATAATGTGATGAAGTGTTTTTTAGTTGCTAATGAATATAAATCAAATAATATAACAAGTTTAATGTTTGAACATCTAGTTAATGAATTGCATCAGCAAGGAATTAATCATTATTTTGTTTTTACAACTCCTGATAATGAGAAAGTATTCACTAGTTTGAATATGAAAAAGATAGTTACAACAATGAATACTGTCCTTCTTGAAGGTGGCGCACATATTAATGATGTTTTAGCAGATTTAAAAAAGGAATATAATATTAGTAATAATAAAAAGGCAGCAGTTATTATTAATGCTAATCCAATGACATTAGGACACTTATATTTAATCGAAATAGCAGCTAAAGAAAATAAGGAAGTACTTGTTTTTGTAGTGAGTGAAGATTTATCAAGTTTTCCATTTGAAGATCGTTTTGAAATTATTAAAGAAGCTACAAGACATTTAGATAATATTACAGTTTTACCGACATTAAGTTATCTAGTATCTAAACTAACATTTCCTAAATACTTTTTACGAGAAGACCAGTTAATAAATGATGAACAAACATTAGTTGATGTTCTTGTTTATAAAGAGTATTACACAAAAATATTTAATATCAAAAAAAGATATTTAGGGGAAGAACCTTTTAGTTTTAATACTAATAAATATAACCAAGTACTAAAGAGTTATTTAGGGAATCACATAGTCATAGTTTCTAGAAAAGAAGTTAAGAAAAACGCAGTAAGCGCATCGTTAGTTCGAAAATTAATTAAGACAAATAAAATGGATAAGATTAAAGAATATGTACCAGAAGCTACTTGTAAATACTTGCAGAGTGAAAAAGGTAAAAAGGTTATTTCTTTAATCCAATCAAAGAAACTAGGAAGACACTAATGAACAATATTTTAAGAGCGAGAGAAACGAGAGCAGAACATATTCAAAACTTAATGAAAGATAATTACAATAAGACGGTAGTAATTTTAAAATCCAATGTTGTTGGAGCGAATAAAAATCCTCGACATATGAAATTTATATGTAAGTTTTTCAATGATATTGTGTTAAATATTTTTAAGGATAAGATTATTAATTATGGACGAGAGTTAAGTAAAGATGGAGATTATTGTTATTATGTTATTAATGAATTAGGATCGTTAGTAAAAGTACGTACAATTGAAATTGAAGAGCACTATCAATTAGGACGACTAATTGATATTGATGTTTACAATGAAAAATCAATTTCAAGACAAGATTTATCTTGTGAGATGAGACGATGTTTGATTTGTGATAATTATGCTCATATTTGTTCAAGAAATAAAGTTCATACTGAAGAAGAAATCTTTCGTAAAGTTAAAACAATTACAGAAGACTTTTTAGAAACTCACATTACAAATATAGCTGTAAAAGCTATTTTTAGTGAATTAGAATTATATCCTAGTTTTGGTCTTGTATCACATCGTGATAGTGGATCTCATACTGATATGAATTATGAGACTTTTATAAAAAGTACATTTGCTATTAAGAAATATATTTCAAAATATATAATTGCCGGATTTGAGGAGGATATTAAACCCTTAGAACTTCAAAAAATCGGACTAAAAGCAGAACAAAAAATGTTTAAAGCAACAAATGGTATTAATACTCATAAAGGTTTGATTTACTTATTAGGAATTTTTCTTCCTGCTTTCACAAAAACGATTGTTAATAATGAAAATGCTGAGTATCTAACGAAATCAATTGAGTGCGTTAGTGAAATTATTGTTAATGATTACTACGAGAATATTGATGATAAGAAAATTCTTTCTAATAGTGACAAAGTATATTTAAAATATGGTATCAAAGGAATAAGAGGAGAATCATTACGAGGACTAAAAGTAATATTTGATGCTCCTAGTTTTGATAACTTAGATGAAGACAATTCCCATCATGACTGCTTAATATATCTAATGAGTGAATTGGATGATACAACAATTATCCACAAAAACAATCTTGAAACACTTAATAATGTAAAAGCAGATATGAAGGATTTAATTACTAATGGCGGTTATGCAAAAAATATTGAAAAAGTAAAAAAACTATCTGACGAATATAAAGAAAAGCATATTTCACCAGGTGGCAGCGCGGATATGCTTGTTATTAAAATTATATATGAAAAATTGAAATATCTTATTAATGATAAATAGAAGAACTTTTGAATTTCAAAAGTTCTTTTTTATCAACACATTCAAGAAAA
>LGOV01042736.1_pt2 | contig 17687 bp, 14 predicted proteins | sample 469881 | NCBI WGS metagenome assembly LGOV01 (sample SAMN03857199, study PRJNA290197) | marine sediment metagenome | biome: marine cold seep biome; feature: cold seep; material: marine sediment; isolation source: sample #5579, elevator 3A push core 41 containing 12 cm of sediment... ...
GATGCGCTGCTTACTGGCAAGCTGGAGCCTAGCAACGAGCCTTACGCTATCGCCAAGATAGCTGGGGTCAAGCTCTGCGAAAGCTATAACCGCCAATACGACCGTGACTACCGCATCGTAATGCCGACAAATCTTTATGGGCCGAACGACAATTTTCATCCCGACAATTCCCATGTGGTTCCAGCGCTGTTGCGTCGCTTACATGAAGCGAAGGAAGGCGATGAGAAGGAAGTGGTGGTTTGGGGTAGTGGATCGCCGATGCGCGAGTTTCTGCATGTCGATGACATGGCCGCCGCTAGTGTCCATGTGATGGGACTGGATCACGCCCGTTACGCTGCTAATACTGAGCCGATGCTATCGCATATCAACGTAGGCACTGGAGAGGACTGCACTATTCGCCAGTTGGCCGAGTTGATCAAGCGGGTAATTGGTTTTACTGGTGAGCTGCGCTTTGATGCCAGCAAGCCCGACGGCACCCCACGTAAACTGATGGATGTCTCACGGCTCAAGGGGCTTGGCTGGCAGTCGGAAATATCGCTAGAAAATGGCTTGCAGAATACTTATCAATGGTTTCTGGCCAACCAGAACCTTTTTCGTAGCTAATTCAGCTTCCGCACTGTTTTTCGCAAAGCCTTCGCACAGGCTTCTCGAACCAATCTCTGCATGAGTTCTCGACCTAGGAGTTTCACCATGATCACACCCATCATCCTGGCCGGGGGAAGTGGTTCACGACTGTGGCCGTTATCGCGCCAAGAGTTTCCCAAGCAATTCCTGCCGCTGATCGGTGAGCGCAGCATGCTACAAGAAACCCTACAGCGCCTTGCGCCACTCGAGCATACGGCACCATTGCTAATTTGCAACGAGGAGCACCGTTTCCTGGTGGCCGAGCAGTTGCGCCAGCTGGGCATCACCGATGCTCGAATTCTGCTGGAGCCGGAGGGGCGCAATACCGCCCCGGCGATTGCCCTGGCCNNAAGAAATCGCCTGAGACATTGCTATTGGTGCTGGCGGCGGATCATTTGATCGCTGACGAGGTCGCCTTTCATGAAAGCGTGGCCCAAGCCCTGGCTTTGGCTAAACAGGGGCAACTGGTTACTTTCGGCGTTGTGCCGTTCCGTGCAGAAACTGGCTATGGATATATCCAGCGCGGCGAAGGGCAGGGCGATGGCTGCTTTCGGGTTAAACGCTTCGTCGAAAAACCCGATCGTGCCACTGCCGAGGATTACTTGGCCACCGGCGACTACTACTGGAACNNGTTGACGCTTTTGTCGAAAAGCCGGATTTGAAGACTGCCGAAGATTACCTTGAGGCCGGTGGCTATTATTGGAACAGTGGCATGTTTCTGTTTCGCGCCAGTCGCTACCTGGAAGAGTTAGAGCATTACCAACCGGCTATCGTAGCGGCCTGCCGTGCGGCGCTAGCCGGTGCGAGTCAGGATCTCGATTTCACGCGGATGGACGCGGATGCCTTTCGAGCCTGCCCGGCGGACTCCATCGACTACGCGGTGATGGAACGCACCCAGCATGCAAGCGTGGTGCCGCTGAATGCCGGCTGGAGCGACATTGGTTCCTGGGCCTCTCTATGGGAGGCCAGGGAGAAGGACGCTCAGAGCAATGTGACTCACGGGGATGTGATGATTCACGAGGGACACGATCTGATGGTGCACGCCAGTCATCGCCTGGTGGCCACGGTTGGGGTCGATAACCTAGTCGTGGTCGAAACCACGGATGCGGTGTTGGTGGCCCATAAGGATCGCGTGCAGGAGGTCAAACGCATCGTAGAGCAGCTTCAGACCGAGGGGCGCGACGAGCATAAGAATCACCGCGAAGTCTTCCGGCCCTGGGGGGTCTACGACAGGATCGATTTAGGCTCACGCTATCAGGTTAAGCACATCACTGTGAAGCCGGGCGCTAAGCTCTCGGTTCAGATGCATCATCATCGTGCCGAACACTGGGTGGTGGTTTCGGGGACTGCCAAGGTGACCCGTGGCGACGAGACCTATTTGGTGAGCGAGAACGAATCGACCTATATTCCCATCGGCCGCGTACACTCCTTGGAGAATCCTGGCGTTATCCCTTTGGAGCTAATCGAAGTCCAGTCGGGCTCCTACTTGGGCGAAGATGACATTGTGCGCTTTATCGACCGCTACGGGCGCTGCTGAGGATATGAGTTCATGAAGATTTCTGTCATCACCGCCTGTTTCAATAGTCAGAAAACCATCGCTGAGGCCATCGAAAGCCTGAAGCGCCAAAGCTGGCCCTTCATTGAACACTTGGTGATTGATGGAGCCTCGCAGGATGCTTCCGTGGCTATCGCGAGTAAGACGCTTGGTGACGGCGATGTGCTGATCTCCGAACCTGATCGTGGCATCTTTGACGCCCTGAACAAGGGCCTCCAGCGAGCGAGCGGCGATGTGATCGGCTTTCTTAACTCCGATGATCTTTTTGCCCATGATAACGTACTTCGCCGGGTGGCGGCGTGCTTCAACGATCCCAACGTGGGGGCGGTCTATGGCGACCTTCAGTATGTGGATGCCGATGATACGGAACGCGTAATCCGCTACTGGAAATCCGGCACCTTCAGCCGACGCAAGCTACAGCGAGGTTGGATGCCCCCGCATCCCAGTTTCTTCATGCGTCGTGAATTCTATGAGGATCTGGGCGGCTTTGACCCTGCCTATCGTATCTCCGGCGATTACGACTCGCTACTGCGGTATTTGGGCAGCGAAATGTTCAGCGTCGTTTACCTACCGGAAGTGCTAGTCAAAATGCGCGTGGGTGGTGCTAGCAACGGTAGTCTGAAAGCAATCCTGCGGAAATCATCGGAAGACATCAAAGCGATGCGCAACAATGGTGTCAATCCATTGATAGCCCTGCCCTACAAGAATTTCTCCAAGCTGCCTCAATTCCTGGGTGTGAGGGGGAAGGGGGATTCAGCATGATCCGGCGTTCAAGGCCGGCATCACGCCTTGGTCAAGTCGAAACGTTTGTGAGAAATACTTTATGATCTCCAACATCTATTTGCTGTGGGCACGCCTGCTGTTCAAGAAGGAGCGCAAGCCAGTTCTCGAAGACTTGGCAGCCTGGAGAAAAAGGCACCCTATCCGGGATACGGATTCTGACAAGATGGTGACTTATCTTGTACCCATTTTCGAACGGAAACGGGCTCCCAATTGGAGCGTCGTCCAGACGAACCTGACGCGAACCATATCGGCTTTACGGCGGCAATCTGACCCGCGTTGGCGCATGATCGTCTGTTCCCAAGACTGCCCCGATCAGATCGCCTTCGATGACCATGTGCAATTTCTGAAGTATCCCGCCTCGCATAATGGCAGTCCTGATAAAGTCCAGAAGCTGCGCTTCATGGCGCGTTATCTTGCGAAAACGGAAAAGCGAGATGGCTATGCCTTCTTTCTCGATGGTGATGACATCCCGCATCCCGATCTGACGCGCTTCATTCTCGAAGATGACAATGGCCACGGTTATTACCTTCCGAAGGGCTATTGCTTTGATGCCGGAGAACGCTGCCTGCTAAGACCGCTCGAGGAAGAAGGCGACACGCACACCTTCGCTTGGCTATGTGGGTCAAGCCACGCGGTGCGATTTGACACGCGTTTCGACCGGTCTCAGACGGTGCATGTATCGTTGCGGGGCGATCATATGCAGGCGCGGCAGAACCTGAAATCCCGTGTCGGTCTGGTTTTGAAACCGGTTCCCTTTCCTGCGATGATCTACATTGTCAATCACGGATCAAGTGACCAAGATATTTTGGCAGAGAGTGACGGTCGTAAAAGAGCGCACGCGGGGCTGAAAGAAGTGAAGGAGTCTGAAATTGACGACGTCCTGGGAAGCTTTGGGACGAGCGTCAGTGAGCTTTCAAGATAGTATAACTTTGGAAGCGCTATGCCTCTCTAGAGCAAGAGGGTGGATGCCCAATCAGCTGCTGCTTTTTTGAATATTCTCCACTGGCACTTCCAGGTGCTGTGGCCGGTTAAGCACGTTGAGCAGGACGATGGCGCGCTCTTCGCCTTTAAGACGGGTGAAGATGGCTTCCAGGTCTTTGAAGGGGCCGTCGGTGATGGTGACTTTCTCGCCAGCGCTGAAGTAGGTGTGAATACCTTCCTGGCTGTGCGGCTGGGCGCGCAGGGTTTCAACGAGCTGTGAGGGCACGGCGACGGGCCTGTCACCGAAGGTCAACAGCCGCAGTACCCCGCGAGTAGAGCGGATCGGCCGCCAGTTGCTGACTAACTGATCCAAACAAATAAACAGGTAGTAGGGGAAGAGTGGCTCGGTCACCGTGGTGAGCTTGCCCTGGCGCTTGCGTTGACTATTCAGGACAGGATGGAACACCTCATAACCTTGGTTGGCGAGGTGTTCGGCCGCACGAAATGATTCGCCCCCTTTGCACTGAATAACGTACCAGGCGGGCGTTGCTGCACTTTCCTGGTCATCGTGAACATCCATGCCATTATCCTTAGGTCTAAAGGTGCGTGATAAAATTATGTCAGCAATGTGGTTAATGCATCAAGCGTTTGGTCAATATGTGCATGGGTGTGATCACAGGAGAGAAAAAAGCGCAGCCGTGCGCTTTTTTCAGGTACCGCCGGATACAGAATAGGCTGTACGTTGATCTGCTGTTCTAGCAGCCCGTTAGAGAGCCGGGCAGCCGCTGCGGAGCTGCCAATAATGATTGGTACGACCGCGGCGCCGATGCTTTTGCCGGTATCTAACCCACGGGCAGTGGCCTGTTCAAGAAAGTAGCGCGAAATAGCGTGCAGGCGCTGAACCCGTTCGGGCTCTTGCTGCATCAGTTGCAGCGCGGCTAGCGAGGGGGCGGCGACTTGGGCGGGCATGCCCACGCTGTAGAGAAAGCCGGGGGCCAGGTAGCGTAGTGTTTCCACCAGCGGCTTGCTGCCTGCGATATAGCCGCCGCAGCCTGCCATGGCTTTGCTCATGGTGCCCATCCAGATATCTACGTCGCGCGGGTCGATATCGAAATACTCGCGCAGCCCCAGACCGGTGTCGCCCATCACCCCAAAGGAGTGGGCTTCATCGACCATCAACCAGGCTTGATAGCGTTGCTTCAGTTCGATAAAACGCGGCAGCTCAGGGATGTCGCCATCCATGCTGTAGAGCCCTTCGATTACCACCAGTACGCGTTCAAACTGATGCCGATGCCGGGCCAGCAGGGCTTCCAGCGCTGCGGGGTCGTTATGGCTAAACGACATGCGCTTGGCGCCTGAAAGCTGCGCGCCCACCAACGAGCTGTTATGGATATACTCGTCGTGGAGCACTAAATCCTTAGGCCCCAGCAGGTGCCCCAGCGTGGAGACGTTAGTGGCGTGACCGCTCACAAACACCACTGCATCTTCAACGTCGTAGGCAGTAGCGAGGGCCTGTTCCAACTCTTGGTGGATAGGCCGTTCGCCGGAGACCACACGACTGGCGGAGACCGAGGTGCCGTAACGCGCCACTGCATCGCAGGCGGCCTGATTGATACGCGGGTCGCCTGAAAAGCCAAGGTAGTTATAGCTGGCAAAGTTGATACAGGTTTGCCCATTGATCACGCTGGTTGCCCCGGCGGTGCCTTCGTGCACCTTGAAGAACGGGTCGACCAGGCCCAGCTGGTCGGCGGCCTGGCGCATCATGGCAATTTGCTGATAGCCCGGCTGGGCATCAAAGCGCGTGAAGCGCTCGGGCACCGTGCGTTGCTCTCCGCCTTGTCCGTTAGAAGAGGGCGCGGTACTGGCAGCACGCGGCGTAGTACGCCGGCGTGCTTGTTCCAATAATTGCTGTTTCAGTTCAGAGCGCTTGGCGGTCATGGAGTCTCAGTCGCGGGTGATGAGGAAGCGGACGCAGGCTCAGTAGTGAACCCTTCAGCCCCGTGTTGTGCGGCCAGTGAGGCTATCGCATCTTGCGGAGCGTCTTCAACATCGTCGTGCTGATGCATTTTCTGAATCAGCACGCNNCCCGCCAATTTGTCGAGTGTCGATGCTTCACTGAGCACCATCACTGAAACCTGTACGCCCAAGCGGTTCTCGATAGCGGTCATTAACTCAACGCCCATCAGGGAGTCGAAGCCCATATCGTAGACCGAGCGGTGAATATCGAGCTTCTCTTCATCGATCAGCAGAATGCTGGCCAGCTCGGCGCGGAGTAGATCGGTGACCGTACTGTGCAGCTCCTCGGGTGAGAGGTCGGCGAGCAGTGCGCTGATGTCGTCGTCGGCATCCATGCTGCCGTCGTCATCGCTGGCGCGGGCAATTTCGTTAAAGCGCGGCGCTGCGGCCGTGGGTAGGAAGCGAGCAAGTGCGCCCCACTCTAGTTCCAGCACACCTAGGCTTGGCCCAGGGGCCAGCAGCATCTGTTCGAGCACTTTCAGCGCGTCATCCGAACGTAGCGCGGAACCGCCCAGGCGCTCTTGCAGCGCATCACGGGTGCGAGTATTGCGGGCCAGGAAGCCAACATCTTCAATGGCGCCCCAGCGTACACAGGTGGCTGGTAACCCTGCGGCACGGCGATTGGCAGCAAACGCTTCCAGCCAGTGGTTGGCGGCCACGTAGTTTGCCTGGCCGGGATTGCCGAACAGGGTGGTGGCCGACGAGTAGAGCACGAAGAAGTCCAGCTCCGTTTCGCGGGTGAGTGCGTCAAGGTGGCGGGCGCCGTCGATTTTGGGCGCTAACACTTTCTGAATGCGCTCGGCATCCAGGTTACGGATCAAGCCGTCGTCGATCACCGTGGCGGCGTGCACAATGCCCCGCAGTGGTGCTAGTTCACCCTTGGCGCGCTCCAGCACATCGGCCAGCGCAGTACGGTCGGTTATGTCGCAGGCGGCGGCGAGTACCGTAACGCCTTGCTGTTCAAACGATGCAATGGCTGCCTGGGCTTCTTCACTGGTGGGGCCGCTATGGCTGAGCAGGATCAACTGCCGCGCGCCTTTCTCTACCAGCCACTGAGCGGTTCTTAACCCAAAACCACCCAGGCCGCCGGAGACCAGGTAGCTGGCATCTGCGGGGAGCTGCATCGCTGCCGTGCCCAACACCTCGTTCTTGGGTGGCGCGATGGGTTGTTCATAAGTCACCACCACTTTGCCGATCTGGCGCGCCTGCTGCATATAGCGGAAAGCGTCGATTACCTGAGTGTGGCTAAACGAGGTAAACGGCAGCGGGCTCAAGGTGCCGTCGTTGAACAGCGCCATCATCTCGCCAAACAGGCGTTGTGTCAGCGCAGGCTGCACCTTCATTAGCTGGTCGGAGTCGATACCGAAATAGCTGAGGTTATTGCGGAACGGTCGCAGCCCAATATGAGTGTTTTCGTAGAAGTCGCGTTTACCCAGTTCCAGGAAGCGGCCGAACGGGCGCAGTGCACGCAGGTTCTGGTTGATCGCTTCCCCGGCCAGGGAGTTGAGCACCACATCCACGCCTTCGCCCTGAGTGTCTTCCAGGATCTCTTCGGCGAAGGTGAGCGAGCGCGAGTCATAGAGCCGCTCGATGCCCATCAGACGCAGGAAGTCGCGCTTCTCTTCGGAGCCCACCGTGGCGTAAATTTCCGCCCCCAGCCATTGGGCGATTTGCAACGCTGCAATGCCCACGCCGCCTGCGGCGCCGTGAATCAGGATTTTTTCGCCGGGCTCTACTCGTGCCAGATGCTTGAGCGCGTAGTAGACCGTGAAGAAGGTCGTCGGGATCGTGGCGGCAGCGGCAAAGCTAATGCCTTCCGGCAGCGCTGCAACGGCGTGCTGGCTGGCAATGACCTTGTCGCTGAAGCTGGCAGGGCCGAAGCCAACCACGGCTTGCCCCGGAGTCACGTGGGTGACGTTGCTGCCCACGGCCTTTACCACGCCTGAAAACTCAAGGCCCAGGGTGGGGCCGGCGAAGCCGTTCTCTATCGCTTCATCGGAGAGCAGGCCCAGGGTGTACATCACATCGCGAAAGTTAAGCCCGGTGGCCTTAACACTGATTTCCACCTCGTCGGCACTGACTTGTGGCAACGGGCGCGGACGCCAGGTTAATTGGCGCAGTTGGCCGGGCATGGCAAAGCCCAGTGACATCGCCTGATGCGGCTGTTTGGTCTGCTCATTAGTCTGCCCTGCGGCAGCTGGGTGCGGCGCGGGCAGGGTGCGCAGCCTCGTAGCAAAGCGGTGACCCTGGTTATCGATCAGCGCTTCGTTTTCGCTGTCTGGTTGAGTCAGTAGGGTGGCCCAGGCGTGTAACGCAGGCTCGCTGACCGTTGCCGGTATATCCAGCAGGTAGACGCTATGGCCGACGGCTTCGTTGGCCAGCGAGCGGCCAAAGCCCCACAGGGCGGCATCGCCAGGGGTGTCTGTCGCGCTGGCGGGTAACGTTGCCTGCCATAGAGCGCTTACCCCGTTGGTCACCAACCACAAGGAGGCCGCAAGCGAGTGCTGCTCTAAGGCCAGTGTCCACTGCAGAGCGTGATTACAGCGGGCGGTTTGCGCTTCAGTGCTGTTCGCGCCCAGGCCACGCAGGTCAATCACATTGAGGGTTAGCTCGCCCTGGTTATCAGGTGTGGATTGAGCCAGTTCAGGTTGAGCTAGTTCAGGTTGAGACAGTGCATGAGCCAGCAGCTCAGCGGGCTCGCTCTGACTAACGCTGAGCAGCGCCGAAGTACCCAGTTGTTGCAGTGCCTCGACCAGGTTGGCCGCCAGCGCTTCACTGCTGTGGTCGGCGACTACCAAGTGACGCCGTTGAACTGTAGTGGACTCGTCGCCTGCCGCTGCTAACGGGTAGTGAGCGTGGAGCAGGTAGGCGCCGCTGTCGCTCTCTTCCAGCGCCATTGGCGCGGAGACCACAAAGCCCTGGTCGTTCAGCCAACTAATGAGCGTATCTTGCTCTAGAGCGGTTTGATCGATGCCGGGCGTGGCCAACAGATCATCCAGCCAGCGGCTCGGGGCGATACCAATCAGCATGACCTGGGCGCCTGGAGCGAGTTGCTCAGGTAATGCTTCGATTAACTGACGTGTCGCGGCCGGGTGGGTGATATCCACACTGACGAACGCTATTTGGGCCTTTTCAACGCCGATGGGGGCGGTTAACGCAGCAAACTCGTTTTGGTCAAGGTGCTGCATATCCATCAGCGGGAAACGCTCTTGCAGCTGTTCCGCCTGATGGCGCGTGCTGTCGAGAGTGGTGATCACGCGGTAATGGGTAAGGTCGTGATACAGCGCTTGAGCGCTGCGTTCCAGCAGACGTTCGCCCAATGCTGGCGCGCTGGGGCCTGCTTCGAGCAGTTGCAAACGCTGCCCAGCAGGGAGCTCTGCGATCAGCGCATCGATTAACTCGGCTAACTCGCCTGCCAACGCTTGCCAGCCGCTTTCGCCCACTAATACACGGTTTAATCGTGCCAGGTGGTCGTGGCTAATGCCCAGGGTTTCCAGGTCACTTGTGCCGCTACGCAGCGCCTGTTGGTGAAGCCCTAACCGGCCCACCAGGTGAATGGGCGCAAAGTAGTCGGGGTAGTCTTGCACCAGCAGTTGCCAGATAACGTCCGGCGAGTGCTGTGCTTCTTCGCTTTCGACGCCGAGACTCTGCTGAGCAAAGGCGTCGCTAAGGCTGTCGAGCAGCGGAGCGACTTCGTTGCCGTAACGCTGGCCGGTGCTTTCGCTGTAAACGTTGGCAATATCTGCAAGGCGAGCAAGCGCATCGGCAGGTAGTGCCAGCGGTTCTGCGTGTAGCGGCGCCGGGGTCAGTTCCACATCCAAATAGCTGAAGTGCTGGTGATGGGCGCGGTTGAGTCGAATTGCTTTGAAGCGGGTTTTGCTCAGTACTGCAACGGCGTTACCGGCGGCGTCATACAGCTCGAAATCGGCGGTAAAGGAGTGCGGTGCGCGCTTGCCCATCACGGCGCGGGCGAGAACCGGCACGCCTGCCTGGGTGTTGACTTGAATACGCTCCACGCGAACCGGCACAAAGGCGAGCTGGGCGGCAAACTCGCTATGTTGCGCAAGCAGCGGGATAAACATCTGGAAGGCGCTATCCAGAATGCCGGGGTGCACATGCAATGTGCTGAGCTGTGCTTGGACTTCATCCGACAGGGCGATTTCACCAATCACCGCATCGCCTTCAATCCAGCCTCTGGAAATGGCCTGAAAGGCGGGGCCGTAGTGCAGGCCGATACGCTCAGCCATCTCCAGGTGATCTTCCAGCGTGTAGTCCGGGGCACGAGTAGGCATCACCGGCGCCGGGCGGTTGAGCAGGAAGCCGCGGCTTTCACGCATGGTGCGGGCCACGGCATTCAACTGCCACTCTACCCCGGTGGCCGGTTCGCGGGAGTGGATCTCCAGGCGACCATCTTCCGGCAGGTAGCTAAGCCGCATGGTGCGGCCATGGGGACCATCCAGCAGTAATGGGGCACGAATTTCCAGCTCTTCGATGTCCAGCAGCGGGCTGTCTTTTAGCTGCAGCGCCGCCGCCAAGGTGAGCTCTACAAAACCGGCACCGGGGAACACTGCACCTTCGCCCACCACATGGTCGGCCAGCCAGGGTTGGCGTTGGGTGTCGAGTTGGCTTTCCCAGGTGTGTTCGTGCTGTGCTAACGGGTAGCCCAGCAGCGGGTGCTGATAATAGCGTGAAAGCAACCCTTGGCTGTCGGTGGTGCCGTGTACCCAGTGGTGGCTGCGTTGCCAGGCATAGCGTGGTAGCGGCACACGCTGACCCACCACCGGCAAGTGGCGGCTAGCCAGGTTAAGGCCACTCAACAGTAGTTGACTTAAGCAGTGCTGCAAGCCTTCAAGCCCAGGCTTGTGGCGTTCAATGGTGCCGAATACCAAACCAGGACGTTCCAGCTGGCGCAGTGTCTCATTGAGGTAGCGGCGCAGAATGGGGTGGGCGCCAATCTCTACGAAGACATTATTACCTTGCTCGATAAGCGCGCTAGCGGCGGCGTCAAATAGCACCGGCTCACGAATGTTTTTCCACCAGTAGGTGGCATCCAGCTCAAGACCGTCACTCAGCGCGCCGGTCACGGTGGAGTAGTAGGGGATCTGCGTGGCACGCGGGGTAATATCGGCCAGCGCGTCAATGACCCCTGCTTGGATGCTGTCCATCGCGGGGCTGTGGAAGGCGTAGTCCAGGGGCAGGCGTTTGGCAAAAACATCCTGCTCGCCCAGGGCGGTTTCCAGAGCACCCAACTGTTGACTATCGCCCGCCAGCGTAATGCCTTTCGGGCTGTTAATACCTGCCAGGCATACCTGATTGAACTCGGGCTTTTCGAGCCACGCGGCGATGTCGTCAGCGCTCATGGCCACCGCAGTCATTTCGCCGAGGCCACGGGTTTTACCCTGGTAGTCGCTGCGGTAGTAAATCACTTTGACCGCATCTTCCAGGCTCAGCGCACCGCTGGCCCAGGCGGCCGCCACTTCACCCACGCTATGGCCGAAGACCGCGGTGGGCGTAAGGCCTTGCTCACGCAACCACTCGGTAAGCGCCACTTGCAGGGCAAACAGCGCTGGCTGGGCGATCTCGGTTAGCGGGAAACGGTTCTCACCATTGCGGCCTTCCAGCTCGGCGCGTAGCGAGAAATCCCCTTGTTGCTGAAAGAGTGCGTCGACGCGATCAACCGCCGCGGCGAACACTGGCGAATCGCTGAGCAGGTCGCGCCCCATGGTTTCCCACTGACAGCCGTTGCCATCGTAAACAAACACTGGGCCGACCGCTTTGGGCAAGCGCTCAATTGCGGTGACACTATTTGTTTTACCGGCAGCATATTCACTGAGCTGCGTGGCGGCTTCTTCTGGCGTTTGCGCAAACAGCAGCGCGCCATGGCTATGTCGATCACGGTGGTGGAACAGCGTATAAGCGATATCGTAGAAGCGAGTGCCGTTATTTGCGCGTAAGTCGTTCTCGCGCAGGTAGTTGGCGAGCGTTTCGGCGCTTTGGCTGAGCGCTGCTTCGCTGCGGGCGCTAAGGCGAATCGGTAGCGGTGATTCTGGCGCCTGTGGCTCAAGTTTTGTCCGCTCGGGCGGGCTTTCCAAAATAACGTGGGCGTTGGCCCCGCCAAAACCAAAGGAGTTCACGCCGATAACCAAGCGACCCTGTTTTTTCAGCGGCTGGCCTTTGGTGACCACTGAGATATTCCACTCATCAAACTTGATGCGCGGATTGAGTTTGCGGATGCCAATCGTGGCCGGTACTTCGCGGTGCTGAATGCTGTATAGCGCCTTGGCGAGACCCGCTACGCCGGAGGCGGTTTCCAGGTGGCCCAGGTTGCTCTTTATCGAGCCGATCAGTAGCGGCGTTTTGCGCTGCTGGCCAAGTGCTTCACCAATCGCGCGGGTTTCAATCGGGTCGCCAACGGCGGTACCGGTGCCGTGGGCTTCCAGATAGTCGATCTCGTCTGGCGAGATACCTGCCTGTTTATAGGCGCGCTTCATCAGGTCAATTTGGGCGCTGGGGTTGGGCACGGTTAGGCCAGATTTGTGGCCATCGGTGTTCATCGCCGAGCCCGCCACTACGGCAATAATATTGTCGCCGTCGGCGACCGCTTGGTCGTAATCCTTGAGCAGGAAAATGCCGCCACCTTCCGAGCGCACATAGCCATTACCCGCCTCATCGAATACCTGACAGCGGCCAGTGGGTGAAAGCATGCTGGCTTTAGAGAAGATGATAAAGCCATAGGGGTGCAGGTGCAGGCTAATGCCGCCCGCCAGCGCCATACTGGTTTCGCCGCTGCGAATCGACTGGCAGGCCTGGTGAAAGGCCACCATGGAGGACGAGCAAGCGGTATCCAGCGACATGCTGGGGCCGTGCAGGTCAAACACGTAAGACAATCGATTCGAGGCGATGCTGGAGGTGTTGCCGGTGGCGGTGGAGGCATCAATTGCCGCCATATCGTCCGCGATGCGATAAGAGTAGTCGAGACTGGCCACACCTAAAAATACCCCGCACTGGCTGCCGCGCAGAGAGCTGGGCAGAATGCTGGCGTCTTCCATGGCTTCCCAGGCGAGCTCTAGGAGCATGCGCTGCTGGGGATCCATGTTGGCCGCTTCACGGGGCGAAATGCCAAAAAATTCAGCGTCAAACCCGCTGATATCGCCCAGGCTACCGGCGGCAAAGGTCACGCTGGTACCGGGGTGGCGCTTATCCGGATGCAAAAAGGCGTCGTGGCTCCAGCGATCAGCGGCCACTTCAGTCACTAAATCTTTTTCGGCTTGCAGGTCCTGCCAGAACGTTTCAGGGGTGGTGCCGGGGAAACGATGGGCGGCGCCGATAATGGCAACGCGTTTAGTCATTCTTGCTCCTGAGGTTCTGGTTCTGCCTTGATCACATCGTTACTTATATTGTGTCCAAACACTTGTTTGAATAACTGGACACCAAGCTCGTTTGCGGCTAATTCGTGCGGCGCATTTTTCTTAACAAAATGCTCTGTTGCAATATGCTCCGCTGCCAATTGCTCGTCTGCAGTTACCCAATCCGCTGTTGACCATACCATGTAGGGGGTGCGGCTATCTGGCGGCGTGAAGTGTGCATACGCCTCGGGCAGAATCGGTACATGATCCCCATACCAGCCTAGCAGCCCTGGTCGCTTTGCAGTATTTAGCGAATTTTTAACGCTTGCCAACATCTTGTCGGATTCACTTAAATGCTGCAAATAGACCGCGAAATCACGCAAATGAATGGGTAGCGGCCAAGGAGCGTCGGGCAGCGTAGTCGTTAACGTTGCCTGATTTGGGGCTTCTAAATGCAGCGGGCCGTGATTTTCCATGGTGATAGCAAACACGAATAGCGGTCTATTATCGTCATCTTCAAGCAGCCGTCCAATCTTTCGTGCAACCGCCTTGTCGCTAACGTATTGACCGTTTTTGTCGCTACTCTTGAAGGCATTGATATCTATAAAGTGATCAAAGCCTAATTGGGGCATCACCTTGTGACGAAAATAGAAGCTCGCCAGGTACGGATGCACACAAACCGTGCGATAGCCTGCCGCTTTTAGCGCGCTCGCTAAACTGGGCATTGGGTGGCGAGCAAGCGTGCGGTAAGGATTGAACTGGCGAACGCCCCAGTGGCCGGGTGCAAGACCAGTTAATACCGCGCACTCGGTACGCACGGTGTTGGCACCCCAGGCGGGCACGTTTAAGGTACCGTGCAGGGTGGCGCTTGCGCGGGTGGCATCGAAATGGGAGAGCAGGTCTGTGTTTACCTCGTTACACCAGGGGCGAGGGTCGAAAAACGACTCGCTTTGCACTAGCACCACGTTGGGCAGTGGCTGTTCACCTTGGTGCGCGCTCGCCACCGGCGTTAACGCGTGAAAGGGCGATTGCTCAGGCGCAGGAATGGGAGCGCGCATTAGCGCCACACCGTAGGCCCATAGGCTAGCGAACAGCCCTAAGCGGTGCATGTCTTCTATGGGCTGTAAGGTGATGGCGGGCAGCCTGCGGACACTAACAACAACTAGCAGTGCGCCCAAGGCTATTAACCCCAGCGCATGGCTTAGAAAACGGCTGGCGCCCTCGCTAGTGACCAGCGACCCTTCCCAGTAAAAGAATCCACCAATTGCCACTGCGGCGGCGCTGCTGGCGGCAATCGCCAAACCTACGCCGAAAAAGGGCACGTAAAGGCGCGGGTGCAGNNAGTATAGCGTCCCAGAAGTATTCAAAGTCGTGGCAGATAAACGGCTCGTTGAGCGTATGCGATTTGGCGTTGCTCGACTGCACCACCACCAGTTGCAGCGAGAGAAACACCATCACCGCAAACCAGGGGCGCTGGAGTAACAATACCAGCAGCCCGAAAAGCAGAAGCCATGAGCCAAGGTGAACACTATTGGCCGCTACTCCACGCTGCCAAAATGGGCGCGGTCGAGGGCTAAGTAGGGCTTCAAACAGACCGCTGATCAATAGACCCACGAGTAGCGGCCATATCAGTGCGCTAATCACGGGGCGTGTCTCCTGAGTGGCCAAAGCCCAGGCGCTTGATCAACCATTGCGAAATCCCTGCAGGCAGTACCGCCAGCCACCAGGTACCAAAGTTAAGTGGGAAGGGGAAGCTGATGCGTGCTCGGTTTGCGGCGATACCGCGTTTAATTACTTTGGCCGCGCGCTCGGGTGGCCATTCCCAGGGTTTGGGGCCGGGCATGGCTTCGCACATGGGTGAGGTGACATAGCCGGGCATGACTACTGTTACACCAATGCCCTTAGGCGCGAGCAGACCACGTAGCCCTTCGCCATAGGCTTTGATGCCTGCTTTGCTGGCGCTATAGCTGGGGGTGGTGGGTAAACCGTGCCATGCGGCCAGCGAGCTGATCAGTACCAGTTGGCCGCTGCCGCGGGTCTGCATGGCTGGCACTAGGTGTTGCACCATGGCAATGGGGGTTTTCAGGTTGATATCCAGCAGCGCCTGCACGTCTGCCCAGGGCTCTAAGGTATCAGGCCCTTGGGGGTGGGTGTTTTTGCCCGCATTGGCGATGACGATATCTGGAACCTGTTGGGTGCAGACTTCGGCTAACCAGCTTTGCAGGGCGTGGTCATCGGTTAGATTGATGGTTGAAAGGGTGACCTGGGCACCTTGTTGGCGGCAGGTGGTGGCAAGCGCCTCTAGCTTTTCCTGCTGGCGTCCGTGCAATACCAGATGGGTGCTGGGATCGGCATAGGCGCTTGCCAGGGCGCCCCCAATCGCGCCGGTGGCGCCAGTGATCAGCACGCAACGTGAGTGTTGAGAGGGACTCACAGCCTCTTTCGCAGTTTCTTTCGCAGCTTCTTTCGCAACAACGTTCACAGAAGCTTCTCCAGTGGCGATGGGCAGGCTTCGAGTATGCGGGCGGCGTTATCCACGGCTAGATCGATACTGGGCTGGCAGTAGTAGCCACCGTTAACCTGAACGGCATGCATCACGGTCTTTTGAAAATAGCCAAATAGCTCGCTGTTAGGCGGCTGCGGCTGCTGCCAAAAATCCGCCAAGTCGCCTTGGCAGGTTAGCCCATCCAGATTATAGATTGGGTCGCTAAGCGCATAGGTGGGGCAGTTCTTCTCCAGCGAAACGATGCCCACGGTGCTGTTAACGGTGACATTGCCCTTGGCGTGTTTGAGCAGGGCGTTGAGGTCTCCAGACTCTAGATAGACGATGCGCCCTTGTAGGCCATGGCGTTCGGCAAGCCGCTTGATGATCTTGGGGTAATTGACCAAGCCCATATCCAAGGGGTGGTTCTTTATACACAGCAGCGAGTCGCTGGGCGCGTGCTTGGCGAACGAGGCCATCACGTCGTCCATCACTTCCTGCATATTGGCGTAGGGGGAGTGATCGCGAATTTGCGCATCGCTATTTAACTGCAGTGGCAGCATAAAATAGGGGCGGCCACTTTCGATCAGCGCTTTGATGCGTTCGGCATCGCGTTTTTTCCAAGCGGTTTTTAACTGAGTAAAGCGCTTCAGGTAGCCTGCGTACTCAACGGGGGCGGTGATCGGCGCGTGATTGCGGTAGTGAGGCGCAACCAGCGGATTGGCTAGCCCGGCCAAGTGGTAGCCCACATCGTGCATGGCGCGAATTTTAAACGAAGAGCGAAAACGCACGGGGGCGGGTGGTTTGGGCAGCGCTTTGCCGGTTTCATAAAACCAGCTTGGGTCACGGGGCAGTAGCGAGTGGCCGTTAACGCCTTCGCGCTCGAGGGTGATCCAGAACGGGCGGAAGTAGCCTTCTTCAAACACGTGGGTACGTACGCCGGCCGCGGCGGCGTTATCCACCGCAGGGCGATGAATGGGGCGACGATCTCCGAATACTACTTGGTCGGTGATCCCATACCGCTGCCAGAGTGACTTGATATAGCCGGGTAGCTCAGAGGTAGGGCCACGAAACAGATGGCTTTGGCCGTGGGTACGCTGCCAGTAGGCGATATCGCCCGCATTGAAGTTGACCTTGACGACACGGTGCCCATCGTTCACCAGGCGCTTGGCTAAGCGCTGGTAAAAAGGTGAGCAAACGCCCTGCAAAAATAAGAATGCACGCTTCTGATGCTTCAACTCAATGCCTTCCGATCAACAAGTTACGATAACAGCGGTAGAGATGCTGTTTCCATGTAAGGGTGTTTTTGTGTGTTCTTGCCTGTTCCAACAGGCTGACGACGGTTTCAGCATTGCATAGCTGGCGGGTCGTTGGGTCTACATAGCCGGGATAAAGAATCAGGGTGCCGGCCACCAAGGCATCCAGCGAGAGCGAGCGCGTGCGGCGTGGGCAGCCAAGCGCATCCTTGGTTAAGCCCCAGCCAGCATAAAACGGTAGACCGTAGGTGCTGACTTCCCGCTTGCGCAGCAGTGCTTCAAAGCCGGTTAAAGAGCTCATTGTATGCACTGCATCGACACGCTCTAACAGGGTTGCGATGTCGATGTCGCTGGCGTCTAGATCATACAGGCGTTTGGCGTCGGTATCGAGTGCTCCAACACGTGCGCCGCTCAATACATCGGGGTGGGCTTTGTAGACAATATAGGCATCAGGGTGCGCGTCACGCACGGCGCTTAGCAGCCCGCTATTGGTATTAATATCTGGCGAGCCGGTGGCAATCGAGGCATCGCTCTCCACTTGGCCAGGCACCAGGATGGTGTAACGCCCTTTGGGCAGCTCGATCCCTGCCTTTCCACGTACGTTGTACTTGGAGAGTTTGAGCGCCACCAGCCTTTCTCGTAACTGTTGCGCACGTTGCAACAGGTCGTCGCTAAAGAGGGCGCTATTGAGCAGCGTTTCTAAA
>LGOV01000921.1_pt1 | contig 17651 bp, 13 predicted proteins | sample 469881 | NCBI WGS metagenome assembly LGOV01 (sample SAMN03857199, study PRJNA290197) | marine sediment metagenome | biome: marine cold seep biome; feature: cold seep; material: marine sediment; isolation source: sample #5579, elevator 3A push core 41 containing 12 cm of sediment... ...
GTCGACACGGACGATCTCAAGGCTCTGCACGGTGCAACGGGCGTTACCCATTTGACCGGCCATCTTTTTGCCTTTGAAAACGCGGCCCGGAGTCTGACACATGCCGATAGAACCCGGCGCGCGATGCGACAGAGAGTTACCGTGAGTCATATCTTGGGTACGGAAATTCCAGCGCTTAACAGCACCCTGGAAGCCTTTACCCTTAGAGGTGCCAGTCACGTCAACCATTTGACCAGCTTCGAAGAGGGATACGGTGAGTTCGCCGCCTACTTCAGGAATCTCTTCGCCTTCTGCAAGACGAAACTCCATCAGTGCACGACCAGCTTCAACACCCGCCTTGGCAAACTGACCCGCTTGCGCTTTGGTGAGGTGCTTAGCTTTACGAGAGCCAGATGTGACCTGAATCGCTGCGTAACCGTCAGACTCGACAGATTTAACGCGTGTAACACGATTAGGATCAACTTCAATAACGGTTACGGGCACAGACGCGCCGTCTTCGGTAAAGACACGGGTCATCCCGGCCTTTTTACCGACTAAACCGATAGTCATACTCAGTCTCCTATAGTGTACGGGGCTATCACCCGCTATGGCTGCCCTTTCCAGAGCATTCCACTAGCACATTGTATGGCGCCTCACGGCGCGGCGGCTGCTGCTCATGCAAGTCCTTTACAAAGAACGATGAGCGCTGGGCCGCAAGTGACTAGTGTAATTAGTTGAGTTTGATTTGCACGTCAACGCCTGCGGCGAGATCAAGCTTCATCAAAGCATCAACAGTTTTTTCAGTCGGCTCAACAATGTCGAGCACACGCTTGTGCGTACGAATCTCATACTGGTCACGCGCATCTTTGTTGACGTGCGGTGAGATCAGAATGGTGTAACGCTCGCGGTTGGTCGGCAGCGGAATCGGACCACGAACCTGAGCACCAGTACGCTTAGCGGTTTCAACAATCTCCGCTGTAGACTGGTCGATCAGGCGATGGTCGAAAGCTTTCAACCGAATGCGAATCTTTTGGTTCTGCATTTGCCCTAAACTCCAATGGATGTCGACGGCGCGAGCCGTCTACCCACGCATTCAAAGGATGCGCATTATAGGCACGCCAAAAGCCCATGTCAAACATTTGCTGTTGGTGCGCAGAAAAGGGGGCTCATCAGAGCCCCCTTTATCATTCAAGCATGCTGCTTACTTGACGATTTTGGCCACAACGCCAGCACCGACAGTACGGCCGCCTTCACGAATAGCGAAGCGCAAACCTTCGTCCATTGCGATCGGAGCGATCAAGGTAACAACCATCTGAACGTTGTCACCCGGCATGACCATTTCAACGCCTTCCGGCAGTTCACAGGTACCGGTTACGTCGGTGGTACGGAAGTAGAACTGCGGACGGTAGCCCTTGAAGAAAGGCGTGTGACGACCACCCTCTTCTTTGGACAGTACGTAAACTTCTGCTTCGAAGGTAGTGTGCGGGTTGATGGTGCCCGGCTTGGCCAGTACTTGACCACGCTCGACGTCATCACGCTTCGTACCACGCAGCAGGGCGCCAACGTTCTCACCAGCACGACCTTCGTCGAGCAGTTTACGGAACATTTCAACACCGGTAACGATCGTTTTAGTGGTGTCGCGGATACCCACGATTTCCACTTCTTCGCCCGCTTTGACGATGCCGCGCTCTACACGACCGGTAACAACAGTACCGCGGCCAGAGATAGAGAACACGTCTTCGATCGGCATCAGGAACGGCTGGTCGATAGCACGCTCCGGCTCAGGGATGTAAGCATCCAGAGCTTTGATCAAATTAGCGACGGCAGTCGTACCCATGCCCTTGTCATCTTCACCGTTCAGCGCCATCAGCGCAGAGCCAGTGATGATCGGCGTGTCGTCACCCGGGAAGTCGTACTGGTCCAGAAGTTCGCGAACTTCCATTTCTACCAGCTCGAGCAGCTCTTCATCATCGACCATGTCCGCTTTGTTCAGGAACACAACGATGAACGGTACGCCAACCTGACGAGACAGCAGGATGTGCTCGCGAGTTTGCGGCATCGGGCCGTCTGCGGCAGAACATACCAGGATCGCGCCGTCCATCTGCGCAGCACCGGTGATCATGTTCTTGACGTAGTCAGCGTGTCCTGGGCAGTCAACGTGCGCGTAGTGGCGATCTTCAGACTGGTATTCCACGTGGGAAGTAGCGATCGTGATACCGCGCTCACGCTCTTCAGGAGCGTTATCGATGGTATCAAACTCACGCCAGTCGCCGCCGAAAACCTCAGCAGACACGCGGGTCAGGGCCGCCGTCAGAGTCGTTTTACCGTGGTCGACGTGACCAATGGTGCCGACGTTGACGTGCGGTTTGGAACGTTCAAATTTTTCCTTAGCCACTGCTATAACCTCTTTACGTTAGCTAACGGTTAACCGTTTTGATTGATGACGGCTTCAACGACGCTGGAGGGCGCCTCGTCGTACTTCGAGAACTCCATAGAGTAGCTCGCACGGCCCTGGGTTTGTGAGCGCAGATCGGTTGCATAACCGAACATCTCGCCCAGTGGCACCGTCGCACGAATGACTTTACCAGAAGAGGAGTCATCCATACCCTGCACCAGGCCGCGACGACGGCTCAGGTCACCCATGACGTCACCCATAAACTCTTCGGGGGTCACGATTTCGACCTTCATCACCGGCTCCAGCAGCACGGCCTTGGCCTTCCTGGCACCTTCTTTTACTGCCATAGAAGAAGCAATCTTAAACGCAGTCTCGTTGGAGTCTACGTCGTGGAAGGAGCCATCAAACAGCGTTACTTTAACGTCGATCATCGGGTAACCCGCGATGACGCCGTTTTTGAGCTGCTCAAAAGCACCCTTCTCAACCGCGGGAACGTATTCCTTGGGAACCGCACCACCCACGATCTCAGAGTTGAACTTGAAGAACAGTTCGTCTTCGCCTTCACCCTTCTCTTCTGCTGTCAGCGGCTCGATACGCAGCCAGACGTGTCCATACTGACCACGACCACCGGACTGACGTACGAACTTGCCTTCTTGCTCAATGCTGCCGCGAATAGTTTCGCGATAGGCAACCTGAGGCTTACCGATATTGGCTTCAACCTTAAACTCGCGACGCATACGGTCAACGAGGATATCCAGGTGAAGCTCACCCATACCAGAAATAATCGTCTGGCCGGTTTCTTCGTCGGTTTTGACCTGGAAGGAGGGGTCTTCTTGAGCAAGCTTGCCCAATGCCACACCCATCTTCTCCTGGTCTGCCTTAGATTTAGGCTCTACAGCAACCGAGATAACCGGATCCGGGAACTCCATGCGTTCAAGAACGATCTTGTTATCAATGTCGCACAGGGTATCACCCGTGGTGACGTCTTTCAGACCGATACAAGCAGCGATGTCGCCCGCCAGAACTTCTTTGATCTCTTCACGGGAATTGGCGTGCATCTGAACGATACGGCCAACGCGCTCTTTCTTCTGCTTAACGGAGTTATAGACACCGTCACCAGATTTCAGAACACCCGAGTAGACGCGGATAAAGGTCAGCGTACCAACGAAGGGGTCTGTGGCGATCTTAAACGCCAGGGCCGCAAACGGTGCACTGTCATCAGCTTCACGGGTATCAACGGTGCCGTCTTTATCGTCGAGCTCACCTTCGATCGCTTTAACTTCCGTCGGCGAAGGCATGTATTCGATAACGCCATCCAGCACTGCTTGAACGCCTTTGTTCTTAAAGGCAGAACCACAGGTTACCAGAACGATATCGTTAGCCAGGGTGCGCGCGCGCAAACCGGCTTTGATCTCTTCAACCGATAGCTCACCGCCTTCAAGGTACTTTTCCATCAGCTCGTCAGAGCCTTCGGCAGCAGCTTCGACCATTTCTTCGCGGTACTTTTCTGCTGTTTCTTGTAGCTCAGCAGGAATATCCACGAGGTCATAATTCATACCCAGGCTTTCCTCATCCCACAGGATAGCCTTCATCTGAATCAGGTCGATAACGCCTTTAAAGTCCTCTTCCGTGCCCCAGTTAATCTGGATTGGCACAGCTTTGGCACCCAAACGCTCTTTCAACTGCTCGACAACCATGAAGAAGTCAGCGCCGGTACGGTCCATCTTATTGACGAAGACCATGCGCGGAACTTCGTACTTGTTGGCTTGGCGCCATACTGTTTCGGTCTGCGGCTGAACGCCGGAAGAGCCACACAGTACAACAACCGCACCATCAAGTACGCGCAGAGAACGTTCAACTTCAATGGTGAAGTCAACGTGCCCTGGGGTGTCGATAATATTGATACGGTGCTCAGGGAACTGCTTGTTCATGCCCTGCCAGAAACAGGTTGTTGCAGCTGAGGTGATAGTGATACCACGCTCCTGCTCCTGCTCCATCCAGTCCATGGTCGCAGCACCATCGTGCACTTCGCCCACTTTGTGGGAGAGGCCGGTGTAGAACAGTACACGCTCAGTCGTCGTGGTTTTACCCGCGTCGACGTGAGCGACGATACCGATATTACGGTAGCGATTTAGTGGAGTCTTGCGTGCCACGGTGAAACTCCCGTTTGTTGGCGATGCTCGTTAATTTAGCGGCGTATGCAAGCGAGGTTTATGCGGCCGCCGCTACCACTGCATCATGGTAGCGGCTGAGTGTTGCAACTTTTGAATTGCAACAACGCGACTCAGCAAACATTTCACCATGCTGAACAACGTGCATATATAAACCAGAAAGCCATACTTAAAAACGCCGTACAAAGAAACGCCGATTTTAGAAACGCTGACCTTAAAAACGCCGACCTTAAAAACGGTAGTGCGAGAAGGCCTTGTTGGCTTCTGCCATGCGATGCACGTCTTCGCGCTTCTTAACGGCAGAACCTTTACCTTCAGCGGCATCCAGCATTTCACCCGCCAGACGCTGAACCATGGTTTTCTCACCGCGACGACGCGCCGCGTCTACCAGCCAGCGCATTGCCAGCGCTTGACGGCGAGACGGACGTACTTCAACCGGCACCTGATAGGTCGCACCACCAACGCGGCGCGACTTCACTTCGACCATCGGCTGGATGGCTTCCAGCGCTTTGTCGAAGATCTCCAGCGGATCTTCTTTACTACGCTCGGCAACCTTGTCCAACGCACCGTAGACGATACGCTCAGCTATGGACTTCTTGCCGCTGACCATCAGGTGGTTCATGAACTTCGCCAGACGCTCACTTCCGAACTTAGGATCCGGCAGAATCTCGCGTTTAGCTACTACTCTTCTTCTAGGCATGATAAGCCCTCAATTAAGGATCTTTCAGGTAAACCCGGAACTCATGCAACCTGCGTACGATATTTAAGTACCACAAGTGCAGCCCGACCTTACTCTTATCAGACCGTCAAATTCGTGAAATCGTTACTCAGCACGCCCTTTTGACGGGGCGACGCTGCACAGCTGACCTAGCCCTAGGACTTAAAACTTAGGACTTAGGACGCTTAGTACCGTATTTAGAACGACCCTGACGACGATTTTGAACGCCAGAGGTGTCAAGGGCGCCACGAACGGTGTGATAACGCACACCTCGCAAATCCTTTACACGACCGCCGCGAATCAAAACGACAGAGTGTTCTTGAAGGTTGTGACCTTCACCACCGATATAAGAAGACACTTCAAAGCCGTTGGTAAGGCGCACACGGCAAACCTTACGCAGAGCCGAGTTAGGCTTCTTCGGGGTGGTGGTGTAAACGCGCGTACAAACGCCACGTTTTTGCGGACAGGCCTGCAGCGCTGGCACGTCACTCTTGGTGACGGGGCGCTTGCGCGGCTTGCGCACTAGCTGATTAATCGTTGCCATGGTGTTTAGCTGACTCCAATGGTTGCCTTGCCTTCTAACAAATGCGGGCAGCAGATGCGGGCGCACCCGCCCCACTGTTAAAGGCTGCGCATTCTAAAGGCTGACCCTAGGTCGCGTCAAGCCTTGCCGGCGGTTTTACCGGCAAGGTGACACTTTTCAGGTCAGCTATTCGTTTTACTTACTCATGTTACCTACTGCTTTAGGCGCCAAATCTACAGCTCGTCGTCAGAATCGAGAGCGGTCAACTGTGCACCCAGCTCCTGTTCGACTTCGGTAGCCGAAGGATTGAACAGTTGCTCAACGTCTTCGCGCTTGCGACGACGCTCTGCGTGGTGAGTCAAGCCCGTACCAGCCGGTATTAGGCGACCAACCACCACGTTTTCTTTCAGGCCGCGCAGGTAATCGCGCTTGCCGGTCACCGCTGCTTCGGTCAGTACGCGGGTTGTCTCCTGGAAGGAGGCCGCGGAAATGAACGACTCGGTGGCCAGGCTGGCCTTGGTGATACCCAGCAGCATACGCTGATACTTGGCCGGGAATTTCTTCTCTTTTTCAAGACGTTCGTTCTGTTCCAGCACGCGAACCAGTTCAGCCTGGTCGCCCGTGATGAAGTCAGAATCACCCGAATCAGTAATCTCTACCTTACGCAGCATCTGACGCACAATGACTTCGATGTGCTTGTCGTTGATGCCTACGCCCTGCAGACGATAAACGTCCTGCACTTCGGCAGTGATGTACTTGGCGAGCTCCTCAACACCCAGCAAGCGCAGGATATCGTGCGGATTGCTCGGCCCATCGGAAATTACCTCGCCCTTCTCGACGGTTTCGCCTTCGAAGACGGCAATTTGACGCCATTTCGGAATCAGCGCTTCAAACGGATCGCCAGATTCCGGGGTAATCGTCAGACGACGCTTACCTTTGGTCTCTTTACCGAAGCTGATCACACCGCTGATCTCGGCCAGGATCGAGGACTCTTTCGGCTTACGCGCTTCGAACAAGTCAGCAACCCGCGGCAGACCACCAGTGATGTCTTTGTTCGCCGAAGCTTCTACCGGGATACGGGCAACCACCTCACCTACCCCGATCGTCACACCGTCGTCGACCGAAATAATCGAGTTGCCCGGAAGCAGGTACTGAACCGGGGTGTTGGAGCCCGATACAGAGACGTACTCGCCCGAACTGTCTTGCAGCATGACCATCGGGCGCTTGTCGCGACCGGCCATGGGACGTGCTGCCGACTCGATCACCTCGATAGAGGAGAGGCCAGTCATCTCATCGACGCTGCGGTGCATGGTGACACCCTCGTCAAGATCGATGAACTGCGCCTTACCTTCTACTTCGGCAACGATCGGGTGGGTGTGCGGATCCCATTTGGCGACCGTCGCACCAGCGTCGACCACGTCGCCGTCGCGTACGGAAAGCTCAGCACCGTAAGGGAGCTTATAGTACTCACGCTCACGGCCATGGTCGTCAGCAACGGCCAGGGCGCTAGAACGAGATACCACCACCAGCTTGCCGTCGGCACGTTCTACATGCTTGATGTTGTGCAGACGAACCTTACCGCCGTGCTTCACTTGTACGCTATCCACAGCAGACGAACGCGATGCCGCACCACCGATGTGGAAGGTACGCATGGTCAGCTGGGTACCCGGCTCACCGATAGACTGTGCGGCGATAACGCCGACAGCCTCACCAATGTTGACCTGATGGCCACGGGCCAAGTCACGGCCGTAACAGGAGGCACACACGCCGTGCGCGGTCTCACAGGTAATCGTGGAGCGAACGATGATCTCGTCGACACCCATGGTATCGAGCTCGGCACACCATTTCTCGTCGAGCAGGGTACCTTTCGCGATCAAGACTTCACCGCTGCCAGGGTGAACCACATCCTGAGCGACTACACGACCCAGCACGCGCTGGGAAAGCGGTACGATAATGTCGCCGCCTTCGATGATCGGGTGCAGGGTCAAGCCATTTTCGGTACCACAGTCGACTTCCGTGATAACCAAATCCTGCGCCACATCGACCAAACGACGCGTCAGGTAACCGGAGTTGGCCGTTTTNNCGACGAGTTAAGTAACCCGCATCAGCCGTTTTAAGGGCCGTATCCGCAAGACCTTTACGTGCACCGTGGGTCGAGATGAAGTACTGCAGTACGTTCAGACCTTCACGGAAGTTGGCGACGATCGGTGTTTCGATGATCGAGCCATCCGGCTTGGCCATCAGACCACGCATACCTGCCAACTGACGGATCTGGGCAGCGCTACCACGGGCACCGGAGTCGGCCATGATGAAGACGCTGTTGAACGAGTCCTGCTCAACTTCGTTACCATCACGATCTATGACGGTCTCTTTAGAGATACCGACCATCATCGCCTTGGCGACTTTATCGTTGGCCTTGGACCAGATATCGATAACCTTGTTGTACTTCTCGCCCGCTGTTACCAGGCCAGAAGAGAACTGGTCTTCAATTTCTTTAACTTCGGCTTCCGCCGCATCAACGATTTCAGTTTTTGCTTCGGGGATAACGAAGTCGTTAACACCGATTGAGGCGCCGGACCAAGTCGCGAGACGGAAACCGGTATACATCAGCTGGTCAGCGAAAATGACGGTCGGCTTGAGGCCAGCACGACGATAGACTTCGTTGATCAGGCTGGAAATCGCCTTCTTCTTCATCGGCTGGTCGATCAGCGCGAAGGGCACACCTTCGGGCAGAATGCGGAACAGCAGTGCACGGCCTACCGTCGTATCGTAAATACGGCGGTGGAAGCTACGCTCGCCGCTCTCTTCTTCGATATCGATTTCGTCCAGACGCACTTTAACCCGGGCGTGCAGCGATACTGACTGAGTACCAAATGCGCGCTCGACCTCGTTGAGGTCAGAGAACACCATGCCTTCGCCTTTGGCGTTGATCTTTTCGCGGGTCATGTAATAGAGACCCAGAACAACGTCTTGCGACGGTACGATGATCGGCTCGCCGTTGGCGGGCGACAGCACGTTGTTGGTGGCCATCATCAGCGCACGCGCTTCAAGCTGCGCTTCCAGGGTCAGCGGTACGTGTACCGCCATTTGGTCACCGTCAAAGTCGGCGTTATAGGCGGCACACACCAGCGGGTGTAACTGGATCGCTTTACCTTCGATCAGCAGCGGCTCAAACGCCTGGATACCCAGGCGGTGAAGCGTGGGTGCGCGGTTGAGCAGTACCGGATGCTCGCGGATAACATCGGCAAGGATGTCCCACACTTCCGGCAGCTCGCGCTCGACCATCTTCTTGGCGGCTTTGATCGTTGAGGCATAGCCCAGCGACTGCAGCTTGGAGTAGATAAACGGCTTGAACAGCTCAAGGGCCATTTTCTTGGGCAGGCCACACTGGTGCAGACGCAGGGTCGGACCCACGGTAATGACCGAACGGCCCGAGTAGTCGACGCGCTTACCCAGCAGGTTCTGACGGAAACGACCCTGCTTACCTTTGATCATATCGGCGAGCGATTTCAGCGGGCGCTTGTTAGAGCCCGTGATCGCGCGGCCACGACGACCATTGTCGAGCAGTGCATCGACGGCTTCCTGCAGCATACGCTTCTCGTTGCGCACGATAATATCCGGCGCATTGAGATCGAGCAGACGCTTCAGGCGGTTGTTACGGTTGATCACACGACGGTAAAGGTCGTTGAGATCGGAGGTCGCGAAGCGGCCACCATCCAGCGGTACCAACGGACGCAGATCCGGTGGCAGCACGGGCAGCACTTCCATGACCATCCACGCCGGCGCGTTACCGGAATGGTAGAAAGCTTCAAGCAGCTTGAGGCGTTTGGAGAGCTTCTTGATCTTAGTTTCGGAGTTAGTCTGCGGAATCTCTTCGCGCAGGTGGTTAATCTCTTCTTCCAGATCGATGTCTTTGAGCAGCTCCTGAACGGCTTCGGCACCCATGCGGGCGTCGAAGTCATCACCGAACTCTTCCAGTGCTTCAAAGTACTGCTCGTCGTTCATCAGCTGACCACGCTCCAGCGTGGTCATACCTGGATCGATCACGACAAAACTTTCGAAATACAGCACGCGCTCGATATCACGCAGGGTCATATCGAGGAACATGCCGATACGCGACGGCAGTGACTTCAAAAACCAAATGTGTGCCACCGGCGAAGCGAGCTCGATGTGCCCCATGCGCTCACGGCGCACGGCGGCTTTGGTCACTTCAACGCCACACTTTTCGCAGATGATACCGCGGTGCTTCATGCGCTTATACTTGCCGCACAGGCACTCGTAATCCTTAACCGGGCCAAAAATCTTGGCGCAGAACAGGCCATCCCGCTCCGGTTTAAAGGTACGGTAGTTGATGGTCTCAGGCTTCTTCACCTCGCCAAACGACCAGGAGCGAATCATGTCCGGCGACGCCAGGGTAATCTTGATCGCGTCAAACTCTTCGGACTGAGACTGCGATTTGAGTACTTTCACCAAATCTTTCATGGGACGGCTCCTAGCTCTCTAACTCGATATCGATGCCCAGCGAGCGGATTTCCTTCACGAGTACGTTGAAGGATTCCGGCATGCCTGCCTGCATGGTGTGGTCGCCATCCACGATGTTTTTGTACATCTTGGTGCGGCCTTCGACGTCGTCCGACTTGACGGTGAGCATCTCTTGTAGCGTGTATGCAGCGCCGTAAGCTTCCAGCGCCCACACCTCCATCTCACCGAAGCGTTGACCACCGAATTGCGCCTTACCACCCAAGGGCTGCTGGGTAACCAGCGAGTAAGAACCGGTAGAACGCGCATGCATCTTGTCGTCTACCAAGTGGTTAAGCTTCAGCATGTACATGTAGCCAACGGTGACCGGACGGTCAAAAGCATCACCGGTACGGCCATCGAACAGGGCCATCTGACCCGACTCAGGAATGTCCGCCAGCTTCAGCAGGTGCTTGATTTCGTGCTCTTTGGCACCGTCAAACACCGGTGTTGCCATGGGCACACCACCTTTGAGGTTCTTCGCCAGGGCGATGATCTCATCGTCAGTCAGGGAGTCGAGATCTTCAACGCGCGTACCTTGCGTATTGTAGATCTGCCCCAGGAAATCACGGATCTCGGCCACTTGCTGTCCACGTGCATCGCGCAGCATGGCTTCGATCTTGACGCCCAAGCCACGTGCCGCCATACCCAAGTGGGTTTCCAAAATCTGACCGACGTTCATACGTGACGGTACGCCCAGCGGGTTCAGCACCACGTCGACCGGCTCGCCCTTCTCATCAAACGGCATGTCTTCGATGGGCATAATCGCCGAGATAACACCTTTGTTACCGTGACGACCGGCCATCTTGTCACCCGGCTGGATGCGACGCTTAACCGCCATATAGACTTTGACGATTTTTAGCACGCCCGGTGCGAGATCGTCGCCCTGGGTCAGCTTGCGCTTCTTATCTTCAAAGCGCTCGTCCATCTCTTTACGACGGGTTTCCAGCTGTTCGTCGGCCTGAGCCAGTAGCTCGTTGTAGGACTCATCCTGCATGCGCAGTTTGAACCACTGCTGACGCGGCAATTCATCCAGGTACGCCTCGTCTAGCACGTCGCCTTTCTTGAGGTTCGGGCCGCCGTTAACAGCCTGACCGTCAAGGGTACGCTTTAGACGTTCAAAAGTGGCGTCTTCGGCGATACGGTAAGTCTCTTGGAGATCCTTACGAACTTCGTCAAGCTGAGTGCGCTCGATCGACAAGGCGCGTGAGTCTTTCTCAACGCCGTCACGAGTAAACACCTGAACGTCGATGACAGTACCTTTCATGCCGGTAGGGGCACGCAGGGAAGTGTCTTTAACGTCAGACGCTTTCTCGCCGAAGATAGCACGTAGTAGCTTCTCTTCAGGCGTCAGCTGGGTTTCACCCTTGGGCGTCACCTTACCGACCAGAATATCGCCCGGGCCGACTTCGGCACCGATGTAGACAACGCCCGCTTCATCCAGCTTGGAGAGCGCAGACTCGCCCACATTGGGGATATCGGAGGTAATTTCTTCCGAGCCCAACTTGGTGTCGCGGGACACACAGGTCAGTTCCTGAATGTGAATCGTGGTGAAACGGTCTTCTTGAACGACCCGCTCGGAAAGCAGGATGGAGTCCTCAAAGTTGTAACCGTTCCAGGGCATGAACGCGATACGCATGTTCTGGCCCAGCGCCAGGTCGCCCATATCAACCGACGGGCCGTCGGCGAGAATATCGCCACGTGCCACGCTGTCGCCAGGCCGCACGATGGGGCGCTGGTTCATACAGGTGTTCTGGTTCGAGCGGGTGTACTTGGTCAGGTTGTAGATATCAACGCCGGCTTCACCGCCGATGATTTCATCTTCATTAACCCTTACCACGACACGGCGCGCATCGACGGAATCAATCACGCCGCCGCGATTTGCCACTGCACAGACGCCAGAGTCACGAGCAACAAAGCGCTCCATGCCAGTACCTACCAGCGGCTTATCGGCACGCAGGGTCGGCACCGCCTGACGCTGCATGTTAGAACCCATCAAGGCGCGGTTGGCGTCATCGTGCTCCAGGAACGGAATCAATGCCGCTGCTACGGATACGACCTGACGTGGCGACACGTCCATCAGCGTCACTTGCTCAGGACGCATAAAGGTCGTTTCACCGCGGTGACGAACCTGAACCAGGTCATCACTTAGCTTGTTGGACTCATCTACCGCTGCTGATGCCTGGGCGATAACGAAATCGCCCTCTTCGATCGCCGAGAGGTGAACGATGTCGTCGGTCAACTGACGATCAACCACTTTACGGTACGGCGTTTCGAGGAAACCGTAGCTGTTAGTGTGGCTGTAAGTGGCCAGCGAGTTAATCAGACCGATGTTCGGGCCTTCCGGCGTTTCGATTGGGCATAGACGCCCGTAGTGCGTGGCGTGAACGTCACGTACTTCGAAGCCAGCACGCTCACGGGTCAAACCACCGGGGCCTAGTGCCGACACACGACGTTTGTGGGTAACCTCAGAAAGCGGGTTGTTCTGATCCATAAACTGCGAGAGCTGGCTGGAACCGAAGAACTCTTTCACCGCCGCCGCAACGGGCTTGGCGTTGATCAAGTCTTGCGGCATCAGGCCTTCGCTTTCCGCCATCGAAAGACGCTCTTTCACGGCGCGCTCTACACGCACCAAACCAACGCGGAACTGGTTCTCTGCCATTTCGCCCACACAGCGAATACGGCGGTTACCCAGATGATCGATATCGTCAACGTCACCGAAGCCGTTACGGATACTGATCAGCTCGCGCAGCACATCAAGAATGTCTTTGCGATCCAGTACGCCGGAGCCTGTATCAGTATCACGACGCAGGCGACGATTGAACTTCATGCGGCCAACGCCCGACAGGTCGTAGCGGTCCTCAGAGAAGAACAGGTTGTTAAACAGCGTCTCGGCAGACTCTTTGGTGGGTGGTTCGCCGGGACGCATCATGCGGTAAATTTCGACTAACGCTTCAAGCGCGGAATTAGTAGCATCCAGCTTCAAGGTGTCGGAAATGAATGAACCGCAGTCGAGATCATTGGTGTAGAGCGTTTCCACCAAGGTAATGCCACCTTCGGCCATGCGCTCAAGCACTTCGGGAGTGATCTCGGTATTACACGGGCAGATCAGCTCGCCTGTTTTGGAGTCGATTTGATCTTTAGCCAGCGTTTTGCCGAACAGGTACTCCATCGGCACATCCAGACGCTCAAGGCCGGCTTTTTCAAGCTGACGAATGTGCTTCTGGGTAATCCGACGCCCCTCTTCAACGATCACATTGCCTTCGCCATCCTTGATGTCGAACGTAGCCGTCTCGCCGCGCAGGCGCGACGGTACCAGTTCAACATAGAAACCGGATTTCTCAATGTGGAACACGCTGGTTTCAAAGAACTCGGCCAGGATCTCTTCGGTGTTCATCCCCAGCGCACGCATCAGTACCGAGGCCGGCAGCTTGCGGCGACGGTCAATACGTACGAAAACGTTATCCTTGGGGTCAAACTCGAAGTCTAACCAGGAACCACGATAAGGAATCACGCGAGCTGAATAGAGCAGCTTGCCGGAAGAGTGGCTCTTACCTTTGTCGTGGTCGAAGAACACACCGGGCGAGCGGTGGAGCTGGGAGACGATAACCCGCTCAGTACCGTTGATAACAAAGGTACCGTTCTCAGTCATCAGGGGGATTTCCCCCATGTAGACTTCTTGCTCTTTAATATCTTTAATTGCTTTGTTCGAGGAGTCGCGATCATAGATGATCAAGCGAACCTTGACGCGCAGCGGGGCGGAGTAAGTCACGCCGCGCAGCTGGCACTCCTTAACATCGAACGCCGGCGTACCGAAGCGGTAGCTGACATACTCAAGCGCTGCATTGCCGGAGAAGCTCTCAATCGGAAACACGGACTTGAATGCCGCGTGCAGACCGACCTCGTGACGCTCGTCGGGCGAACGATCTTGCTGGAGGAAGTCGTAATAGGAATCAAGCTGGATCGCCAGCAAGTAAGGCACATCCATCACTTGGGGCAGTTTGCCGAAATCCTTGCGGATGCGTTTTTTCTCAGTATATGAGTAAGCCATCTGTATTCCCCAGCTTGTTCACCATGGGTGACCGATGCGTGGTCATCGCTGCCCGGCGGGCTTCGTCAGACGCAGACAGCAAGCTCCTAAATCGGTAGCTCGCCGTCGAAAATCTAGTTCGATAACTCAGTCGTCGATAACACTGTAGTCGATAACACTATCTTCAATAACGCCATCTTCAATAACGCTGTTACGTTTCTGTCGTGGCTGCTCTCAATGAGCAGCACTGCTGTTGTTCAATATCATCGACTGTCCAACATCAGCTACAACAGAAAAAGGCCGGCAGCGGGAAATCCCGCCGCCAGCCGTGGAAGCTTACGCAGCGCGTAAAGCCGTCCGCACAAGGCTTACTTGAGCTCGACGGTTGCGCCCGCTTCTTCCAGCTTGGCTTTAGCTGCTTCAGCGTCGTCTTTAGACAGACCTTCTTTGATGGTCGCCGGAGCGCCGTCAACAGCACCTTTAGCTTCTTTCAAGCCAAGGCCGGTGATCTCACGTACTGCTTTGATCACGTTTACTTTCTTGTCGCCAGCAGCGGTCAGAACGACGTCAAATTCAGTCTGCTCTTCAGCCACTTCGCCGCCAGCAGCCGGGCCAGCCATTACGGCAGCCGCTGCAGAAACGCCGAATTTCTCTTCCATTGCTTCGATCAGCTCGACAACTTCCATTACGGTCATGTCGGCTACAGCATTGATGATATCGTCTTTAGACAGTGCCATTGTTTCATTCCTAACTTTGCGGGAGTCTCGGTCAGCCGAGGACTCAGGATTCATTGCTCGGTTCAGGCAGCGCTCTGGTTAAACCGTTTACGCCACCCGCAAGAAGAACTGCTTATGCAGCTTCTTGCTTCTGGTCGCGTAGAGCGGCCAGAGTACGAACCAGCTTGCCAGCGGAGGCTTCTTTCATTACCGACATCAACTTGGCAATTGCTTCGTCGTGAGTCGGTAGGGTTGCCAGACGGTCGATGTCAGCAGCCGGAATCAGCTCACCTTCGTAGGCCAACGCTTTTACTTCGAAGTTCTTGTCCGCTTTAGCAAACTCTTTGAACAGACGAGCGGCAGCGCCCGGATGATCAGTTGAGAAGGCCAACAACGTAGGACCAACGAAGCTATCGTTCAAGCACTCCCACTGAGTGCCCTCGAGAGCGCGGCGAGCCAGCGTATTACGTACAACACGCAGCTCTACACCATTCTCACGCGCCTGCTTGCGCAGATCGGTCATTTTACCAACCGTAACGCCGCGAGAATCAGCAACTACGACGGAGAGTGCGCCCTTGGCCGCTTCACTGACCTCGGCAACAATCGCTTTCTTGCCTTCAAGTGCTAGTGGCACAGTGATCACTCCTTCGTGCCGGAACCCAGGAAGGTTCCGGTGGTTACCATCTCTTCCCACTCTGCTGTGCTAAAAACGCTGCAAAGCGAGAAGCCTTGGGGATGGTGCTCACCAGAAAGCCGTCTTAAGCTTAACCAACTGGCGGCCACACCATCTGCGCAGGCGCTTATAGGGCAATTAAGCCGCTCCTGGTAAGTACTTGCGTACCTATCAAGCGCGGCACCTGCGGTCTTTGACGATGCCCCGGCCAGTGATAGCCACCAAACGGGGGACCGCAAAGTTCTTGCTCGGTTCTTTCAAAAAACAACGATGACTCGCTTTACGCGAAAGCAGAGTGATCGATTGTTAAACCCGGGCCCATGGTAGTGGACAGGGTCATTTTTTTGAAGTAAATGCCTTTAGACGCGCTCGGCTTGAGGCGCTTCAAGTCAGCAACCAGTGCTTCCAGGTTGCCGTTAATTGCTGCTACGTCAAAATCCACTTTACCCAGGGTAGTGTGGATAATGCCGTTTTTGTCGGTACGGAAACGCACCTGACCGGCTTTAGCATTCTTGACCGCTGTCGCCACATCAGGCGTTACGGTGCCAACTTTCGGGTTAGGCATCAGGCCACGCGGACCGAGAATCTGACCCAGTTGACCCACAACGCGCATGGCATCTGGCGAGGCGATAACGACGTCAAAATCCATCACGCCTTTTTTCACTTGCTCGGCCAAGTCGTCCATACCTACGATGTCGGCGCCGGCTTCTTTAGCGGCATCGGCATTAGCACCCTGGGTGAAGACTGCAACGCGTACGTCTTTACCGGTACCGTTAGGCATGACAGTAGCGCCACGCACAACCTGGTCGGATTTGCGTGGATCAACGCCCAGGTTGATGGCGACATCAACGGACTCTTTGAATTTAACAGTAGACAGCTCAGAGAGCAGCGCTACCGCTTCTTCAATAGAGTAGGCTTTAGTAGTGTCTACTTTTTCGCGAATGATTTTCGCACGCTTAGACAGTTTAGCCATGATCAGAGACCCTCCACGTTTAGGCCCATGCTGCGAGCGCTGCCAGCAATGGTGCGTACAGCGGCATCGAGATTCGCAGCCGTTAAATCAGGCTCTTTGGTCTTGGCGATCTCTTCAAGCTGTTCACGCGTTACGGTGCCGACCTTCTTCTTGTTCGGTTCACCAGAACCGGACTTGATGCCAGCGGCTTTTTTCAGCAGCACGGCAGCAGGCGGCGTCTTGGTGACGAACGTGAAGCTACGGTCAGAGTAGACGGTGATCACGACTGGCGTCGGCAAGCCCGGCTCAATTTCTTGAGTCGCGGCGTTGAACGCCTTACAGAATTNNTCCATGATGTTCACGCCATGCTGACCCAGCGCAGGGCCTACCGGCGGACTTGGATTGGCTTTACCTGCAGCAACCTGCAGTTTGATATAAGCCTGTACTTTCTTGGCCATCTTTAACACTCCAGTTGGGTAATAGCGCCCGAAGGCTCCCCGGCACCAGTGAAACAGCTGAACCAGCCATTTCACACGAATTAAAACTTACCGCTTACTTACTATTCACTACTCACCCGTTACTCTTTCTCAACTTGAGAGAATTCTAACTCAACAGGTGTAGAGCGCCCGAAGATCAGCACGCTGACATGCAGACGACTCTTTTCATAATTCACTTCTTCGACAACACCGTTGAAATCGGCAAACGGCCCGTCAACAACACGCACTGATTGCCCCGGCTCAAACATCGTTTTGGGCCGCGGCTTGTCAGTACCGTCTTTAACACGCAGCAAAATCGCGTCTGCTTCGCGCGAAGTAATTGGCGCTGGCTTCTCTTTTGTTCCACCGATAAAGCCCATAACACGCGGCGTCTCGTTGACGAGGTGCCATGTCTCATCGGCCATTTCCATCTCGACTAGTACGTAGCCGGGATAAAATTTGCGCTCGCTCTTGCGACGCTTGCCGTCACGCATTTCGAC
>LGOV01008412.1_pt5 | contig 17647 bp, 13 predicted proteins | sample 469881 | NCBI WGS metagenome assembly LGOV01 (sample SAMN03857199, study PRJNA290197) | marine sediment metagenome | biome: marine cold seep biome; feature: cold seep; material: marine sediment; isolation source: sample #5579, elevator 3A push core 41 containing 12 cm of sediment... ...
AGGTGACAGATGCGCAGGTACTTACAGCCCAGCGCCACCATCGGCGCGGTACCAAAACCGAAACTTTCAGCACCCAGAATCGCTGCTTTAACAACGTCTAAGCCGGTTTTCAGCCCGCCGTCGGTCTGCAGGCGAATCTTGTCACGCAGGCCGTTGATACGTAGCGCCTGGTGTACTTCCGGTAGCCCCAGCTCCCAGGGTGAACCGGCGTGTTTGATGGAGGTCAACGGACTCGCCGCCGTGCCACCGTCGTAACCGGAGACGGTAATCAGGTCGGCGTAGGCTTTGGCCACACCGGTGGCGATCGTGCCGATCCCCGGCTCGGAAACCAGCTTCACCGACACCTGAGCCTCAGGATTGACCTGCTTAAGGTCAAAAATCAACTGAGCCAAATCCTCGATAGAGTAAATATCGTGGTGTGGCGGCGGTGAAATCAGCGTGACGCCGGGGACTGCGTAGCGCAGCCGGGCAATCAGTTCGTTCACTTTACCGCCGGGCAGCTGACCACCTTCGCCGGGCTTGGCGCCCTGGGCGACTTTGATCTGCAGCACTTCCGCATTGACCAGGTAATGTGGCGTCACGCCAAAACGACCGGAGGCGATTTGCTTGATCTTCGAGCTGCGCACCGTGCCGTAGCGTGCTGGGTCTTCGCCGCCTTCCCCTGAATTGGAGCGGCCGCCCGCTTCGTTCATGGCCTGGGCCAACGCTTCGTGGGCTTCCGGCGACAGCGCACCCAGCGACATGCCCGCACTGTCAAAGCGTGGCAGCAGCGCTTCAACCGGCTCAACCTCGTCAAGTGGCAACGGCGTTTCAACTGGTTTGAGCTTGAGCAGATCGCGGATGGTGGCCACCGGGCGCTCGTTCACCAACTGGGCGAACTTCTTCCACTTGGTGTAGCTGCCCTCTTGAACCGCGGCCTGAAGCGACATCACCACATCGGGGTTGTAGGCGTGGTATTCGTGGCCGTGGACATACTTGAACATCCCGCCTTGGGAGATTCCTTTACGGGGGATCCAGGCATCTTTTGCCAGCAGCGCCTGCTGCATCTGAAGCTCGGCAAAACCGGCGCCCTGAATGCGCGAGGCCATACCGACAAAGCAGAGATCCATTACTTCATCTGCCAAGCCCACGGCTTCAAACAGCATCGAGCCGCGGTAGGAAGCCAGCGTCGAGATACCCATTTTAGACAGGATCTTGAACAGGCCTTTCTGCAGCCCTTTACGGTAGTTCTCGCGACCGTCAGCCGGGTTGCCAGTAAGCTCGCCCGTGCGGTGCATATCCGCCATGACCTGATAAGCGAGCCACGGATAAACCGCCGTAGCGCCCACGCCAAACAGCACCGCCATTTGATGGGCGTCGCGAGCGTAGCCGGTTTCTACCACGATATTAGCGTTGGGGCGCAGTGCCAACCGGCCTAAGTGAGAGTGCACGGCACCCACGGCCAGGGCGGCCTGAATGGGAATCAGGCCTTTCGCCAGTTCCGCGTCGGTGAGTACCAGAATGACCTTACCGGCGCGGACTTGAGCTTCTGCCTCTTCACATAAAGCCTTAAGCGCTTGATGCAAGCTCTGCTGTTCGGGGTCGTAACCCAACGACAGTGTATAGCTGGCAAACGCCGGATCGTCCTGGCTAACCAGGGCAGTAAACTTGCGTGGGGACAGTACCGGCGTGGTCAAGATCAAGCGATGCGCGTGCTCAGGCGTCGCTTTAAAGACGTTAAGCTCAGCGCCACAGCAGGTTTCCAGCGACATCACGATCGCTTCGCGCAGCGGGTCTATGGGCGGGTTGGTGACCTGGGCAAACTTCTGACGGAAGAAGTCAGTCAGCAGGCGCGGGCGGCTCGACAGCACCGCCATGGGCGTATCGTCGCCCATGGAGCCAACGGCTTCCTGGCCACTCTCTGCCAGCGGGCGCAGCACCTGGTCGCGCTCTTCGAAGCTAACCTGGAACAACTTCTGCTGAACGTTGAGCGAATCGGTATCCATGGTTTGGAAACGCGCAAGCTCGGTCAGTGCCGACTCTAAATAGTTCGCCTCCTGCTTAAGCCAACGCTTATAGGGGTAAGCGGATTTCAGCCGCTCATCGATATCGGTGGTGTGCAGCACTTCGCCGGTTTCGGTATCCACGGCGAGCATTTGACCAGGGCCAACGCGACCTTTAGCGACCACGTCTTCCGGCTTATAGCCGTAGGTGCCAATTTCAGAGGCCAGGGTAATGTAACCATTCTTGGTAATTACCCAGCGCGCCGGGCGCAGGCCGTTACGGTCTAGCATACACACCGCTTGGCGGCCGTCGGTCATCACTACGCCCGCCGGACCGTCCCACGGCTCCATGTGCATGGAGTTGTATTCGTAGAAGGCGCGCAGCTCGGCGTCCATAGTCTCTACGTTCTGCCAGGCGGGCGGCACCATCATGCGTACCGCGCGGTGTAGTTCCATGCCGCCGGTAAGCAACACTTCCAGCATGTTGTCCATACTGGAGGAGTCAGAGCCAGTGGTGTTGACGATCTCATCCAGCTCGGCGATATCCGGCAGGCGATCGTTAACGAAATTGGCTTTACGCGAGTTCGCCCAACCGCGGTTGGCCTCAATGGTGTTGATCTCGCCGTTGTGGGCCAATAGGCGGAACGGCTGCGCCAGCGGCCAGCGCGGCGCGGTATTGGTCGAGAAGCGCTGGTGGAACACGCAAATAGCGGTTTCCAGACGCGGGTCATTCAAGTCCTGATAAAACGCCGGTAGGTCTTCCGGCATCACCAGGCCTTTATAGGAGACCACTTCTGACGAGAGCGAGGCGACGTAGAAGTCTTCTTCATCGCGAAGCGCCTGCTCGGCACGGCGGCGGGCCATAAAAAGGTCAACATCGAAGTGCTCACCCTGGCCTGGCTGTACAAACAGCTGACGAATACGCGGCAAGCAGTCCAGCGCCATGGGGCCGCAAACGCTGGAGTCAGTGGGCACATCGCGCCAGCCCAACACGTTAAGACCACGCGCTTCCAGCTCCCCCGTCAGGGTGTCGCGAGCACGCGCTTCACGGGCATCATCGTTAGGTAGAAACACGACACCCACGGCAAAACGTTCGCCCAGCTCGGCATCGAACGCCTCTTTGGCCAGCGCCTGCATAAACGGAGTGGGCATTTTCAACAGCAAACCACAGCCATCGCCGGTTTTGCCGTCGGCAGCGATACCACCCCGGTGGGTCATGCAGGTCAGGGATTCAATGGCAGTTTTCAGCAAATCATGGCTAGCCTGGCCTTCCATATGGGCAATCAGGCCAAAACCACAGTTATCGCGAAACTCGCCAGGCTGGTGAAGACCTTTATTCATGGGCGTGCCTCTACTAGTCAGCGTATTTTTTTAGCAGCGTGCTTATGGTATAAAGGACGGTTTCGCTTTTTTTATAGTGCTTATAACCTGCCCTGAATGGGGTACTTCCCACGTTCGCTGCCGCAACAAAATGGCCGGTCAGCATAGCGATTGCCAACCACTTTGCGCAATCTCTTGGCGCCCATATCGTTAGAGAAACTCTTTTCAAATCCTGTATTTGCATCCTCATTTAAGGAGAAAATACATATACTTCAACCACTTGTAACAATCTAAAACGCTATTTTAACGCTTTTTGTTTTCCATTAAACTTTAGTCTAAATAGCACCCACAAACCCATGCCGATAGCGCATAAGGCATACGGATTATATAAAACAGTGTTCGACAAATGGGCTCACGATGTAGCCGAGCGAATAAAAAACCGCCCAATGAAAACCACTCTACAAGAAGCGATCCATTGGGCGGGCAAGATATAGCTGACCAGGTCTTGAAATGGCCAGGTTTTGAAATGAATAAGTTTTGAATGACTAGCGGGTGAAAGGATTACTTTGCCACTTGGCAGCGCGGGTAATCATCGAGCAGCGTGCGAAGGACGTCAACAGGCGTGGCATCGCTAACACAAGCATCGCCCAGAGCGTTAAGCAGCACCAAGCGCAGCCGCGTATCGATATTTTTCTTATCCAGCCGCATGCGGGTTAAAAAGTCATCGCTGTCCATATTCGCCGGTGCCGCTAACGGTAGCTCGGCGCTCTCGATCACCGCCAGACTTCGTGCTAGCGCTGCATCGGTGAGCCAGCCCAAGCGTCGGGAAAGCGTTGCCGCCATGGCCATACCAGCGCCCACTGCTTCGCCGTGTAGCCAGTTGCCGTAGCCCTGATGCGCCTCAATGGCATGGCCAAAGGTGTGACCCAGGTTGAGCAGCGCGCGGACGCCCTGTTCCGTCTCATCTTCGGCAACAATGTCTGCTTTGATTTGGCAACTGCGTGCAATGGCTTCTGCGACGACCTCAGGCTCCACATCAAGCAGTGCGGGCATGTTAGCTTCCAGCCAGCTTAAAAACGCTTCGTCGCGGATCAGCCCGTACTTGATGACCTCAGCCAGCCCGGCGGAGAGTTCGCGACGGGGTAGACTCTTGAGCGTATCAATATCCACCAGCACTGCTTTGGGCTGCCAGAAGGCGCCAATCATGTTTTTACCCAGCGGATGGTTAACGCCGGTTTTACCCCCCACCGACGAATCCACCTGGGAAAGCAGCGTGGTGGGCACTTGGATAAACGCTACACCTCGCTGATAGGAAGCAGCGGCGTAGCCGACCATATCGCCGATCACTCCACCGCCTAAAGCAATTAGCGTGCAGCGACGGTTAAAACCGGCCTCTAGCAGCGCATCCCAAATACGGCTGACCTGTTCGATGGTTTTGTATTGCTCGCCATCTGGGAGTATGACCGTGCGCACTTCCAGATGATCCGGCAGGCTAGCGCAAAGCTTGTCCAGGTAGAGCGGCGCGATAGTCTCGTTAGTGACGACCATCACCTGCTGGCCGGCCAGATAAGGCGTTAGCATATCGGCACGCCCCATCAGCTCGGTGCCAATATGAATCGGATAGCTGCGCTCATCTAAAGCAACATGAAGGGTGCGTTGCGCGCTGGCTGTCGAGTTCATTGCGATACCTTATGGTTAAGCTTTCTAGCCGACGATGATGAGGGCTCAAGTGGATCCACCAGCCGATGCACCCGGCGCAGAATTTCATTAACCACCGCCCGCGGGCTGCGACGGTCGGTGCGCACGGCAATATCCGAGGTGGCGCGATAGAGCGGGTCGCGCTGGGCAAACATATCGTTAAGCACCTGCTCGCGGTTGGCGCACTGCAGTAGTGGCCGGTTGCGATCTTTCGCTGTCCGTTTGAGCTGTTGGTCGACGGTGGTGAGCAGATACACCACCGTGCCACGCTCACGCAGTGCACGGCGATTCTCTTCGCGCAGCACCGCACCGCCGCCCGTGGCAACCACAACCGGAGAGAGCCGGGTTAGCTCATCAATCATATGAATTTCCCGCAGGCGAAAGCCTTGTTCGCCCTCGACATCAAAAATCCACGGGATATCTGCCCCGCAGCGGTCTTGGATGGCGTGGTCACTGTCGTAAAACGGGCGCGCAAGCTCGGCCGCCAATAGGCGACCAATGGTGCTTTTGCCAGCCCCCATGGGGCCTATGAGAAATAAATTGGGTAAATCCTGCATCAGCGAACCGTTAAGCCATCGTCTAGGAGTCGTGGAGTAATAAAGACTAACAACTCTACCTTTTCATTGCTCTCTTCGGTATAGCGAAACAGTCTACCGAGCAAAGGAATATCACCCAAAAGCGGTGTTTTGGCGATTTGGCGCAGCTCTTCGGTGGTCAAAATTCCGCCTAACACCACCGTTTGGCCGTTATCTACCAGCACTTGGGTCTCAATCTGGTTGGTATCAATCGGCGGTTCACCGCCAAACGCCGATTCACGAAAGCTGTCATTTTTAATCACCAGATCCATAATAATGCGGTTATCCGGGGTAATCTGCGGGGTGACTTCCAATGAAAGCTCGGCTTCTTTGAATTCAGTATCTGGGTTGTCGTTGCCATCCACGCTCTGGAAGGCACGCTCTTCCCCCTGGCTAATTTTGGCGGTACGTTGATTGGCGGTAATAATTCTAGGCTGAGAAATAGTCTGGCTTTTCCCTTCACTTTCCAGTGCGCGCAGCTCCAAATCCAACAGGATATCACCGGATAAGTAGCCAAAGCTAAAGCCGGTGCCCGGACCAGTGGCAGCACCTAAATCCACAGCCAAGCCGCCCTGTGCCCGGTTGATGCCACCGGGGTTGATATTCCGTCGACTGAAGGTGCCGTCTTCCCCCTCCTGAAAGCCGCGGGTACTCGACATACCCCAGTTAACTCCCAGTTCACGGGAAGCAGTGTCCCTTGCAATGACAATGCGCGCCTCAATCTGTACCTGCCGAACAGCCACATCCAGGCGGTCAATGGTGTGGGCAATATCGCGCACTTGATCAGCGGTATCTTGCACCAGCAGCGTATTGGTGCGGTTATCAATGCTGACGCGCCCCCGCTCGGTGAGCAAACCAAAGCCGTCACCTCCGCGTAGCAACTGAGCTAAATCTTTGGCCCGCGCATACTTGATCTCGATAAACTCAGTGACCAACGGCGAGAGCGTTTCGCGTTGATTGCGCGCTTCTAGCTCTTGGCGTTCCAAATCGGCCAATTCACTAGCGGGCGCTACCACGATCACATTGCCCTGCTCACGACTCGATAGCCTCTTACTTTGCAGAATCAATTCGAGCGCCTGATCCCAGGGCACATCATTTAAATTGAGCGTTACACGCCCCGATACGCTATCGCTGGCGACTAAATTTAGCCCGGTAAATTCGGACAGCTTCGCTAGCACCGAGCGTACTTCTATATCCTGAAAATTAAGACTCAACCGTTCGCCGGTGAAGCGTTCACCTGCCGCCTGGGAGGGTTGCACCTCCTGACTGGCGGGCTGGACTTCCACAGTCAGCGTACGGCCACTTTGCGTGGAGATCATCGCATAAGCGCCCTGCGTGGCGATCGCTAACTGGGTGGCGTCATGGCTGGTGCGGGGCGTAATCCGTGTGATGGGAGTGGCGAAATCGGTGACATCGTAGACTTGGTTAAGCGAGTCTGGAATCGCCACATCGCGCAGATCCACCATCACTTGATCGGGACCATCTTCCCGCACGTTCGCCTCGACGCCTTCGCGATCAAAGGTGACTATCAACCGTCCGGCACCACCTGCACCACGACGAAAGTCAATATTTTCAACCTGCGGCCCTTCATCGGTTTCAAGCCCCGCTGAAGCGATGCTGGGAGAAGGGCTAGGCGAGCGGCTGACACCTGAAGCAAAGGTAATGCGTAGGCGATTATCCATTACCCGTGATGTGAACGCCTGAGACTCGCTCAGATTGACCACCAAACGTGTGCGGCCATTACCCTCCAGAGAGGTAATCTGTTCGATACCGTTACGATTAACGTTGATGCGCCGATCCGCGAGACCGCTTTGGGTTGCTGCCAAATCCAGCATCACTCGGGGAGGGGAGTCTAAGCGGTAGCTGCGTAGCTCAGGCACACCGCCGGTAAAACGCAGGTCAAGGTGGGTTCCACCTTTCTTAGCGGGTTGAACCTCAATACCGGTCAGCACCGAGGCAGCCGCCAATGAGGGCAACAGTGAGCATAGTGCGGCCATGGCCATGTAGAAAGTGATTCGCCAAGCTGTAACTGCCATGAGCTGTATCCGCTTACTCGCTGTTTTCGTTGATGACTAGTGACACTTGCCGCTCCTGCCACCCCTCAGGCTGAGTTAACACCCGTTCGGTAACGCGTATTTCTTGTGCGTTGATCTGGGCGATACGCCCATAGTCGGTGCCCATATAGTTACCCTCTTTGACGCTGGTCACGTTGCCATCCGGCGATGCAATCAACGCCACTTGTCGCTCTCCCATACGCATGGTACCGACCAATCGCAGCTCTTGCAGTGAGAAGCGCTCCAGCGGCTCTGGCGTGCGCTGCTGGTCGGGAGCGAATGCAGTTTCGCCTCGATCAGCGCTATCCTGAGCAATCTCGTCGGGGGGCAAAAAGGGGCTACGCCCGCCGCTATACAAATAGGACAAATCCAGGCTTTCGGGCAGCGCGACAGCCATAACCGGCGGTTGCCCGCCAGGGGACTGACGAATATCAGCCAGCGTGCCTTCAAGCTGAGCCAAGTCGGCGTCCGCACAGCCTGTAAGCACCACCGCGGAGCCCCCCAAGGTTACTAACTTTGCCGCAAACGGTAGCTGTTTAGCTCTCATGGCGCCTGCTCCCCCTCTGTGGAGGCTTGGTCGCTCTCTTCCACGTAGTGGTAGGTGCGAGCCAAGAGCGAAAGGCGCAGCGCTTCGCCGCGGCCATCGACGGGTTCCAGGTTAAAATCGTGCTGGGTCAGCATACGGGGTAGCGAGGCAATATCGGCACTAAAGCGCGCTAATTGGTGATAGCCGCCACGCACCTGTATATCCAGCGGCTGCTCGACATAATGGGCCTGGGCTTGCGTTGGGCGCAGCCGAATCGTTTCAATGGTCAGGCGGTTATCGGCGGCGGCATCGCTAATGCTATCCAGCAGCGAGGGGATTTCTGCATCGGTAGGGAGCATGGTACGCAAGCGCCCCATCTGCCCTTCCAGGGTCGCCAACTGATCGCGCATTTCCGACAGGAAGGCTGCTTGCGAGGCTTTGCTGCGGTATTCGCTCAGCAGCCTGGCTTCTTGACGCTGGGCGGTCATAAAGGCCTCGCGCTGTTCACTCACCACTAACCACATCATCACACTTAATGCCGCTAGCAGTGCCAAGCAGCAACACAGCACTTTTAATAGCCACGGCCAGCCGCCGGCCTCTTTAACGTCTAGATCCCGCCAGTCGACATTGCGCAGGCGCTGCCACTCAATAGCCCACTGCTCGCGGTTAAGCGTCATGGAAGCGCCTCCTCAACGTCTTGCGGCAGCACGGTGGCGGTCTGTTCCACATCAAAACGAAATACACGGCCTGAGCCGTTTTGCTCACTCTCAACCGCCAATAGCGAGGGCACGGCTAACCCCGGTAGAGCGGCAATGCGGCGCAGTTGCTCGGGAACCTGGCGCTCACTGCCTGCCACCGCAGTGACACTGACGTTATTACCGCTCTTCGATAAGCGTTGATAAATGACGCCATTGGCCACGCTCTCTGCCACATCATTAAACAGCTGCACAGCATCCGTTCGTTCGGTCTGCAGCGCTTGAAACACCGCGATCTGTTCGCCTAAGCGTTCAGCGTCGCTGGCGTAGCGTGAGACGCTCTCGATATCGGCATTAAGACGCTCAATATGGCTACTAATGTAAGCATTGCGTTGCTGCTGGGCTGCCAGCTTGAGCTGGTAAAAATGCGCGACCAGCAGGCCAAGCACGACACCCACCACCAGCATGCCCGCCACCACGACGAAGAATGTGTGGGTTCGCCGTTCACGTTGCGCTTCACGCCAGGGCAGTAGGTTAATGGCCATGCTCATTGGCGAACCCTCATTGACTCACCCGCATGGCCAAGCCACCCGCTGTGAGCATCGCTGGGGCATCGTTGGTTAACGCCTGAAGGTTCAAGCGTTTGTTCACCCGCATGCGCTGGAAGGGGTTGGCAATGGTCACCGACATACCAATATCTTCAGCAATGCGCTCGGCAAGCCCTGGAATCACACTCGAACCGCCCGCTAATACGATGTGTTGCACTTCTTGCTGACGCACGGCGGTGTAATAAAGCTGCAGAGAGCGCCCCACTTGCTGCACCACGGTTTCCAAAAAAGGGTTGAGCATACGCTCATGATAATCATCGGGTAGCCCGCCGCGCTCTTTGGCGAAACCCGCTTCCTCCATGCTTAAATCGTAGCGGTCGCGAATCGCATTGGTGAGCTGACGGCCGCCAAACACCGTGTCGCGGGTATAAACGATATGCCCGCCGCGGACGACGTGGAAAGCATTTATATTGGCACCAATATCCACCAGTCCAACGCAGGCGGCAGGGTCGCGTTCCACCTTAAGCTGGCGCCGCAGCTCGGCAAGTGAACGCTCTATGGCGAAGGTCTCCACGTCCACTGCCGCGGGCTCTAAACCTGCCTGTTCTAGCGTGTCGGTAAGCTGCTCCACATCCTGCTGCCGACAGGCGACCAGCACTACCTGCTGCTGCTCATCGTCAAAGGGTGCGGGGCCAAGGCACTCAAAATCAAATGCCACTTCATTGAACGGAAATGGAATATGACGGTCGGATTCNNTCGATCTCCTCTTCGCTTAGCCCGCTAGGGAAGCTCAGCGTTTTGGTAATCGCGGCGCTAGCGGGAACAGCTACCGCGGCTTTGCGGGTAGAGGGTTTAGCGTGCTCCACTGCACGTCTAAGCACACTGGCAACGTCATCGATATCGCGAATTCGACGCTCCACAACCGCCCCTTCGCGAAGTGGTCGCACGGCATAGCTTTCTACCTGGTAATTATCGTGGCACTGTTTTAGCTCAAGCAGTTTGACGGTCGCCGAGGTAATATCGACGCCAATCAATCCTTTACCAGGTTTTAGAAAGCGCATATTGGGTCTGGCTCCACCTGCTTGTCGCCCGTTCTTCACATGTGATTTGAGGTTACATGATTTTTAGTTCCGTCACACGCGAACCCACTTAGCGCATATCAACACTGGTGGCCGCCGCTTCAGGTTCCTATAATGGCTGCCAATTGCATGATACGGCCGTTTAGATGCCGATCTTTTCATTCTTCCCAGGGTGCTCTTCGTACATGACGTTTCTTCGAACCCTTATTGTGTCGCTTTTTTTCCTCATCGTCTCGTTGGTGGGCGCCACCGCCTTAGCCGTGGTGGGGGCCGCCATTTACTTTGCGCCAGGGCTGCCCGACGTTCGCCAACTGCAGGACTTCGAACTGCACACGCCGCTACGTATTTTCACCCAAGACGGTAAATTGATTGGCGAGTTCGGCGAAGAGCGCCGCATGGCGATCAATTTTGATGAAATTCCGCAGGATATGATCAATGCCTTGATCGCAGCCGAAGATGCCAGCTATTTTGACCATGCCGGTGTCGACCCGCGGGGCTTGGCCCGTGCGGCGTTCGAGCTTGTGCAGAGTGGCGGTACCATCCAATCCGGTGGTTCGACGATCACTATGCAGGTCGCGCGGAACTATATGTTGACCCTCGACCAGACCTTTACGCGTAAAATTCGCGAGATTCTGCTGGCGCTGCAAATGGAGCAGGTGCTCAATAAAGAAGAAATCTTCGAGCTTTACGTCAATAAGATTTTCCTGGGTAATCGCGCCTACGGCATCGCGGCCGCTGCTGAAACCTATTACGACAAGCCCCTCGCTGAACTTAATCTGGCGCAAACGGCGATGATTGCGGGGCTGCCCAAGGCACCTTCTGCCTTTAACCCGTTGGCTAACTCCGAGCGTTCACTGATTCGCCGCAACTGGATTCTGTTCCGTATGCGCGAACTCGGCTACATCGATGATGCCACCTATCAGGTATCGGTTCAGGATCCTGTAACGGCCCGCCGCCACTATACTCAAGCTGAAGTCGATGCCGCCTATGTCTCTGAAATGGCGCGTCAGTATGCTGTAGAACGCTTTGGCGATGACGCTTACACCGGTGGCTATCGTATTTACACTACGATTGATAGCGAGCTGCAGCCCTTTGCCCGCCAAGCGTTGGCTAACGGCCTGACGGCCTATGACCTTCGCCATGGCTGGCGCGGGCCGGAACAGCGTGAGATTGCGGCAAGCCTTGTCGAGGCCCAGGAGCAAACCGCGACTCAAAGCCTGGAGGAAGAGCTTTCTGAGTCTCCCGAAATTCGCCAAACCGCACGCCAAGCCGCCCAGCGCAGCCAAACGGAAGTCGAAGGGATCGAGGGAGACGTCAGCAACTGGGTTCAGGTGCTTGAGCGCACACCCAATTATGGCCTACTCCAGCCCGCCATCGTGGTAGAAAGTAGCGGCCGCGAAATGCAGGTACTAACTCGCAACGATGGTCTACAGACGATCGGTTGGGAAGGTTTGAACTGGGCACGCCCTTACCTGAGCCCACGGAGCCGCGGAGCTGCGCCCAGTTCGGCGGAGGAGATTGCCGTACGGGGCGATATGGTGCGCATCATTGAGAATGAAGACGGTTCGCTACGCCTCTCTCAACAGCCGGATACTGAAGGCTCGCTGGTCGCTCAAGACCCACAAACCGGTGCTATCCTGGCACTCCAGGGCGGTTTCGACTTTAACGCCAGTAAGTTCAACCGCGCGGTGCAGGCACGGCGTCAATCGGGCTCGATTTTCAAACCGTTTATTTACTTAGCGGCCCTTGCAGAGGGTGAGATGAACGCCGCCAGCGTGGTTAACGACTCGCCCGTGGTACTCGACGACGGCAGCAATTCGTTGTGGCGGCCGGTCAACTCTAGCCGTGACTTCCAAGGCCCTATGCGCTTACGTCCAGCCCTTGCCCGTTCGCGCAATCTAGTCACTATTCGCGTTCTACAAACCATGGGGCTGGATTACACGATTAACTTTTTGGAAGGCTTCGGCTTCTCTCCCGCCCAGCTCCCTCGTGGCTTATCGTTAGCGCTAGGCAGTGCAAGCTTAACGCCGATGGAAATGACCAACGCTTACGCGGTGCTCGCCAACGGTGGTTTCCAGGTGTCGCCCTGGTTTATTGAGCGGGTTACCCGTGACGACGACAATGAACTGATTGATGAAGCCACGCCGCAGGTTGCCTGCCCCAGCTGTACCGAAGGCCAGGAGACGGTGGAAATTGATGGCCGCGAATACCCGATCGCCAAACGGGTAGCCGACCCGGCCGCTGTCTATATTCTGCGCGATATGCTGCGTGACGTTATCACCTCGGGCACTGGCCGCGGCGCACTGAGCCTTAACCGTGAGGATATCGTCGGTAAAACCGGCACCACCAACAGCCAGCGTGACGCCTGGTTTGCGGGCTTCAACAGCAACCTGGTGACCACGGTTTGGGTCGGCAAGGACAGCAACGAGACCATTGCCGAGTATGGCTCGAATGCGGCGCTGCCTATTTGGGTAGAGTTTATGGGGGATGCCCTGGACGGTACGCCGAACGCCGTGCCTGAACGTCCAGCAACGGTGGTCACCGCTCGCGTTGACCCTGACTCCGGCCAACGCTTAGCGGATGGCCAGTCTGGCGGAATTACCGAGCTGTTCCATGAGGATCACCTGCCGGATTACCAGCAGCGCCGCATTAGCCGCGAACTGGAAGAAGCCAGTGGTTCTGAGGGTTCAGGCACCGCTGAGTCGATCTTCTAACGCGATCTTCTAAACCAACCAATCCCGTAGCACACCAAACAGCCCACCAAGCAAAAGGCCCGGAGATTATCTCTCCGGGCCTTTTCTGTTACTGGCTATCTTTGGGTCTGTATGTAGGGTCGCCTAACGTTTAACCACTAACGGGTGTCGCAGGCGTTTCGCGCTTACTGGCCAACCAGTTAGCGCCTATGGCGACGATCATGACAGCGACACCGGCAATTTCGGTCATCAGATTAGGATAGAACACCCCAAAGATCGCGGCGGTAATCGCGATGCGCGGTAGCCACGACATTTTGGTAAACAGATAGCCTTCCAGCGCCGCGGCAAAGGCACCTAATGCCAGAATGGCAATCACCCCATTCCAGATGACCACCGGCACCGGGCCCCCAATGATAATCTCAGGGTTGAAGACCATAAATAGCGGGATCAGGTAGAGGCCTTTGGCAAACTTCCACGCTTGGAAGCTGGTTTCCATCGGCTTACTGCCCGCAATCGCCGCCCCGGCAAAGCCTGCCAAGGCGATGGGAGGCGTCACGTTGGAATCCTGGGAGTACCAGAACACGACCAAGTGGGCGACCAGCAGCGGCACACCAAACTCGGCTGTCAATGCCGGCCCAACGAGTACGATGAGCACGATATAGCTGGCGGTAACGGGCAGCCCCATCCCCAGTACTAAGCTTGCCAACAGTACCATGACCAGCGCCAATACCAGGTTGCCGCCGGAGAAAGCCAGCATCATGGAGGAGAATTTCAGTCCCAAGCCGGTTAAACCCACTACCCCAACGATAATCCCGGCGACCGCACAGGCCATGGAAACCGCTACCGCATTGCGAGCACCTAGTTCCAAGCCTTCGATCAGCTTGGTAAAGCCTGTACGAACCACGTCTTTAACGGCCGTTGCGGTCACCGGCTGGCCCTGCCTTGGTGCCACAAAGAAGAACCACAGCACATAGCGCAATACCGCTACCGCCAAAATGGTGACCACTGCGTAATAGCCTACCCGCATGGGCGACATACTCNNCCAGCAGCCAGACCAGCACCGCCAACGGCAGCAGGAAGTGCCAGCCATCCTTCATGACCTGGCGCATCTGCGGCAGCTCGTCCTTGGGTAGCCCCTGCATACCCTGCTTGAGAGCGATGATATGCACAAACAGGTACACCGTCGCGAAATACATGATCGCTGGCAGGATACTGACCTTGACGATGTCCAGGTACGGCGTATTGGTATACTCAGCAATCAGGAATGCCCCGGCCCCCATCAACGGCGGCATGATTTGCCCGCCGGTCGAGGCCGCCGCTTCGATACCGCCTGCCTGTTTGGCTTTGTAGCCCAGCCGCTTCATCAACGGAATGGTAAAAGCACCGGTGGTGACCACGTTGGCAATCGCACTGCCAGAAATCGAGCCCATGCCCGCCGAGGCTAATACCGCCGCCTTGGCTGGCCCGCCGCGCTGGCGGCCGGTCGCCGCATAGGCCATATCGATAAAGAATTTACCCGCCCCGGTGCACTCCAAAAAAGCACCAAAGAGGACAAAAATAAAGATATAGGTTGCCGCAACGCCTAGCGGCAGGCCGAAAATACCCTCTTGCCCCAGGTAGAGTTGGCCGGCAACTCGATCAATAGTGTATCCGCGGTGCTCAAGAATGCCCGGCATCCACTCGCCAAGCCACGGCAGCTCACCCCGCGGCCCCGCAAAGGCATACACAATCGCCAAGAGGCCAATCACGGTCATACCAAAACCTACCGCGCGACGGCTGGCTTCCAGTACCGTCACCGTGGCAATACAGGCAACCAGGATATCGGTACTGTTCCAAAAACCCGCACGGCTAAAAATCTCATCCAGGTTGAGTACCAAGTAACCACCGGTGAGAATCGCCCCGGCAAAAAACACTAGATCAAGCCCCCAGCCCAATACACCACGCTTGCGAGTGGGCCCAAAGGCTGGAAACATGAGAAATGCCAGCACCATAATCAGTGCCAGGTGAATACTGCGCTGATAAAAAAGCCCTAAGGGCTGAATACCAGCGGAATAGAGCTGAAACAGGGAAAGACCCACCGCCACAATGGTGATCGACCACAGCACCATGCGGGGTTGAATCACATTACCGCCAGGCACCACGCTCGACGGCTGATTGGATTCGCTCATGAAGTCCTCGGAAGCGTTAACTAATGTCGTTTTTATTCACGCGGGGATGCGTGAGGGTCTATCAACTGAATGGTCACGCGTTGTCCAGCGGCGTGCTCACTTAGGCTCACTGGCGCATGCTCACCGCCTGGCCACACCACACGATGATTAACAGCCGGTGAACCTACCCTCAACACATAACGGTTATTGGCTACAGGCTCGTTAATGGCATTAATCCAGTAACCGCCTTCACCGTCTGATAGCTGCTCGCCGCGGCCAAAAATATGCCCCAGTCCTGCGGCGAAATCAGGTTGATGGCTACGCTCTAATTGCATGACGCCCGCTACATTACGATAGCAGTCCAGCACCGTGAAATGTTCAACGGAGTGCTGCCATTTAATACACCAGCGACCGTCAGCAGGTACCGCTTCATCCACTAGCGTGTCGCCTTGTTCGGTCACCACGGCTAGGCGCATAAACGCCAACGCCGAAGCGGGGGCAGCCCCCACTTCGGCGAACGGACAACATGCAATCAGTAGCGCCATCAGTCGTCGCTGCCACTGCATGGCAATGTCCTTATGGCAATCTGATTATGAAAATACCATTACACGATTAAGGACGCAGACGATCCGGGATCTCAGCACCGACTTCTTCGAAATAGCGCAGTGCGCCCGGGTGCAACGGCACGGGGGTAGACTCCATAGTGAATTTAACGGTGGTGTCGTTAGCCGCCGGATGAACCGCAATCAGCTCGTCAGTATTTTCAAACAGCAGTTGTGTGAGTTGATAAGCCAGCTCTTCGTCCATATCGGCATTAACGACCAGCACGTTGGGGATACCGATAGTCTGAACGGCTTCGTCCATACCGTCGTACATACCGGCAGCAAGCTCGTAGGGAGCAAATACCGCTTCTTCTTCCTGGGCATTGGCCACTTCTTCATCGGACAAGCTAATCAGGCGAATATCGCGGGTGGCTGCCAGATTGAGAATCGAGCTGGTGGGCGGCCCAACGCTCCAGAAGCCGGCGTCGATATCACCGTCGCGAATTGCATCAGCAGTTTCGTTGAAATTAAGACGCTGGGGAGTGAAGTCTTCATAGCTAATGCCATTGGCTTCAAGCAATGCACGGGCATTCAGCTCGGTGCCGCTACCCGGTGCACCGACGGAAACGCGCTTGCCCGCTAGATCAGCAATCGACTCGATATCCGACTCGGCCAGGGTCACCAGCTGTACCGCGTTGGGATAAACCGACGCCAGTGCGCGAGTATTTTCAATCTGACGGCCTTCAAAATCATCCGTGCCGGTATAGGCTTGATAGACCGTATCGGCCAGGGCCAGGGCGAGATCCGCGTCGCCGCGCATGATCAGGCCCATATTTTCAACCGAGGCACCGGTCACTTCAGCAGTCGCCTGAGCGCCTTCGATATGGTTGTTGATCATTTCGGCAAAACCACCGCCGATAGGATAGTAAACGCCACCGGTGCCGCCAGTCGCGATTGAGAGTTGCTGGGCGCTTGCTGGAAGTGCGACCGCGAGTATAGAAGCGGCAGCGGCTGTGGTGTATAGAGAGCGTAGAGTTCGCATGAGCATTTCCTCCGTCCTGCTTGGACTTATAGGTATGGTTGACGATAAAAAGGAAGTGTTGAAGCCCCAGCTTCTGGCTGCCGTCACGACGAACCGGAAGCGGTGGAGGTGAAGTTAGCACGGCTTATGCGTTGGATGCTAATAGGGCGTTATCAGCGCAGCAGCGCCTTTACCTCATACAGCCGTGAGTGCCCCAGAAGGTGTAACCGCCCGGCAGTTGGATCGAATAGCCAACTATTAAAAACATGAAATCTCGCATAAATGTCTTATTTTATGCCGAATTGTTATTATTTATTGCTAATGGCCGTCAATTTCGCCCACCCCATCGTTATTATTGATTCAGGATAGGAGCCACACTGCTATGGAGCCCGGTTTTAAAGAGGACAGTAGTCGGGATAAAGGCGCGCCGCGGCAAAACCTCGCCATTAGTGCTTACCGCCAACTCAAGCACGACATTATTCGTGGCCGCTATGCGCCTGAGCAGAAGCTGCTGATGAGCCGGCTCAAAGAGCAGTACGGCGCCAGCACCGGGCCGCTAAGAGAAGCGCTATCGCAGTTAGTTTCTGACCGCCTTGTGGTCGCGATCAGCCAGCGCGGCTACCGGGTAGCACCCATGTCGCTGGCCGAACTCAACGATATATACGATGCCCGGGCCCAGCTTGAAGGGCTGATCCTGCGCTTGGCTATAGAGCGCGGCGACGACGACTGGGAAGCCACGGTGCTGGCTACCGCACACCGGCTGGCCA
>LGOV01000118.1_pt2 | contig 17575 bp, 18 predicted proteins | sample 469881 | NCBI WGS metagenome assembly LGOV01 (sample SAMN03857199, study PRJNA290197) | marine sediment metagenome | biome: marine cold seep biome; feature: cold seep; material: marine sediment; isolation source: sample #5579, elevator 3A push core 41 containing 12 cm of sediment... ...
TGGCTGACCGTATCGTGGTTCTGCAAGACGGCAAAATCGAGCAGATAGGCTCGCCAAAAGAATTGTACAATTCCCCCAGCAACATGTTCGTGGCGCAGTTTATTGGCAGCCCGAAAATGAACGTCCTCCCGTGCACATCCTCCCAAGGAATGATTGAGCTCGCGGGTGGAGGTGGTGTCCCTGATCCTCAAAAAGGACAGGTGGCACAATTAGGTATTCGCCCTGAGTCGATTACACCAACCGATCCCGGAATGGGCCAAATCGACGGAACGGTTGATGTAGTCGAATATCTCGGGGCGGATACCTACCTAATTATCAATTGCGGTGCATTGGGGCAGGTAACTGTTCGGGCAGGCGGCGAGAGTGCGTTAGAACCGGGCACGCAGGTTGGTCTGGCTTTTGCACAGGATAAGCTGCATTATTTTGACGACAACGGCAATGCACTCTGACTGGATAAGGCTTAGATGAAACGATCAAGAATTAACGATATCCTGCGGGAAGGGGATGATTTCATCCGCTCCTTCGGGTTTCGAATGCCGCCGTTCGCCTATTGGACGCCCGACCAAATGATAGCGCGCCGCGATGATATCTCCGGTATTTTAAAGGCGCGGATGGGCTGGGACATTACGGATTACGGCCAAGGCGATTTCGACAAATTGGGGCTGTTCCTGTTCACAGTGCGAAACGGCTCGCAAGAGGATTTGAAGCGCGGCGGGGGCATGTGCTACGCCGAAAAAATCATGATCTCGAGGCATGACCAGATTTCCCCAATGCACAGACATATCGTCAAGGCCGAGGACATCATCAATCGTGGTGGTGCAACCTTGGCATTGGAGATGTTTGAGTCCGATAACGAAGGCAATATTGATCGAAATGCCGATGTAGTTGTGGCAACGGATGGGATTGAGCGCCGGTTGAAAGCTGGCGGGGTTCTGCTGCTGGAGCCAGGTGAAAGCGTGACCCTTATGCCCGGGAACTGGCATGCGTTCTGGGGCGAAGGTGGCGACGTGCTTATTGGTGAGGTCTCCGCCGTTAACGATGATCTGACGGATAATATCTTCGAGGCACCAATCGGTCGGTTTGCCGACATTGACGAAGACGAAGACCCGATACACCTGCTGGTTTCCGATTACGATAAATGGCTGGCGGTGTGATCCTCGTCGGCGGTGAAAACCTCGTCGATCTCTTCCAAACGGAACAGGGCGATGGCTTGTCATATCAAGCCAAGCCGGGCGGGTCGCCATTCAACTGTGCTATGGCTATCGGTCGGCAAAGAGCTCGTGTTGGATATTTGACACCAGTCTCCAAGGATAATCTCGGGCAACTTCTGGCCGCCACGCTTGAAGGTTCAGGTGTGGATCTGCTTGCGGCGCGCCATGAAGAGCCAACGTCGCTTGCTGTGGTCTCGCTGAACGATGGTGTGCCGAGTTATCAGTTCTACCGCGAGAACACCGCTGAACGGATGGTCACGTTGGAGGGTTTAACCAGCATTACTCCGGAAGCGGTGCAAGCCTTTTATGTCGGGTCATTGGCCCTGACCGGGGGCGAGGATGCTGACGCTTGGGCTGAATATTATTGCGTGATGAAGGCGAAAGGCGTGTTTACTGCGCTTGATCCGAACATACGCCCCGCATTTATACATGATCGTTCCCGGTATATTGCAAGGCTGAACCGGGTCTTGATGCAGACCGATTTGCTTAAGTTAAGCGACGAAGATTTGGAGTGGCTGTTTCCGGATGAAAATGTTGCTGACGCGGCAAGCAAGCTGATGAAACGTACCACGGCAAAGCTATTGGTTGTTACGCTTGGGGGTGAAGGTGCATTTGCTCTCGCTAATGGTTGCAAAGTAACTATTAAATCAGCTCCGGTACTAAATCTGCGCGACACGGTAGGCGCTGGCGATACCTTTATGGCGACGCTCCTAGCCTATTTATCGCGGCACAATGCTTTGAAACCAGATGCCTTGGCAGACATGAATGTGGAGAAAATAGAACGTCTGTTGAAGTGGGCCGCATGTGCTGCAGCGCTCAATTGCGAAAAGGATGGTTGCAACCCGCCAACTCTGGAGGAGCTAGAAGGGGCGTTGTCATAGGAAGTCCGGCTGAAACTGGTCATATGGATAAACGGCGTTGGCGAATGGTAAAGCTCCACCCTTTTTCCACTTTATTAATTCTCTCGGAATTATCCGCCTTGCGGTGACGCTGTGCGTCCGGTCCCGCAAGTTTCATTGCGGTTTTCAGGACGTCGAAGGCCATGCCAAAATCCCACCTGACGTCGCTGACTGTAATGGAAAATATATACCGTTTAAGAAATTAATAGAATAAGATTGCACACGTATGCAAGATGTGTATAGTTGCCTAATCTGACGTTCGCGGACGTTTGAAATGTGGTCTATAAAAACCATCAAAACTGGGAGAAGTTAAGAAATGAAACATAGTAAAAACCTGTTAGCAACGTTGGCTACAACGACAATGCTGACAATTGGCTCGGGTGCGGCCTTCGCAGCTGACTACACAATTTCGGTCTGGGCAAATGCCGGGGCGAGCGAAAATTACCGAATCGATGCCATCAAGATTGCGGCTGATTTGCTCGAGCATGAGTACGCAGTTCGTGGCGAAGAGGTGAATATTACCATCGAAGGTAAGACTTTTACACAGTGGAATGAATTCAAGCAGGGCGTAACGCTGGCTGCCGAAGCTGGTGCTGCACCGAACATCGTTGTATCGGGTCACGAAGATATAGCACCTTGGTCGCAGTCGGGCCTAATTGCTCCCATCGAGGACTATCTTGATATCGATGCGTGGCCAATTAACGCCATCTTTGACAATTTGATGGATGTTGCGACGTTCCAGGATCAAGTTTGGGGTATTCCGCAGGATGCTGAATCGCGTCCGTTCTTCTTCTGGAAAGATCACATGAATGCCATTGGATATTCCGATGCTGATCTGGACGGCCTGGCCGATGCTATCAAGGCTGGCGATTATACACTGGCCAACGTTCTGGAAGACGCCAGAAAAATGATCGACGCCGGTTTGGTTGACGAGGGTAAAGGTTTCTGGCCTCGCCCATCCAAAGGTGGCGATTACTGGCAGTTCTACACCAGCTTCGGCGGTGCGCTGGACGATGGTGAGGGTCATCTTTTGCTGGATAAAACAGCTATGGCTGAGTTCTTCCAGTTCTTCGTGGACGCGGTTGAGCTGGGTGTAACCGGTAAAAACCATATCGGAACGCCTTGGGATCAATGGCACGGCGCGCTTACATCCGGCAAAGTCGGCATGTGGCATGGCGGAACATGGCAGTACGGTGAATGGACTGGCAAGTATGAGCTGGACTTCTTCGAAGAAGTTACATTCTCGCTAATTCCAGGCGGTGGCGATAACGGGCAAGCCAATACGCTTACGCACCCTCTGGTTTATCTTGTGACCACGCAGGATGACGAAGACATCATGGCTATCTCGGCCGAGCTGATCGCAATTGCTTCCGAGCCTCGGATAAACGCGCTTCATGCGATCAAGTCTGCCCACTTGGGTATTTCCCCTGAAGAGGCGACAGTCGGGCTTTATGCTGGCGACCGTTGGGCACGCGAAGCAACGGCTGTGTTGTTGCCAAGCGCGACGGCTATGCCTAACCACGTGAACCTTGGTCAATACTTCGAGGTAATGTTTGGTGGGCTGCAAGCTGCATGGACAGGTCAGAAAACTGTCGATGAGGCTATTGCCGACATGGAAACCGAGCTTAAAGCTTCGTTGGGTGATAAGATCGTCATCCGCTAACATACTAATTCTACTGGCGTGCGAGGCACGCCAGTAGACACCAATAGGGGAGGTTGTAATGGGTAATTCGAAGCATTTGGGACTTATGTTGCTAGCTCCCGCAGGTATTTTTGTTTTTCTATTTTTTCTGGCTCCGGTATTTCTAACCGGCGTATTTGGTTTCACAAACATGAGCACAGCCACCGGCATCAAGGGTGGCGCGTATGTCATTACCGACGCGTCTATGCTGTCGATGACCGGTCGTTATGGTGAAGACGAGTTGGCCGATCAATTACTACAAAAAGTATATACGATTGATGAGGCAGGCCTTGCCGCAGCGCTAGAGGCAGGTGGCGACGCAGCAGCCATCAAAGAGTTCGGGGCCAAGTTTCTTGGCGAGACTTTTGACAGTCGTCGCGATGTAGAGAAGGCCATAAAATCTTTGAATGCGCGGCCATCCAGCACGCGCGCTGTCAAGCTTATTTCCGCCCATTTTGAGCGCTCGGTTGTGAATATTCGGTATGAAACCGAGGCGGAACTTTTGGTCGCAATCAACCAGTTTGGCATCGCGCTTACCGACGATCAAATAGAGGCCGTGCAGGACGTTGCCTATACGGGGTGGCATTTTACTACGCAGAATTTCAAGACGATGATATCGTTGCCTGATACGAAAAAAACCATGATAAACACGCTGTTTTATGTGTTTACAACGTTAACCCTGTTCAACGTAGGCTTTGCGCTCGTGTTGTCTATCTCGACCCACTATATGGCATCGGGAACGGCGGGATTCTTTCGTTCAGTCTGGCTGCTGCCGAGAATTACGCCTCCGGTTCTTTATGTATTGATGTGGAAGTGGTTGGCTTGGGACTCTGGGTTTCTGACTGTCATTCTGGAGCCGTTCGGTGTTGAGCCGCGCAACTGGCTGCTGGATACGCCCGCAAATGCATGGACCTTCATTATTCTGATCAACGGTATTGTGGGGGCCTCGATGGGTATGTTGATTTTCTCCTCGGCAATCAAGGCCATTCCCGACGCACTGTTCCACGCAAGTGAAGTGGACGGGGCGAACCGCAGACAGCAGATATGGCACATCATTCTGCCGCAACTGCGCTGGCCTATCCTGTTCATCACAAGTTACCAAACCTTGTCGCTGCTAACGTCGTTTGAATACATCTTGCTGGCGACAGACGGTGGGCCAGGTGGCGCAACCGAGGTCTGGGCGCTGACAACTTATATGAAAGCGCTCAGTAATTATGGTGGTGCCTTGCAATACGGTTACGGGGCCGCGCTATCGCTGGTGCTGGTCGTTATCGGTGTTACGCTTTCGCTAATTTATCTCAAGCTGTTCAACTTTAATGACCTGACAGCCAAACCGAAAATAGAATAGGAGCAGAACAATGAGTGGCAATTACCGCAAATGGCCGATGATCCTGTTTCTCAGCATCCTGACGGCTCCGCTTATTTTGATGTATATCTACCTGTTCGTGGATACCGTCACCAACACGCCTCCGGGCACAATGATCCCGAACGAGTTCACGTTGGAGCATTGGCGTTTCTTGACTGAAACAATTCCCGGCCGTCCGTCAATCTGGTTAGCTACGTGGAATACCTTTGTTTTTGCATCGGTGACTACAGTGATCGTGCTAGTGGTTTCTTCAGCCGCGGGATACTCCCTATCCCGTTTGCAATTACCGGCGCGATCATTCTTTCTTGGCGGCATCATGGTGCTGCACGCATTCCCGACAGTAACGCTGTTGATCGCAATCTTCCTGATCCTTCAGATGTTGGGGCTGTATAACACTCTCAGTGGCGTCATTCTGGTAAAGATTGCGTTAGAGTTACCATTTGGCATCTGGATCATGAAAGGTTTTTACGACACAGTTCCCTGGGAAATCGAGATGGCCGGCATTCAAGACGGGGCTACGCGTTTCCAAGTCTGGATCAAACTCGTGTTGCCAAACGTGAAACCAGCTATCATGGCGCTTGGTATCTTCTCGTTCCTTGCTGGTTGGTCGGAGTTCATCCTGCCGCTGGTGCTGGCACCGGACAACAAAGTGCAGGTTCTGTCGGTCTATCTGGCGGCACTGATTGCCGACGATAACAACTTCGACATGGCACTCTTTAAATCGGTTGGCGTGTTTTATGTGGTCCCTGTGATCATCTTGTTCGTCTTCTTCCAGAACAAACTTATGAATATCTATAGCGGGGGTAATAAGGGCTAATGCGTATTTTATTAGACAAATTCACAAAGAAATTCGGTGAGCTGACAGTTATTGACGAGATGAACCTCGAGGTCCACGACGGCGAGATGATTGCGCTGCTTGGCGGGTCAGGTTGCGGTAAATCGACGACGTTGTTCTCCATTTGCGGTATCCACAAGGTTAACGGTGGGCGCATTCTGTTTGGGGATCGCGACGTAACCAACATCACCTCGCAGGAACGCAATGTTGGCGTGGTTTTCCAATCCTTCGCGCTTTATCCGCATATGACCGTCGAGGACAATATCGGATTTCCTTTAAAGCTGCGTAAGGAATCAAAATCTGAGATTAAGCGCAAAGTCGACGAGATCGCGGAGATGGTTCATATCGAACCGCTACTAAAACGCCGCCCCGGTGAACTTTCGGGTGGGCAGCAACAACGTGTGGCGTTGGCGCGCGCTTTGATCCGCCGCCCCGATGTGCTGTTGCTTGATGAACCGCTGGCCAACCTTGATGCGACTTTGCGTCTGGAAATGCGGTCCGAAATTCGGCGTATTCAGCAGGAGACGGGTATTACGGCCGTTCTTGTGACCCACGATCAGGTCGAGGCGATGAGCATGTGTGACCGCATCGCAATCATGGATACAGGAAAAATCGTACAGATTTGCGAGCCACGGGAAATGTATAATAATCCGGTTTCCGACTACGTGGCTGGATTTCTTGGCAGCCCGCCAATCGCGTTTTTGGACGGTCAAATTCAAGATGGAAGTTTCGTGGAACCCTGCACAGGTACTAAAATGTCGGTAACGTCGGCGATTGCATCCTCCCACGCGGGTCAAGGCGTTCGCGTTGGCGTTCGCCCCGAGTATTTTCAGCCTGATGGTGCGACCAAAATCAAAGGTCGTGTTTCCTTCATCGAGGCACAAGGACGCGAAACACTGTATAATGTGACGTTGCCGGATGGAAATATTCTCCGATCAATTCAAGGCGCGCACTCCGCGGTGCAGATCGGCGACGAAGTGGAATGGGGCGTAAATACCGAGCATATGCTTGTGTTTGATCAGAATGGACTACGAATTTGACCCTGACTAAAAACTGGTTGGAACGCTTTCAATGGCCCGTAACCTTACTTACGGGCCATCCGCTTGCGATCGCGCACCGTGGTGCCTGTGATTATGCGCCCGAAAACACTCTTAAATCTTTTCAAGTTGCAGCTGAGCTGTGTTCCGAGATGTGGGAGCTTGATGTGCACCTGTCTGCAGATGGCGTGTGCGTTGTGTCTCATGATGACGACTTGTTCCGTGTATCGGGGCAGAGGGTTTCTGTTTCGCAATCTACGTGGTCGCAGATTTCGGCAATACAGCTTCCCGAAGGTCAACATATCCCCCGCCTTGAAGAAGTTATTGCATTGGCGAGAAAAGCTGGATGTGGTCTGTATATCGAGATTAAAGGTCAAGGTGCTGGCCTCATCGCGTGGAAACTGCTGCAAGAAGCCGATTTCCTGTTTGCGTGCCTTGGTTCGTTTGTTGTCGAGTGGATCGCCGAGTTGCGTGAAATGTCCTGCGAATATCCACTGTCCGTGTTGGTTCCGGCTAACGCTGACCCGTTCGACTATTTGAACGGCGTTTCCGTTGATATCTTGCATTTATGTTGGCGTGATGCATCCGAGCATCCGGATGAATTGCTGACCAAACACCTGATGGAAAGGTTGAATGATTACCAGATTATCCTCTGGGACGAGGATCGCGTTCCTGTTCTTGCGGGGCTTTGGGATAAACCGGTTATGGGCATCTGCTCTAATCGACCAGAAATGCTGAAGCCGTATAGGCCAAATCCGGATTATCCGATTGATATTGTTTGTCATCGGGGTGCAAATAACATCGCTCCGGAGAACACACTTGAGGCGGCGCGGATTTGTCTGGATCAGTGTTTTCAATACGTAGAGCTTGATGTGCGTACGACCTCTGACGGAGAGTTGGTGGTTATGCATGATGTCGATCTGGAACGTACAACAGACGGTAGCGGTCTGGTTATTGACTACACGTTAGATGAAATTAAAAATTTTGATGCCGGTAACTGGTTTAGGGAAGGCGCGGCTGACCTCCGCGTGCCGACCCTATCGGAATTCTTGAAATTCGCCCGAAATTCCTGCAAACTTTACGTTGAAGTAAAACATGCGGATCCCAAGAAACTTTTAGCTGCAATCGAGGCCGAAGATATGCTTGGGAAGTGCTTTTTTTGGTCGTTTGATACAGAGTTGCTTCGAAATTTTCGCGCGTATTCATCAGAAGCTGTCCTGATGGCACCGCGATGGATGTATTCTTCGGTAACCGATGCTGTTGCTGATTACGGCGCACAGATTGTCGAATTCGACGTGGAAAGGGATGACCTGTCCGAGATTTCTGAATGCGCTGCGCTCGGCGTACATTCTATGATTTTCAGTGTGCGTTCTGATTGGGATGATCTGGATTCTTATCGACAATATAAGCCGGATTTGATTAATCTGGACCATCCGGCCCGTTTCAAAATTCTCGAGTCATACCCGCGTGTTCGCCAGCATTTTAAAGCCATATCAAAGGCCTTCAGTTAATGAATAATTCCAACTCCAAGCCATCATCCGTTACTTCGCTGGAAGTAGCCCGTTTAGCGGGGGTTTCGCGATCAGCAGTTTCCCGAACCTTTACGCCAGGTGCCAGTGTCTCGAAAAAAACACGGGAAAAAGTGGAAAACGCGGCTACCGAGCTTGGCTATCGAGTTAATTTGGTTGCTCGTGGGCTGAACAAAAAACGGACTGATCTGGTCGGTATGATTGCATCCGATATGAGCAACCCCTACCGCTCGGAGCAAATTTCGGCACTGGCAAAACGTCTGGTTAGCGAAGGCTTCCGGCCAATGTTGTTTTGCATTGATGAAGGGATGAACGAAGAACAGCTTTTATCCATTTTGTTGAATTATCAGGTATCCGGCGTTGTAATCACTTCTGATGCTCCGCCTGTCGAAATTTGTGAAGAATGTGCCCGTATGCATGTGCCGTTGGCACTGGTTGATCGTATAGATGACTTACCTTCCGTTGATTACATTAACGGTGACAATCGCAAGGGCGGCCGTATCGCGGCCGAGGAACTTATTTCAGCCGGACGTCGCGAACTGGTTGCTGTGAGGCCAGAAAAAATCGGATATTCGGGGCGTGCCCGCATTGCCGCCTTCACGGAACGTGCTGCGGAAGACGGGATCACTACAAGAATTCTCGAAGTTGCGGCCAGCGAATACGAAGGTGGATTGGAAGCTTCAATCGATATAGCGTCAAATCGCAACAAGAATCTGGGCGTGTTCTGTGCGTCAGATACCGTCGCGCTTGGGTTGCTGGATGCTCTCAGAAATCAACACAACGTACGTGTTCCCGAGGAACTGAGCCTGATCGGTTACGACGATATTCCGCAGGCTGCATGGGCTTTCGCCGACCTTACGACCATCAAACAGTCGGTGGAGGAATTTGCGAAGGTTACGGTGGATATGTTGAAAGCGCGAATTGACGCGCCAGACGCTGAACCTAAGAACCAGATTGTTGATGTAATGATTGTTCGAAGGGGAACAATATGACAACGCATAAAAATGCACACGCCAACCGCCTCGATTTTGCATGTGCATTGGCTCGCGAAGTTGGACAAGAGGCCTTGCGCTATTGGGAAGAGCACGGCGCGGAAAATCTGGGAACGACCAGCAAAGGCCTGCAAGATTTTGTGACCGTAGCAGACAAGGCCGCCGAAGACGCAATCCGCGCAGGGTTGTTGGACGCGTTTCCCGACGACGGCTTCGTTGGCGAAGAAAGTGGCGGTGAAAGAGGGAAGGGTGGTTACTGGGTTGTGGACCCGATTGATGGCACTTCTAATTACCTAAGGGGCTTACGGCACTGGGGTGTTTCCATCGCTTATGTTGAAAATGGTAAAACGGTTGTCGGCGTCGTTCACGACAGCCCAACCGGCCGAATTTATTCGGCATTATTGGGTGGTGGAGCAACCCGAGATGGGCAGTCAATCAATGTTTCCACCACTACCAACCCGCATTCGGCTGTGGGCATTCTAGGCGCATCGCGCCGCACTTCGTTTGATATTTACCTCAACCAGCTTCGCGCGCTGTACGACGCAGGAATCGAGCACCGTAAGATAGGTTCGGCCGCCATAGGTATTGTCCGTGTCGCCGAAGGAGTGGTCGATTTCTACTATGAAAAGCATCTGAATTGCTGGGATGCTCTTGCTGCCCTTTTGATCGCGCAGGAAGCGGGGGCGCAGGTTGTGGCCCCGCCGATGGATAATTTCATACCTGACGGTGGCGAAGTATTCTGCGGGACGCCAAAGCTGTTCCCGCAGATTAAAGTGCTGTTAGTCGACTAATATACTACAAAACCTCGGAAACCTTCACGGATCGCCCTTCGGTCACAGATTTCAACGTGGCCTCGGCAATCGCCAACGCGCGCAATCCGTCCTGGCCGCTTGGTGAAGCAGGGGCGTCATCAGCCAGATTTTCGATAAACGTGGTGATTTCAGCAGCGTAAGCAGCGATGTATCTGGTCATGAAAAAATCATAGAGGGGTGGTTTGGTGTACCCGTCCGCCGTTGCAACTTCGATGCTGGCCTCGCGCTGATTTTCTGCCGACACCATGCCAAGCGACCCATGCACCTCGATCCGTTGATCATAGCCATAAGTCGCGCGGCGTGAATTCGAAATAGCGCATTGTTTACCGCTGGCCGTGGTCAAAATGACGTTCGCGCTGTCAAAATCCCCAAGCTCGCCAATCACAGGATCAACCAGAACCGAGGCGCTTGCCGTGGCCGTGTCAATCTCTTCACTCAATAAAAACCGCGCCATGTCAAAGTCGTGGATGGTCATATCCTTGAAAATACCGCCCGACACCTTGATGTATTCCGCAGGGGGCGCACCCGGATCGCGCGAGATGATATTGATCATCTCGACCTCACCGATTTTGCCCGAAGTGATGACCTCTTTCAAGGCGATGAAATGTGGATCAAAACGGCGGTTGAAGCCAACCATTAACTTGGCTCCGGTCTTCTCGACCACTTTCAGGCAGGCCACCACGCGATCGATATTCAGATCAATTGGTTTCTCGCAGAAAATAGCCTTACCGGCACGGGCGAATTGTTCGATCAGGTCTGCATGCGTGTTGGTTGGTGTGCAGATCAGCACAGCGTCTACATCATCCGAAGAGGCGATTTGCTCAATGCTGCGATTTTCACCTCCGAAATCCGCAATCAGGTTATTGGCAGCTTCCTCGAAGAAGTCCGCGACAGCGACGAGCTGCGCTTGCGGGCTGGTTTTGATCGCCTGAGCGTGAACTTGTCCGATGCGGCCAGCGCCAAGAAGTGCGAAACGGATGGTCATGTTATTATCCTTGTTAAATAGACACTCGCTCGCCGGAGCGAGCCGAGTTTGCAATTGCGTGGATGACTTTTTCGAATTCTAGTGCATCGGCAAAGTCGGGATGTGCTGCCTCTCCCCCTGCGATGTCGCGAAGGAATGTGGCAGCCTCGATGATTTTCAAGTCGTTAAAGCCCAGTTGATGTCCCGCAGCCGGACAAAAGGCGGAGTAAGGCGAGTGTTCAGGGCCGGTCAGAATGGTTTGAAACCCTTGCAGTCCGACCTTATTTGTATTGCGGTAAACCTGTAGTTCGTTCATGCGTTCCTGATCGAAGCAGATCATACCTTTGGTGCCATGAACCTCCCAAGCCAGCCGGTTTTTACGCCCCCACGCCGAACGGGACGTCGAAATAGAGCCATGCGCCCCATTCGAAAACCGGATCAACGCGCTGGCTGTATCTTCGTTTTCCACCTTGGCCCGACCGGACCCATCCGCCATAGGGCGGGTTTCGTGAATGGTTTGAATGTCGGCAATCAGGCTGTCGATTGGGCCAGCAATTCCGTAGGCCATCGAGACCAGATGGCACCCTAGATCCCCAAGCGCCCCCAGACCCGCGTCGGATATTTTTGCCCGCCAGCTCCACGGAAGGTCGGGATCGGCCTGATAATCTTCGTCGACCCAGCCGCGAAAATGCACGATATCGCCTATGGTGCCGTCGGCGACCAACCTTTGGGCATGGGTGAATGCCGGGTTTTTGATATAGTTATACCCGACCATGGTTCTAACCTCGGACCCGATCGCTGCATCGGCCATTTCCTGTGCCTGATCAACCGTTAAAGACAGTGGCTTTTCGCAATAAACGTGTTTTCCAGCCGCTATTGCCGCCAAAGCCATCTCGCGGTGCAGGTGGTTGGGGGTGGTGATCGAAACGATGTCAACGCGGGGGTCATTAACCAGTGCTTTCCAATCGTCGGTGGCACGGGAAAACCCGAATTGATCAGCCATTTCCTGCGCTTGACCCAGCGGTGTGTCGCACAACAATTCCAGCCTAGACGTCGGCACGTCGCCCATTACTGCCTTGACGGCACCAAAGGCCAATGCGTGTGCCTTACCCATGAAACCAGTGCCAATAAGTCCGATACCTAGTTCGCGCATTTCTGTAGACTCCCGCCTCGGTTCAAAATAGAATATTTATTCCACACCATGAAATGCTAGCGAACTGCATTGCTGTCAAGCTAAAAGAAAGAAACCGGATGACAAATCTAAGCGCCCCGAATTCAATGGAAGAATTTCAGAACCGATTAGTCGAAATAACAGACGGTTTGCCAAAAAGATTGCGGCAATGTGCTGATTATGTTGCCAGGAATACAGACAGAATTGCCGTTTCTACTGTTGCAGAGCTCTCGACTGCGGCGGGCGTTCAACCTTCGGCGTTCATGCGATTCTGTCAGCTAATGGGGTTTTCCGGCTATTCAGAAATGCAGCGCATGTTCCGCGAGAACTACTCCCAACGCTGGCCGGATTATGCAACCCGACTTGAAAATCTGCGTTCCAGCGGCGATGAAACCCCCTCGGCTTTGTTAGCGGAGTTTGTTGACGCGGGGCGGTCTTCGCTAGAGAATCTTGCTAATTCAATAGATTCCGATGCGTTAGAACAGGCTGTAGCAATATTGGCCAAAGCGTCCATGATCCATATTATTGGCCTAAGTCGCGCTTTCCCTATTGCCACATTTCTTGCACATACTTTCGAAAAAATGGACGTTCCGGCAATGTTACATGACAGGGTCGGGAACCTCGATCATAGACATGCGATACAACAGAATGATGTATTAATAGCCATAACCTTTGCCCCGTATACGCAAGAAACTCTGGATCTTGCTACATTTGCCAGCGCACAAGGCAACAAAATTGTTGCTATCACAGACGCAATCAACAGCCCGTTGCATCAATTGGAAGGAACTACACTAACGGTTTCCGAGGTCGACGTGGGGGCATTCAGAGCGCTGACGGCTCCGTTGTCGCTGGCTATCACTTTGGCGGTTGCGGTAGGGACACAGCAAAATTCTTTACATATTAGAAAATAATAGTTGCATTTACTTCAAATAGAATAAATATTCCATCTGCTGAAGACTGGAATGTGATTCCTTTTGCGCTGCGCAAAGCAGAGGCAGAATAGGGAGCGCAAACCGAAAATTTGTAATATTAGGGAGAAATGAAATGAACAAGACACTAACCGCAATATTAACGGCCGCAACGCTGACAGCATCGTTCGCCGCACCTGCTTTGGCCGAAGGGGAACGCTTCGTTCTTATTAGCCATGCACCGGACAGCGACAGCTGGTGGAACACTATCAAGAACGCGATCAAAGTTGCGGGCGACCAGATGGACGTTGAAGTTGAATACCGCAATCCGCCAACAGGCGATCTGGCCGATATGGCCCGTATTGTCGAGCAAGCAGTTGCCTCCGATCCGGATGGTATCATCCTGACTATCGCCGATTTTGACGTTTTGTCAGGACCTGTCGCCGACGCAGTGGATCAGGGTATCCCTGTGATTACCATCAACTCTGGAACGCAGGCGCAATCTGAAGCGATGGGTGCATTGTTGCACGTTGGTCAGCCAGAATATGATGCGGGTTACGGTGCAGGTAAACGTGCGGCTGCGGCTGGCGTATCTTCGTTCCTCTGTGTGAACCACTACATCACCAACCCGGCTTCGGTTGAACGTTGCACCGGCTTCGCTGACGCGATTGGTGCAGATGTTGGTGCGAGCATGATCGACTCTGGTCAGGATCCTGCCGAGATCAAGAACAAAGTCATCGCGTATCTTGCGGCCAACCCTGACACAGGTGCGGTTTTGACGCTTGGTCCAACCTCTGCGCACCCAACTTTGGCTGCTCTAGAAGCTGAGAGCCTGTCCGGCGAGATATTCTTCGGTACATTCGACCTTTCGGGCGAAATTGCCGATGCGATCAAAGCCGACGTGATTGCATTCGCGATTGACCAGCAGCCATACCTGCAAGGGTACATGCCGGTTATCATCCTGACCAACCTGACGCGCTACGGTGTTCTTCCATCGGGTCACATGAATTCCGGTCCGGGCTTCATCACCAAGGACAGCATCTCGTTCGTCGAGCAGTATGCGGGTGTTTATCGCTAACTGACAGTCTTGAGGGCGGCGCATTAGTGCCGCCCTTATCAGTTTTATGAACACAGACGAGGGCTACATGACCGATGAACGAATAAAACAAGTCTCGAAGTTGCGGCGCGCCATGATACGGCCCGAACTTGGAGCCATAGCAGGGGCCATTCTGGTTTTTGTTTTCTTTCTTATGATTGCCGGTGACAGCGGTATGTTCGGGCCTAAAGGCATTCAGAACTGGACGGTCGTCTCGGCACAATTCGCCATTATCGCGGTGGGTGCCTGCTTGCTGATGATCGCCGGGGAATTTGATCTGTCCGTGGGCTCCATGATCGGTTTTGCCGGAATTGTTATCGCCATTCTGTCAGTGCAATGGGGCTGGCCGGTCTGGATTGCCATCCTTGTGGCATTTGTTGTTTGCGTTGCACTTGGTGCGCTGAACGGATTTCTGGTGATAAAAACCGGATTGCCGAGCTTTATTGTCACCCTAGCTTTTCTTTATATTCTTCGTGGAATGACCATTTGGTTGTCGATCCTAACGACGCAAAAAACCATTATCGGCGGGGTAAAGAACGCTGCCGAGGGCGACTGGTTAGCGCCTCTGTTTGGAGGAACAATCCTGAAGGGCTTGTTCCAGTGGTTCGCCGATATTGGGCTGATTGAAACCTTTACGCGCGGCAGCCGGGAAGGCCAGCCAGTCGTTGAAGGCGTACCGATGCTGGTTGTCTGGGCGATTGGTCTGATCATTTTTGGCCAGTGGCTGCTAACCAAGACCCGTTTCGGAAACTGGATTTTTGCAGCAGGCGGCGATGCACAGGCAGCGCGTTACGTCGGGGTTCCCGTGAACCGCGTTAAAATGTTGATGTTCATGTTCACAGCCTTCTGCGCGTGCGTGTTTGCAACTGCACAGGTGATGGAATTTGGTTCTGCTGCTGCTGACCGAGGCTTGCTCAAGGAATTCGAGGCAATCATCTGCGTCGTTATCGGTGGTGCGCTGCTGACGGGCGGTTACGGCTCGGTTATTGGGGCAGCACTTGGTGCGTTGATCTTCGGAGTGGTGCAGCAGGGTTTGTTCTTCTCGGGTGCTGAAAGTTCGTTATTCCGTGTGTTCCTCGGGACTATTCTAATTCTGGCGGTGATCCTGAATACCTACATCCGCCGTATGATTACAGGAGAACGCTAATGACTGCTCCTTTGATAGAAATGCAAGATATCGAGAAACATTTTGGTCCGGTTATTGCACTGGGTGGTGTCTCGTTCGACGTGCGCCCCGGTGAATGCCATTGCCTTCTGGGTGATAACGGGGCCGGTAAATCCACTTTCATCAAGACCATGTCAGGGGTGCATAAGCCATCCAAAGGCACGATCTTGTTTGAAGGGCAAGAGATGAACTTCAACAGTCCTCGCGATTCTATGAATGCAGGGATTGCCACAGTTTATCAGGATTTGGCTATGATCCCATTGATGTCGGTAACCCGCAACTTCTGGATGGGCAACGAGCCGATCCGGAAAGTTGGGCCAATCAGCATGATGGATTTCAAAAAGGCCAATGACGTAACAATGACCGAAATGAAAAAAATGGGCATTAACTTGCGTGAACCCGGACAGGCTGTCGGCACATTATCCGGCGGTGAACGCCAGACAGTGGCGATTGCGCGTGCGGTGTATTTCGGGGCAAAGTTGCTGATCTTGGACGAACCGACTTCGGCGCTTGGCGTGCGTCAAACGGCGAATGTTCTGGCAAACATTGACAAGGTGCGCGCCCAGGGCATTGCGGTGGTTTTCATTACCCACAATGTGCGCCACGCAATGGCTGTGGGGGATCGTTTCACGGTTCTTAATCGCGGCAAGACACTTGGCACAGCCGTTCGCGGTGAAATCACGCCAGAGGAGTTGCAAGACATGATGGCCGGTGGTCAAGAACTTGCAACACTAGAAGGTTCTCTGGGAGGGACCATATAAATGCTTGATGTCATTACAATCGGCCGCTCGTCGGTCGATTTATATGGTGCGCAGATCGGCGGTCGGCTGGAAGATATGGCGTCTTTCAACAAGTATATTGGCGGCTCGCCCACCAATATCGCCGCCGGCACGGCGCGATTGGGCCTGAAATCAGGCTTGATTACCCGTGTTGGTGACGAACATATGGGGCGGTTTATTCGGGAGCAGTTGGAACGCGAGGGCGTAGACGTTCGCGGTGTGAAAACCGATCCGGAACGCCTGACCGCATTGGTTCTGCTTGGTATCAGAGATCAAGAACAGTTCCCGCTAATTTTCTACCGTGAAAATTGTGCCGACATGGCGCTGTGCGAAGACGATATTGACCCTGCACTTATTGCCGACACGCGCTGTGTGACGGTAACTGGTACACATCTTAGCCATACAAACACCAAAGAAGCTGTTTTGAAGGCACTGGAGTTGGCGCGTAAAGCCGATGCTAAAACGGCACTTGATATCGATTACCGCCCGAACCTTTGGGGGCTGTCGGGCCATGGAGATGGCGAGAACCGGTTCATCGCCTCGGAGGCGGTCACCACCAAATTGCAATCGACGCTACACCTGTTTGATCTGATTGTAGGCACCGAGGAAGAATTCCATATTGCAGGCGGCACAACTGACACGATTCAAGCTTTGCGCAATGTGCGGGCCGTCAGCGGCGCTGTACTTGTATGTAAGCGCGGTCCCATGGGGGCGAGTGCGTTTGTGAGCGACATTCCTGACAGTTTGGATGATGGCCTTAGCGGACCGGGGTTTCCGATAGAGGTATTCAATGTGCTCGGTGCTGGTGACGGGTTCATGAGCGGCCTTCTTAAAGGATGGTTAACCGATCAGGATTGGGAAACCAGTCTGAAATACGCCAATGCCTGTGGCGCGTTCGCGGTTAGCCGTCATGGCTGCACGCCTGCCTATCCCAGCTGGGACGAGTTGCAGTATTTCTTTGACACCGGCATTCAGAACAAGGCTCTGCGTAAAGATAAAGCCTTGGAGCAGGTTCACTGGTCTACCAATCGTGCTGGCGACTGGCCAACGATGCGCGTGTTTGCATTTGATCACCGCATGCAGATGGAAGAAATGAAGGGCGCTTCGCCAGAAAAAATCGGAAAGTTTAA
>LGOV01009728.1_pt1 | contig 17479 bp, 21 predicted proteins | sample 469881 | NCBI WGS metagenome assembly LGOV01 (sample SAMN03857199, study PRJNA290197) | marine sediment metagenome | biome: marine cold seep biome; feature: cold seep; material: marine sediment; isolation source: sample #5579, elevator 3A push core 41 containing 12 cm of sediment... ...
TCAAGTCGTGCTGTTATCCAAGGGTTGCCATGATCCCCTCTCTCCTGTAATCGTTTTAGAAGTGTTTCCTTTTTTGCTAATAATGTGTAATGTTTAATCTCTAAACCATCATTTCTTAAACGTCCAATTATTTCTTGGAAATACTTTTCGTCAACAACAGTCATGGGGACAATAGTTATTCCATCATATTTAGCTTCTATATTAGAAAGCATCGTATAATTGAAGTCTCTCCACATCTGGAAATTCTGAAAATCATCTATATTTATCTCTTTGGGAATGTTATCTCGTATAAAAAAACCAACTTCTTCTGGATCATAAATATGAGCATGTTGTATTCGCTCTTTCAGTTTAATCGATATACTCGTTTTCCCACTTCCAAATGAACCATTTATCCAAATTATCATTTTAACTCTCCTATTATCTATAATCTATATATCAATATACCTTACTCAGATATAGTGTTATCTGTTGTTTTAATTTATATGTTATGCCACTCAGAATTGTATTTCACAATTGCTTCTCTATTAATGATTCTCTTTGAACTATCTCTATAATAATCCTCTGACCAACCACTTAATTTTGAGAAATTCCATTTTTTATACATGCCAACATGTACGATCATTTCTCTTAGAATTAGGAACTTAGGAATCTGCTTAATCATTTCAATATCAATATCTTGTTCCGTTTTATAACCTCTCAAGAAATTCTGCATGAACTCTACTGCTTTTTCGTTTCTTTCTTGAATAGAATCATCACACATAACATAAACTGTATAGAAAAGTTGTATCGCTATATCTTCAATATACCAACTATTTTGACACTCATCGAAGTCAAACATAGTAATCTTATCTGTATCTACAAAGAAGTTACCAATATTAATGTCACCATGAATAAGCCCAAAATTATTACTATCTCTGGGTAACATTTTTAAATCTTTTAACATTCTTTTTAATGAATCGATTTTATCCTGTTCATTTGATGGTATGTAGTCTGAGAAGTGATTCACATAATAGTTTTCTTGCCAATTATGTCTATCATTTAAGTGTTTTGGGAATGATTTAGATCCTTTATGAATTTTGCCAGTTACTTTTCCTAAATCATAATAATACTTAGGATTACTCAAATACTCAGGGTATGTGAGATGAGCTCCTTGAGCTTTATGGAATACTACAATATAATATTTATGCTTATCATCAGATGTTTCTTCTATAAGTTTTGAGTCATTTGATTTAACTGGTAAAGAAACTGACACGCCAACTTTATCAAGATGTATTAAGAAATCTAGCTCACTTGTTATTCTCTCCAAAGATCTAGTTGAAGCTTTAGATATGCGTAAAATAAAGGATTGATTGCCAGATTCATATTGATATATCATATTCTGATATCCTCTGCCGTGTTTGACCAAGTCACCCGCATCAAACCCAAATTTAAGCGAAGCAAAGTTTAATAGTTTTTCCTCTAATATACTCTTCTCTATCACATTTTGCTCCTCTCTATTCCTATTAACTTAAATGTTGCATAATGGCCCTGTTGAGCTTAAACCGAGTTCTCTTGGTTATAAGCCCGCTAACACCTAATGAGTCAGTGACTCGCTAATGAAACGAGTGTGTCCATTATAATACGAAAATGTAGTTGTTCTAGTACTGAGAACTAAAACCTACTTGTACCTATAATAGTTCTGTGGCCCTTACTCAGAAGTAGTGTTACTTGATGTTCTTTAACTTTTGTAATACCTCTCGAGTTTGGGATTACAAAACAACTATAAGAAAATACAACTAACATTGAGAAAGTACACTTAAGTTTGAAAAAGAAAATATATTATACTACTATTTTCAATAATTCTTTTACATCATAAACTCTCTTGATATTACGTATTAAGTTGTTTTGATCAAGGCTTTCTACTTCCTCATGATTTGAGCAAAATAAAATCGGTATCATGCCTAAATTGTGTGCACCAATAAGTTCTTGATCCCAATCACCCATATAATAGCATGTATCAGGTTTTACATTGAGTTCATTACATATTAAATGATAAATTTTTCTGTTTGGCTTTCTCATGTTTACATCACAAGAAAAAATAACGTGATCAAAATATTTAGCTAAAGTACTACTACTCCATAGTTGGGCAACATTAGTTGAACAATCACTTAATAGTCCTATCTTAAAATTCTTATTTCTCAACTCTTCTAAGGTTTCTACAACATTTGGTTTTAGATTATTTAAGGATTTCATAGTATATTTAAGACTAATATTGGCCGCTTTTATAATGTTAGTATCGTTAGGTTCCACATTTAATTTTAAACATATATCGGTTAAATTATCAGCGATTGTTGCATAGTCCCCTAAAAGCCTTTGATTATGCGTTTCATTGTTCCAATTATGAGTAAATAGTTCTTTATCTATTCCCAATTCAAAAGACATTTCATTTATCTGGTTTATGTAGTCTTCATCTGTAAAGTCCACTAATGTACCATACAAATCAAATATTATGGTTGTGTAACTCATGTTAAGCCTCCTAAAATATAGTGCAGTATTACTGAATATATTAGGATATTCTAGTAATATAATAATTGTCATTATAGACCCAAAACTTCTACTCTGAGTTAGTGAGTAATTGCACTTAACGGAAGCGCATCTTTGACATCGTTGAACTAGTAACTCAGTTAGTGAGAAGAGATTAGTCTTCTTGTATATAACTCAGTATTTTTTCGACTTTATAATCTAATTCAAAATTGCCTTCTATTTTCAATAGTTTACAAGAAGCTTTATCTAACCAAAGCTCATGTGATTTTCTACTTCTTATATTTACATCACCATTATCATATTTTGATGCCCATGCCATGAAATCTACATGCATTTGATGCCTTTTTTCTCCTTCATTTATTAGGTCACCATATCTTTCTATATCTCTTTGTTTCAATCTTTTCATTCTTATGTCTGATGGAATCCATAAAAATACAATCAAATCAAACAAATCTATTAATTCATCTCCCCAATCATAAATTGAACCTGATAGTAGGCAATCTTCATTATTTATTAGATCATGCTTTAATAGTGTTACCCTTTCATTCAATTCACGTTTCTTCTGGTATGGAGGGTTTGTATCTAACCATAAATAGTTATCTGAATCGAAGTCATTAATGTTTAATCTTTTAGCTAGTTCTTTAGCCAATGTTGTTGAACCTGCTCCTGATGCTCCTAATATGTGTATTTTCATTCTTAAACCTCTTTCAATTATGCATCAAATTTAACCACCAAATATAGTAGGCATTATCTCTTATAACAATAAAGACATGTAGATGTGTTCATCACAAAATTTATTAAGCCGGTCACTCATCATTGGATCTCTACTCATGCGTAATGTAAATCGATATTAACGACGTAAACAACAGTTATTCTAGCAAAATACCATTTGCTTTTAAAGCATTGTATAATCTTTTATCAAACCTTTTATCATGACTATTATTTTCTAATGTAACATACTCAATCTCTACTCCATCCTCTACATCCTTCATGGTTATTCCTATGGCAAAAAATGAAGACAAAGGTGATTGTGCATAGTACCCATTATAAATTAACTCATCATCAACATATACATAAAACTTATCCCTTGACGTAGTTGCAAAACTTGAAAGAGTTATATGGTTATGTTCTAGCCCATCCAGAGGTGACAAGTTTAGTTCAGACTGCTTTTTAAATATTATAATTTGATTATCCCAATCATAATACTTAATATCATCATTTGTAAACAAAGGAAGTTCACTAACTAAGTATTCATCAGAGTATGATTCAATTGGAACTGCATTATAAAATTTAATATCAACTTTATTAGCGTTGGTATTCATAAAAATCATATAAGCTACTAACATACTGATAAATAATACTGTCATACTAAACATCATTCTTTTTTTCATATTATCTATCTCCTTCATTTCATCTACTGTATAGTTTATGTGCCTAACAGAAGCAGATCTGATACGCCGTTGGGCTTACTACAGGTTCTTATAACAATTATCTGTGGACCTTTGATCAGATGTAGTGTTATGCTCTGTAAGCATTTCATAGGTCTCTCTATTTATACTACCAGAATTTTCACTTTTAAGTTGTGTAGTAACAAGTCTAATAAATTGAATTTTTTTATCAACTAAGCTTTTTGATGAATCAAAATAAAGAATCTCCAACACTTTCTCTATAAACTCTAATTCTTTATTCTCAAGCCTATTGTGTAAATCAACAAAGAAAAATGCTGACTCTCTATTTATCCAATTTGAGCACATCATTATTGATTGCATACCAATCTCATCTATTGCATCTGCATCTATAAGTAAATTCATAGTCAAATCATCTGATCGTTCATTCTTATTACTATGATTAAATATTAATTCATTTATTCTTTCAATAATTATCGGTTCAAGATTACTTGCCTGTAAAAAAGGTTGTATCATTTCGATACTCATGATTGCATGTCCAGCTTTCCCATGTAGTTTACCAATGTCATGGAGAATTGCTGCTAAAGGTAAAGCTACTGTATCAACATCATTTAATCCAATTCCTTCTAATTCTTTTATTTCTTCAATATATGATTTTACTCTTAACGAATGTTGAACAATATGCATGCCATCTGCTCTCCAAGGATGATGACTTGCAAATGTAATCTTCTTACCATCAACTTCATTTATTAAGTATTTTATACTTTTCTCAATAAGACTCATCGTTATCCTTTCTAATGTACTTAATCAACTTAGTCTGATAAATGCGGTAAATGTGCAATTGAATTAAACTGGTTCAATGTATTTTGTCCCATTGGACTTTTTGATAAGATTGAAATTCCACCTGGGCTTCCAGAAATGAATGAATCTATTATAGAATCACTTCCTAAGTTTAGGTATGACATGATTAAGTAACCGATGGCTCCTCCATGTGAAACAACCACTATATCTCTTTCTGTATTTATCAATACACTATCACTAAATTTTTTAACTCTATCATAGATTTCTCTAATCGTCTCCGCTTCTTCCCAAAGAGGTTTATCTAGTTCAACTTTCTTAGAATTGAATAATATATGTTCTTTTGCCCACTGCTTTGATTTTTCTGCAGCTAATCCATTATTGTGCTCTCGTAATATTTCAGTAAGTATCATTTTCTGACCGAACTTCTGCTCAATTTTACCGGCAGTCATACTTGCTCTTTTCAAGTCAGATGAATATAATTCGAAATCATTACTCAATCCAATATTCTGTAATTCCTTAGCAACTTCAATTGCCTGATTTTCACCATGTTTTGTTAGAGGTGTATCTGTCCAACCACCAGTTAATTCATTAATGTGATGTTCTGATTGACAATGCTGTACAATAAAAATTCTACCCATCATGTTCTCCTTTTTATACTTGAATCAATCTCCCTATAAAACATATTCAATATGCTGTTCTTTATTCTCCAATTCTCACTGCTAATAAATCCAACTATTCTCTACACTCACTTATGGGGCTCTGCTCAGATGAAGGTTAAAGTGCTATTCATTTATTTAACTCCCTTTTGTAACCAAAGTGTTGCCCTCTTTGAACTATTTGAATCAAAAGACTCACCATTTGTACCAGACCATTGATGAATTATCTCCATATCTAGTTCTTCGACTATTTTTAAAATTTCAGAGTAGCCTATTGGATGTTTCTGTTGTAACCATTTATACTCGTTAATCAATTTCTGACTCTCATAAACTTCCATTCTTCTTTCAGCTCTTCAAATTTTTAATTGTTTATCAACGTATATTGGTTTTACATATGATCTTAATTGAATATCATCATCACATGTTCCATTAGGAAAGCCCTCTTTTTCGATTCCAATCTCACACCAGTAATCGGGTAATTCATTTTCAATATTATCATTGTCGATAAAAAGATAACCTCCATCTTTTAACGAATCATAAGCTTTCGTCATCAATTTCTCTTGTTCATCTAATGTTGCTAGTTCAAAAAAACTATTGGCTCCAAGAATTATCAAATCATAATTTGTTTCCCATTTATAGTCTAAAGCATTTGAACATATAATGTTAGGTTTGTGCAATATCTCATTTGATTTAAGTTGTAACTTTTCTATAAGTTTTTGTACCATAACTTTTGATCCATCAATGCCAGTTAAATCTAGTCCGCATTGTGCTAAAGGGATCAATATTCTTCCAGTGCCACAGAATGGCTCTAGTATTCTAAAACAACTATTTGATAAGGCTAAATTCTTAATGAAATCTACATCTTGAGTATGGTTCACCTGTTTGTCATAAATCTCAGCTATATGTATTTCAATATCATACGGATTTTGTTTATTCGTCTTCATAAAGCTCCTTTCTATTCTATAGACTAAGTATTAACCATAATTATAGTTTATAGAATTACTAAACTGATTATAATCAAAGAATACTTTATGTATAAAATAATAACACCTAACGAAAGCGCTTCTGAGGTGCCGTTGAGCTTACAACTGCTTCTATTGAACCAAACTACTAAATCACTTTCAAGCAGCCTTCTGCTCAGATATAGTGTTAGATGATGTTGTAATATGACCCAAACTCTTATTGTTTTTCTAGTCTTAACATATATTCCGGTATTTCAATATTAAAATACTTCTTTAAGATATGCTTATCTAATTCAAGTGCATCATTGCCAACATAAATCTCAGATAATTCAAATTTGCCTATTGTTTCATCCATAGCTAATCCACCATTTATATAATAATGGAATGGTGAGTAATCGTTAACACATGTATAAATGTTTGCTACTGATTTCTGTAAGTCAATATGTACTTTTGGTCTCCACCTTACCGGTTCACCAATTTGATAATACTTTCTTGGTACAGCGCCAACAAACAGTTTTATATTATTTGAATAGATACAATCTTGTCTTTTACTTGTTGCAGGAATCGCTATTCTAAGACCATATTTTTTTAGACATTTATGTATATAATGTATTTCATCTTCAACTTCTATTTTATCAACTTCTTCATAGTCTAGATCTATCAGATCTACTTGATATGCTTCTACAAATTCTTTAAGTCCAACCTTTTCGATATTGTCAGTTAAATACCCATCAGAAGACTCTGCAATAGCACATCTTACGTCTAAATAGAGAGGTAAATTACAACACTCTTTATTATTTCTATATTTGTTCTTGGATGACCTTTTTCAGGTGGTCGTGCTAAATTTATTTTTATGACTGCTGAATCAACAGTTTTAGCATTTTCTTTCATCCCTATGTTATCAAATAATTCAAATAATCTATCTATGTCACTACAACTTTTAAACAATTATAGTACCTCCTAATATAAACTGATTAATTTGATCCCTTACCAGTGCACATCAGCTCAGCTATAATGTTAGAGGTTGTATAATTCTAGACAAAAGCCATATTTATAAGTTTTATAAACTGATCTGATAATCTTAAACTTTTCTCATTATTTAAAGCTTCATTATAATGATGAACAAATAATTCTGGTTTGTTAAAACACTCAATTAATTTCCTAGTACCTAAATTCTTATCAATTTGCTCACACATATGATACCCAATTGATTTATCTAATGGTTCTGAAGTACTGCTATAAGTGTATTTATTTCTAATACTATTAAGTTCACTAATACTTCCATCAAATGAATTTATATAATGAATATCATCTTCTAGATCTGATAGATATCTCTTAATATGATCTCCTCTATTAGCCATTGAATCTCTTATTGCATTTGCCATTTCTTCACCATGTGATTCTACAGCTAATGGGTATATATCATCTCCATCGTTATAAAAATATGTAGCTGCTCCTTCGCCCAATATACTTAACATAAGTAAACGAATTAAACCGAATTTATCATCATATGAATGAATGTCACCATGTGATTTATCAACCCAGTACTTTAATCCGATGTGATGATACTCATGTAATAAAATACCTTCAATTAGATCTAAATACTTATCTTCTGAAGGCCAAAACATGACATTAAGCATCATTGTATTATTACCAATTATCGTACCTCCATTTAAGGCATCAAAGGTAAAGAATATATCTACATCCATATTGGTACCTTTGGGCAATTTTTTTACTAATTTGTCCTCAAGCTTATTGAAATCATATTCTTTAATTAATTTGAGTTTATTATTAAGTCTTGCCGTGTTATGGGTTATTCTTCTGAGATTTATGTAGATTTGCTCTAATTGCTCATCAGCTGTAGTGAACTCAATCTGATTTAAAGCCTTATACAAGATATCGCAATACTGCTTATAATCATAAATATTTTTATAGTAGTCCAGCATCTTAGTCATTCCAGTTAACTCATTCACTTCTTGCATCCCATCTATGAATTGATCGTAATCAGTATGGTTTCCCATGTTTATAATATTTATTATTTTTTCTACTACTTCGTAATTTACTGTAATTAGCATAAACTGCTCCTATTCTAACTACTCATCCACTAATCTGGGGACCTCTACTCAGTTATAGTGTTAGAGGATGATGACTTTTGATTACTTGATGGTAACCTCTAAACACATGATGTATATCTTTTATGTGATTATTTTTTATTTCTTTTTATAATAAGCAAACCAATAATTAACACAACGCTATACAAGCTTAAAAATAATAATAACACTTGTGAAGTCCTAGGATATGGACAAATCAAATGACCTTTAAGCATGTTTGTTAATATTGACATTGGCATAAATGTTAAGAATAAATAGTTCGTTACTTTTAACTTGATTGGAAATTTCTCTGATGGACTAATTGCTTTTCCTATCATAAGTACCGCTAAACCAACCATTTGAATAATGAAACCGCCAGCTATTGATTCAAGGTACTTCTCTTGATTCCATCCACCAATTGCACAAAGTAATCCTATTACAATTAAAAATGTCGATACTACGAAAAGTACTTTTGTATCCTTTTTTGTTTCTGTGTTAGGAGTTGTATCCTCTTTCCCTTTTAATAAGTGATCTAATGATATAGAGTAGATTTCGCTAATCAAAACTATTTTACTTACATCTGGCACCGAATCATTCAACTCCCACTTAGAAACCGATTGACGTGATACGTTTAACTTATCAGCCAATTCTTGTTGAGATATTCCTTTTAATTTTCTTAATTCCTGTAATTTTACTCCTAAGTTCATAATATTGCCTCCTCTTTCGCTCATAATATAGCATTCATGTCAGTTGCACTCTACCAAGAACACTTTGAACATCCGCAACTATCAATTGCATCGTCTGATTTTGAGTATTTTAGTAAGGTTTGATACGTTTTATTGTTCATTTATATACTATGTAGATTGGATTGCCTGTTCATATAGTATTATGTCTGAAATCTTCTTATTAGATGTGTATTCTTCTATCAGTTGATATATTTTTCTACAAAGTCAATGTTCTTATCTTTTGTCAAAATTAACAACAGGTCTTTAAAATAATTGGGAGTTGCATACTTAAAATCATTAACTCTATCAGGCATAAACCAATAGTGTCTATCTTCAGAGTATATTCTAACTCCTATTTTCCACCCACTAGTTTCCTCACCATTTTCAGATAATACATAACTACTTTCATTTATATAATCTAAAGCTGCTGAAAATTTAGCTTCTGAAGTTATCCTGATAAATTCTCCTGTCATCCCATTTGCAATATCTATCTGATCAATCTTTCTAAGTTGAAACTCTTCTGTTGATTTATCTTTTACAAGTGATGCAATAAATAACAATAAAAATGATATAAGCAATACAATAATAACTCTTCTGATTTTCATTTCTATTATTACCTCCATCAAATAAATTATTGTTATGTGCTGTAATCCTAAGCATTTCCAGTGTACCTCTTACTTAGCTGTAGTATTATATGCCGTTATTTGATTCGAAGTAACTAATAAAAACTTGATCAGCTTCTTTTGCGAACAGTTTCGGAGTCCATTCTTTCTTATTATTATCACTTAATAGATCTGGTGTTACTGCTAATATAAGATATTCATCTAGATTTATCTTATCTTTAACTTTTAGATGTGCTCCGTCTCTAATAAGTAATCCATCCTTCGCGATTTTATCTGAATCTATATAAAGTCTCACGCCAGGTTCATATGTACAATCTACATCACAATTCACTTTATTTTTTACAGATGATGAAACAACTATTTCGCTCGATATGCCGGTTCCCAACATAACATATTCACTGTATTCTTTTGGGTCGTTCAACATTAATCCAATTGGATTCTTATCATGAGCAATTTCTTTTTGTTTCAAAGTGTTCCATGATAACAATTGATTAGTTTGAAGTATCGAGATCCAATTTTTTGATGCTGAACTGTGAACTAAATAACTTTGTTCATAATCTCTAATGAAGTTATCTTTATATGTATGAGTATTGTATTTCCTTGACGCTTCCTCAAGATTATCCTTTGATATCTCAATGACTCCATTAATATTCGATTCTTCAATGTACCCAAGAAAATCCATAACTCGATATTGCCAGTACTCAAAGTTCTTACTTATTATTATTTGGTATAACCCTAGATTACTACATCCAACTTTTACTTCTATGTTAGATAGTTCGTCTAACTTAAAATGAATCCATTGATCATTCTCTGATAATGATTCAACTATATTCTCTAATTCTTTATTGCTATTTTCATAAAAGAACTTAATTAATCCCATTTCCCCTCTTCTTTCTCTATGAAGTATTCAATCTAATAATGGCATATAACGGAAGTACATCCGAGACTGAATTGAGCTTAAATTTATTTTCATGGTTGTGAGCCTTTGAACACCTAAGGCTGTGGCTCGGTTAGTAAAACGAGTGTGTCTATAAGTATAAAGTCATGTTAATGTGCTTAGCACTAAGTCTTACAAATCCATTCGTTTTTCTGTAGACATCTGCTCAGACGTAGTGTTAACTAAAGTTGATCTATGATTATCTACTTTCGATTCATTACCAAGTTTACGGTCTCTTCACCATAGTCTCCATTACCATATTCTTCATAATCTACATCTGAATAATATTTTATTAAGTTAACTTTATCCATCTCTACAAAGCCACATTTCTTATATGTATTTATTGCTTTTATGTTTTTACGCCATGGTCTAATAATAAATGTATATACACCATACTTTTCAATAATATAATCTATTAACATGGTTATAGATTCTGTACCAATGCCTTTCCCTAAATGTTCTTGATTAGCAATCCAGATATCAATTTCATACGATTTTATAGTGCCTTCATTTAGAGAATAACTTATGGAACCAACTACTATTCCTTGATATTTAATTATTAAATAATTGCCTTCTATATTTGGTTTACCACAATATAAAAAATCTGGTTCCTCAGAAAACTCCTCTAATGTTGGAGCTGGATGTTTATCATCAAACATAAAACTATACACGTCAGGCGAAATCAACATTTTGTATATAAGTTCCTTCTCATGGATTCTTGCAAACTCTAGATTGATTCTTTCGCTAATCTTACAAATATACTTTTGGTATTTTATAACATCAAGATCATCTTCTTTTATTGTCTCTAGTTTGTTGTAACCTAATTTATTATATAATGCTTGATTACCAATACTATATGTTGGTGTAACAAGTCTCCACTGTTTTATATTTTGATTTACACTTTCTAGATGCAATAAGATTTTATATCCATATCCTTTATTTTGATAATTAGGTTCGATACAAAAATCTTCAATTACGAGTGTATCACTTTCTTTTTTAACGAGATATAATCCACCAATAATTCTTTTATCAAATATAATTTTATAATATATATGATTTTCTATATCTCTAATTACATCATTGACTGATGGATATAAGGGAGATAAATTTTCCACGTTTCTACTTCTACATTCATCTGCGTAAGCTATTCTTGCACATCTTGAAATATATAAAGCATCTTCTTGTTTTGCTCTTATAACGTCTAACATTTTTACTCCTAAAATATCGATTGCTATTACATCTATTTTTGTAGATTAATTTCAGTTATTGGAAGCACATCTGAGATGCGGTTGTGTTTACAACGGTCTCTTATTGTTGTGAGCCAACGAACCAGTAACTCGGTTGGTGAAACGAATGTGAGCACAATCAAACGAACATATAACTGCTCCTATTAATGTAACTCATCAGTTACTCACTTGTGGCCCTCTGCTCGGATATAGTATTATAGGTAGTGATCATGTCTGTCATTTAAATAAACCTCGTGATATAAGCATGTTATAGCTTTTACAACTGCTCAAACTTTTCTAGATGGGGTCAATTTACCTTTCTTGCAGTATATATTCTATGAACCGATCATTGTATTTAACATATATAACATCAACATCTCTGTTATTACCAAAAAGTATGGTCCCTACAGAAAAATGGTTCGCTATATAGTAATCTTCTTCTATTTTCATTGGTTCGATAGATAAACATACTTCTTCTATCATTCCTATCTCAACCCATTCTTGTGAAAGTTGTTCTTTAGATTTACCTGTATCAAAATACAATAATTTTCCGTAGGATATCATTTGTCTGTAATCATATAACTGTTCCATCTGAACATCATAATTAAATCTAGTTCCCTTCTCTATTAAATTTTCTGCCAATTTTCCTGACTCAAAAATTAATACATTATCACTTATTCTAAATTGAATTATTTCATCATCATTGCCATTAACTCGAAGAATTAATTTATCCCCTTTAACTAAGTAATCTCCTTCTGGATCGTAACTAGTTGATAATGATCTATTCAGACTGAATGTTAGATCCTCTTCAAGATTTAACGATGACCATCCGTCAGCTGTTGTATATACGCCCAATTTAAAATCTTGAAATTGATTTAAAGAACGAAAGATTAATGAAAAAAACACAATTATGAATATAATCACCACAGGGTACATGTATTTTTTTTCCATATTCTTATCCTCCTGAGAATTTTTTTTGTCTCTTATGAAACGAGTGTGTCTATAATCATAAGAAGATATAGAAGTGTTCATCACTAATGCTTGCTAATCAAACAGTTTATCAGTGGACCTCTTCTTAGATATAGTGTCATGTGCTGTAATTTTTTGATAATTACTATCTATTGAATTTTACTCTAGTTTCTCATCGTAAAAAATCCACTCACTCTCTACTTCTTCTTCAGTATCATATTTAAATAGGTACGCGAAACCATTTTCAGTTAGAATGATTTTGCAATAATAATCTAACTCTTCGTAAACAATCTCATCATTTTCATAATCAATTATTCTTTCCGAAGTAATATGGAATGTAAAACTTAACTCCTCGGGATTATATTCACATTCAGAATATTGTTCAAATGAATAATATTCTGATTCGGTATAACCACATTTAATTTCATCCTCAGTAAATTTAATCAGGTAATGAATATCTTTTTCATATCTTATATCCATCTGGAATAGTTGGGCTAAAAGCTCATGTTCATCAAGAGTTAAATCTAATTTCACCACATTTTCTTTAGTAACTTCAATATCATCATTAGTAAGTACAGGATCACTCTCAACAACCTCAGTTAATGGTTCCTCAGTTTCAGCAATCTCTACAGTTGATATCTCATCTGACTGATTACTCATTTCTGATATATCATTAATCAACATTTCTATTTCATCATTAGTGTTGGTACTTATTTCAACGTCTTCTTCCATATCTAAAGACACATTAGTTTCTTCTTCATTTATGCATCCAACTAGTAGTATGAAGCATACAAATATAAATATCTTTTTCATAATTTCTCCAATTTAATTATGTGTGATAATCATAAACAACCAAAGCACTCTAATCTATCATTAGTATTTAAACAACTCATCTCATCCGAACTTTGACCTGATCAAAAACGCCTTTTCTTAGCAATGATTATGGCACATAACTGAACCAAATCTGAGACGTAATTGACCTTTGGGCAGATGTAATATTATCGGATGTATAAAACCTGCTAAATTATTTAATTAGTTCACCAAAATTTCATATATACACTTCTGTGTTTCTCCTGATTTATACATATCGTTATCTTCAGGCAAATCTACAATCTCCAACAAGGCTGCACCTGCTCTTTCTGCAGTCTTTCTAGAGGCAATATTATCCGGATTACAAGTTATTATCACTTTATTCATATTGTGCTTTTTTGCTACTTCCATTAATAATCTTACAGCTTTTGACGCATATCCGTTGCCCCTAAAATCCTCATCTACTCCATATCCAATATTACCACCATAGAAAGTATTCGAATTATGACCAATTCTAATATCAATCTGACCTATTACATCATTCATACCATGTTTCTTAATATGATAATGATAAGCAGGTACAAATCCTAAGTCATCATTTGCAGGTTTTTTAGCATTAATAATCAAATCAATTTCATTATCACTTAGTATCTCTATATCATAAAATTTAAACATATATATCCTCACATTCTTTATATATCACAAAACATTTCAATTTTAAGCAAACATAATCTACTAATCTTTAACACCTTTTGTGACTTTGTTTTATATTTCAGAGAACGAAAACACTTCAGAGATGCTTCGAACTTAAAGCTTATCCTCATGACTATGAGCCTGCGAACATCTAATGTGGCAGCGACTCAGTTAGTAAAACGAGTATGTCTATATTAGCCATGAGGCATGTAAATGTATCTTAAATCAAACTACCAATACCACATTCATATGGATCTCTGGTCAGATGAAGTATTAATGATTAACACTAGTTAATATATATTCTTTATAGTAGTAAGATTACTAATACTATCATTATCAGAATAAAAATTGATCCGATTATCGCAACTCCAAACTGTGTATTAGGTGATTTTGATATCTCAACTTGACCTCGCCCTTTTCCAATTAATAGTGAAGTTAATGTTCCTAATAAAATTTCAGTTACTTCTAATTCATTACTATGATTATCCCATATTCTCTTTAACCATATAAAGAATGCAATCAATATAATTAATAAGAATACACTTAGAATAAACTTTAAAATCAGTCCTTCCATTTATCTTTCTCTCCTTTTATAGTGTATTCACTAAAACAATCTAATTTGAATACCAAATTATACAGCGGTTCAGTTATATTATACTGAGCTATTTCACCTTCTGGAGTAGTGACTTGGTTTGTAAGAGAATTTGTCCATGATAATAAGATCCTATAGATGCTCTTATTAATATACCTTCCCTCATCACTCACCTGTTGACCTCTGCTCAGATGTAGTGTTAGAAGAAGTTATTCCTAGACAACATACTTCAAACTAGAGGCAAACGACATGAATAGTCATTCCATTCTAATCTTTTTTCACCAAAAAGTATTGAATCATACCTACTACATTTTCGGTACTTACTACTTCAAAATAATCTTTGATTAGATAATTGAATTCATCCACTGACAAATTAAATTTATCAGGTCTCCCAATATGCTCTTCAATAAGTCTACTTACTTCAAATACCGGACTTTCTAGATTCGGTATATCTAACACAAATCTACCTTTTGATTTTACTATTCTGTGAACTTCAATTATTGCTTCTCTAATGAAATCTTCTTCAAAATATTCAAGTGTTCCTATACAAGTTGCAATATCAAAATACTCATCCTCAAAAGGAGTATCATGAACACTACCACAATGTAATGAACCAATATTCAAACCTCTTGACTCGACAACTTTTTCTAGTAATTGAATGGTTTTTTCACTTATATCTATACCATAGTAACTTGAATCCCATTTATCGTAGTCATTAAACATCAGATTTAAACAACATCCTAGATCGATAAATTTCATATTCGCTTTAGGCATCAAAAAATTCTTTATTTCCTTTCGCTTGCTATCTGATTCACCTACATTTTTCTGTAATCTCACATATTCAGGGTAATCATTATGACTTGTTATATAATCTGGTAAGTTATCATATAAATTGATGCCCTCTTTACCATAGCTTATACATTTATCATAGGATTGGGCTATTATTTCTAACTGTTTCTTCACGTTAACTCCTCCAAATTCTTTTGGCACCCCATACAACAGAGGTATAATTCTATTTTATTGAAATACATCTGAGCTGCCCTCTAACTTACAACTGACTCTCATGGTTGTGAGCTCGCAAACACCTAATGAGGCAGTGACTTGGTTAGTCCGGTTACATACACGAGAAGAAAACGGCGTCTTAAACCAGTGGTGAAACGAGTGTATCCATGATTATAAGATTCTGTAAATGCTTCTAACAAAATCAACTGGTCCAATCACTCACCTGAGGATCTCTGCTATGATGTAGTGTTATACGTTGTCATTTAGTAGTATTTCAAGTTTCTGGATAGAAGTTTTCATTTTCTCTAAATTCAGATCATACCACTCTGTTCTATCCCAATTTCTGAGTTTAAAAGCTCTTACAATTCCAAAATAATTATCTAGTCTAGCGCATTGATAATCTAATAAAAATTGTTTGTAAGTCAATCTATGACACTCTTTGTCTAATGAGTCATAATATGATTTTAAGAGGTCCTTCTCCCATTTTTCATTTATCCAAAGCTTAGTTTTGTTGTAGTCTCCAAGTAACCTACCAATATCAAGTATATATGGTCCAGATTGACCGTACTCCCAATCAATTATTTTAATATCATCATGAGATGCTATTACATTTAGCGGAATCATATCTCCATGAATAAAAGTTTTTTTCGAATTACTTAGAATATTTTGTGACTTCTTAATAAAGTCAATATGCTTTTGAGTGATGTCATTATCCACTAACTTATCACATTCATCATCTTGCCTTTTTTCCCATTTTCTAAGTTCACTAATGTCATTCTCATCTCGTCCAAATATCGAGTGAATATAAGCTAGTTTTTTAACCAATAATTCTGTATTTTTCATATCAAGAGTAATCTTGTTTTCTTCAATATATTCCATAGCAATCCATAAGTTTTTCTCTTCCTTTTCTACGAAATACACTGTTGGGACTATATTACTAGTTTTACTCTTCAACAACTTATATGAATTCACTTCATATTGACATTCTGTTTTCTTTAGTACTATCTTTTTAAAACCAGATTCAATCACGAATACATCGTATTCTCTATCATATTCATTCGAGTAAAATTGTTTTGTTGTGAAGGAAGTTCCAACTAAATTGATCAACTTTTCATTTTGAATTATATTATTATCTAATTTATAATTTCTAAGAATCATATTATATTTCCTTTGCTAAATGATTGTGATAATGGTTCAGCATCTTCAATGTCATCATTTCCAAACTAGCCTCTTACCATCCCTCTCTGAGACGGGTGTTATCTTGATGATGATATATCAACCGAACATCATTATTCTTTCTGGAGCTTGATTCTAGCAATCCGATACTATTGTACAATAGTGTCCTGGCTCGCTGCTCAGATGTAGTGTTATATGATGGTCTTTTATTTTTTCTTATGTAAGTATTTCCTTATTCTATTATAAACTGTAATCCTATTGAAGAATACATATTTTGGTACATTGTCT
>LGOV01000755.1_pt7 | contig 17453 bp, 19 predicted proteins | sample 469881 | NCBI WGS metagenome assembly LGOV01 (sample SAMN03857199, study PRJNA290197) | marine sediment metagenome | biome: marine cold seep biome; feature: cold seep; material: marine sediment; isolation source: sample #5579, elevator 3A push core 41 containing 12 cm of sediment... ...
ATTAGAAGTCTTAGAACATATACAGCAACAGGGTATTCTTTTCCGAGCGGTCATACTCAAGCAGTTACCGCTCTCTTTGCATCCTTATCTATATATTCAAGAAAAAAAGCAGTATATATCATTTCGACAATTTTAATTCTACTTGTAGGTATTTCAAGAATGTATTTAGGCCTTCATTGGCCGAGAGACGTAGTTGGTGCTATCATAATAGGTTTAGCAATAGTATTGTTAAGCTATTATTCCTACATCAACAAATATCATAGAGCTGTATTATTATCGATTTCACTATTGGGTTTACCCTTAATCATTTATTTTAATACAAGTGGATATCCTACAGCTTATGGTATTATTTTAGGTTATTTTTTGGGTATTGTTTTCGAAAAGAAATATGCTGATTTTACTATTCATAAAGATCTAAAAAAGAATATTCTACGAATTGCATTTGGTTTAATAGGTCTTTTAGCAATCAAAGAAGGAGTTAAAATACTGTTGCCAGAGCGTTATTATTTTGATGTATTAAGATACGCTTTGATGAGCTTTTACGGTATTGGTTTTTTCCCTGTATTAATAAAAAAATATAATTTGTAAGCAAATAAAATATTAGAGGAACTTAATTAATAAGTTCCTCTAATCAACTATCCTATAATCTCATCTAAAGCTGTCATAAACTTTTTAGTGTCTTCCATGCTTCCAGAACTTATTCTCGCCCATGTCTCATAGCCCCAAATGAATCCAGGTCTCATGATCATGCCTTTCTTCTGTAAATCAACGAAAGTTTGTTTTGAATCTATTCCTAAATCGGCAAATATGAAGTTTGCACTAGTCTTGACATATCTTAAACCTTTAGATTCAAAGTAATCAACCATATACCCTATTGATTCATAATTTAAATCAACTGTATTTTTAATATGTTCATCATCACCCATTGCAGCAGCAGCAGCCACTTGAGCTATTCTATTAACATTAAATACACCTTTAGTCTTAGCCATTTCTGTAATTATTTCTTCACTTGAAAAAGCGTATCCAATTCTAAGACCTGCCAATCCGGCAATTTTAGCAAATGTTCTTAAAACTATTGTATTCGGTCTTCTTTTTAATACTTCGAGTCCATCTGGATATTCAATATTTCTACTGGCATATTCAAAATACGCTTCATCCAATACAAGAACAACATCTTCAGGAATTTTATCTACAAAATTATCTAATTTATCTTTGGAAACAATATTTCCTATCGGATTGTTTGGATTACAAAGGTAAACAAGTTTTGTTTTTTCATTTATAGCCTCAATCATTGCATCTAAGTCAGTCTCAAAATCCACAAGAGGAATTTTTTTAGAAACACCTCCCATATGACTTATAGTAATATCATAAAGAGAAAAAGTAGGATCTTGCATAACAGCTTCATCACCTTCATTTATGAAAGTCATAGCAATCATTTTTATGATTTCTTCTCCACCATTTCCAACAACGATTTGCTCTCTTGGAAACCCATGTTTTTGCATCAGTTTTTCTTTTACAATTTCTACTGATGGATCAGGATAAATATTAACACGAGGAGCCTCATTGATAATTGCTTCAATCGCCAATTTAGATGGTCCTAATGGATTCTCATTTGAAGCAAGTTTTACAACCTCAGTTAAACCATATTCCTCCATAACTTTTTCAACAGGTTTTCCAGGAATATACGGTTTTAAATCTTTTAATTCTTTTCTAAAAATATTTTTAGCCAAGCTAAAACCTCCTAATTCAATTTTATCCGATGACTAAGAATTCTAAGACTCCTTCATCTTTAAAGAGGGAGATAAGAATTCTAAAGTCCCTGGACTATGTTTTCTAAGCTTCAGCGGGAGTGAATCGGCTTCGTTAGCCAAATTAGCAAAATCTTAATTACGCAGTCGTGATGACGAAATCAGAGCATTTCTATCACGTTGCGTTTTCATGACCTAGTCCAGCATTTTAATGATGTGACAGGTCAGAGGTCGTGTAGTCTGAATCTATGATTTAGCCAACGGAACCGATCTTCATTTATGAAATTGAAATTTCAAGTTAAGTCATAAAAACTCCCTCCGAAGCCAAAAAATTCATTTATTCTACTAATATTATATACTAATATATGATTTTATTTAATAAACTTAACAAAATTATGTATAATTATCAATAGGAGATGATTAAATGGATATTAATACAAATTTTATTATTGAAAAAAGATTAGAAAGAACTGCAGATAATCTAAAAAGGAATAATATAAACGCATATGTAATCAACAACTTAGAAGAGCTGCATAAAGTGATAAAATCTCTGATCGCACCTAATGATATAGTTGCTCTCGGTGGCTCTATGACATTATTCGAGACCGGTGTAATCGATTTATTAAGAAATGGTGATTATCAATTCTTGGATCGGTATGAGAAGGGATTATCGCCAGAAGACATTAGAAGAATATATTTAGATTCATTCGATGCAGATGCGTATTTTACATCAACCAACGCTTTAACAATCGATGGTATGCTTTATAATATCGACGGCAACGGAAATCGCGTGGCTGCTATGTTATATGGCCCTAAAAAAGTAATCGTTGTTGTTGGTATCAATAAAATTGTAAATAATCTTGAGGAAGCAGAAAATAGGTTAAAGAATTTTACAGCTCCAGCTAATGCGAAAAGACTTAATCTTAATACACCATGCGCTTCAACTGGCATATGCTCAGATTGCAATAGCCCGAATCGAATTTGCACAGATTATGTAACAATAAAAAGACAAAGAACACCAAATAGAATGCATGTACTTTTATTAAAAAATGAATACGGATATTAAAAACTGTAGTTCTTCAACTACAGTTTTTTTATAACTTCAATTCGATACCTTTAATATCCAATTCTTTTATAAATAAAGGCGATCTCTTAACTGATAAAATCAATTTATCATCCTTAGCCTTTAAATTGCTTATAACATATACATCTATACCCTCATTTTCAAAGTGATTATATTTTTCGACATCATCGGGAATTTTATTATATCTAACATCTAATTCTTGAACAGAGCCGACACAACCACTCTCTACTTTTCTAATCATTATACTAATTATATTTCTGTTTTTCTTTTTCAGATATAATCTAAGTTCATCACTTATTATAACTTTCATAATATCACTCCTACAACATTTTATATGATATTACTACCCACTTTAATCGCTAGTTACTCCTTTTCTCATAAAGTTTATAATCTAATTCTTCCATCAGGTAATTGATATTTAGTTGAAAATCATCCTTTTTTATTGGAATCAGACTATAAAATATTTTTTTATTCTGATTAATAATATTATTGATTACATTTTCAAAAGTTTCTTCACTTACTCCTTCAAGATAAACGATCCTCTCTTCGGATCCAATATATCCAACAATTATTGTTATTCCTTGATTTGAAAAATAAGATTTTAATTTATTTATTAAATAATCAATTTTTACATCACTATCGACAACAACCATAGCAAAAATACGATCCCCAACATATTTTTCAACATCGTTAAAACACTCTGACACGACATCTTCAAACTCACTAAACGACAAACTATTAAAAGGCTTCAGTGGATTATTCTCTTTTACCTTTACAATATATTTACTCTCTATTTTTTTTACAATGATATTTCCATCAATATACTCACCATTTTTATTCATAAAATTTGAATTATATGAACTTCTAGTAAATTTGAATTCCGGTATTATTTTCTTTAAATAATACGTGTTTTTTATAAAAACATCCAATCCGAGAATTTCCTTGAATTTTTCATTGCAATCTTCAATTAAGTAACTGTTGTTGAGAATTGCAACACCATCGGCACAATACTCTAAAGTTTCATATATCAATCTTTTGTCAAAATAATTATGGTTAATCGCTCTAGCAATATAAAAATATTCAAATATTTTTATAAAAATAATAAGTCCAACTCCAACAATAATACTTATAGTCACTTTTTTTTCAGCTAATAAGTTATAAAAAATACTGCTGTAATCAGTTACCGTTATCTGACTTGCAATAACCATGTCCAAATTATCTATTTTTGACAAATGGATGATTCTGATTGTATTACTATTCTGTTCACGATAGAATATTCCACCTTGAACTGTCGGCATATTAATTCTAGAAATATTAAAGTTTTCAATAATATTGTTATTAACCACTTTTCCAGTACTTAAATCATAAATCAATACTTTATTTGCATAAATATTTTCAACCCACTCTTTAGTTTGTTTAATAATAATCGAATTGAAATCTTCAGTATCAAACAAAATGGTCATAACGTCACCTGTACCACTATCGCGATAATAAACTATTTTTCTTATTAATTTATTATTGTTATTCATTTCCGGCCAATAATAATAGAAGGATCCTTCATCCTTTATCTTAAGATTATTATCCAAAGTAGAAGTTATATAATCAATCTCATCTATATCCATTTTCTCAGCAAAATACGTTCTAGGATTTAAATCTTTTACTCCATCATCACTAATCAGCAAAATATCTTCAATGTCTCTGTAATGTAAAAAATCACTTAAATCCCCTGTGCTCTCATTTGAATTTACCAAGTAAAGCAGCTCCCGTTTAACATCTCTCTCAAACCGACTTACCTCACTTTTATAGTAATAATCAGCATTTTGCTTGATTTCCTCACTAATACTCGTAAGTTCAACTTCTTCTAAAATATAATCCTGATTAGTCAATTCAATTTGTTGAAAAATATCACTGATGACTATTAGTGCTATTACTATAATCACAGTTGCCATAAGCAATGTAGTCCATCTTGTAATTCTTATCAAACTCGCAGTCATAATTATCCACCTTCACATGAACATTCTAGCAGAATTAATCTTATATAATAATATTTTTATATATAATTACAAAAAATTAAAAAAGCTTGAACCCTATTAAAAGGTCCAAGCTCTTTTAGTTTTAAACAACTATTTCATTTTTACTTATTTTATTCTGATATACCAAAATCACAGTAAATAATGCAACACTAATCATTGAAAATAAGAAATTTGTTTGAATCAGCCCAATACCTAGTACAAACATAACAGGTCTGATCATATTATTTACTTTAGTAAACATAAACCCTGAAATCGAACCACCTATTGCAAACATTCCCATAATCGCAGTTGAAAACACAATTGCAAAAGTAAGAATATTTGAACCAAGTAAAATATTTGAATACTGAGGATCAAAGTTCAATATCAGTACTGGAGATGTCGCAAATACAAACGGAACCAGATAGGCGGCAAAGGCCAGTTTCGATGCCTGAACCCCGGTTTTAAACGGATTGGATTTCGCAATTCCAGATCCTGCAAATGCCGCTAAAGCAACTGGAGGTGTAATATCTGCAATGATTCCAAAATAGAATACAAATAAATGTGCTCCCAAAATTGGAACTCCAACCGCTACAAGTGCCGGTGCTGCTATTGTCGCTTGAACAATATAGTTGGCAGTTGTAGGCATACCCATTCCTAAAATTATTGATGCTATCATTGTAAAGAACATAGTCATAATAATGCTTCCACCAGATAATTGTACTATACCATGTGCAAATTTAATTCCAAGTCCAGTCAATGTAACTACACCGACTATGATACCTGCACTTGCACAAGCCATAACAACCGGAAGTGCACTTTTTGCACCTTCTTCAAGTCCTTCAACAATTTCTTTAAATGAGAACTTCGCATCTTTATCATATACTCCGTGGAATAATCCGACAATTATTGTTGAAAATATGCCGTACAGCGCTGCTCTCATCGGTGTATAACCCATAGCCAACATTCCGACAATTACAAATATCGGTAAACTTAAGTATGCTCTTTTAGCAAGTACTTTCAGTCTTGGCAATCTGTCTTTAGGTATTCCTTTAAGTCCTTGTTTTTGAGCTTCTAAATGAACCATTATAAAGATTCCAGTAAAGTATAAAATTGCAGGAACCATAGCTCCAAGTGCAATAGTTATATACGGAAGTGCTGTAAACTCAGTCATTATAAATGCCGCCGCACCCATTACTGGAGGCATCAATTGTCCACCTGTTGATGCTGCTGCTTCAACTGCAGCTGCAAATTCTGATTTGTAACCAATACTTTTCATAAGAGGTATTGTAACAGAACCTGTTCCAACTGTATTGGCAACTGAACTACCTGAAATTGTACCTTGAGTAGCACTTGCAATAACAGCTGCTTTCGCCGGACCACCAGTAGAACTACCAGCAATCGCCAAAGCCAAGTCTGTTAACCAATCACCAATTCCTGTTTTCTTAAGGTATGCAGCAAATAATAAGAATAAGAAAATAAAACTTGCCGATACTGAAATAGGTATTCCTAGAATCGCTTCTGAACTAATCCATCCATATGTTGCAATTCTTGCAAGTGAATACCCTCCATGAGAGAAAAATCCAGGCAAGTAGTTTCCGAAGAATGCATATAATAGGAAAACTCCTGCAACACTTATCAATACAGGTCCAGCTACTCTTCTTGTCGCTTCGATAACTATAATCATAGCTACAACAGAAACCCATATATCAGTTGTAGTGTATGCTCCAGCTCTCATTAATAGTGGAGCAAAATTCATAAATAAATATGAAACAACTCCTATAGATCCCGCTATAAAAATAAAATCATACCATTTTACCTTATTCGAATTATCCGACTTAAACATTGGATACATTAAAAATATCAAAACCAACGCAAATCCAATATGTGCCGATCTTTGTTGAGTTGGAGGTAATGCCCCCATCATTGCAGTATAAACTTGAAACAGCGACCAAGTTACAGCTAATAAGAAAATCAATTTCTTTAAAAATCCAACAGCATTTCTATAAGAAAACTCTCTGTCGTATTTAGCCATCATTTTAACTTGTTCTTCATCTGTTAATGTTTGTTTTAAATTAATTTCTGACAAATATCTCAATCTCCTTTACTAAAAAATTTAAAATGGATTTATTCACAACTCGAATGTTTACATAACCACCCGGTTTATAAATATCTTTTAAAAATGTTTCTTTTTCATTGTATATGAAAGAGTGGTTTGCTACGACTTTTCCAATGACAACCGGTACAGCATCAAATGTTACATCATAGTTATATACTCTAATATATTCATCGTGAAATTCCCAAATCGTATCATAATCAGGACTAGCTGGTAAATTTGCACTAAAAGAATCAAAAATCATTTGTTCTATAGAAATTGTATAATCATCATTTACTTTATATGTTTCAATTACAGGTCTTAAGCTTACAGAATGAGTCCATTTCACATCAAAATAATCTTGTTCGTTTTTATTGATCTGAAGTATTACTTTATTTTCATTGATGCCTTTATCTACTATAAATATTTCAAACACATCAATTTTTATGAATGATAAAACTAACCAAATAATTAAAATCACAGATAATACTAAAAACAACTTCGATTTACTATTACTAATAATTTTTTTTCCCACTGTTAAATCACCTTTATATATTACTTTAAAGAAAAAGCCGAACCTAGATTCGGCTTTTTACACAAATATTAAATTTGTTGCTTCTTAGTTCATTATTCCTACTTCTTTATAATACTTGATTGCTCCTGGGTGGAAAGGAGTAGTAATACCGTTTAATGCAGTATCTATGCTAATTTGACTTCCTCTAGCATGCCCAGCAGTAATTTCTTCAGTTTTTTCATATAAATATTTAGTAATGTTATATGCTTCGTCATCAGTTAATTCAGCATTTGAATATAAAACAGCTTGAAGAGCAATAGTCATAGCATCTTCATCTTGTCCAGTATATGCTCCACCAGTAATAGTGAAAGGTGCTGCAAAAGGTACTAATTCTTGAACAGCATCAAAATCTGCTCCATCAATTTCAAGAATCTTAACGTCTCTTGACATTCCCATTTCAACTACTGCAGAACCAGGGAAAGCGATTACAGCAAATGCTGCATCTAAAGTACCGTCTTTCATTCCAGCAACAGCATCAGTAAAGCTACCTGGGTTTGAATCATACTCAGTAACGCCAAATGCATCTAATATTTCCATAGCAGTAACATATGTTCCAGATCCTGGAGGGCCTGGGTTTACTCTTTTACCTTGTAAGTCAGCAATTGATTTAATTCCACTCTTTTGAGTAGTAACTACATGCATAACCTCTGGGTAAACTACGCCGATAGCATAAAAGCTTGTAAGTGCTTCTGGAAAACTGTCCCCAACGCCATTATATGCACTGTCAGCAACATTATTCATAGCAAGTCCTAAATCTACTTCACCACTAGCTAATCTATTGATGTTTTCAACAGATGCTCCAGCTGGTTGAATAGTTACATTAAGATCAGCAATGTTTTCATTCCATACTGCTGCAATTGCTCCACCAAGTGGATAGTAAGTTCCTGAAGTTCCGCCTGTTGCAAATGATAATTCTCTAACAACAACCGGTGCATCTCCCTCAGCTGCCGGCTCAGTAGTTGAGCATCCTGCTAAAGCAGTCATCATTAATACTAATACTAACAAAAGTGATAATGTTTTTTTCATTAATGTTTCCCCCTCAATTTTTTTTTATAATTAATGTTTATAAAAACATTTAATTAACCTATTGAAACATTTATATACTGTTATAATATTCCTTATGACATATTTAGTCAAATTCAATACAGTAAATCCTTTGATAAGAATATTCTCTCAACTACAATTTACGACTTTTTTCGACGGAATTTCATATAAAATTATTAAATAACCATTATAATCTCCATAGGTTTATCAATAATATAATCAATTTTCAAATTTTCGAATTGTTCTTTCGGTAAAATAGACCATCCAACCAGGACTGATTTAACTCCTGCATTATTCGCTGCAAGGATATCATTATGACTATCCCCTACAAATAAAACCTCTTCTTTTCTCATATTCCAGATTTGCAGAACTTTATTAATCGCTTCAGGATGAGGTTTCTTATTTTCTACATCTACTACAGATAAAGTTATTTCAAAGAAATCTTTCATATTAAACATTTCGAGTCCGTGATTGATTCCTCTTCTACCTTTATTAGAAACAATAGCCATCTTCATTTTGCTCTCATTCAATGCTTTTAACAACTCCATAATGCCTGGAAATATCTTGGTATCTTCATCTCGCCTTTCTAAATATATCTTTCTATAGTAATCTACCATTTCAGTTGTATGCTCTTCACTAAAAAAACTCATCTGAATATCCAAAGGTTTCCCCAGAATTTCATTAAAAGAATCTTTCTCTGGAATATAACCTAAATATTTATTAACCGTTTTCTTAATACAATCTATTACCAAATCATTTGTATCAATTAATGTACCATCCATATCAAAAATAATACCTTTAATCATTTTCTGCTCCTTTTCTTCTTTAATATATACATTATAAAGCATTATCGGAAAAAATAGAAATGGAAGTGCATATGCACTTCCATCAGTATTGATAATATTGTAATTATTATATAGTTTCTCTTGGAATATAATAAGTGTGTAACAATTCATGTGCCTTATGTCCATAAGGTTCTCCAAGAAATTCTTCATAAAGCTTGATAATCTCAGTATTTTCATGAGACTTTCTTCTAACTTTACTTCTATCTTCTTTGTAAATAGCTTCTTGACGCTTCTTGATAACTTCCATATCACCTTTATGATACGGTTGTCCACCCCCGCCTATACATCCACCAGGGCAAGCCATTATCTCAATAGCGTGATACTGACTCTTACCATCTCTGATATCTTCAAGCAACTTTCTTGCATTTCCTAAACCATGGGCAATACCAATATTAAGATCCATATCGCCAACCTTGATAGTTGCTGAACGAATACCTTCCAGACCTCTCAAAGCATGGAATTCAACATCGTTTAGTTCTTCACCAGTAATCCATTCATAGGCAGTACGTACAGCCGCCTCGATAACACCACCAGTTGTACCGAAGATGACACTAGCTCCTGTACTTTCCCCTAGCATATGATCAAAATCTTCATCAGGAAGTTGATCAAATTGTACACCAGCTTCTTTCAGCATTGCACCATATTCTCTAGTTGATAAAACTAGATCGACATCATTATTATAATCTTTTGTTAATTCAGGTCTTGTTGCTTCAGCCTTTTTAGCTAAACAAGGCATTACAGATACAACAACAATATCCTTAGGATCTAGTCCTTTTTTCTCAGCATAATACGTCTTGACAATACTACCCATCATAATTTGTGGTGATTTGCATGAAGACGGGATATCAAGTAAATCTGGAAATTGATGCTCAAAGAATTTAACCCAAGCCGGGCAACAAGATGTCAACATTGGTAATCTACCACCATGTTTAATTCTATGAACAAGTTCTGATGCTTCTTCCATGATTGTAAGGTCTGCAGCAAAATCTGTATCAAAGATGCCGTCAAATCCTAACTTTCTTAGAGATGCCGCTAATTGTCCAGTAGTAACTGAACCTGACTCCATACCGAACATTTCACCAATAGCAACACGAATTGCTGGAGCAACCTGTACAACGACGTGTTTATCAGGATTGTTTAATACTCTCCAAACTCTTCCTACATCATTTACTTCAGTCAATGCACCAGTTGGACAAACTGCAACACATTGTCCACAATAAGTACAAGCTGTGTTTGCCACATCCAAGTTGAATGCAGGTCCTACGAATGCATTGAACCCTCTATTTATTCCCGATAAAACGCCTACTGTTTGCACTTCATTACACACAGTTTCACATCTTCTACACATAATACATTTATTTGGATCTTTTATCAAAGAAAACGAAGATTTATCTATAGGGTAATCCATTTTTTCGCCTTGCCATTTAATCTCTCTAATACCCAACTCTTGAGCTAAAGATTGTAATTCACAATCTAAATTTTTTGCACAAGTCAAACAATCTTGTGGATGATTTGATAAAAGCAATTCCACCGCCATACGGCGACCAGTAATCGCTCTAGTAGAATTCGTATTAATAACCATACCATTTGTAATCTTCTCTGCACAAGATGGAGCAAGAGCCGGTCTTCCCTCTACTTCAACCACACACACACGACAAGATGCCACTCGATTGACAATACCTGTGCCTTCCAAATTTAAATGACATAAAGTAGGAATACGCACTCCAATCTTCTTTGCAGCTTCAAGAATTGTAGTACCGCTCTGTACTTCTACCTCCATACCATTGATAGTCGCTTTAACTATAGCCATCTTATTCCACCTCCTTATGGTTTTATAACTGCATCGAACTTACATACTGTAAAACAAGCCCCACAGGCAATACAAGCACTCTCATCAATTACATGAGCTTCCTTAACTTTGCCGGTAATACAATTTACAGGACATGCCTTTGCACACAATGTACATCCGATACATTTTTCCGGATCTATTCTATAAGACTTTGTTTTCTCTCTTTTTGCATAAGCTTCATATTCTTCTGGAAAATATCTCATTGTGCTTAATACAGGATTCGGAGCTGTTTGTCCCAATCCACAAAGAGCAGTATCTTTAATCATATTTCCTAAATCTACAAGTTTTTCAAGGTCTTCCATATCACCTTCGAGATTTGTCAATCTCTCCAATATTTCATACATTCTCTTTGTACCAATTCTACATGGTGTACATTTACCACAAGATTCATCTTGTGTGAAATCTAGATAGAATTTTGCTATTTCAACCATATCATTATCTTCATCCATTACAATCATTCCACCAGAACCCATCATAGAACCAATTTCTTTTATACTTTCATAGTCAATTGGTGTATCAAGATCTTTCTCAGTGATTACTCCACCAGATGGACCACCTGTTTGTACAGCTTTGAATTTTTTGCCATCACAAATTCCGCCACCGATTTCAAAAATAATCTCTCTCAATGTTGTACCCATAGGTACTTCAACTAGCCCGACATTATTGACTTTTCCCGCCAAAGCAAACACTTTTGTTCCTTTAGAAGTTTCAGTTCCTATGCTACTGAACCACTCAGAACCTTTTAGAATAATCGGACAAACATTTGCTAATGTTTCAACATTATTTACAGTAGTCGGTTTTCCTCTATATCCTGATTCTGCTGGAAATGGTGGCTTTTTAGTTGGTTCACCACGACAACCTTCCATAGAATGGATAAGTGCTGTTTCTTCACCACAAACAAAAGCTCCAGCTCCAAGTTTTAAAATAATATCAAAATCAAAACCGCTATCAAAAATATTTTCGCCTAATAGTCCCACTTCTCTTGCTTGACCTATTGCAATTTCCAATCTTTTTATCGCTAATGGATACTCTGCTCTAATGTAAATAATCCCACTATTTGCACCTGTTGCATAACCCGCAATTGCCATAGCTTCTAAAATTGAATGCGGATCCCCTTCAAGTATTGAACGGTCCATGAAAGCACCTGGATCACCCTCATCAGCATTACAAATAACGTATTTTTCATCTCCTGGAGAGTTTTTAGTAAATCCCCACTTGACTCCTGCTGGGAATCCACCGCCACCACGGCCTCTTAATCCACTCGCTTTAACAATTTCAATAACATCTTCAGGTTGCATTTCAGTTAAAACTTTACCTAATGCTTCATATCCCTCAAATGCAATATACTCTTCGATATCTTCAGGATTGATAAATCCACAATTTCTAAGAGCGATTCTATATTGTTTTTTATAAAAATCCATATTGTCATGTTTTTCTAATTTAACTTTTTCTTTTGGATCTTCAAATAGTAATCTCTCTACTTTTCTACCTTTTATAATGTGTTCTTCAATTATTTCTTTTACATCAGCAGGAGTCACTTTAACGTAAAATACATTATCGGGTTGAATTTTAACTATAGGTCCTTGTCCACAAAAACCAAAGCAGCCAGTTTTTACAACTTGAATTTCTTGATCGTAACCTTTTAATTTAAGTTCTTCTTTAAAATTCTCGATTATGATTTTGCTTTCTGCTGCTTCACAACCTGTACCGGCACATACCATAACGTGCATTCTATAATTTGACAAATTTTCTCCCCTCCTTATGCCTTCCTAAAAGTTCTATTTAAGACATGATCGTCTAGCAATTCACCACTGATAATATACTTATCAATAATATTTTTTGCTGTATCAACATCAACATTTCCAAAAAGTATTGGTTCTTTCCCCGGTATACTTGCTTGAACGGTAGGCTCAGAATGGCAATATCCCATACATCCAACTTGTATAACTTTAACATTATCTAGTCCAGCTTCTTCAATCGCATCATTTAATGCCTTCATAGTTTCTCTAGCACCTGCTGCAATACCACAAGTAGCCATTCCAACCAATAATTCAATCATATTATCTGTACTTTCGCCTTTTTCTCTTAAATCAACCTTTTTTTTCGAAGCATCTCTGATTTTTTTTAGTTCGTCTAAAGACTTAATAGCCATTTTAATCCTCCTTCCTGTATTTATCGATTATCTCTTTAACCTGTTCTACAGTCACATGTCCGTATACTTTATCATCAACTAATACTACCGGTGCAAGACCACATGCACCTACGCATCTTATGTCTTTTAATGTAAACATTTTGTCTTCAGTCATTTCATTGTTTCCAACATTTAACTCAGCTTTGAAAGCATCGAAAATTTTGTCGGCACCTTTAACATAACACGCTGTTCCCATACACATACTGATAGTATGCTTTCCTCTTGGTTTTTGCGTGAAAAACGAATAAAAACTTACAACACCATTAACTTTAGACGCTGGAAGGCCAATCTTTCTAGCGATATAAAGCTGTAAGTTTTCTGGTAAATAGCCAAACAAACTTTGCCCCTTGTGAAGCACATGAATTAGATTACCTTCTTTATCTTCTAAAGATTCAATATAAGCATCTAACTCTTTAAGTTTTTCAATATCTAGTTTTTTCGTGTCCAAATCTACGATTTTACCCTTTGTATTTTTCAAACTTTTTCCTCCCTTCGGTTTACCGAATTATTACCTAGTACAGTATAGTACACTTTGTTTATTTTGTGAATAGATTAACGATAATTTGTTAAATTTTTATTAATCTATCGCTAAAACCACTTATTTTATTTTGTTTTTTTCATTTAGTAGTGTTATTTACCCAAACAACTATGTTATACTTGTGTTAATTATTTAACTATTCGGAGGGTATATGAATCTCAATCAGATTATTAAAGAAATCAACTGTAATGTAATTACAGGAGAAATCCAAAATATTAACAATTTCACAAGAGCATGCAGTAGTGATTTAATGAGTGATGTCCTTGCCTTCATTAAAGATGATCACACTTTACTTATTACTGGTCTTTGCAATCAGCAAGTAATTAGAACAGCTGAAATGATTGATTTAAAATTAATTATCTTCGTTAGGGGTAAAAAACCAACAGAAGACATTATTGAACTGGCTGATGAAAACGATATAGTATTACTATCTACAAATATATCAATGTTTGATGCAACAGGTATTCTATATCAAAAAGGAATGAGAGGAATTAGAGTATAATGAAATTTGAATACACTATTTCAAATCTTAATTTTTCAACAGCCGGTGAAGCTTCAAGCAATATTAAAAAAGTTCTTAAACTCTTAGGCATTGATTCTAAAATCATTAGAAGAGCCGCAATAGCAACATATGAAGCAGAAATCAACATTGCAATTCACTCCCATGGAGGAAAAATAATTTTATATATTGAAGAAGACTCTATCAAAATCACCGCAATCGATAATGGTCCAGGTATAGAAAACATTGAACTTGCAATGAAGGAAGGATATTCAACCGCAACTCATGAAATAAGAGAGATGGGTTTTGGTGCGGGAATGGGTCTTCCAAATATAAAAAAATGCTCGAACGAATTCTCTATTACTTCAGAATTTGGTAAATACACTAAACTCGAAATAACAATTTTTATATAGGAGAGATAGTCATGAATAAAGAATACTTTCACTCTGTAATATTAAGACCGGACCTCTGTACTGGATGTACAGTCTGCATGCAAAATTGTCCAACTCAAGCTATACGAATTATCGATGGAAAAGCAAAAATCATCAGCGAAAAATGTATTGATTGTTGCATGTGTCTTAAAGTTTGCCCTTACAATGCAAAAACTGCCATAACCGATTCATTAATAGAATTACAACAATATAAGTATAATATTGCATTACCCTCATTATCTTTTTATGCCCAATTTTCACAAAAATATTCAAAAAACGCAATAAATCTTGCGCTTAAATCTTTGGGATTTGAACAAATTATAGATGTTTCTTATTATGCTGAAGTTCTATCTGTATATTTAAAAGACTTATCGCTTTGCAATTCTACCGTGAAACCAATTATTTCGACATATTGTCCAGCCGTTACGAGGTTGATTCAAATAAAAAATCCTGAATTAATCAAAAATATTTCAAGACTTGAATCGCCTATGGAAGTTGCTGCAAGGCATGTCAGAAATAAAATAACAGAAGAAAAAAACATTTCTGAAAATGACATCGGCATTTTTTTATTGTCACCATGTCCAGCAAAAATTACCAGCATTAAAAACCCTATCGGTATTGATAAATCGTCTTTAGATGGAGCTTTGTCCATTAAAGAACTATTTCCTAAAATTCTAAAAATATTATTAACTCAAAGAAATGAAGAAATAAACGATTTACAAAATTTTCACGGAGAACTTTGGGGAAGAGTTGGCGGACAAAGTAAAGTGTCAAAAATTGATAAATCCATCGTAGTTGATGGAATTGAAGAAGTCTCAAAAATATTGGATATGATTGAACTGGGAAAATTAGATAATATCGATTTTATCGAAGCTTATTCATGTGTCGGCGGATGTGTTGGTGGTCCTCTTAATGTAGAGAATCCATTTATCGCAAAATATCGCATTGATAATCGCAGCAATAGTTCTTATCCAGTTTCAAATAATGAAATACGCTCGAATTTTAAATTTGAAAATCTTTGTTGGAATAGAGAAATCCTTCCTTCAAAAATTATGGAATTAGATAACGATATATCAATAGCCCTAAAAAAAATGGAGGCAATCAATGCTCTTGTGAAAAAACTGCCCGGTATCGACTGTGGTGCCTGTGGTTCTCCATCGTGCCGTGCTTTAGCTGAAGATGTAGTCCAAAATCGAGCGAAATTTACAGATTGTATATTTAAAAAATTTGAAGGTGAAGAAAATGAAAATTAATCAATTATTAGAAAATAAAAATTTCAAACTATTAAATGATGTTCCTTACTTAGATGAAGAAATAACATATATCCGTTCTTGCGATTTACTTAGTTTAGTTATGGCTAAAGGAGAAAAAGGAGATGCTTGGATAACTGTTCAAACTCATTCTAATATTGTCGCAGTAGCCTCTTTATTAGAAATGAGCTGTATTATTCTACCCGAATCTATAAAACCAGAAGAAACCACATTGATTAAAGCAACCGAAAACGATATTCCAATTATTTCAACGCCATTTGACGTTTATAAAACAATGAAAGAATTCGTCTTTTAATCATGGATTTGTTTTATGATTTTCATATTCATTCAGCACTCTCTCCTTGTGCAGATGATGATATGACACCCAATAATATAATAAACATGGCGCAGTTAAAAGGTTTAGATATCATTGCTATTACCGATCACAATAACATTTTAAATTTAGACGCTTTTGATTATGTAGCTAAAGAGAAAAACATTTTATTTATTCCAGGAATTGAAATTCAGACAATTGACGATATTCATATCATCTGTCTATTTGAAAATCTAGATTCAATAAAATCGTTTTATTATGACATAAAAGAATTCTATTCTAAATTTCCTCACAACGAGAAAAAATTTGGCAATCAACTCATTATAAATGAAAGAGATGAAATTATAAGCAGCTATAATAACTCATTATTATTTTCTATGAACATCTCTCTTTCTGACCTTTTTAAAAAAGTTATTGAATATAATGGTCTATTTATACCAGCACATGTAGACAAATCAAGTTATAGCATAATTTCTCAACTTGGATTTATTCCAGATGATATCAACTATGATGCTTTAGAAATAAAACATCTGGAAAACGTAAAAAAGTATTCAGAAAAATATAGAATTTTAGTTAATTCAGACGCACATAGACTTGAAGAAATCAACGAAAGAATCAATTCAATAAATGTTGAAAAGCGAACCATACAATCAGTTTTTCAAGCACTAAGGGGAAAATAAAATGAGAGATTTGTCTTTGCATCTACTTGATATCGCAAGAAATTCTATTACAGCAAATTCAACTGATATTAATATTATAATAAACGAAGATTACAATATCGACTTGCTTACCATGACTATTCAAGATAATGGTATTGGAATGGATCAAATGACTCTCGATAAAGTTCTTGATCCTTTTTTTACTACAAGGAAAACAAGAAATGTAGGGCTTGGACTTTCTTTATTAAAGGCTAATTGTATTATCGCCGGTGGTAATCTAGAGATTTTTTCCACTCCTAATGT
>LGOV01012709.1_pt1 | contig 17254 bp, 10 predicted proteins | sample 469881 | NCBI WGS metagenome assembly LGOV01 (sample SAMN03857199, study PRJNA290197) | marine sediment metagenome | biome: marine cold seep biome; feature: cold seep; material: marine sediment; isolation source: sample #5579, elevator 3A push core 41 containing 12 cm of sediment... ...
CGATAGCAAAACGGAGTGCACGGCGGTATTTGACGGCAGTTAAGTTACATATATATACATACTATCTGGAACAGTAGTAAAGCAGATATTAGAGATAAAGAAGAACTGTCATAAAATAGACAGTTCTTTTTTGGGTTTTAGTAAAATAATGACACCATTAAGGGGTGCAACAACAATGGGATCAAGGGAGATGGTTTCGTTTGTTAATAGATTAACCCCAATATAATGAGGATGTCGTGAATCGTGAAACAGATGAACGGCTTTTGAGTTGCGATTAAAAAGGCAAAGGCAACACTCTGTTTTACTTTTTCGATCAAAAATAAATAAATCATCACTGGCTTCATAGGGTTGCCAAGAGCCATCTTGAAAAACGGAATAGTTTGCACGAAGATTTGTGATTTTTTTGTACCAGTTTAAAAGATCCAGATCTTCATTTCCCCAGGGATAGGTACGTCGATTGTAGGGATCTTCAAAACCTTCGATACCAACTTCATCTCCGTAGTAAATACAAGGAACCCCGGGAAAGGTCATTTGAATAAGACTAAGAAGTTTAAGCCGTTTAATCGCTAAGGCGTATTGATCTGAATTAAGATGGTAGGGTTTTTGATCGGGATGATTAATAGAATTATAATCTTCACCTAGGATGGTAATAATTCGCTGTCGATCATGACTGCCGATAAGGTTCATGTTTCCCATAAATTGATCGGATGGATAATGTTCGTTAAGAGACATCATAATCCGAGTTGTTTGAGGAGCTGTTTTTTCCCCAAGCATGAAATCAATAAAGGTGTCGCGGAAAGGATAATTCATAATGGCATCCAATTCATAACCGGAGAAATAGGTTTTTAATTCACTATAAGCAGTTTTTCGAGAGGCATCTTCCCATACTTCACCAATCAGGATACTGTCGGAATTTTCATCTAATATTGCTTTTTTTAAATTAAAAATAAATGAATCAGGAAGCTCATCAGCAACATCAAGTCGCCAACCAGATGCACCGGCGTTCATCCAATGACGAATAACACTATCAGGATTATTATAAATGAAATTTTGAAATTCAGGATGAGTTTCATTGGTGTTTGGAAGGGCATCAACTCCCCACCAACAGGAATAAGTATGGGGGTAATGAATAAAGTGATACCAAGGATAAAAGGGTGAATTCTTTGATTGATAGGCACCGGTTGTAGGGTAGTTATTGTATCGATTAAAATAAATACTATCATCGCCAGTATGACTAAATACCCCATCTAGAATGATCGAAATATTTCGTTTTTTACATTCCAAAGCCAAGTGTTTAAAACTGTCTTTGGCACCTAAAATGGGATCAATGGTCATGTAATCACCGGTATCATAGCGGTGATTGCTACGGGCTTTAAAAATTGGATTTAAATAGAGAATGGTAACATTTAAACTTTTTAGGTAGTCCAATTTTTCAATAATACCTAAAAGAGTGCCCCCAAAGAAATCCCAGTATTCAATATTTCCATTTTCATCTTTAAAGTAGTGGGGGCAATCATTCCAATTGGGATGTAGGATCGCATCTTTAGGGAAATTTCTAATATTGAAATCCGAGCCGCGATTAAAGCGATCGGGAAAAATTTGATACATAATACCTTGTTTATACCAAGAGGGTGATTTTCTTTTGGGATCAAATAAAGTAATTTGATAAGATGGGGGAGATGGTTTTTCATAAATTTTGCCTAGCCCCCCAAGGTGATCGGATTGGGTTCCATAAAAAAATCTTTGATTATCTAATGTAAAGGAAAAATGATACCAAAGAATACCGGTTGTTTTTGGCAATGTAAGGGTGATTTCCCACCAATCAGAGTCAGTCAGTTTCTGCATAGGATAATGGGTTTCGATTTTTAGAAAATAGGTTTTGAGTGTAACGTCAATCGCATCTTTTGATTTAACATGAAGCGTGATCTTATTTTCTATAGGTTGAGCGCCAAAAGGTTTACGGTAGTCAGGTGTCCATGAATCATGTCGAAATTTCATTGTTCTGACCAGCCTAAAAGTGCTTTATAATGATGATAATAGGTTTCTGCGGAATTTTTCCAATCAAAATGAGAATTAAATGCATTTTGAACTAAGGTGTGAAATAAAGTCGGTTTTTTATAATAAAATGTAAGAGCGTGTTGAATTGTAAAAAGCATATCATGGGCATTATATGCTGAAAAGCAAAAACCGTTCCCGGTAGAATTCTTTGGATCAAAATTAGTGATGGTATCTTTTAATCCTCCAGTTTCACGGACAATCGGAACAGTACCATAGCGCATCGCAATCATTTGAGATAAACCACAGGGTTCAAATTTTGAAGGCATAAGAAAAAAGTCGCTACCAGCATATATTTTACGAGCGAGGTCTTCATCAAACTTAATAATGGTGATCATTTTATCAGGATAACTATAGGCGACATTTTGAAGTAAGTGTTCATAAACGGCATCACCTGTCCCTAGGATAACAAGTTGCAAATCCATTTGCAAAATTTCATGGATAACATTGGCAACAAGGTCTAATCCCTTTTGTTCAACCAAGCGTGTAATCATAGAAACCATCGGAATGTCTTTGCGTACTGGAAGGCCTAAGTGTTTTTGTAGAGCTTCTTTATTTTTGCTTTTTCGTTCATCGGGGGAATCAAATAGAACAAATAAAGACGGATCTGTTTGTGGGTTGTATAGGGTTTCATCAATCCCGTTAATGATTCCAATTTCATGGTCACTAATATCACGAACAATACCATCAAGGCCTTCACCATAATAGGGATCTTTTAATTCTTCAGCATAGGTTGGACTAACGGTTGTAATAAGGTCAGCACTATAAAGACCACCTTTCATAAGATTGATTTGTCCATAATATTCTAAATCAGAGGGTAAGAAGCCGAGATGGAGATAATCATTGATGTCATTGAAAGCATAAATACCTTGATATTTCATATTATGAATTGAAAATACACTTTTTATTGTTGGAAAAAAATTCCGGTATTGGTGTTTAAGCAAATAGGGAATAGCTGCAGTTTGCCAATCATTACAATGGAGAATGTTTGGTTCAAAATCAAGATATGGAAGGGCATCAAAAACTGCACGACAAAAAAAGGAAAAACGTTCGCCATCATCGAAATAACCATAAAGTGACAATCGTTTAAAAAATGCTTCATTATCAATGAAATAGAAAATAATATTATTATAAGTACAGGTCATTAAACCACAATAATGAAAGGTATTGTGCATTTCAACTTTAAAGTGATGGATATAATGGATGCTTTTTTTATATTCATGGGGAATATTTCCGTATAAAGGTATAATAACACGGGCATCAACCTCATCATTAAAGGCGCTTGGTAGGGCACCAAGAACATCTCCTAATCCACCTGTTTTTGCAAAGGGGTATGCTTCAGAAGCGACAAATAATACATTTAACATTTTAGATCACAGATCCTTTCTTAAATATAATAGGAGCATTGGGTTGTCCAATGAGTGTAGTGTTATCACGAATACGCGTATCTTTATCCATGACAACATAATTCATTGTGACATGTTTACCAATTTCACAGTGTTGCATAATAATGCTGTTTTGGATATCGGATTTTCCCCCAAGAATCGTATCACGAAAGAGAATACTATGGGAGATTGCACCATCAATAATACAACCACTACCGACAATGGAATTTGAAACTGAATTGGGCGTTCGGTATAAAGTGGGATGATTGTCTTTTATTTTTGTTTGAATACTATTTTCACTAAGGAAAAGTTCTTGCATCACATTATATTCTAATAGATGCATACTTGTTGACATGTAATTTTTTAAGTTGTTAACCCGATAAATACAACCGGTATGTTGAGCACCGAAAATTTTCAAGAGGTGGATATTTGTTTTTATCAAATCCATTAAGTCCCAGGCACCAGTGAGTTCACCATGATCTAATAGATGGAGCAGGGTGGATTTTTTAATAATGAGCATTTCAGTGAAAAAATGATTCGTTTTTTTATTTTTTTTATAGTGAATATTGGTAATGCGATTTTTAGAAAAATCTAAATAAATATCATCATCTAATAAATGATAATGGGGAGCATCTTTTTTAAAAATAAGGGTAATATCGCTATCATTTTTCAAATGACGGGCATAAGCATTTTTAAAGTTATAGGTAGTAATGAGGTTGGGTGTAGCGATAATAACATCATCAGAGGAACTTTGTTCTAAAAAACTTCGATTGCGTTGTAAATTAATCAGATTAACTTTTATTAAGCTACCAATTCGATCATTACGAGAACCAGAGAGGATCCTAAGATCTTGGGTTTTTCGACTCAAAGACCATTCTTTTCCAGTTCCAAGGTGATCAACAAGGGAACTGTATTTATGGGAACCAATAACACCAATTTGAGAAAGTCCAGAATTAACCATATTAGATAGTGTAAAATCGATCAGTCGATAACGGCCTCCAAAGGGAAGGGTACTTAGACTACGGTGCCCAAGAAAATCTTTTAAGGAACTGTCCTCGCCATCAACATTTAAAATAATACCCATTGCATTTCTCATAATTTGTCCCTTTCTATGAATTTAGTATTTGAATTTGTGAGGTTGGATCAGCAATAATACGTGTATCTTTTGTAATGTGCCCACGGGAACCAACAATACAATTTTCTAAAATGACACCATCTTCAATAATAGCACCAGTATGAATAATGACATTTTTGAGGATCGTATTTTCATGGATAATGACATCATGCGAAATGATCGAATGCTCTACTTTCCCAAAAATGATGCAACCATCACAAATAAGACTGTTTTTTATTTGTGCATTTGAACCAATAAATTGAGGATGACGACTAAAATTATTAGAAAAAATCCTGAAGTTGCGATCGTTTAAATCAAAATCACAGTTTGGATCAAGTAAATCCATATTGGCATCATAGTAACTTTGAATCGTACCAACATCGCGCCAATAGCCAGAATAGGGATAGGCGCAAATATGTTTATCATCTTTATGGAGTTTTGGAATGATGTTCATTCCAAAATCATGTGCTGAGTTTCGATTAGTTGCATCGTCAATCAGTGCTTTTTTTAATATCGGCCAAGAAAAAACATAGATTCCCATGGAGGCTTTATTGCTTCGTGGTTCTTTGGGCTTTTCTTGAAAAGCTTTTATTTTTTGACTCTCATCTGTATAAACAATTCCAAAGCGATGGGCTTCTTCCCAAAGAACATCCATAACAGCAATGGTAAGATCTGCTTTCTTTTTTTTGTGAAAGTTGAGCATTTTAGAATAGTCCATTTTGTAAATATGGTCCCCAGAAAGAATAAGGACATATTCGGGGTTGAAACGATCAATAAAATCAATGTTTTGAAAAATGGCATCAGCGGTGCCAGAATACCATTTTCCTCCTTTTTGCTCCATATATGGTGGCAAAATATGAGTGCCTCCTGAAATTTGATCTAAGGCCCAAGGGGAACCATTTCCAATGTAATTATTTAGGATATAAGGTCGATATTGAGTTAGAATACCAACAATATCAATATCAGAATTCATACAATTGCTTAGAGGAAAGTCGATGATTCGATATTTTCCTCCGAATAAAACAGCCGGTTTTGCAGTATAATAAGTTAAAGAACCGAGGCGGCTTCCTTGTCCCCCAGCTAATAACATAGCGACACATTTTGTATTCATTTTTCACCTCTTTACTATTTTCCAGATTTCACGTTGATAATCTTTAATTGAGCGATCACTTGAGAACATCCCAGAGTAAGCAGTATTACTAATTGACATTTTTGTCCATTTTTTTGAATCAGAATAGAGTTGACTGAGTCGATTTTGAGCATGGGCATAGGCATTAAAATCTTTTAATAAAAAATAGGTGTCATTATGAAGGAGAAGGGAATCATAAATTGTTTGAAAATTAATACCAGTACCAAGGGTATCATCAATTAATTGATGCAAAACTAATTGAATACAGGGATCTTTTTCATAAATATCAGTGGAACAATATCCTCCAAATTGTTGATAGCGAGATACTTCCTCAGCAGATAAACCAAAGGTAACAATATTATTAGGACCAACAGCTTCAAATATTTCGATATTTGCACCATCCATGGTTCCAAGGGTAATTGCACCATTCATCATAAATTTCATGTTGCCAGTCCCAGAAGCTTCTTTTCCTGCAGTTGATATTTGTTCAGAAATATTAGCAGCGGGATAAATAAGTTCACCAAGAGATACATTAAAATTAGCGAGAAAAACAACTTTAAGTTGACCATGCAAACTTTTATCAGTATTGACTAAAGTAGCAATGGCATTGATCAGATGAATAACTTGTTTGGCGTAATAATAACCTGGTGCAGCTTTTCCTGCAAAAATAAAGGTTCGAGGTGTAAATGAAATATTTGGATTGGCTTTTAATTGATTGTATAAATATAAAATATGAAGAGCATTGAGTAATTGACGTTTATATTCATGAATCCGTTTAACCTGAATATCAAAAATTGAATGAGGATCAATTAAAAGATTATTTTCATCATTAATATACTGAGTAAGGCGTTCTTTGTTTTTTAATTTAACTACATTAAATTGTGTCTGAAAAGAAGGATCATCACGATATTGAATCAAATCTTCTAATCTAAATAGGTTGTGATGCCACTCATCACCGATAGTTTGATCAATTAAATGTTTAAGATCAGGGTTGCTATTCATTAAAAAGCGCCGATGTGTTACGCCATTTGTAATGGAGTGGAAACGTTCAGGAAAAATTTGATAATAACCATGAAAAGTCTCTTCTCTTAGAATTTTACTGTGTAAGGCAGCGACACCATTAATTGAGTGGCTTCCAACAATAGCAAGGCTCGCCATATTAACCACACCATCTTTAATAATTGAAAGCTGATTATTTCGAGAAATATCATAAGGGTATTTTTCATTTATGTCGATTAAAAAACGTCGATTAATTTCTTCGATGATCATATAGATACGAGGGAGTAATGGTTTAATAATATCGATTGACCATTTTTCTAAGGCTTCAGGTAAAATCGTATGGTTTGTAAAACTAATCGTTTCAACAGTAATTCGAAAGGCTTCATCCCAGCCAAGGCTTTCTTCATCCATAAGAATGCGCATCAATTCAGGTGCGCATAAAGCAGGATGGGTATCATTAATATGAATGCATATTTTTTTACTAAAGCCATCAATTGAATCATGATTGTTTTTTTTGTAATTTCGAACAATGCGCTTTAAACCAGCACACACAAAAAAATATTCTTGTTTTAAGCGAAGGAGCTTACCGTCAAAACCATTATCATTGGGATAAAGAATTTGACTTATAGACTCAGCTTCTGATTTATGAAGGACGGCATCTAAAAACTGACCTTGATTAAAAACAGGAAGATCAAACGATTCAAGAGGCTCAGCACTCCAAAGTCTTAAAGAATTGACCGTATCATTTAGATAACCTTTTATGGGGATATCATAGGGGATTGCAAGAATTGGTTCATAATTTTCATGAATAAAGGTTAAATTTCCATTGATTTTTTCAGAATGAACATCGCCATAGAATTTTACAATTACGGAATGATCAGGCTTTCGGATTTCAAAGGGATAACCATCTTTTAACCAATTATCCGCAACTTCAATTTGTTCACCATTTATGATGCGTTGTTCAAAAAGTCCATGTTTATAACGAATCCCATTACCATGAGCAGGCATTTCTAAAGCAGCGGAAGAATCTAAATAACACGCCATTAATCGTCCTAATCCACCATTGCCAAGTCCCGGGTCCGATTCCATTGCTTGGATTTTTTTATAATCTAGTCCTAATTCTTCAAGAGATTCAGTGACCAAGTCTTCAATACCAAGATTACAAAGGTCGGCTTTTAAGAGTTTTCCAATTAAAAACTCAATTGAGAAAAAGTAGACTTGTTTAGATTGATAGGTATTATATGTGCTATTGCTTTTAGCCCATTTAGTGGTCACTTTATCCATAATGACTTCGGATAACGCTTGATATTGCTTGAGGAGGGATGCATCATCGAGACATTCACCGGATACTTCTTCAATTTTATTAATAAAGTTGGCTTTAAAATCATCTTTTAATTTTCTTTTTTCTAATGAATTCATAATTATTCCTTTCGATTAAATGCAGTTTTATAAAAGATTGGATGATTAGTTATTTTTTTTAGAAATAGGTTGTCTTGGAATGACACGTTTTAAAACAATAAAGGACGAGGGGGGGATATTAATTGAGACTGAAAAATCTTCGTCATGCATTGGAATGGGCTGGGATTTTAATGCTTTTTTCATTTTAAATCCTGAGCCACCATAAGAAATGTCGTCTGAATTAAAAGCTAATCGATAGGAGCCTTTTTGAGGAACACCAATCGAATAATTTGTATAGCTTAGAGGACAGAAATTAAGGATAATGATTAAATCCTGATTTTTAATTTTAGCGATACGTTTGATAATAAGAATGCTTTGTTCTGAATTATTAGCTTCGAGCCACTTAAAGCCATCCCAACTGTGATCAATAGACCAAAGGGCAGGTTCTTTAAGATAAAATTTATTAAGGGCTTTAATATACGCGTGAATCTGTTGGTGTTTTTCATACTCTAACATAAACCATTCCAGAGATTCATCAACGCGCCATTCCATAAATGGGGCAAATTCATTCCCCATAAAGGATAATTTTTTCCCAGAATGAGCCATAGCATAGCCAAAAAGAAGGCGAAATTGATTAAATTTCATGCGATAATCGCCAAACATTTTATCTAAGATTGTTTTTTTACTATGAACCACTTCATCATGAGATAGAGGGAGAATAAAATTTTCATTAAAGGCATAAGCCATTGAAAAGGTTAAAAGATGATGGAATTGATGCCTGAAATAGGGATCAGTTTCCATATAGTCAAGGGTATCATGCATCCAGCCCATATCCCATTTGAGATTAAATCCTAAGCCGCCTTTGTTAACAGGGTGAGTCACTAATGGAAAAGACGTGGAGTCTTCAGCAGCCATAATTGCAAAAGGATAATTTTTAAAGATGGTCGTATTTAATTCTTGAAGAAAAGAGATCGCTTCAAGACGATCCGTCCCACCGTTGTGATTTCTATAAAATTCATGATCGAGGCCATGATTTAATTCAATCATACTTGCAACACCATCAATTCGGAGACCGTCAATATGATAGTAATCAAACCAAAAATGTGCATTTGAAATTAAGAAATCGCGTACTTCGGATTTACCAAAATCAAAAGCCATTGTTCCCCATTGGGGATGTTCATCAAATTCATATTGATTAGAGCCATCAAATTGGTGAAGACCATGGGCATCTTTACAAAAATGTCCTGGGACCCAATCTAAAATAATCCCGATCCCGTGTTGATGACAGGTATCAATAAAATGCATGAAACCTTCAGGAGAACCGTAACGACTCGTCGCAGAAAAATAACCGGTGAGTTGATATCCCCAAGAACCGTCATAGGGATGCTCCATAATGGGCATGATTTCAATATGAGTATAATGCATCGATACAACATAAGGGATTAATTCTTCGGTTAATTCATCATAGCTCAAATAATCACCATTTTCTTTACGCTTCCAACTTCCAAGATGAACCTCATAAATATTCATCGGATTTTCAAGGCAATTTTGAGAGGTGCGTTTATTTAGCCACGACGAATCGTTCCAAGTGTAAGGAGAGAGATCCCAAATAATGGAAGCCGTTTTAGGTTTGATTTCACTATGAAATCCATAGGGATCGGCTTTATATGCAAGTTCACCATTTAATTGTTTTATTGCATATTTATAGAGTAAGCCTTGACTTAAGGATGGAATAAATAGTTCCCAAATATCAGAATTATTCGGTAATCGAGACATCAGATGAGATTGAATATCCCAATGATTGAAATCCCCTACAACCGAAATGGATTGAGCATTTGGTGCCCAAACACGAAAAATGACGCCATTGTTAATTAAATGGGCACCAAAATAAGTATAAGAATCGAATAAATTTTTATTGATAATAATCATTCCTTTCAATTATATTTATGTGCTAAATTAAAAAATATGAAATATGTGTATACATTATTCTACCACAAAGCGAAAAAGATGAAAGCAAGTATTTGCATTAATAAATAAACTCTTTTTTAAAAAATAGAATTGTGATTTAAAAAGAAGCAGAATTAAAGTGTTTGTTTTTTAAAATTCGACCAGTATATATTTATTTTACCCCCTAAATTAAGAACAACGCAAATAAAATAAATTCCGACTAATAATGCAAAAAGACCACCGAGGTTTCCGTAAAGGGTCGTGTATTTTGTTGAATTATTAATAAATAATGCGAAGATTCGAAAGGCAATATTAAGTCCCAATGTTGAAAAAATAGCGCCGGGAAAGCCATCGATAAATTTTAAGTGTTGGGCTGGGGCAATCACATAAATCATATTAAAAATTAAGGTAGAAATTAACCATGAAAAGAGGGTTGCAAAAAAACTCCAGATGCCATAAGTATGACTTGAATAGTTGAAAAACTGAAATATAAATTTGCCAAGATCAGCAGTAAAAATATAGGCGGATACAATCATAAGAATTGAAAAGGCAAATAATAAGGTGAAAACAAACGATAAGAACCAAATTTTTAGGTGGCTTCGGGTTTCGTTTTGTCCATAGGTTTGATTTAAACCAATCATAATTGCTCGTGCAGCTAAGGTTGCAAAGAAAAATGAAAGCATTAATAAAAGGTAACGATTATTTGAATGCTCGGAAATGAGAGAATTGAGTAAATCAACGACGTAGTCATAGGATAAATTAGGTAAGAAAGTTTTTAAAATATCATATAAATAAGTTTCAAATTGTGAAACGACATTACCAACAAATGAGATTAAGAAAATGAGTAATGGAAAAAAAGCCATTAGCAAATAAAAAGACATTTGAGTACAAATACCAGGGAAGTCTGTTTTCTCAAAATCATCTTTGATTAATAAGGCAAGTTTAATAATTTTTAAATTAAAGAATTGATCAATCATTTTCAGAAATCTCCTTCGGTGTTTTTTTTGATGTAAATGAATAAAGATTAACCACGCCACCAAGATTTAAGAGAAAGCAAATAAGAAAAATAACAATACACAAAGAAAAGGGACCTTGCAAGTTACTAAAAAAGTTAATTAAATTTATGTTTGTATTTGCAAATAAATAATATAAAAAAATGGTTGACATCCATCCGATGGTTACAAAAATCCCGCCGGGGAGAGCTTCGAAAAAATTCAAAGGATTTTTCGGTGCAAACATATAAAGGAGTGTAAAGAAAAGGGTCGTGATACAAACAATATAGAAAAAGCCAAAGATACTTAGAGAAATTGAAAGGTTCTCAGAAAGATTAAGGGACATAAAAATAAAATCCAAGACTTTTTCACTAAAAAGGTAGAAAAAGATTGTTAATAGGATGATTAATAGAAATAATATTAAATAGATAAACGATTGAATCCAAAGGGCAATGATTCCTCGAGTTTCTTTTTGTCCAAAGATTCGGGTAAGGGAAACAATTAAAGCGTACATTGCTGAGGTTGAGGTATATAAAATAAAAAAACCAAAAACTAAGTTTGTTCCAGATGACGTTGGAGTATTAAGGGTGTTCTCGGTTGCAAAATTGATATAAGTCATAATAAAATCAGGAAGAATGGTATTTAATGCATTGATGAGGGTAGTGTTAAGTTCGGTTGAAATCCAATTAAGAAAATTATAAATAAGCATAAGTAAAGGGATAAAGGCTAGAAGAGCACGATAAGACATTTGGGCAGATAAGTTAACAATATTGTGCTTTTGGCTTCGAGTGATGATAAACCAACCAAATTGTTTTAAAAATTTCATATAATCCTCCGCAAATGCAACTTTTAAAGTTTGATAACAATGGTCTTTAGTATACCATAGTTTTAAATATAATTGAAGCAGATATAGGAAGAGAGAAAGATCAAAAAATAGTTTGCAATTTTAAAAAGATAGTGGTAGAATTTAAATATAGTTTAGATGAAACTAATAAAACATAAAAAACGGATCACGATTTTTTGTTGGGTAGTATTGCTTATCAGAAAATAATTAAGATCCCATATAGTAAAATGATAAATGAATGCTGAAATAGAAAGTAAGCTAGTGAAAAAAGCAAGGTATTACTTTTTTCCAAAGAGGAATATGGGTGAAAATCCCAAGCAGATGCGCTATCGTAATTGCAAGAAAGCATAAGTCGGGAACTCATTCTTTATCAACAGGTATAATCTAACGCAGTGTTGATTATATTAAGCAAAGTTCTACAGTAACTTCTGGAACTCCTGTTAGAGGCCTTTTTTGGCATTAATAGGAGTTCTTTTTTTGTTGAAAAAAGAATATGTGATCATGAAAGAGATAAACAGTGACGAGTTGTTATTTTATCATCAATGTCTACATACGCGATCGTGTCATGCAAAATGAAATCGATTCCAAAGGAAAAAATAAGGAGGTTTAAAATTATTTCATACAAACGACGTTGAAAACTCAGTCGATGTTTAAAAAACTTAGAATGGAGGATGTAATGGCGATAAAAAAAACAAGGGTTCAAACCTGTCCAGAATGTGGGGCATTCTTTGACACTGAAATTTATGCGGTAGTCAATGGGACTTTAGATCATGAGATTTGTAAGGAAGTAATGAGGGGGCGGATTTTTGATTTTACCTGTCCAATATGCAATCATCGATTTCGTAGTTCCTATTCTATGGCTTATCGAGACATGGAAAAAGAATATGTGATTCTTCTGGATATTAAGGATACCGAAGAAGGGATGAGCGAAGAGGGGTTTATAAAACATCAGATCGAAGAAACCTTGGAATTATTTCCAACCTACCGCATCCGAGTGGTTAATGACATGATGGATCTTATTGAAAAAATTTACATATTCAATACGGGTCTTAACGATAAGATCATTACTTACTTAGGTTATAAAATCAAGGATGATATTACCGTAAAAACGAAGAACGCTAAACAGTCCCTTCAGGTACACAAAGCTCTGTTTGATTCTCTTCGAGGAAAAGAAGGGGTAGTGAATTTTGGTTTGCTCAGTACGTCACCCAAACCTATTTTTGTGAGTACGCCGATTAAAGATTATGAGTATCTTTTGAAAAAAAGTCCCATGCGTCATAAATTTGATGAAGCGGATGGATTATATCAGATTGACGAGACGTGGGCATTAGGAATCGACAAGGCGCTGATTGCTTAAACTAAAAAAAACAATGAAAAAACGGTGTTATTGAAAAATCATAAAGAGAATTTGATAGCATCTGACTATAGATTGAAAAGAGGAATGATAAAAAAAGGAATTCTCTAAAGAATTTTTTAAAAAGATTTCTCAAGGTGAAAAATACCTTTAGGATAAATTTGAAGCAATGGCTTATCGCCATTAATAAATAAAAAGGAGGTGAGATTAAAAAGAGAAATAGTGGAGTTGTTTAATATTGGATGAACGAACCGATTGATTTCAGAAATAGTGGTTCAATAAGTGATTTTTGGTAGATGAGGGAAAATAAAAAACCGAAGGAATCTGTAAATTCCTCCGGTCAGTGACAAGAAGTCACATTAGATAGTTCTAATATACTTTACCCTCTATTGACAGAAATGTCAAGATTCAAATTGCGATTAAAGCAAAATTTATGGAGGATTAAAAAATGAGTAAAAGTATGAGTTTGAAACGAAACAAGGTAGTGATGGCAGGTTCAGCAGCAATTTTGACAGTAGCGATGCTTGCATTGCCAGGAATGGGTAGCACCGTTAAGGCAAGTACAGATTATACTATTTATGTAGCTGTTGATCAGTCCGTTATCGGTGGATCAGCGCTTATTCAACCAGTTGCCTATACCACAAATGATACAACTAAAACTTTGGGTGATGCTCTCAACGCGGTAAAAGGATCTACAGATATAAACATTAAACCTACAAGCTATGGTTCTTATTTAACAGGAGTAGAAAGTGTTGGGACGAGTGCAACAGATATTAACTCGGTCACCTATGACCTTACTAATTATCCAATGGCATCGTCATTAACAACTGGTGCTATGGATGCCCATATGATCAATACAAATTATAATGATGGTATGTTATCAGAAAAAGAATTTACGGGTGCTTCTGGGTGGATGTTTGGGATTGATAGTCAGACTCTTGGAAAAAGAAGCAGTGACAATACTACAGTTTATTACAGTATGGATACGACCATTGCAGATTTATTGGATACCGAGGTATTAAATGATTTCAATACTGATGCTACGCTTCGTTGTTACTATTCACTCAATATGGGTGCAGATTTGGGCATGCAAGATAGCTCTTATCTACCAACCAATGCAGCAACTTATAGCACTGATACTAACCAATGGGCTTATGATTGGACTGCTACTACTTATGTTGAACCAACCTTTAAAATGACTGATAAGGATGCATTAGTGGTAACAATGGCTGATGATTCAACCAATAGTGCTTATGCAGATGCACTTGTCGTATTAGATGATGTAGATGCAACAGATGAAGAAGTGCAATTTGCTATTGATAACTTTGAATTTTAATTAAAACATAATTTTATATTAATTTTTCCAAAAGAAAAACTTAGGTTTTTCTTTTGGAAACTAAAGCAATATCTAGGTATTAAAGGTAAATGCAAAGAAAATACTTTGTATTTACCTTTAATAGAAGATAAAAGAAAGAGGGAAAAATGAATATAAATTTAATCAATAGCTGGAAAAAGATAGGTCTGGGTTTTTTGCTCATACTGTGTTTTATGTTTTTGGTGTTACCAAAAACCGTGTCCGCAGAAGAAACGAATACTTGGAATCCTGATGGAGATAGTTATGTAATTTCTACTGCGGCTGATTTGGATGCGTTTCGTTCCAGTATTAGTAGTGAAAAAACCTATGAGGGAATTACGATTACGCTAGGTAAGAGCATTGATGTAAAAGGAACCTCATGGACGGCTTTAAACACTGAGAAGACAGATATGTTTAAAGGTGTTTTTGATGGAAAAAGTTTTACCATCAGCGGGTTTGATGATAAAAACTGTGGTTTGATGTATTACGTGAATGGGGAGATCGCCAATCTTAATTTGTCATTTGATGTGGAAGATGTAGAAAGGAGTTATGGTGGACTTATTTCAAATAGATTGTACAAAAACGGGACTGTATCAAATTGCAGTGTTAGTGGGTCGATACAAGGGTCTTCATCAATAGCAGGAATGGTCCGTACATCATCATCTGGTGGAACAGTAAAGGACTGTTTTAGCAGTGTAAATATCGAAACAGTGAAAAATGCATATGGATTGCTAGGTTTTGCTGGCGATGGATCTGTTACTCAGAATTTGTATACTTGTGGAACTCTTGTTGGCAAGACGGTTTATGCAGTAGCGAAATTTAGGAATACTACCGCAACGAATTGTTATTATTTAGATAGTATCAATGTGACAACAGGTGTTACAAATGCAGCAGGTACCGCTAAAACCGCCGACGAACTTAAAACTCAATCGACCTATGACGGCTGGGATTTTGATACAGTTTGGCAAATTGATCCTGCTGTTAATGATGGCTATCCTACCCTGCGACAGGGAAAGGAAGCCACGGTTAAACAGACAGTGCAACTCAAGGCGATTATCACCGTAGAAGATAAGGTTGTGCCAGCAGAAGGAACAGCAAGTCTGACCAGTAATCCAAGGGATCTAGACAGTTATTTAGTGCCAGATTTTACCGTTGAGTTGGTTCCGATGGATGGTCAATTTGATCCAACGATTATTGATACCTACCATGTGAAGCTGGAAAAAAGAAATCCGGAAAAATATAAAACGACAAACTTTTTTACTGGCCAAGAAGTGAGTAACATGGTGATAGATGAAATTAAGGCCATGAGCTTTGCTAGGGATGTTATGAAGCTCGTTAGTGATGCTAATGATCTTTATAACTTTGAAGTCTTTGCTGATAATGGCTTGTTGCTCGCCTATGAAGCCAATACTCCTAGTTTTACCTTTAATGGGGACACCGAGCCACCAACAGAGGCGGAAAAAACTCAGATATTGGCTGATGTAGAAGCTAGCATCAATAAACAGATGGACCAATGCTTCCCTGCTGATACAGAAATACTAAGCATTGATTCTTGGGCTATCTTTACTGCCGCTCGAGCTGGCTACAATCCTTATGAGGGTTTTTATGATGACTTGTATAAGATGTATGAAGACAAATATCAAAATGCTACGAGTTTTACAGCCGATGACACTGCCAAGGATGTATTAGCGATTAGCGCGATGGGGTTTGACCCCCGAGATGTCGCTGATAACAATTTGATTGAAATTATGAAGACAAATAGAGGAACTTCCTGGTTTTCAGCCCAAGTGCTAAACTTTGCCATCAATTCCTATAACTATGAGCCAGGTTGGGGTACAAGCTCTATTCATAAACTAGCTGCTGATGCAGTCGCCAATGTTAGTGGTGAGCATGATACCGGCAGTCCAGATGGGGGGATTGATATGTACATTATGCAGTTTCAACCCATTGCAGCGTATTATGATCCCAATGCTACCGAATCGGATGAATTTTATGATGTAAAAGTGGCGATGGAAACCGTCTTTTTACCTTATCTTTCAAATATGCAAGGGTATACCGGTGATTTTTACAGTGGGATGATTTATGCCAACCCTTGGTCCACAGCCCAGGCCCATATTATGTTAGGAATGTCTAGTACTGATATTTTTGATCCCATGTTTATAAAAAATGGAAATACACTCTTAAGTAAGTTAATCGGTAATATTGGCTTTGGCGCGGATCGATCGCAGTGCGCCCGAGGATATGAGGCCATGGTTCGAGCTGCCAAGGGTGAAAACCAGATCTTTGATTGTACCGATGTGACCAATTCAACTGTTGTGGTGAATAATGCGATTGCTGCATTGCCAGCGGTTGATACGATCACAAGTGACACCAAAGACGCTACACAAATAGCACTGGATGCCGTTGATACTCTCATTGGGAGTTTAACTTTAAGTGAAACACAAACAAACAGCATGGATATGACCAAATATAATGCGGTTAAAACAAAACTAAGTGAAATGATACCAAGTGATGATGAAAAAGCAGCACAGTTGGTTTCAGATAAAATAACAAATTTGCCAGTGATAGATCAATTGGCATTGGATAATGAAGGCGTTGTTATAGAAGTTCGTGCAGCGTTTGATCAATTGACAGACGATCAGAAAAAATTGGTCAATGAAGAAAATCAGAAAAAACTGACGGA
>LGOV01013313.1_pt2 | contig 17226 bp, 21 predicted proteins | sample 469881 | NCBI WGS metagenome assembly LGOV01 (sample SAMN03857199, study PRJNA290197) | marine sediment metagenome | biome: marine cold seep biome; feature: cold seep; material: marine sediment; isolation source: sample #5579, elevator 3A push core 41 containing 12 cm of sediment... ...
AAATAAAATAGGAGGTTTATATGAAAGTTAATGAAGCATTAGAATATATCAAAAATAGTTTAGATGATATGTTTTGGGAATTAGTTAATGACAAATATGTATTAAAACCACACTTACAAGATAGATTTAATACAATCAAACAAGCATTAGAAAAACTAGATAAGATAGAGGTAATAGTAAATAAGTTCGATGCAGATAAAACAAAAGAATTGATACAAGATTTTGATGATAGGTGTGAGAAATTTTATGGAATAGATGAATTATATAAAGAGATGTATTACCAATTAGATAAAACAGACACATTACAGTATAAAATAAAACAAATATTAGGAGGAAACCAATGAGATATTTCAATAAGAGAGATATAACAAGATTTTTACAAGCAACAGATAATAAGCAAGGTGCGATAGAATATTTTAAGAAACACATATCAGCTAGACTATTAAAACGTTGTATAAAGTAAGATTATGTAGTATAATTAAGTATAAAACCTAGCCACCTGATATAAAGGGTGGAAGAGTTAGAGGAGGATTTATGCGCAATAAATACTGAATAGACATCTTGCAATCATGTAGGGTGTTTATTCTATCAATAGGAGGAAAAATGAAGAAGAGTAAATATCGGGAAAATTATATTAGTAAAGAACAGTTGGAAGCAAATAGTTATGTAATAAAAGGTAGTGTGTTAAGTTGGCATAATGGGATATTACCTAATGCTAATGAAATTATATTAGAAATTGAAAAAATAAAAAAGAAAGAAATAAAACTATGGATTGAAGTAATAGGCAAATTAAGAACCATATCAATATATTTAATCAACGAGGAAACTAGAGATGCAACGTTTGAATTTTATAGAGATATATTAAATAAATGGGAGATAAAATGAAAAGAATACTAACAATTTTAGCAATAGGATTAGCATTAACTATAACAGGCTCATTAGCTTATGCCTCAATACAATATGTGCTTAATAAAACTGTGCAAGAGAATGTATTAGTAGGTGATACTACGGTATATAGTGAGGGATTAGTAATTGAGTTAATAGAGCATGACACATATCAATTAACGTTCTTAGATATCGAGGAAACTGATACGCAACGCCACTACATCACATATACATATAGTTATGAGATATTAGTAAGTGGAATGAATATAGAGGTATCAAGTTTATCAAGTGATATAACAGTAAGCGATTTAACATATACGGACACGACTATATCAATCACGTTCAGTTTAAATCAGACAATGGAATTTGAGCAGGGTGATGTGATAAATGTGAGTTTCTATTTTGAGGCAGTAGAGCAAACAGCAGTAAATATAAATACAGCTACGATAGATGAGTTGGTTAGTGTTGGGTTTACAGAAAGTGAAGCAGGAGAGATAGTTGCATTAACTTATAATGTGGCTGATCTAGTTGAATTATATAATTATATATACATATTTGACGCAATAACTAGGTTCGAGTCATTGGTAAATGATGGGACGATAGTGTTTGAATAATATAGAGGAGTGACTACGGTTGCTCTTTTTATTTGACTTTATGCGCATTTAATTGTATTCTATACTTGAATAAGCATATCGTATGCTCAAATTACGAGAGATGCACATACTCAGTGCAAAAACGAGGTGGATTATATGGCAATAGGTAAATATAAACAATGGTTAACAGAGGAAGCACTAATAGCTTTATCTACTTGGGCTAAGTTAGGATTAACTGATGAAAATATAGCACATAATATGGGAATCAATGTTTCTACACTATATGTGTGGAAGAATAAGTACAAAGATATTAAAGAGGCCTTAACACACGCAAAAGCTATTGCAGATTCTATTGTTGAGAATTCACTATATAAAAGAGCTAATGGATTTAGTTATGATGAAGTAACAAGAGAAAACAAATTTAATCCAACTACTGAAGTGTATGAAATGATAACTACAAAGATAGTAACTAAAATGGTTATACCTGATACAACAGCCCAAATATACTGGTTGAAAAATAGAAAACAAGATATGTGGAGAGATAAACACGAAGTTAATATTAGTGGTAATGTAGAAATGAAAGGTTTACGAGATGACATCGCAAGATTTGGAATGAAAAATGAAGTTTAGTGATATTGTATTAAATGATAAACATTATGATATCTTAAACGATGAAACACAAATCATCTTTGCCGAAGGAGTTACTAATTCGGGGAAATCATTAATACTAGGGTTTAAGTTCTTTCAACATATTCTTAGATCCAGTAAAGAAGAAAATCAATTTATGATAGCAGGGCAATCCGTACCAGTTATAGAAAAGATGTATATACAAAATGAATCATCATTCTATAATATGTTTCCACCATTATGTGAATATAGTAGAGGTGGACAAGGTGGTGCTAAAATTACAGTACAAGCAAACACTGGGCCTAAATTTATTTACTTAGTAGGGTATGACAACGCTAAAAGATGGAAAGATATATTAGGGTTAAAGATAAATGGTTCATTGGTAGAAGAAATAAACATAGCTAACGATGAGTTCATATCAGAATTATTTATGAGAACATTTAGAAACAGTGGGTTTCTATTAGCTTCATCAAACGGAGCAGACCCAGATACATATGTTTATACTGAGTATCTAGATAAAGGTAGGCCATTAGAAAAATATACAGATCAAGTTCCTGATAGCACATGGGAATGTTTAAATAGAGCAAAAGCATCAAGTAGATACCGTTATTACTTTTTTACATTTGCAGATAATGGAACAATGAAACAATCAGAGATAGATGCATTATTAGAGGAAACACCAGAAGGGTCATGGATGTGGTTAACTAAGATACTAGGAGAACGTGGTATTAGAGAAGGTGCTGTATTTGCTGACTATATGACATATGCGAAGAACATGATTAAATGGTCTAGTATATTCCCTAATAATAGAACATCAGATTACCCATTTGTTAAATACACAATAGGTATAGATGTAGGAGCAGAAGACTATACAGTATTCACATTAAATGGATTTACATTAGGGTATCAACATCAAGTAGTAATAGATTATGTAAAAATCAATCACGCAGGTACTGAGGAAATATGGACAGCATTTAAGAATTGGTATGACCCATATGACTATATAGTAAGCGGATATATGCATGGTGCATTTATAGACTATGCAGGTGGTGGTGCAATCGTTAAGTTATCTATCCATGATAAACTTAAAAAGAAATATGGTATACAAATAGTTAATGCATTTAAATATCGTATACGGGAACGTTGTGATGTAGGTATTAAGTTATTACATCAAGGTCGGTTAGTATTTACTGATAGGTCAGAAGACATATACAAAGCATTTACTAAGGCTTTTTATAATGACAAACGAGAAAAAGAAGGAAAAGATATTAGGGATTTCAAATCTCATATCAATAAAGATTATGTAGATGCCACAGAATATGGCACAAGTCCTTTCATGAAACATATGATAGCCAAGTAAAGGTGGTGGGTAAATGTTTGATAAATATAAAAAACGGAAGCAAAATAAATTTAATAAAAGTATGAACGAATGGTATGAGAACAGAAAAGGAGATGGCTCAATGGAATATAATCCAATGTTATCACACATTAATTTCGGAGAGAACCAACTCCAACATTATGTAGATAGTTTAAATGAAAACTTTACTTGGTCTAAATCAGATCCTGCATCATTGTTTAAATTGTATAGTAAGTATAGAGTTGATACAAGTATGCCTCGTAGAAGCACAGGTAAACGTGGGATAGATAGATTAGTAGAATCTAATTACTGGTATGCCAAGTTATTTATTGATAATGAAGAAGGCGTAGAAAACGCAGTTAGGTATTCAACTGGAGTAGCATCTAAGATACCATCAACTATGGCTACATTATGTTTGGGTAATGGTTACACATATAATTTAGAGATTGAAGATAAAGAAATAGAAGATGAATCAGAAACATTTGAAAATTTAGAATACATACTAAATGAAAATAATTTAAACACATTACTATTCAAAGCATTTAGAACACAGTCATGGGCAGGTGGATTTGCATTTAAATGGTCGATACATTCAATGTTTGATACACCAGTATTAGAAGTTGTAAGCCCAATGAACTATCGTTATGAAGCCGTAGCAGGTAGGATAGTAGAAGACATATTCATTAAGTATTACTACAAAGAAGACAAAACATATAAGTTAGAAGAATCATATGGAGTAGACCAAGATGGCGCTTATATTACATTTAAACTATATACAGGTTCGATTGTAAAAGGCGAAAACTGCGAGTGGAAAGAAGTAACATTAGATGAATTAACAGAAACGAAAGAATTAAAAGATATTCATATTAAAGGTTATATGAATAGATTATCAATATATGTACCAAACAAATCAATTAATAGTATGTTCCCAGATAGCTTATATGGTGAATCGGACTATACAAGTTCTTATGGAGCTTTAAACTTCTTAGATGAAAGTTATTCAACATATGCTCAAGAGTTGAGGGATGCAAGATTACTCAAGTATATGCCTGATACTATGGGAGAATTTGATGCAGATAATATGGAAAGTTCTTATCCTAGTTTCTTACGTTCTACACACTTAATATATAAAGGTAGTATAGGACAAGATGCAGATGACAAGATTGAGTATAGACAAGCCGAACTAGATACTTTAAAATCTGAACAAGCGATTAAACAAAACTATATGATTGTATTAAATAACGCAGGACTATCACCATTAACGTTTGGGTTAACTGGGTTAGAAGCAATAGATGCTACAGCTGAATCGCAACAAGAACGTGAGAAAGTATCAATCAGAACTCGTAATACAAAGAATGCTATTCAAGAACCAGCAATATCTAAAATGTTAGCAGTGGGTTATGATTTATACCAAATTATGCAAATGATACAAACAACTAATGGGGATGCTTATACTGTTAATATTAAACCATCAACTGTTATATTTAGATTCAACGATTACATAATTAAATCTAAACGAGATAAAACAGATGAAGCAACAATAGGAGTAGCAGGTAAAACATGGGATATTAAAAAAGCAGTAGACTATGTGCATGAAGATATGACTGATGATGAACGTATAGAAATGCGAATCAATATCAAAATTGAAAATGGTATCAACGTGTTTACTAAAGAAGAAGAACTACATTATAAAACAATGGTACAAGAGATAGTAGAAGAAACACCTGATTTAGTTGAAAATGAAGATGGCTTAGATACTGAGGAAAATGAGGTAGAGCCACAGGATGAAGACAAAGAAGAAGTTATTGAAGAATAATGGAACTATTAGTCGACAAGAATAGAGTATATAAACGGTATCGGCCTAGTGCTGATGAAAAGATTAAACTTAAAAACAATGGATTGCAATGGGTGTTATCATCTAATGTATCAGCAGTAGGAACAATAGGTAATGATTTAGTAATACGATTTATAAATGGCTCATTGTATCAATATCCAAATCAAGCAAAGTTATTTGAACCCATGTTAAAAAGTAATTCCAAAGGACATTATGTATGGGTGAAATTACGCAAACCACAAGTAGCGTTTAATAAGATAGGTAGTTTACCATTAGACACCGATACTGATGTAACTGATGATGAACTATTAAAACTTGTAGATGATAGAGGAAAAGCAACTGAACAAAAGTTATTAGATATGGGTATGTTTATACCAACAACAGGAAACGAATTAGGTTTAATAGGGTTACAAACCTTATTAGGAATATAGTAACAAATACACTACATAGCTAGTGGAAAATATAGTCGTACAGACTTTAAAAGGAGATATAAAATGAATGAAGAAGTAAAAGTTACACCTGAACCTATTGTAGAAACAGTAGTAGAACCAGTAGTTAAAGAGGTGGTAGAAACAAAAACTCCAACTGAATTAAAACGAGAGTTATCAAAAGAATTAGGTATCAACTTGTTTGATGTTAATGCGGAGGAATTTGCAAAATTCAAAGAATATCAAGAAAATCAAAAAACTGAACAAGAGAAACTAACTGAACAAGTTAATTCATTCAAAGAAAAAGAAATAAAATTCAACACAGAAACAGAAAAACTAAATGCAGAGATAGTTGGATTGAAATTAGGTATTCCAACAGACAAACTAGATGATGCATTGGCATTAGCGAAGAATAACATGAGTGATGGGCAAACAATCGAAGATGGATTAAAAGCAATCCAAGCGAAGTATAAAGATATGTTTGTTAAAGCACCCGGTGTTACGTTAGAGGTTGGGACACAAATGAGAAATAGTGAAGCAAATAGCAATACCCCACCTGACCCTGCATTAGCTAGATATTTAGCGAAACAGAAAAAAAAATAAAAGCGCACATAAAATAAGACGCAGGAAAGAGTTACAATCATGGCAAACAACGCAATTAAAGCTACCAGTTATTCAGCATTGGCAGCAAAAATCTTAGAAGAAACTTTAGTATTACCGAACATAGGGCACAGAGAATTTCAAAACCCAACAGATTCATTTAAAGTATGGGTAGCTGGTGATGAGTCAATGGTTACTTATGTACCGGGAACTCCAGCAACAGCAACAGACCCAGCAGGGGATTATGTTACAATTAATAACCCTACTGACAAAGCAATTTACAAAGTTATTGATAAAAACCAATTAAGAAAAGTTTATAACCCAGTAGAACATATCGATCAATTAGTAGTTAAATCTATTCAAGCAGCTTCAGTTAATTTAGATTCAGCAGTTATGGAAGTTTTACTATCTGGCGGAACAGCAGCTTATATAGCAAAAACACCAGTAGCAGCAGGATCATTAGTAGAAGGTTCTGAATATATCGTATTAGTAGCAAACTCAGCAGGAGATGCAACAGATGTTGGTTGTGCAGCAACTACAGCAGTTGTAGGAGAAACTTTCACTTGTTTAGCAGATGTAGGAAGTTCTGAAACAGCTTTATCAGTAGCATTATATGCAGCTACAACAGGAGATTTACTTAAAGCTCAAGTTATCGCAATGGAAAAATTAATGAATGATAACAAAGCACCAATCGAAGGCCGTTATTTAATAGTAACTACAGCTATGGCAGCTTTATTTGAATCAGCATTAATCTTACAAACTAATTATGGTGATAGTATCCAAGCAAATGGTTTCAAAACTATTGGTACAGCTTATGGATTTACTATCTTAATGAGTTTATATACACCTGATTTAGTTAATATGATTGCACTTCATGCAGATGCATTCGGTGGAAACTTTGAACAAATCGAACCAATTGAATTAATAGAAGTACCTCGTGGTAACGGAACCATAGGAGCATGGGCAGTTGATGGTCGTATGGCTTACAATTACGGTGTTCTTAGAGCAGGATTAGTTCAAATAGGATAAATAGAAAATAACAATTAATTAAAACTTTGAAATTATAGGGTGGGGTTTATACCCTGCCCTTGTTTCATAAAAGGAGATAAATATATGTTCGTACAAGACTTATTAGATATAGTTCCAGAATCACTAGATGATGATACAAATACTTATTCAGTAGCAGACCACTTACCATATCCATCATTTGAACACGTTTTTGCAGAAACAGGTGTAGATATGGTAGCAGGTATAGGAGAATTAGAAGCAACACCAGTATTAAAATATATGACAAAGTTTACAATGAATGTATTAAAAAGTTTAGTTAAACCACAATCAAGAATTATGCAAGAGTTCTTAATAGCTAAATCAGCAACATATAGGATAGCATTTATTGATACAGTATGCACATTAATCTCAACAACAAGAGGCAAAGGGATTTCCGACTTTTTAGCGACAGGGACATTATCGCAAGAAGATTTACCTAAGGTAGTTCAAGCATCAGCAATAGCTAACAATTTACTTATTGCACGTTATTCTGAAAAATTACCGGCAGAATATATAAGAAGTGATTACTAATGTATGATGTACTATTCGGTTCAAATGAATATCCACTAACAGTATTATGGATAGAATATAACGCACCATCAACTGTTGATGATAGTATTACTTATGAGGGAGCTGTGCCTGTTAAATGCCGTAGAGTTAAAAATACAAGCCAAAGAGAGCAAAGGGTTAATGGTCTTAAAGAAACAACATACTTTACAACTATTAAAACTAAAGATGAATTACCATTTAAAGCAAAAGATAAAATTAAAATAGGTTCAAAAATATATTCTATTAAATCAGCAGACCAAGTAGAGAATGATGTTTACAAAGATTCACGCATAATATATCAAAACTTCTTAGACTTTGAAACGGAGTTAATATTAGAATGACAGAACAAGATTTACAAATGAAAATAGATTTGCTAATGGCACAAGCATTAGTTCTTGTTCAAACATTAAGCCCATATAGAAGTGGTGATTTATCGAGAAGTTTCAAAGCTACAATAGTAGATGGCGGATTAAAAATATCTACTAACATGGAATATATGCCATACACTAATGAGAAGTGGATTAGTCCACAATGGCGAGGTAGAAAAAACCCTAATGAGGGATGGTTCGAGGAAACAACAGAATATATTGCAAGGTATATTGCACTTGGATTAGGAGGCACTTATGTATCTAACTGAGAAACAAATAGCAACAGTTATTCAAACTGATTTAAATACTATTGCAACAACATTATATGATGCTACTACTATTGCAACTAAAGTGGTATTTTATGTAACACCTAATCTACATGAGTACGATAGAATAATAGAAATGGAATATGAAGTAGATGATGATATTGTTTACACACCAGTATTATTAAAGCGTGTTAGTTCAAGTATACAGGATGACTTTATACAAGGAACATATACGGAAGCGTTTTTAACAGAAATATTAGCGTTTGAAAATGACAAAGATTCAATAGAAATAATATTTAATCAATATGCATATAACGAGTCTGTAACGGATTCTAAAGTAATAAGTGGTTGGACTGTATTAAAAGCAAGAACATCACAATTAAAATTTGTAAGAACATATGATGCAACAGATGGTAGCGATAAGACACGCATAGGGTATATGTTTGATTTCACATGGCAGTTCGTATTAGGTGGAATAATGGACTCAGCTTCATCATTTACTATTGATGGAAATAGTATAGATGTAATTGGTGTTAATTATTCAAGTGATAAACTAGCAATAGCTAATATCGCATATGGTACAAATGTATTGCCAGTAGGCGCAACAGGATTCGTATTAAGCCTTACAATACCTGCACAAAATCTAGCACCTAATATCGCATTATTTGAAGACTTAGCATCTAAGAAGTTTAATAAATCATATGCTGTTGTGTGGACTATTGCTGATTTTAATACACAATCATATTCAATGATTATGAGAAGTGGTACATTAAACTATGTAAGAGATCAGTTGTTAAGTTATACATTAACATTTGAAGAAGCATTACCTAGAACATCAATCACAGTAGATACACAAGTGTTACCAGTATTATCATTTAACTTGTTAAGAAATGTTAAAACAAAAGGTAATGCTGATGGAATAGAAATAAAAAATACCCCACAAGAAACAGGGTATACAATGAGTATTAAATTTGGATATATATCATCATTAGCAAAAAGTAGAGAATTATTACAAGCTATATTAGATAAGAATTATATGACAAATACATATACGATTGTGGTAACTGCAACAGGTGGAGTAACTAAATCATATACAGCATATCTAGCAGGTGGAAGTTATGCGTTTGAACAAACAGGCGAATTGATGTATGACTGTACTTTTGTAGAGGTACATCCTAACGGTATAGTATAATGGCTGAACATAGCATACTAATAAAATGGGATGAACTAGGGTTAGGCGATAGCAAAACAGTTGGCGATACTCCATTAGAAGTAGAGAAGAAAACACAAGATAAAAATAAAGCACCTGAAACCAAAACGACAGATAATAAATCAAATGATATGATGAAAGTATTACAAGTAGGAACAGCAGTATATGCTTTTGCAAGACAAGGTGGACAAATGGTTGTTAATTATAAAACTATTGATCATCAAACAAGAGGCGAAACTTTAAAAGCTGAAAGATTACAAACTAAATTCAGTAATACAACTAATAATATAGGTTTAGGTTTAGGAGTAGGTGCATCAATATTAACAGCCAATCCAATAGTAATAGCTATGACAGCTTATGGGTTAGCACAAAGAGCTTTTAACTTAGCATTAGATACAAAGAAATATGCAGTAGAAATTAGTTCAGAAAGATACAGAAGCCAATATTTTCAAAATAGGCTAGTGAGAGATATAAGCGAGGTAAGATAACATGATTAAGTTAATTGTAGAATCAGTAGAATATGACATCTCAGCTTATATAGATGAAAGTTCTATTGTTTATTCAGACAATATAGATGAAACAAAAGCACATGGTGGGTTCTCAATACCATTTATCAAACCTAATGAAATAGTTAAATTTGATATGTCTAAGTCTTTAGATAGATTAATGCAAGTAGTTATTGATATAGATGGTGAAGTTACATATTGGAAAATATCTGAAGATAGAGTTGATCTAGTTAGGAAAGGAACAACACCTTTATACTCACATGAAATATCTTTAATAGAACCAACAGTCGATTTAGAAAATAGACCACTGCCAGATATGACAGTAACACAACCAAAAGGTTCATTAGATAATTATATATATACTATAAATGCAATAACAGGTGAAGAAGATATAATAGGCTCAGTAGAGGGTTCACCAATAGAAGCAAGTTATGAACAAACAGGAGTAAAAGTTGTTGATAGTTTAACAACATTAGATTTTAATTATGGTATTAGTAATGACATAACAGTAATTGATGAAACAGAGTTATTAGAAGTAAGACCATATACAATGCAATTAAACTATACTATTTATAACATTCAATACATATACCCATATGATTCACCAGAGGGCGAATTAGAATTAACAGTATATGCAGATGGAACATTGATAGAAACATTTACAACTGAAGTTTTAAAAGCTGATAGTAAATGGACATTATTCGGTGGGACAGTAATATTACCAAGAATTAAAACAGATAATAAATCATTTGTATATACACCAAGTTCAACAGGTGAAGTTATAACTGTTAAAGCAAGAACAACAGGTGAATATGTAACAGTTGGTTCAACTATACATTATGATGAATTATGGATAACTGAATTAGGATTCAATATTTTAACATTTGATGAGGGGGAAACTTCAAAAATAATGTTAGATAATGTAGTAGATAAGATATTACTTATATCACCATCATCAGCAATAGATAACCCTACACAAGAGTTTACACTAGCAGATGTAACTAGAAGTCGCATATCAACAACAGTAAGCCCAGAGTTTACATTTAAAGGTTATACAATGTATGATGCACTTAATGAGGTAGCAAGTTATGTAGGTGCAATAGTTTATTTAGGGGAAGATGATTATACAACAGTATATTTTCATTTCTACGATGATGTTGGTATAGAGGGTAATATAGAATATTTAGAAGAAGAACAAAATGTATATTTGACTGATTATGTTACAGCATTAGAAATAAATGCACAAAATGTAATCAATGAAGATAATGAAAGATACGCATTGATTGAACCAAGTGAAACAGGTTGGATGTCAATTAGGACAACTGATATAGGAGAAATAACAGATGACAATGCAACATTACATACATCAAGACCATATTATAAAAGTTTTAAACTATTAGCAAAAGGGTTAGCATTTGAAATGTTAGATGGTGCAACACCTGTAACATTCTTAGCAACAGTTGAATGGGATATATCAGATTTTGTAGTTGAAAAAACTAAATGGAATGCATTAGAAAATCAAGCATTAGATTCTAGATCAGGTATATTAAATAAAGGTAATACAGTTTATTATTCACAAGGTCAAAAGATGTTATATAACTTAGGGTATAATGATGTGATACTAGCACCAGCTTGGAATAAAGTATTGCCAGCTAACTATGCAATAGTAGAAGCTATATTATGTCAAGCAGCAGTTGAAAATCCTACATATACGTTTGCAAGTGATTATCAACCTACAATAAGTTTATTTGATATGCTGTTTAGAATTTATTATATGCCATATTCAAATGCAAGAGTAACAGTATATAGAGATGATGCAGCAAGATTAAATAAAGCAGTTAAATATTTTAATGAACAAGCAAGTATAAACGATATGAAATCATTAGGAGATATTGCTAAACGCCATGCAAATAGAAAAGGTAACCCTATTTCAACATATAAGGGCATAACAACTAATATCTATAACCTTATAAAGTTAGGTATGAAAAATGATAGAGATGAAATATTATCATCGTATGAGATAGTAATGAGTCCATTGTTAAGGGAGTTTGTATTACACTATTCAAAAGACAACCCAAACATATCGGCATATAAAGGAACACCAAGTGCTTATAGGCAATATGAAATACCAGTAGATGATCTTGTTTTTAGAAAAGATAAGTATAGTGAATTTGTATATTTTAGTGAAACAGATGATGATTCAATTTATACAATTTATACATCTAATCAAATACTAGCAAACTTTAAACCAATACCTGATGGCGATAAATTGACTTATGCTGTAATTGAATTAGATTACACAGGAGCAGGTTATACTGAAACAGTAGAAGCGACAGTTGATACATTAGCATTTGGTAATACATTAGCAATACAAATTGAAATGCAAGATAACTATTCAGCAGGTGCAAAACAAGTTGATGGTGTTGTATATGATGGTTCAGCAGGTGGAATATCACAAACAAGACAAGCTGACACGCCATATGGTGATGAGTTAGGCCGAGTAGAAAACATTAAAATTTCAACTTATATAACTCATGCAGTTACATCAGATAATTACCCTGATAATGATACAAGTATTAGCGGTGAACAATCTGTATTAGAATTAGTAGTTAAAAAAGATGCAAGAGAAATATGGGGATTAACACAAGAGTTAGTATTTAGATCAGACTATTCTAGTATAACAATATTTAGTGGGATGGCTAAGTTTAATGGTTTAGTAGCTAAAGGTAGTACCGTAGAATCAAGACCGTTATTACTTAAAAAAGGTTACTTCCCAATTAACGAAAGTATAGATTTTACTAAAACAATTCAAACATCATGGGATTCAACTGTAACCGACAATGAATTATATACAGAAATAGATGCACCAGCAGGTTCGTATGAGGGTTATATATGGATGGAAATGTCAAACAACACACCAATATTTGCTGTAAGAACAACAGAGTTTGATTCATTAACAGCAGCAACTAATGGACATTCAATATTTTATAATATATCATATGAAAAAATAGTATCAAATTATACAACAGAATTAGATAATACAGTAACAATAACAGATAGTATAGCTGTAACAAGATTTATATTCCCAGTATTAACGGTATCAGAAACGTTTACAATGACTGATACGATAAATGTAATTAAATCAACTAANNATATCAGAAACATTTACAGTATCAGATGTAATAGTTGCATATAAATCACAAGACATAGTGATAGACTTAACAGAAACATTGAGTGTTCATGCAGCAATAGCAAAAAGTGCTAGTTCTCAATTTTTAGTACCAGTATCAAATGTATTAACACTTACAGATACAATAGATGCTTACAGGTCAACTAACACAGTTGTAGATTTAGAAGAAACAATATCAGTTACAGCATCAATAAATGATGTTTCATCAACAACTTATGTAGAGGATATATCAGAAACATTTACAGTATCAGATTCAATAAGTGTATCAATATCAACAGATGTAATTGTTGATTTAGAAGATACAATAACTGTAACAAGGGACATATCAGAATCACAAATTACAGCAAATTGGGTTTACATTGGAACAAGTGGTAGTTATGACAAAACAGTTACATATGTAGCGAGTGGCTCACTTTGCGCTCCAAACGCAGTTATTGATGCGTGGTTAGAAACAACATACCCAGCAACAGATTATGCTTACGGTTATGTAATACGAGTAGCAAGGGGTAATGAAGATTTATACCCATGTTCACCAATAGCATATTACTATCAAGCAAGTTAAGAAAATAGGAGGAAACAATAATGGCAGTACAAGGAATAACAACAGAAGGCGAACAAGAATTGTTTTTAAACGGTTGGACTTCAATCGTAACATGGGCAAAATTATATACAGATGCAGATGTAGAAGTAGATGAACAAACAGTAACGTTAGTATGGGATGGAACAAACGAAAATATGAAACTTACAGCAGATGTGGTATTTGATGTAACAGGTGGAACTAACAATGTAGAATATGTTAAGTTTGGGTATACAAGTGGTAGTGATATAGTTGTGTTTACAGAAATATTTTCAACGTTATATGATTTTAGTACAACAGGGACACTAACGCTAGATTATGGATATTTCTATATAAGTGGAACTTCAATATCAACAGCAGGTGAAGAAGAACTAGCAGACAATGGATTTGAAACAATAGTAACTGCAAAACTTTATACAACAGGTTCAGCAGTATTATTAGATACACAAACAGTTAGTTTTACAGCCGAAAGTGGTGATTTGAGTTTAGATGACTCTATTGTATTTGATGTAGCAAGTGGGATCCCATACTCAATACAATTATTTAATACAGGTGGAGATAACTTATATCAAAGAGTATTTGATTCAGCAATAGATGAATTTACAACACCGGGAACATTAACAGTTGATACTTGGGTGTTTAGCTTCTAATGATAAAAATAGCGACAGTAAAAGCAACTATAAAAGTATCTACTAAAGGTGGAGTAGCTAAACCAAAGGCTAAACCAAAAGTAAAATGATATGAAAAAACTAATCATAGTGCAATTTATTATTACAATATTATCTATAATTTCTATTGTTGTTGTATTTACTAATGGTTATCTTATAAATAATTCTAATGATTGGGAATTAAGATTACGAGCAACAGAATTAGTAACACCATTAACAAATTTGTTTTTGGGTATTTTAGTAATTTTATATATATTAAATATATCAATATTTATGATAACAGTTTCAAATAAACTAGGAGGAAATAACCATGCAAAAAAAAGGTAGCTTATTTATAATTAACAATACAGGTTCATATTTACAAACACAGAGAGGTGTATTAAGGGCATTAGATGATTATGCTTCAGTTATTCAAGTATTAGCACCATTTGATATAAATACAGTAGTAGAGGTTAATTATCTTATCTATGGGGTTAATAATTCAACACTAACACAGTATGTATCATCAACAGTATATACAGGTGCTGATGTATTAGAAAGCACACATAGTTTATATCAGACAGTTTCAGATTGGGTGTTATGGGAAATTCCAGTAACATCAAGAGCATTAGCAAAAATATCAAAATATAAAAGTTCACAGTTAGGTATTGCTTTCTCATTTAAAGAAAGATATGCACCACCTACTGCACTTACATACATTGATACTTTTGGTATAAGTTCAGACTTACCAGCAAGTGGGACTACATTAGGTGATTATTATTTATGTGATACATATAATTACACATCAGCCGAAGCAAGTTTGGAATTTACTAAACATGATTATGCAGTATGGAATGGAACAATATGGACTAAACCAACTCAATATACATTAACAGAAAATACGACTACTATTAATCTAGTGGTTAGTGGTTCAATGTCTGCTATTATTCCTACTGAATTAACAAGTGATGAAGAATTTGTTATAGAGTTTACTGATGTTCAATCAGATGTTAATAATATGATAAATGGTTCACAAGTAGTAGGTGAAGCAACTAAAGCTACATACGATGGTGATGATAACGAAATAACAACTACATACGAAACAATAACAGATAACAATGCTAAGTTGGCATTAAAAGTTGATAAGACAACAACAGTAATTGGATTAGATTTACAAAATAATATTGAATTAGAAGAGTTTAAAACAGCAATAGGTAATGCAACATTATTATTAGATGGACTTATGTCTAAAGAAGATAAAGCAAGTGTTGAAGCATTACTAGCATTATTAGATGTAGAAGACCCTGATTCATTAGTAAATAATATCAATGAGTTAGTTGCAATATTTGTAGGTTATCCTGAGGGTGAACTTATGGTTGATTCCTTAGCAGCTAAAGCAGATCAAGCTACTACATATACAAAAATTGAAGTTGATAACTTAATATCAACAGTTTATAGAGTTAAAGGTAGTGTTAATGCATATGCTAACTTACCTACATCAGACCAAACAATAGGTGATGTATGGAATGTAAAGGTAGATGAAAGTACAGATGACAGTATAGGTGTAAATTATGCGTGGGTCGGTATTGATGCTACTCATCTTGATGGTTGGGATAATATCGGTGGAATAGAAGCATTGGCAACAGCAGTTAATGATGGGTTAATGAGCCAAGAAGATTACTCAGCAATGGTATTATTAAAAGCTAGAGTAGATCAAGATGTTACTGAAAATAGTACCCCACAATTTACGGGTATAACATTATATAATGCACTAGGTAATGCGATAGCAACATATGATGGCATAGATGTAATATTCTCATACGGTGGTAAAACAGTAGAAATGGCAAAAAACTTATTTACACGAGTTAAAGCAACAGTTCAAATTGAAGAGGGAGATGTTGTACAATATTCAGGTAGTGTTGGTGTAAGTGGTAAAATCAATGGTAAACCTGCTGTGCAATCTGAAATAAACATAGCACCTTATCTAATTTTAGNNAATTTTAGGTGTAGCAACTGAACAAATTACAGTAGGTAGTGAGGGTGAAATAAACTTCTATGGTGCAATTAATGGTATTGATACCACAGGTTATAATGGTACAGGTAGTGAAGATGATATATTGTATTTCGATAGTGCAGGTTCAACTCCGGGTGCATTGACATTTGATGAACCAACAGCACCTAATGTTCAAATAAAAATAGCATTATTAAGTATTGAACACGGAACAACAGGCCAAATAAAAGTTAGACCAAATGTAGGCCATTTCTTAGGTGATGCACATGATGTATATTTTAACGGACATACATTCGTTGGTGGAGAAAGTATTAAATATAATATCACTAATGAAAGATTTGAAATATTTAACACATTACCATTAGAACAAATTATACCAATGACTTATGATACAACAGGTAAATTTTATTGTGATATAGATAGTTTAGATTTAGTAACAAATACAAAGTTTGAATTGCTAATACCTGAAATGTCAACAGACTTAACCGAAACAGTAACAATTAGTCTTGATAATGAAGTAACATATAAAGC
>LGOV01006124.1_pt2 | contig 17202 bp, 14 predicted proteins | sample 469881 | NCBI WGS metagenome assembly LGOV01 (sample SAMN03857199, study PRJNA290197) | marine sediment metagenome | biome: marine cold seep biome; feature: cold seep; material: marine sediment; isolation source: sample #5579, elevator 3A push core 41 containing 12 cm of sediment... ...
AACGGCGGCGGTTCTGTCTTGACGGATGACGCGAAGAATTTGATTGTAAAATTTGACCAGTATGAAAAAGAAGTCGGGGATGCAGTTAAAGCTATTTATGATAGACATTTTTAATTTTTTATCTGCGCTATATTCTTGAAAACATAACGATGGGGGGATTTAAATTAAAAATATAATAATAAGTGGAGAAATCAATTCAGGGAAAAGTTTCATTATTGACAAGCTGATCGAAGAATTGAAATTAAAAGTCCAGGGGTTTAAAACTTTACCGTTGTTTGAAGATGGCAAAAGAATAGGTTTCTATATTCGAGAATATCCATTAGATAATAATCAGAGTGATGTTGAAATGAAAAATCAAATGATAGGCAAGATAATTGGTTATAAAAAAGTTGAACCATATAACGATGTGTTTGAGAATTACGGCGTTTCTTTACTTGATAAGGGTTTGAAAAGAGATGCGATTATTCTTATGGATGAAATAGGTACAATAGAAAAGAATGCTGGCAGTTTTAAAAACAAAATTATGGATTGTTTGAACGATTCGAATCACATCGTTATTGCTTCAATAAGAGATGAAGACGAAGAATTCTTGAATGCTGTAAAAAATCATAGCGATAGTAGTTTTTATTACATAACGAATGAGAATAGAGAAATCAAATACTCTGAAATTAAAGAAGAGATTATGAAAATGGGGGAATTATAGATGTTTAAAAAATTTGAATTAAGAGAAATCATTTTAATTGCAATAATTGCAGCATTATCGATAGTAACTAAACCGATGGTTAAATCGTTATCTGCCATGGTCGTTTCTTCATTTGGCGTACCGAATGGATTAGTGGGCGGAATATTTTATATGATGTGGTTGACACTTATATTTAGATTTGTAAGTAAACCATTCGCTGTTATAGGATTTTCAGCATTACAAGGAATATTGGCGATGATGATTATGGGAATGCAGCCTATTGGTTTAGCGATATATATTGCCAGTGGTGTCGGAGCGGAACTCGTATTAATACCACTTAAAAATAAAAATATGTTGATGGTCAATATATTAGCTGGAGGAGTGGCCAATGCAGTTGGCTCGGTTATGATGTATTTCCTATTATTTAGTAGAGCTGTAGACCCTGTTTACATCATAATAGCTATTTCGTTTGTAAGTGGGGGATTGAGCGGATTTGTGACTTCGTTTATATATGGAAGATTGAAAAATGTTTGGAAACCAGCTATACAGAACATTTAAAGACCTTGAAAGGGTCTTTTTTTATATAACATAATCTGAAAATTCTTGTAATTTTAACATTTAATTGACTTAAAGAGTGTTATAATATTAAAAATGTTATTGCGAGGTGTAAAGATGATTAAAAAACTACTAAAAAGAAATGATTTGGATATATATTTGTATAACAAAGGGAAAAATTATAGAGCCTATGAGTTTTTTGGTGCGCATCTAAAAAAACGGAATAAGACTTTAGGTGTTGAATTCAATGTTTGGGCACCAAACGCAAAATCAATAGAGGTAGTTGGGAATTTTAATGATTGGCAAGGAGAAAGACATAAAATGTTGCCAGTAGAAGACACTGGAATATGGCATTTGTTTATTCCTGGATTGAGTGAAGGAGAGTTATATAAATACGCTATTGAATCAAGTGAAGGAAACATTGATTTAAAGGCTGATCCATTTGCCTTTTATACTGAAGTAAAACCAAGCACTGCATCATGTGTTTATGATTTAAGAGGTTATAGATGGCGTGATAAGAATTTCATGGAAAAAAGAAAAAAAACCAATCACTATAAATCTCCGATGAATGTATACGAAGTGCATTTGGGATCTTGGAAATATAATGAAAATGGCGAATATCTTTCATATATAGAATTAGCGGACAAACTAGTAAAACATGTTAAAGAGTATGGCTATACACATGTAGAAATAATGCCTGTAACAGAACATCCTTTTGATGGATCTTGGGGATATCAGGCTACAGGGTATTATTCGATGACTTCTAGATACGGTACTCCAAAAGAGTTTATGTATCTGGTAGATGAATTCCATAGGAACGACATCAGTGTGATTTTAGATTGGGTGCCGTGCCATTTCTGCAATGACGAGCAGGGATTGAGAAACTTCGACGGTACAAAACTTTACGAACATGTCGACAAAAGATTTTCTGATAACGAGGAGTGGGGAACAACAAATTTCGATTATGCAAAGAATCAAGTGAAGTCGTTTCTTATCTCCAACGCATTATTCTTTTTTGATAAATTTCACATTGACGGTTTACGTGTAGATGCCGTGGCGTTTATGTTGTATAGGGGGTATACAACATCTCATTGTGAAAAAAATGAATTTGCTGTAGAGTTTTTGCAGCAGCTAAATAAAGAAGTGTTTGACAGATACCCTGAAGCATTGATGATAGCAGAAGAATCAAGCGCATGGCCATCGGTTACTAAACCAATCCAAGATGGTGGATTAGGATTTAACTTTAAATGGAATATGGGCTGGATGAACGATATGTTGGAATATGTTGAAACAGATTATGACGGTAGAAAAGATATGCATAAGGCGATTACTTTCTCCATTATGTATGCTTTCACTGAGAATTTTATTTTGCCGTTGTCACACGATGAGGTTGTTCACGGAAAAAAATCTCTTGTTGATAAAATGCCGGGTGATTATTGGCAGAAATTTGCCAGTCTTAGAATGTTTTATGGATATATGTATGCTTATCCAGGTAAAAAACTTTTGTTTATGGGTGGGGAAATAGGGCAATTTATTGAATGGAATTATGAGAGAGAAATCGATTGGTTTCTAGATGAATATAATAAACACATTGAAATGAGTTCGTTTGTAAAAGTAATAAATCATTTATATAAAATGGAACCATCATTTTACATAAATGATGATTCTTATAAAGGGTTTGAATGGATTGATTTTTCAAATAACGAACAGAGCATAGTATCTTTTGTAAGAAATGGGGATAAAGGGGAGCATGTTGTTGTGGTATGTAACTTCACTCCTTCAGTTTATGAGAATTATGAGATTGGTGTACCATTTATGGGTAAATATATAGAAATAATGAATACGGATTCTTTAGAATATGGGGGGGCAGGGTATGGTGATAATAGCGATATAACCACTAGAAAGAATAATAAGCACGGAAGATCACAGTCTATAAAAATAGACATAGCTCCACTTGCTACGATGTATTTCAAATTTAAACCTATATAAAGCGAGGAGGTAAAAAATGATTCAATATAAAAAAGAAATGATAGCTATGATTTTAGCAGGAGGTCAAGGTTCGAGGTTAAAAGAATTGACCTATACGATTGCAAAACCAGCTGTACCATTTGGTGGTAAATATAGAATTATTGATTTTGCTTTAAGTAATTGTGCTAATTCAGAGATAGATACGGTAGGGATTCTTACTCAATATGAACCGTATGTTTTAAATGAACATATAGGAATTGGCACTCCCTGGGATTTAGATAGGCGATATGGTGGAGTGAGAGCATTGTCTCCTTATAGTAATAAAACAGGAGGAAGATGGTATAAAGGAACGGCAAATGCAATTTATGAAAATATTTTTTTTATCGATAGATATAAGCCAGAATATGTTTTAATACTTTCTGGAGATCATATTTACAATATGGACTATACTAAAATGCTTAAATATCATAAAAAAACGAATGCCGAATTGACTATAGCGGTTATCGATGTAGATATCAAGGAAGCATCTAGATTTGGAATATTAAGTGCAGATNNTTAGCTTCAATGGGAGTATATATTTTTAATTGGGACATATTAAAAGAAGCTTTGATAAATGACGAAAACGACCAAAAGTCCAGTAATGATTTCGGTAAAAATATTATCCCTAAACTGCTAAACGATAATGCGGATATATTCGCATATGAATTTAATGGATATTGGAGAGATGTAGGAACTGTAGAAAGTTTATGGGAAGCTAATATGGATTTGATAGGAGACGGGGAAAAACTTGATTTGTTCAATCCTGATTGGAAGATTTATTCGGTTAATCCAATAAGCCCGCCACAATTTATTAGTGAAACTGCAAATGTGGAATCTTCTCTAGTTAATGATGGTTGTATTATTGAGGGAAACGTTGTAAAGTCTATTGTTTCAACTAAAGTGAAAATCGGAAAAAATTCATCGGTAGTTGAATCTGTTATTATGCCGGATGTGATTATCGAAGAAAATGTTTCTATTTATAAAGCTATAGTAATGAGTGGTGAAGTAGTTAAAAGCGGCACTAAGATTATTGGAAAAGACAATGAAATTTTTATTGAAAGTAATTAATAGAACATCGATTGAATTTGAAAGGGGATAAATCATGAGTGAAATAATGGGGATTATTAGTTTGAGTGAATCATCTGAAAAGCTTAAAGATTTAACATATTCGCGTACAATTGCTACCATTCCAATAGGCGGTCGGTATCGCGTAATTGATTTTATATTATCTAATATGGTTAACAGCGGTATTATAAATATTTCAATCAGTACTGAAGAAAAAGCTAGAGCAATATATAATTATGTAGGCTGTGGAAGGTATTGGGATTTAGACAGAAAAAAAGACGGGTTGAATATTTTTAACCCAGAAGCGTCATCGGTTGATGTCGCTCAGAAAAAAGGTGATATTGAAGTATTTAAATTGATGATCAATCATATAAGTCGATCGTCGCAAGAATATGTTTTGCTATCGAGAAGTTATATGATTTGCAATGTGGATTATAAAGAAATGCTGGAGAAGCATAAAGAATCAGGTGCGGATGTAACTATAATGTTCAAGCAAATGAATAATAATAGTGAAAGATTTATTGATTGCGATACCATCAATTTTTCTGATGGCCTGGAAGTTATGAGTATCGGTAAATATTTGGGGAAGAAAAAAGATTATAACATTTCGATGGAAATGTATTTGATGAAAAAAGATTTGTTGGTGGAAATAATTGAAGAATCGATTCATCTCGGCGATGTGAAGTATCTTAAAGAAACCATGCTAAATCAAGTCGGTCGACTTAAAATATTCGGATACCCTTTTGAAGGTTACTTGGCATGTATAAATTCTTTGGAAAACTATTATAAAACCAACATGGAATTTTTGAATAGAGATATTCAGGATGAATTATTTAATGGTAATGGGTTGATATATACGATGGTAAAAGATTCACCGCCTGCGTTTTATGGAGATGATTCTTATACGTCGAATTCATTCATAAGCTCTGGGTGCGTAATTGAGGGAGTTGTCGAGAATTCGATATTGTCTAGAAATGTACATGTTAAAAAAGGCGCCATCGTGAGAAACTGCATATTGATGAGAGATGTCGTTATAAATAAAACATCGAGTATAAATCATATGATTTTAGAAAAAGATATTGTTGTAGGTGAAAGAAAGACACTTAGCGGTGATGAGAATCATCCATATATTGTTAGGAATAATATTTGAAATGGGGGAGCGTATGAAGATATTATTTGTTTCGGCAGAGGCAGTTCCATTTAGCAAAACCGGTGGATTGGCAGACGTTGCATATTCTTTACCTAAAGCTTTAAAAGAAGAAGAAATAGATATCCGAGTTATGACACCGAAAAATTTTCATAAAAAAACAATACCTTTAAAAGAAAATCAAGTTGCAAGTGGTGAAGTGGAGGTAGGTTGGCGTAAGCAATATATTGGAGTGAGTACATCTGTTTACAATGATTTGCAGTATTATTTCATTGATAATGAAGACTACTTCAAAAGAGACGAGTTATATGGTTATTTTGACGATGGTGAAAGATATTCATATTTTTGTAGAGCGGTACTAGAAGCGATCAAAATGATTGATTTTGTCCCTGACATAATACATTTTAACGACTGGCATACTGCTATGATACCGCTTTTAATGAAAAAGCATTATGTGCATATAGATAAGTTCAAGAATATTAAAACAGTATTTACAATTCACAATTTGAAATATCAAGGTGTCTTTAATAAAGATGTTATGAGCGAATTGCTGAATTTAGATTATTCAGAGTTTGATTCTGGCGCGGTAGAGTTTTATGGAGATGTGAACTTTATGAAAAGCGGCATTGTATTTTCAGATGCAATAACAACGGTGAGTGAAAATTATTCGAATGAGATAAGAGAAGCATATTTGGGAGAGAATCTACATGATTTAATAAATGAGAATAGTTATAAACTAAGCGGAATAGTAAATGGAATTGATTATGAAATCTATAATCCTGAAACAGACAAAAGAATTTTAAAAAACTATTCTTTCAAGAATTCATCATTTAAACATATAAATAAAAAACATCTTCAGAAAATTTTAGGACTTACGCAAAATAAGAATAGACCTTTAATTGCGATGATAACAAGATTGACCGATCAAAAGGGTTTAGATTTGCTAGAACATATTATCGAAGAACTTTTATCGCTGGATATTCAACTAGTGGTTCTTGGGACCGGTGATGAAAAATATGAAAACATGTTTAAACATTATAGTGATAATTTTGACAATTTAGCTATAAGAATAGAGTTCAATGAAGATACAGCTCATCAAATCTATGCTGGTGCAGATATGTTTTTAATGCCGTCTTTATTTGAACCTTGTGGACTAAGTCAAATGATTTCGCAAAGATATGGTACGATTCCCATTGTAAGAGAAACTGGAGGACTTAAAGATACTGTTGTCCCATATAATAAATTTACAAAAGAAGGTACAGGTTTTAGCTTTGATAACTATAATGCTCATGAAATGTTATTCTCAATAAAGAGAGCAATTGAAATCTATGAGAATAAGGAAGAGTGGCGTAAGTTGATTAAAAGAGTGATGAAACTCGATTTGTCATGGAGGAATTCTGCGTTGAAATATAAAGAATTATATAAACAATTATTAGATTAGGGGTGTGAAATGACTCTCTCGGGAAATAAGTTCAAAATTGATTATCTCAGAAATTTAAAATTACAGAGCGGCAGAACTATAGATGAAGTCTCCAGGTGGGATAAATATCAGGCTTTAGCGTGCCTTACCAGAGAGTATTTGACTTATGATTGGATTAATACCATTGATAAATACAACGATAAAGAAGCAAAGCAAGTCTTTTATTTCTCGATAGAGTTTTTAACGGGAAGATTTTTGCTTAATAATTTAGTAGGCTTAGGTATCAAAGATGTAGTAGAAGAAGGTCTGGAAGAACTCGGATTTGACCTTGATGATATAGCGAGCATCGAAAAAGATCAAGGGCTTGGTAATGGAGGATTAGGAAGACTTGCGGCGTGTTTTCTAGATTCCATGGCATCACTTTCAATTCCTGGGCATGGCCAAGGAATCAGATACAATTACGGCTTGTTTGAGCAAAAGATTATCGGTGGTTACCAAGTGGAATTTCCAGATAGATGGCTACATAATCGCAATGTCTGGGAAATAAAAAAGTCAGATAAAGCAGTCGAAGTGCATTATTATGGAAATGTAACGACTGATAAGCATGGTAAATACTATTTAGAAAATACATCGCCAGTGCTGGCTGTTCCGTATGATACACCTGTTGTAGGATACGAAAACAACGTTGTAAACACTCTAAGACTATGGAGTGCCGAAGTGATCGATAAGGAATCTGATTATAGAGATTATTCACGTAGCGAGTATATGAACGCTATTAAGAAAAAGTATGATGTAGAATCTATTTCACAGGTGTTGTATCCGAATGATTCATATGATGAAGGTAAAACATTGAGATTAAAACAGGAGTATTTTCTCGTATCTGCAGGTGTCCAAGGAATAATCAGATCTTATAAGAAATTTAATAAGCCTATTGATAAAATTTTTAATTATATTAGTATCCATATAAATGATACTCACCCATCCATGGCCATTGTAGAGCTGATGAGAATACTTATAGACATCGAAAAGCTAGAATGGGATGAAGCGTGGGAGATTACTGTAAAAACATGTTCATACACGAACCACACCATTCTTTCAGAAGCGCTAGAGAGGTGGCAAGTCGACATGTTTAGAGAGCTGCTGCCGAGAATATATATGATCATCGAAGAAATCAATAGAAGGTTTTGTAAAGAACTCGATGAAAAATATAATAAGCCTCAAGATAAAATTACCGAAATGGCCATTATTGGGCATGGTGAAATAAGGATGGCTCATCTTGCGATAGTTGGAAGTCATAGTATAAATGGAGTTGCTAAACTGCATACTGAAATATTAAAGAATAAAGAACTAAAAGATTTCTATAGTATTTTTCCTTTAAGATTCAACAATAAAACAAATGGAATAACACATAGAAGGTGGCTTCTTAACAGCAATCCTAGATTGTCAGAAGTCATTACCAAATATATTGGAGATTCTTGGATTAAGGATCCACAGCGTCTTATAGATTTGTTGCGATTTATAGATGATGATGAATTCCAAGATGAAATAGAAGAAGTAAAGCAAAAAAATAAAGACGACTTGGCGGCTTATATATTAAAACACAATGGTATAAAAGTTAATGCGAAATCTATATTCGATATTCATGCTAAAAGACTGCATGAGTATAAAAGACAAACGTTGAATATTTTTCACATTATGTATCTATATAATAGATTGCTAGAAAATCCGGATGAAGATTTTGTGCCGAGAACTTTTATTTTTGCGGCCAAAGCTGCACCGAGTTATTATATTGCAAAGCAAACGATTAAATTGATAAATACTATTGCTGATATTATCAATAACGACAACCGCATAAAGGATAAAATAAAAGTTGTTTTTTTAGAAAATTATAGTGTTTCGTTAGCGGAAAAATGTATACCTGCGGCAGATGTAAGTGAACAGATATCGACAACTACAAAAGAAGCTTCTGGTACAGGCAATATGAAATTTATGATGAACGGAGCAGTAACGATAGCGACACTTGATGGAGCGAATGTTGAAATTTATGAAGAAGTGGGAAATGACAATATAGTTTTATTTGGTCTTACAGAAGAAGAAATTTACGACCTCTACGAAAGTCGCGAATACAACACTCGTGATATTATTGAAAATGATCCTAGAATTGAATTAGTGCTGGATCAGCTTATAAGCGGGTTCTTAGGAGAAAGTATTGAAGAGTTTCAAATTATATATGATTCTATAGTGCATAATGATGAATACTTTGTCTTGAAGGACTTCGATTCATATGTGAAAGCTCAAGAAAGAATTGGAAAATATTATCTTGATAAAGAACGTTGGTTGAAGATGAGTATTATTAACATTGCTCATTCGGGTGTGTTTTCCAGTGATAAAACTATTATGGAATACGCTTCTGAAATATGGGGAACCAAGAGAATACTCGAATAGAAAAGATGTGCTTATATGAAAGATTATGAATTGAACGATAAAATATTAAATGAATTATATGGAGTCAAGTTGGATGGAGAGCATACTGTTTTCAAAGTGTGGTCTCCATCTTCAAAAGACGTGAAAATATGCATATATGATGCGCATAATGATATTAGAAGAAAAATAAAAAAAATGATAAAGGATGATGACGGTATATGGAGTTATAAATCTGATGGAAATCTTGAAGGGAAGTATTATACGTATTTGTTAGATGATACCTATGAAGTAATAGATCCATATGTTCATTCTACAAATGCAAACAGCAGTAAAGGGATGATAATAGATGCTTCCAAAGTGAATCCGGACGGGTTTATAAATCATGTTGTTCCTGAGCCTTTAAAACCAACGGAATCTATTTTGTATGAATTGCATATAAAAGATTTCACAATGGACGAACATGCGGAAATTTTTCATAAAGGGAAATATTTATCTTTTACAGAAAAAGGGCTTTCTTGTAATGGAGAAAAAATTGGAATAGATCATTTAATCGAGTTGGGTATCACCCATGTCCATCTCCTTCCTGTTTATGATTTTATAACAGTAAATGATTACAATCAGGATGATTACAACTGGGGGTATGATCCATATCTATATAATAGTTTAGAAGGGTCATATGCAACTGATCCAGAGGATGGAAGAGTTAGAATTCATGAGTTTAAAGAAATGATAATGGCGCTGCATGAAGCGGGCATAAGAGTTGTTTTAGATGTTGTTTACAACCATACTTATTTTAGCGAAACATCTAATTTCAATAGATTGATGCCTGATTTGTTCTACAGATCAGATAAAAAAAACAAATTTACGAATGGGTCGGGTTGTGGATGTGAATTGGATACTGAAAATCCATTTGTAAGAAAGTTTATTATCGATTCTTTAAAATTTTGGCTTAAGACGTATAAGGTAGATGGATTTAGATTTGATTTAATGGCGCTTTATGATGTCGATACTATGAAAGAGATAGAAAACGAGCTTAAAAAAATAAGACCCGACATATTGCTTTATGGTGAACCTTGGACCGGAGGTATATCTGGTCTTTCTAAAGAAAAACAATTTACATTCGGAAAACAAAAAGATGGAGGAATTGCATTTTTTAACGATAAGTTTAGAAATGCAATCAAAGGAAGCAATGATACTGAAAAACCTGGATTCGTAGGATCGAATCATTTCAAAAAAAATAATGTCTATTCAGGTTGTTTCGGCAGTGTGGCATTTAGTGAGGATATTGTTGGATTTGCTTCTAATGCATCTGAAACGGTTAATTATATTTCGAGTCACGATAATCTTATTTTAATGGATAAGTTTTCAAAATCTTTTCGTCACGCTGGTTTTGAAGAAAAACAAAACATGAATGCATTGGCTCTTGGTATGATTATTTTATCTTTCGGTATTCCGTTTATTCAAGCGGGTACTGAATTTTTAAGAAGCAAATACGGAAATCATAATTCATATAACGTCAACAATTATACCAATGTTATAGATTGGTCATATAAAAAGAACAATAAACATGTTTTTGATTATATAAAAAGACTTATAAAATTCAGAAAATCTCAAATGGTTTTTTCTGTTTCTAAACAAGAAGATATCAAAAGAGCAGTAAGGATAATTAAAAGCGACAAACACGTTATAATGTATGAACTAAATAGTCCTTTTGAAGAGGATTATAATAAGATTTTAATAGTTTATAATGGTTCTTACGATGATAAAGTAATAAAACTCGATAGAGATGATTACTCTGTTGAAATTGACGGTGCGCTTTATTATAGAGAAAAGATAAGCTTGGAAAAGAATATTTTAACTATACCGAGATTATCTACTGCTGTCTGTATTAAAAAATAGTGCATTAATATAATGATAAAAAGGTTAAGACATCACTATGATATGATGTCTTTTTTGATGTTTGCAGCATATAAAAAGAAATTAATTCTATCTAATATAAAAATGTATCTTAATGTATTAGATGTTGATTTTTTGGGTATTATTAAATTTGTGAAGTGTTCATAAAGAACATCTATAATTTTCTGAATATTTTGACAAAATCAATAAAGGTTTATAACTAAAGCTTGTTGAATAACTATATATATGTTTTTATGAAATGTTAATAATAAAAAGCAAGAAATTCAGAAGAATATAACTCAATTATTGATTTTATTTATTAATATTCACAAAGATTAACTAAATGAACGGAGGGAATCAATGAAAAATTTCGATTATTTTAAACCCGATAGTTTAAAAGAAGCCAGTGAATTATTGTTGAAATTCAATAACGCTCTTATTATCAACGGTGGAACGGACGTGGTTATAAGACTGAGAAACGAACTAGTAGAAACTGAAGCGTTGATTGATATCAAAAACATTCCTAGTTTAAGGGATATTTCCGAGGATGAAAATAGCATCACTATTGGATCTTGTGTAACGATGAATGAAATGGCGCATCATCCATTAGTTATCGATTCGTTTAAATTATTATGTGATGCTGTGCATTATGCTGGATCTGGTCAAGTCAGGAATTTAGCAACTATGACTGGAAACATATGCAACGCATCTCCGCTTGCGGATACTGCTACTCCGCTGTTAGTCTATGAAGCAACGGTGCTTGCATATTCTGCTAATGGAGAGAGAAAAATTTCGATTTTAGATTTTTTTAAAGGAGTAAGAAGAACTGCTTTAGAAAAAGGCGAAGTGGTAACTGGAATCAAAATTCCAAAATATACTGAAGAAAAAGGTTTGTTCAAGAAGGTTTCAAGGAGAAAAGAAGTTGATTTATCAACGGTGTGTGCATCGGTAGTTGACTTGGATGGAAATATTAGAATTGCATTTGGTTCTGTTGCACCAATACCACTAAGAGCGAAAAAAACAGAAGATTTCTTGGAAAACAAGGAATTGACTGATGAAGTTATTAAAGAGGCGGGAAAAATTGCACGTACTGAAGTCTCGCCGATAGATGATGTCAGAGCATCTAAAGAGTATAGATTAGACATGGTCGAATTGTCTGTAGTTCGCGGTTTAGAAGAAATTAGAGGATATTAGGAGGGGTTATAAGTGAAACATAAAATTGATTTTATTTTGAATAACGAAAAAATTACTCATGAAGTCGAGCCTAATAGAACCTTGCTCTCTGTTTTAAGAGAAGATTTTGACCTGACTGGAGCAAAAGAAGGTTGTGGCTTAGGGGAATGCGGTGCTTGCACGGTGTTATTGAACGGAAAACCTGTCAACTCGTGTTTGCTTCTCGCTGTAGAAGCAGATGGGCAAGATATATTGACGATAGAAGGGTTATCCAGTGGAGATACATTGGATGATTTGCAGATATCTTTTATAGAAAACGGCGCACTTCAATGTGGGTATTGTACTCCGGGTATGGTTATTACGGCAAAAGCGTTACTTGATGATAATCCTCATCCGACTGAAGATGAAGTCAAGCATGCGATAAGCGGTAATTTATGTCGTTGTACCGGTTATCAAAAAATTGTTAAAGCTATTATGACTGTTGCAGAGAAGGATTCGGCTCAATAGAATATCGAAGGGAGGAAGAAAAAGTGAAATATGTTGGAAAGAGGATTGATCGTGTTGACGGAATTAAAAAAGTGACTGGAGACATTAAATTTGTCGATGATTTAAAAATGTCAAAGATGCTTTATGCTGCTGTTAAAAGAAGCACATATGCTCATGCGATCATTAAAAATATTGATTTAAGCAAGGCATTGGCTCTGGATGGAGTCAAAGCGATAAAGACAGGAAAAGATGTTCCGCAAAGAGTTGGATTATATCTTGAAGATAAATATTTTATGGCTGTTGATAAAGTAAGGTATATCGGAGAAGCTGTTGCAGCTGTCGCGGCTGTTAGCGAGGAAATTGCTAAAGAAGCTGTGAAGTTGATTGAAATTGAGTATGAAGAATTACCGGCTGTTACAAATGCTTTGGATGCACTAAAAAAAGACGCTCCATTAATTCATCCCGATTTAGAAGATTATTATCATGCTTCGATTTTTCACCCTGTTCCTGGCACTAATATCAGTAATCATTATAAATTGAGAAAAGGAAATATTGAAAAAGCGTTTGAAGAAGCAGATCAGATATTTGAAACTAGTTTCTATGTACCGCATGTGCAGCATGTCCCGATTGAAAATCATTCCGCTGTTGCAAAAATGGATAGAGACGGATCATTGACTGTTTGGTCGACTTGTCAATCACCTTATGCAGTGCGGTTGGCATTATCTGTTGCCTTTGATATTTCACTCAATAAATTGAGAGTGATTTCACCCACAGTTGGCGGAGGGTTCGGGTCGAAAGCTGGTACAACTTTGGAAGGGATTATTATTCCGTTGGCAAAAGAACTTAGGGGATATTCAATTAAACTTACTTTTTCTCGAGAAGATGAATTTGTAAATGCTTTTGTTCGCCAGGGGCTGCATTCCAAGTTTAAAACCGGTGTGAATAAAGATGGAAAAATTGTTGCGGTTAAAAATCAATATGTTTGGGATGGCGGCGCTTATAACGAGTATGGCGTCAATATTTCAAAAGCTGCTGGTTTTGCGGCAGTCGGACCTTATGATGTTGAGAATATTTGGTCTGATTCATATTGTTTATATACTAATCATCCGGTAGGTGGACCTTATCGTGGTTTCGGCATGTCGGAAATCCATTATGGAATTGAACAAAACATGGATATCCTTGCAAATAATCTCGGAATAAGTCCGGTTGAATTTAGAAGAATAAATGCACAAAAGGTCGGCGGTAGAACCGCTACTGATTCGCCGATAACAACATGTGGTTTTACCGAGTGTATCGATAACGCCGCTAATGTAATAGAGTTCGACAAAGCTATGCCTTCAAGTGGAAAGTATAAACTGAGAGGAAAAGGTTTTGCAGGTGGTATGAAGGCTCCTTCAATGCCTACAGATGTTGCCTCTTCGGCAATAGTTAGATTGAACGAAGATGGAACTGCGTATCTGATGACGAGTGCTCAGGATATAGGGCAAGGTTCAGATACCGTATTGACACAAATTGCTGCAGAAACACTTTCGATACATCCTGATAGAATTACAATTAAAACAGGGGATACAGATCATACACCTTATGAGTGGCAAACGGTAGCTAGTCGAATCACTTATTGTGCAGGGAATGCTGTTGTAAAAGCATGCGAGGATGCTAAATCGCAACTAGTTAAACTTGCCAGTATAAAATTGAGTTTGCAAGAGGATGATTTGATATTTGAAGATGGTTATATAGTAGCTAAGTACTATCCAGAAAGAAGAGTTTCATATGCCGATTTGTCTTTAGGTTTAACGATGCCGGATGGTTCTGGAATTCACGGTCCGATAATCGGAAGAGGTTCTTTTATTCCGCCGAACACCATGAATTTTGATTTTGAAACAGGTCTCGGCGAAAACCCGGTTGCGTTTTGGACTTATGGTGCACAAGGGGTGGATATTGAACTCGATACAGATACCGGTGAAATCAAAGTGCTTAAAGTTTCTTCTAGTTTTGATGTAGGACAGGTAATCAACCCTACGTTGTTGGAAGGCCAATTAGAGGGGGCTATAGTGCAGAGTTTAGGGACGGCGTTATTTGAAGAATTGATTCTTGAAGATGGAAAACCACTTAATGCATCGTTTGTCGATTATAAGATTCCAACTGCAGATGATATGCCTGAAATGATTATTATTCCAGTTGAGAATCCTGAGTTGACGGGTCCTTATGGTGCGAGAGGCGTTGCAGAACCGGCGATGATTCCGACTGCTCCGGCAATTGCAAATGCGTTATATAGCATGACTGGTGTTAGAATGACGAGAATGCCGATGACCCCAGAACGTGTTTTGAGAGCTTTAAAAGAACATAAAGAAACAGGAAGGACATATTTTGGTGTGGAAGAGGATTACGAATTCTACATTAAATGAAATAGCATAGAAGTTTAGCAAGGGATAGTTTGATAAGGGGGAGTTTAATGAGTACAGACAATAATGCGGACGCTTTAAGAGATGCGAGTTTGATATCGAATCCTAAAAAAGTTGTCCTAGGTATGCAACACACTTTTACAATGTTTGGCGCTACTGTATTGGTACCTTTAATAACGGGATTGGATATTTCAGTAACGTTATTGATGGCAGGTATTGGTACGCTTTTATTCCATTTTATTACTAAGAAAAAAGTGCCGGTATTTTTAGGTTCTTCATTTGCTTTTATTGTACCGATTTTAGCAGTGGCTGAAATGTCGGATTTAGCTCATGCGCAAGGTGGTATTGTTGTAGCTGGTTTGATGTATCTAGTGCTGGCTGGATTGATATATGCATTTGGGGTAGAAAACGTAATCAAGTATTTCCCACCAGTTATAACTGGTCCTATCATTATAGTAATAGGATTGAAATTGGCACCAGTCGCAATTGATATGGCGAGTGCGGATTGGCTGTTGGCAAGTATCGCATTTATCATTGTAACAATTGTAACTATATATACTAAGGGATTCATCAAGGTTATTCCTGTAATCATCGGTTTGATAGGTGGATACTTGGTGGCTTTAATGATGGGTAAAGTTGATTTTTCTCAAGTGGCATCAGCTGATTGGTTTGGATTGCCAAACTTTACTATTGCAAAATTTAGTTTAACAGCTGTAATGACAGTCGCTCCAGTTGCTTTAGCGACAATGGTGGAGCATATTGGCGATGTTTTGGCTATCGGTGCAACGGTTGATAAAGATTTTATGAAAGATCCTGGTCTTCATAGAACTCTTATCGGTGATGGACTTGCTACATCAGTATCTGCAATGTTCGGTGGACCGGCAAATACAACTTACTCTGAAAACACAGGTGTTCTTGCATTGACAAGAGTATTCGATCCGGTAATCATGAGAATCGCAGCTGTATTTGCAATATGTTTAGGACTTATCCCTAAAATGAGTGCACTTATCAGTACTATTCCTGTAGGCGTTATTGGTGGAATCTCTATCATCTTATTTGGTATGATTGCAGGAATCGGCGTTAGAACATTAGTTGAAAGAAAAGTAGATTTTTCAAAATCGAGAAACTTGTTGATAGCTGCTGTTATATTTGTATTAGGTCTTGGTGGAGCGGTTTTACCAGTTAAATTTGCTCAAGTTGACTTTACTATTGAAGGCATGGCATTAGCAGCAATTATTGGAATCATATTAAACATAATATTACCTGAATAACAATTATTATACCCTTGCTAAATTTTTTATAAAGAAATATGAATAGGTGGTGAGCAATGTGATAAATTCTTTTGGATTATCTGTAGAAGAACTTATGAAGCTGGATATTATGAAGAACGCTAAAATCTTATCTGGAATAGCTGGAATGGATAGACGAATTACAAAAATGAACGTTATGGAAGTTCCCGACATTTTGGATTGGGTATCTTCGGGAGAATTCTTACTCACCACTGCTTATTCAATTAAAGATGATATACATCAATTGGATGAGTTGATCCCTAAATTAAGTAAAAAAAACATAGCTGGCATTGGAATTAAGACAAAACGGTATATTGAAAATGTACCAAAGTCTATTATTGAGAAATCTAATGAATATAAATTTCCAATTATAGAAATTCCATATGATGTTTCTTTCAGTGAGATAATCATGCCGGCTTTAACTGAAATAATAAATAAACAATCTAGTGTTTTAACTCAAACCTATGAGTTTCATAATAGGTTGATCGATACAATTCTGCATGGTGGAAGTTTACAAGAAATTGCCGATGCGATTTATCAAAGCGTTGAAAATCCTGTAATGATATGTGAAATGATTTTTAAAACACATGTGCTATCGTCAGAAAAGGATTTTAAAAATAAAGTTGAATATGTATATGAAGAGAAATTTAATTATA
>LGOV01020785.1_pt1 | contig 17197 bp, 18 predicted proteins | sample 469881 | NCBI WGS metagenome assembly LGOV01 (sample SAMN03857199, study PRJNA290197) | marine sediment metagenome | biome: marine cold seep biome; feature: cold seep; material: marine sediment; isolation source: sample #5579, elevator 3A push core 41 containing 12 cm of sediment... ...
CGTTTCCGGATGGAAACCAACTAGGCAAGGCTCAAACCCGCCCGTAGGGTTCAAATAATTTTTGATATTCTTCCAGAGCATATCGGTCGGTCATGCCAGCAAGAAAGTCACAGATCACCCGCTCCTTGCCATACAGCTCAAACCTCTCCCGGTAACTGCGGGGCAACAGGGTGGGATTGGTACAATAACTTTCAAAAATCATCTTCAAAAAGCGCTCGGCTTTGACCCGCATACGCTCGACCTTATGATGACGGTAAAGGTTTTTGAACAAAAATAGTTTTAACTGACGATTCTTTTGATCGATCTCTCCGCTAAAGGCGACCAGTCGAGCCGAATGCAGACGTACCTGAGAGCTACTATCGATACCATGATTGGCAATGTTAGCCAACGTGGTGTTCACCACGTCATGAATCAAACGCCCGATGAGATGACTGATGGTTTGATGGATATGGCGTTCTTCCTCCAAGGAGGGGTATTTCTGGCCGACGTACTTATAGGTTTCCTGCCATAACTCGACTTCAGCCAATTCCGACAGTTTGATATGACCGGCCTTCAGCCCGTCATCGATATCATGATTATTGTAGGCAATTTCGTCCGCGAGGTCGATAAGTTGCGCCTCGAGAGAGGGACGTTCTCCTGGGCAATATTCAATCAGATCCTCAGCAGTTGTCTGGTCATATTCAGAGGAATGCTTGATGATGCCTTCACGGGTTTCCCAGCTAAGATTGAGGCCATTGAAACCGGGATATCGCTCTTCAAGAGTCTCGACAATACGCAGCGACTGTCGATTATGCTCGAAACCTCCAAAATCAGTCATCAACCGATTCAACACTTCCTCCCCCGTATGACCAAAAGGAGTATGTCCTAAATCGTGAGCCAGGGACAGAGCCTCGACCAGGTCTTCGTTCAGCAACAATTGTCGAGCAATACCGCGGGCAATCTGAGCGACCTCCAGAGAATGTGTCAGCCGAGTCCGGTAGTAATCACCCTCATGATTAACGAAGACCTGGGTCTTATATTCAAGGCGCCGAAAAGCTGCACAGTGAATAATGCGATCCCGGTCCCGAGCGAATGTCGAGCGAATGTCCTTGAAGGCTTCCAAGTGCCGACGGCCGCGGCTTTCCATGCTACGTGTTGCATAACTTGCCAGATCGGGTCTTTCCATAACTCCTCCTGCGGAGACATAATCCATGCTACCGGCCTCTTGACGACAACCCGTCGGCATGGTAATTGTGCAACTTTTTCGTGAGGTGGAAGATCATGCGTATCATCAGCGGCAGCGCCAGAGGTACACGATTGGCAAGCTTTGATGGCAACCAGATTCGCCCAACCGGCGACCGAGTGCGTGAGGCCCTGTACAGCATGTTGCTCAGCCGCCTGGGCACCTTTGCTGGACGGCGCGTTCTCGACCTCTATGCCGGTTCAGGTGCCTTATCCCTCGAGGCCCTTAGCCGCGGTGCTTTCCATGCAACCCTTATCGACGCAGGGAGCCAGTCCGCTGCACTTATTGAAAATAACGCCAGAGCCTGTCGCCTAAAGGACAAAATCAGCCTGATTCGCGGCCAAGTCCTCGACAAATTAGCGCTAACGCAGAGCAGCGCCCCCTTTGACTTGATCTTTCTCGATCCACCCTACGACAAAGGCCTGCTTACCCCGACCCTGGAAATGATTTCCGAGCTATGTCTGCTAGATGAAGATGGTATAGTGTGCGTTGAGGCGTCGAGCAAGGAAAGCTTGGCTGACCGAGTCGGCCAATTACAAATCGTCACCCAGCGCCGCTACGGTGCCACCCAGATCTTCCTACTGACCCGCTGCCAATGCGAGGAGCCGCATACATGAGCGATAAAATTGCCGTCTATCCCGGATCCTTCGATCCTATCACCAACGGTCATCTCGACATCATCCTGCGGGGATTAAAGATTTTTGACAAGCTCATCGTGGCCGTGGCGCAAAACATCAACAAGCAGGCCCTGTTCGACATCGATGAACGCTTGGCGTTAATCAGAGAAACGTTGCGGGATTATCCCCAGATTGAAGTCGACACCTTTGACGGCCTGCTGGTCAACTACATGGAGGACAAAGGAGCGCGGGTGTTATTGCGCGGATTGCGTGCCGTGTCTGACTTCGAGAACGAATTCCAGTTAGCCCAGATGAACCACACCCTGAACAACCAGATGGAAACCCTGTTCATGATGACATCGGTCCGCTATGGCTACCTCAGTTCCTCCATTGTTAAAGAGGTATCTTCAATGCGCGGTAAAATCGACGACTTTGTTCCACCCTGCGTTCAAAAGGCTCTGAGGCTGAAATACCCTCCCATTTAACTCCTTTATCAACTATTCCTGCCATTCCTCCAACTTGGTCACAAACCGATCAAGGGCCTCGACCACCAACTCCTCAAGACGTCGTCCCTTATCGGCCGTCGCCAGAGTTGGATCTCCCCACACCCCACCGGGCCAGAACCGACGCTTATCTCGTACCAAAATTCCGACGGGAAAGGATGGATATTCCCGTTCGGCTTCCCCTTTAACCAGGTGCGGATGAGAGTGTAGAATACGTGACGTTTCAATTTCACCGGCATGGGAGTCATCAAGCGTTTCGATGAGTCCGCGCCCTTCCTTGGCCGCTAGCATAAACTCGGTCAGCACAGCAATCTTCAAATCAGAGAAACGTTCTAGCAATGCTTCCCCAGCATCAATCAGAGTCGCGGTATGGGTGCCGCCGGCATGGCCAGTAAGTAATATAATATTGCGCAGTCCCTGGCGATAAAGGGCGCTGACAATATCGATAGCCAGAGCCCGCAGAGTTACTGTGGAAATCGAGAGGGTGCCAGGGTGCTGACTGGTCGATCGACACACACCATACGGAACCGCTGGGGCGATGAAAACGGTTCGTCTTTCGGCCAATTTGCGACCAACCTCAACGGCATGCAGGGTATCAGTATTTAAGGGCAGGTGCGGACCATGTTCCTCAGTGGCGCCAAAGGGAACCAGCACGGTTCTGGTCTTCTCCAGCCCGCGGATGAACTCCGGCATAGTCATTTCTTCAATAATCACAACTTTCTCCAGGCAAAGAGCCTATCCGTCTTTGACAAACCCCTCTAGAGCAAACCGAGAAAAGCATGAGTCTGAGGGATAACCTTCACCAGGCCATGAATACACGCCGCTTGCTCCTGCAATCGAAACAGATGCGTTGCGGCAGTACCAACCTGCCCTGCCATGGTTATCGGTTGAAGAATCAACGGTGCTGACGGGGCCTTACGATGCACCAATTCAGCGGCCTGTTGTACTTCTTCGACTGTCGTTTCCGCCCCCACCACAACCTTAACGCAGCACCCGCGTTCAGATGCCAGAGTCAGGAATTCCTCATGGACTAGCCATGGGGTCGGCTCGCCGGTCTGAGAAGCCAGCTTGATATCCATCGATACCCAGTCGACATGGGGAACAAGGGGCGCGAAGGCATCAGGCAAGGTTCCGTTGGTTTCAAGATGTATAGGTAGCAGATCGCGCAAGACCGGTAGCCAGCTCTGCAGGACCTGACCTTGCATCAACGGCTCACCGCCGGTGATGCTGATGGAGTGATGTCCACCGGGCAGGCGTCCGTCCCAGTCTGCGACGAGGCTTGATAGCACATCCAGCGTAACAGGGTTGGGCAAGCCAAAGAAACTTCCGGAACCAGGTGCCGTCTCAACGCGGCAAGCATCCGAAACATCGAATGGTGTATCGCAATAGCGGCAGGCGAGATTGCATAAAGCGAAGCGCACAAATATCTGCCGCAAGCCAATCAGAAGCCCTTCCCCCTGAATGGAGGAAAAAACCTCGATTAGTTGACCGTCAGTCTGCGACATAGCTGGCACAGGCATGATCAGACTCCCAGACCGTCACCTTATCAATAGCCACATTGCCGTCGTTCAAGACCCCTTGTAACTCCTCATAGAGATAGCGGGCGATGTTTTCAGAAGAAGGACTGTGCTCACGAAAAGCGGGAAGATCGTTAAGATATTTATGGTCGAGGAGATCAAGCTGACGGTTAGTCTCTCGTTTAAGAACCTTGAAATCAACTCCCAGACCGGCCTTGTCCAACTCTCTGGCGGTCACGGTGACTTCAACCTTCCAGTTATGGCCATGCAAATTTTCGCAGTCCCCCTGATAATGGATCAGGTTATGGGCTGCAGCAAACTGGGTGTGAATGGTAAGATAATACATGAATTATTCCTTCTATATTATTGTTTATTCGATACTTTCCTCAGCATCTAAAATCCCGGTTTGGTCGACGGATGGCACCCGATATTCCTCCTCGGCCCAACAACCAAGGTCAAGCAATCTGCAACGGTTACTGCAGAAAGGTCGGTAAGGGTTGTTCTGCCATTGAGTCGTTTTCTGACAGGTAGGGCATTTGATAATTATGCGAACATTTTGTTGTTGGTTAGAGGGGGAAGTCATTAGAAAAACCCTGATTCAAAGCAAATTAATAGCACAAGGTTAACACACCTCGGCAACTGGGAACAATTGGACCGGCGGCAGGATACTTCAACCTGCTCCTCCGGTCAACGCACATGCCACAACAAAGCCTTTTCACAGGAGTCCTTCTACCAGAATCTTATACCCAAAAACCTTTTCAAATAGATCCCCCTTGCGATTGGCACCGTATATTTCCACGGACAAGTCCCCACAATCGGCCTGTAGCGTAAGGTACAGCCGTCCCCCTTCAATACGACAGGATAATTCTGTGACGCGCTGATTGCGGCAGCGATCTAAACCGTCGGCCAACCGGAGAATACCCCCGAGTCGCTGAACCTGTTGCTGATCCCCTGCAGATAGGTGGCTAAAATTGGGATGTTTTTTCTTGGGTAAACTACCACGATGATAACGCGCAATATTTGCCACCAACTCTTTTTGCCGCGGGGTGAAACCGTCAAGGCGAGCATGGCGAATCAGATGGTAAGAATGTTTATGGTGGCGATTGTAACTGATAAAATATCCAATATCGTGAAGAAGAGCTGCCGCTTCTAATAACAATCGATCGCCGTCTGTAAGAGAAACCTGTTCTCGAATGGCATCGAACAACCCCATAGCCAAGCGGGCCACTTGCCTTGCATGGGCAAGGTTTGCTTGACAGGAGCGTGCTAAATCCTCTACGGAAGTACGCCAGTTCAAGACGGAAATATCACCTGAAACCAAGTCGTGTTTCTGTAGACTGCGAATAATAAGACCTTCGCGAATGCCTCTTTCGTTGATTTTCAATATATTCGCACCGAGATTTCTCATAAGGCCCTCTACCACCGCCACACCCGCGACGATAATATCAACCCGTTCAGGGCTGATTCCCGGCACAGCCGCCCTTTCTTTGGGAGTTAAACGGATAAGCATCATCAGCAGGTGAACAAGGTCCGAATGGAGCACTTCATATCCATGTACAGAATCGAAGGATTCCTTTCGCTGAGCCATCACCGCCCTGCCGATGTTAGTCACAGTACCACCTGAACCGATCAGCTGCTGGAGATGAAACCCCCGTCGTTCAAACAGGGTGCGAGTCTGCTTACGTAGATATTTTTGCAACCTTTTCAAGTCGTCCTTAAGGATCGGTTCACGCGACATAAATCTGTCTGTCATGAATATCGCACCGGCCTCGAAGGAATGTACCTCCTCAATATGGTCTCCTGTAGCCAATATGATTTCGGCACTCCCGCCGCCAATATCAAGCAGCGCATGACGGGACTGCGTCATATCAAAATGGCGCCAGGCGCTGATAGTTGCAAGCTCTGCCTCTTCCTCACCACTAATTACACGAATAGGGAAACCGCCACAATGCAGCATATCCTGCAAAAATTTCTGCCCGTTAGAGGCTTTACGTACGGCACTGGTCGCCACAGCCTCAATCGCCCGTACATCAAAACCCTCCGCAATTTTCCTCATTCGTGACAGAGCCTCCCCAGCGGCCTGCCAACTTTGCGGACAAATAGTACCGCTACGATGAAGTCCGGCACCGAGACGAACTGCCGCCTTCTCGTCGTCTAGAATTCGATAATCGCTTTCTCCGCAGGCTTCTACAACGATGCAACGGATCGAGTTGGTACCGATATCGATTGCGGCTAGGCGTTTTTGAGGCAAGTTCCCCTCCTGGCTTTTTGAGAGTCAGTCCCGAGTTAGACATGAACTGGGTTCTTAGTATTTTAACCTGTGGCAACTATCAAAACCCATCTTTTTTTGTCTACTGGCCCATACAATATGTTGCAGAAAACAAGTTTACCTTACGGATGCATACCACTAAAAAACATGTTATAAATCAAGGAGACTCTAATAAAATGGCTTATTTGCTCACCAATCGTTCCTTTATTAAGGATTATGACCATTGCAAGAGCGACAGAATAATAGCCGTCCTGAGACAATTCAAACGTCACCAGATTCCGTGCCTGATGCTTGCCCTATAAACAATCCCAAACATTACCTCAACCGCGAACTGGGATGGCTGCAATTCAACCAGCGAGTGTTGCTACAGGCTGCGGACCCGCGCATCCCACTTCTGGAACGCGTCAAATTTCTCGCCATAGCCGGCTCAAACCTCGACGAATTTTTTATGAAGAGAATCGGCGGCCTTAAACAACAGACCTTGGCCGGGGTACAAAAACGCACCATCGATGGACGATCTCCTGATGAGCAGATTGCCGATTGCTACAAGTTCATCGAAGACCACCAACGCGATAAGCAGAAGATATTGGTCGACTTAACCAAGGAGTTGGCTCAACAGGACGTCTTGATTTGTGCGTACACTGATTTAACTTCCACTGAAAAGCAGGCATTGCGCAGTAAGTTTTACGACAACATTTACCCGATGGTAACCCCTCAGGCTATCGATCCAGCCCACCCCTTTCCTTTCGTCTCCAACCTTTCCCTTAACCTGCTGGTGAACCTGCGTTACCCCGGCAGCGGCGAACTCTCCCTGGCTCGGGTTAAGGTGCCGATCGGTACCGGTGCACCCCGCTTCATACCGATTAACGGCCAGAACCGCTTTGTTCTGCTCGAAGATGTCATGGCTAACAACCTCGATATGCTTTTCCCGGCCATGGAGGTCGTCAATTGCGAGCTGTTTCGAGTCACCCGAAATGCCAATACCGATAAGAGAGAGGAGCATGCCGACGATCTGTTGGCGCTGATCGAATCGGCCTTACGCGAACGAAAATTTGCCCCTATTGTGCGATTGGAAATCCTCCCCGGCATGGATGCCTCACATCGAGGTCTTTTGGCCGCAGAGCTAGGTCTAGATAAGCAAGCTGACGTGTTTGAAGTTGACGGTATCATGGGGGCACGGGATTTCATGCAACTTACCGCTCTGTCCCTGCCACAGCTCAAGGATTCGCTCCACCTTCCCATTGATCATCCGCAGCTCACTAAGGGACGCAACATCTTTTATGACATTCGCGAGGCCGGCTTCATACTGTTGCAGCACCCCTACGAATCATTTGCGTCTTCTGTGGGACGTTTTCTAAAAGAGGCCGCCAGCGATCCAAAGGTGCAGGCCATCAAGATGACCCTGTATCGCACCTCCAGTGACAGCCCGATCCTCGATACATTGATTCAAGCCGCCCAAAACGGCAAACAGGTTGCGGTGGTGGTGGAATTACAAGCGCGCTTTGACGAAGCCGCCAACATACGACTGGCCACCCGTTTGGAGGAGGCCGGCATTCATGTCACTTACGGGGTAGTCGGCCTCAAAACCCACGCCAAGGTCATCCTGGTGGTTCGTCGAGACTACAAGGGATTGCGGCGCTACGTGCATATCGGTACGGGAAACTATCACCCTGAGACCTCTCGCCTTTACAGCGACTTAGGACTGCTTATTTATGATAAGCAGATCGGTCAGGATGCCACCGAATTGTTCAATTACCTGACCACCGGCTACACCCCGGCACGTCACTATCAGCAACTGTTGGTTGCACCAAAGTCGCTTAAAAAGGCCCTACTGGCTAAGATTGACCGGGAAATTGAGCATCAGAAACAAAAACGGGAAGGTCATCTGCGTTTCAAGATGAATGCCCTGGAAGACAGCGATATCGCAAAAGCCCTCTACCGAGCTGCTCAGGCTGGAGTGCGGGTCGACCTTCTGATTCGCGACAGCTGCCGAGTGCGACCCGGCCTGCCAGGACTGTCGGAAACGATACAGGTTGTCTCCATTGTCGGACGATTTCTAGAGCACACTCGTCTCTACTATTTTCGTAACGGCGGCCAAGAGGAATATTATCTCGGCTCCGCTGATGCCATGAAACGAAATCTGGAGCACCGGGTCGAGGTACTGATGCCGGTCACTTCCCCAAAGTTACAACAGGAACTATGGCAGATGCTCGAAACCCAATGGCATGATCAGCGCTGTGCTTGGGACTTACAAGGAGACGGCTCCTACATTCAACGGCAACCAGCAGCAGACGAGCAACATCCCGGCAGCCAGGAACTCCTCATTCAAGCTGCAAAGAAACGGAAAAAGGAATTTTTCCGTCAGAAAGAACGAAAAAGAAAAAAGGGTGTACGGCAGCGCAACTTGCTCTGATATCCACAGAAGCGATTACATAAATGAATAGGTACTGGAGTGGAAATTGACGCTAAATCCCCGCTATGTTTTCAAGAACCCGGCTCACCTCGATATTTGGCTGGATGACCTGCTGCAATCGGGCAACTGGCAACAAGAGGCTGTGGTCGATAGCCAGGTCACCTTTTTTGATACCTTTGACTGGTGTTTATACCGCCAGCAGACCTCCTTGCGGATGGTCACGGAAAAAGGTCGACAGGTCCTTCACTATTGTTTCTTGAGCGGAAAGCTGTTGGCCAGTCTGGATAGCCCTGCCCAGCCGAGTTTCGCCTGGGACCTGCCTGCTAGCAAACTACGCCTGCAGCTTGAACCGCTACTGAAAATGCGCCGTTTGCTTCCACAGATTTCTGTAACAAGCCGCCAGCAGCATCTGGCTCTGTTAAACAACGACGGCAAGATTGTGTTGCGGCTACTGATCTCCAACGACTGCCTCGTGGCAGATCCCCGAGGTGCCAAACGAAAAATGGGACCACACCTACAAATCGTACCTGTACGAGGCTATCATTCTGTCGAAAAACGCTTCGGCGGTCGCTTTGACACCGACGTTGAGTTGAGCTTTGCCGACAAGCCCCCCTTCGTCGACGCCTTGGCCGCCCTAGGTCGCCAACCGGCAGACTACACTTCCAAACTCAACCTACAGCTGAAACCTTCACAAAACGCCAAGCAGGCCCTCATCACCATCCTTTTACAGCTTCACGCCACTCTCAAAGCCAACCTTGAGGGAACTTGCGCTGATCTTGATTCCGAATTTCTTCACGATTTTCGCGTTGCGGTGCGCCGTACCCGTTCCGCCCTCAGCCAGCTCAAAGGGATACTGGATCCGGCCGAGGTGACTCCCTTTCAAGAGGATTTCTCCTGGCTAGGGGCCATTACCGGGCCAACCCGTGACCTCGATGTATATTTGCTAAAATTTAACGGCTACCGAAAGCGGCTGCCCAAAAGTCAGCATCAGGATCTAGACCCTTTTTACCAATTTCTGCTACAACGGCAGAAAAATGAGCAGCAAATCCTAACGACCAAACTTGCCAGTCCACGCTTTATCGGTTTACTAGCCAGCTGGCAGGCTTTTCTAGAATGTCCGAAAAATGTCCATGCTGCTCTAGCCACTGCTGCACTTCCTGCCAAAGAGGTTGCCGATCTCCGAATTTGGAAACTATACAAACGTTGCTTAAAAGATGGCGCTGCCATCTCTGCCACAAGCCCTGCAGAGTCTCTGCATGAATTACGTAAAACCTGTAAAAAGCTTCGCTATCTTCTAGAGTTTTTTCAGAGTCTCTATCCTCCGACGGTCATGAAGAACTTGATCAAAGCCCTCAAGGTACTGCAAGACAATTTAGGCGATTTCCAGGATTTTCAGGTTCAGGGGGAGGCAATGCATTCCTTCGGATTGGAGATGGCCGAGAACCAGCAGGCGACGCCTGCCACCCTGCTGGCCATGGGAACCCTGGCCGGCAGCCTGTTCCACCAGCAACAGCAGACCAGAGAGGAATTTCACCATTGTTTTAAGGCCTTTAGTCAGGCTAAACACATGAAGTTGTTTCAAAAACTGTTTGGCCCTGAAAGCCATAAGGGAGATTCTATGTTATGACCATTCTTGCCACCTACAATATTAAGGGTGGGGTCGGTAAGACCGCAGCCGCCGTCAACCTTGCATATTTAGCCGCATGCGAGGGCGCCCGCACCTTGATCTGGGACCTCGATCCTCAGAGCGCCGCAACTTTCTATTTCCGGGTTAAGCCCAAGGTCAAGGGCGGCGGCAAGGGATTGGTCAATAAAAAACACCAGGTCGGCGACCTCATAAAGGGCACCGACTATCGTCAACTTGATCTGTTGCCCGCTGACTTTTCCTACCGACACCTTGATATCCACCTCGATGACATGCGTAAACCGACCCGCGCACTGCACAAGGTACTCAAACCCTTGCGCAATGAATACGACTATATTTTTCTTGACTGTCCACCAAGTATCTCTCTTGTCTCGGAGGCTATCTTCGAAGCAGCAGACTGCCTGCTAGTCCCAATCATCCCCACCACCTTGTCGTTACGCACCTTGAAACAGCTTATGACTTTCGGTAGTGACGAGACTAATGCCCCACGGCTAAATGTACTGCCCTTTTTCTCCATGGTAGATAAACGTAAAAACCTCCATCGGGAGATCATCGCTACCCTTCCGAAGGAAATACCGGCTCTTTTGAGCAGTCAAATCCCCTATGCCAGCGAAGTCGAAAAAATGGGTATTCATCGCGCCCCCCTGGCAAGTTTCGCCGAGCGCAGTCGCGGCGCTCAGGCTTATCAAACCCTGTGGAACGAAATTCAAGAACGTATCCACAGTCATAAACCAGAGTGAAAGGAAAAAAACTAGAATGGCTTTAGAAATTGAAAGGAAATTCCTGGTGCGTAACGCCGATTGGCGACGAGGTGCCATCGGCACAAATTACCGCCAGGGATATCTCACCATAGATCCGGAACGCACTGTGCGCGTGCGCATCGCTGGCGACAAGGGATATTTAACCATCAAAGGGAAAACTGAGGGAATGACTCGCAGCGAATTTGAATATCCCATCCCCCTTTCGGACGCGACTCAGCTTCTTGACAACCTCTGCCTGCGGCCCCTGATCGAAAAAGTTCGCTACTGTGTCACCTATGCCGGAAATCTTTGGGAAATCGATGAGTTCGCTGGTGATAATGACGGCCTTATCGTGGCTGAAGTCGAACTAGACTCCAGCGATCAACAAGTTGACTTGCCCCAGTGGGCAGGTGAAGAAGTCACCACGGACCCCCGTTATTACAACGCCAGTCTCTCCCAACATCCCTACCGAAATTGGTGATACCTATAGATACAGGTATAAAACTCGTCATGTCAAAACCGTTTCCGCCAGTGAATAGGGACAAACATCAGTCTATCGGTTCATCGCCCACTGGCGACAAAACAAACAGTCCCCCCCCTCAACAGGGAAGGCTAAACAATCAACATCAGACGGATTAATTTTCATGACAACAGAGAACCCAAAGAAACGCCTAACTCTCATCCGTCACGCCAAGTCGAGCTGGAATAATCCAGAGCTAAAGGACTTTGACCGACCTCTCAACAAACGCGGCAAACACGATGCACCCCTTATGGGCAATCGTCTTGCAAAATTGGACCTTGCTATCGATTTATTGCTAGTCAGCACCGCCAAAAGGACCCGTCTTACCGCTGAGGCCATTGTCGAACAGCTCGGAATAGATACTGAGCAAATAACCTTTGATGAACGAATCTATCTGGCCAGCCTTAGTGAACTGACCTCTCTACTGCGAGCCATTGCCGATAGTCATCAAAATGTGCTATTGATAGGGCATAATCCAGGCATCACTGACTTGGCTAACTACCTGGTTGGCGGACGTCTCGAAAACATACCAACCTGCGGCGTCTTCAGCGTTGAAATACAAATACCATCATGGAAACAACTTGACCGGGCAGCAGCCAAGCTCGTTTTTTACGATTATCCCAAAAATATCGATTAAAAGTTATCAGCAAGAACCAAGGATAAAACACCATGGGTTGTCTGAAAGGCAAATCGAAGACGAAACCGAAGCCTGGAGCCTACGAATGCACAAAATGTGATGCTGTTGCCAAAAAGAAGGGTGATGTCTGCAAGGCAAAAAAGATCAAAGACGCGGAAAAGGATAAAAAGAAAGATATAAAGAAATAGCCCTTTGCAGGAACCTTTTATAACAACAAAAAGCCCGGTACTCTCATTGCGGTTAGAGTACCGGGCTTTTTATCGTCAAATCGACAGGAGGGAAACTCCCGACATCCCTCTAGGGGTTTTTGTCTAATGCCTGGTCATCACTGTCCTCGACAGGCATTTGCATCTCTGAAAGCCGCTTCTGCAATTCGATAAGCAGGTTTTGTGTAGCCTTTTGCAGCTCTTTGATCTCCTTGCTGTTGGAGGCATCCTTAATTGCTTGCTGCATTTCGGAAAGACGACGGGAAGCCTCATCAATGGCGGCCTGTAGCTCATGATCGATCTCCGCCGATTTATCACTGTAGGCTTCTTTAAGCTCCTCAAGAGCACGATTCAGGTCCCCTTGCCAGTCGTTGGCCTTACCTCGTAAGCTGTCGGATATCTGTTGCCAGGATGAAGGCTTAGGAGAACCCTTTACCAACGCCCGATCAATAAGCAAAGCCCCCCCGGCAATCGATTGTTCGACAAACAGCGCCATGCGAGCCGTATCAGCAGGATCACCATCAATGTAGAAAAGAGAATCGACGGTCAAAGCATTTCGAAATTCTTTTTGTACCGCAATCGTAACCAAGTAATCACCCTCAGTTGTATAACTGATTCGACGTACCGAACCGATGCGGTTTTCCTCAAACATGACCGAATCATCAACCTTAAGCCCTTCCGTGGCTTCAAATTGTACAGTCAGCGTCAATTTTCCTGGGCTGCATGCAACTAGTGCGCTTAACACAACAGCCATAAAGACCAACAGTGTATTCTTCCCCATGGCAACCAACCTCCAGATAGATAGATGGTGAATTCCTGAAAGCAACCCTTTTCAGTTTAACGCTACCACTATTCTGAGTAAAGAAGCGCGCAGACCGGAGCCACCATCTCAAGCACAAGGGACAAAAGACAGTCTTCAACGACGTTTAATAAAGCTCACCGAACAGGTCGAGGTAAGTTAAATAGAGACGAAGGTCGAACTCCAGCTGATGATATGACGGCTCCATATGTACGCACAGTTGATAAAAGGCCTTATTGTGGTCTTTCTCTTTAAGATGCGCCAGTTCATGGACGACAATCATCCGAAGAAACTCCAGGGGCGCGGTTTTGAAAACACCCCCCACGCGAATTTCGTTTTTAGCCTTAAGTTTGGCCCCTTGAACCCTGGAGACAAAGGCGTGAACTCCTAGGGCCTGATGAAGAACGTTGATTTTATTGTCAAAAACCACCTTGCTAAGTGACTGGGATTTACGCAAAAACTGATTCTTCAGTTCAACGGTATAATCATAAAGCGCCTTATCTGTCTTGATTTTATGGGCGGTAGGATAGCGATTAAGCAATAGTTTGCCTAACCGCTGTTCGGTGATGAGTTGCCGAACCTGCGCCGTTACCTGGGTTGGATATCCAGCCAAATAGTTTAAATCGTACATTGTATTCACAATTAGCCCTAAAATGTCTGAGTTATAAGTCCCAGACCAAATACTTTCATCTTAAACTTCGAGTTTGTTTGATTTCCTCAAGATTTGAATTCGGGGGATTTTGACTTGAATACGCATAATAAACATCAAAAAGGGGGGTCCCGAACATGCTATCGGGACCCCCCTTTTAATTTGTTTGGAGCGGGAAACGAGATTCGAACTCGCGACCTTCAGCTTGGGAAGCTGACACTCTACCACTGAGTTACTCCCNNGAACCGGCCTGTTTCTTTGTCAATCGTTTTTTTTCGTTGTTTTTTGCCAACGACTCAGCACAAATTCCTCGGCCTGCTGCCGGTTTAGCACCCGGCCGGCAATCTCTTCCCGGCGTAGGGCGGCCAGGCAACGACCGACCGCAGGCCCCCGCAGCTGCAAGGCCTTTTGCAACCAGCGACCTGTCAGCAGGTCAGGCACCTTACCTTTGACCCGAAAGCGATCCAGGTCATCCAGCACCGGCAAAAGCAGCCGGGCAGCCTCGGCAAAAGGGACGTTCAGCAGCAGAACGAGAAAGCATGCCGCCAAATGAGGGTGGCTGCCAAGACCTTCAGCCCACAGGGCCCTACTGCGGCTACCCGACGGCAGTTGAAGAAGCTCATCGGCCTGCCGTTGTTCAAGGTCCAGCAAACCGTCGATAGCCCGCTGAACGGCACGGCTGCAGTGTAATTTTTGAAGGATGAAGCGAACATCGCCAAACTTTTGGCCAGAAAACCAGGCCGCCAGCTTAAAGGATACTGCGCGAGTGAACCCCTGCTCTAACTCTTGAGAAAAAAACTCTGCTAGGAAACCGGTCTCATCGGCCTTAAAAAGAAAATCGAGCCAGGCTTCGGCCCGGTCGAGACGCGCTAATCCGACGCCGGTGATACCAGGCTTTGCTGCAGTACCAAATAACAGCTCGAGCAGCTTGAGTTCCTGCAACCATAGCAAGCCGCGCCGCGCAGGAGAAACGGCCAGCATAGCAGCCAGTTCATTACGGATGCGTTCAGGAGCTACGCGATCAAGACTTGGTGCTGCGTGACGCATGGAGACAAGGGTGTTCGGTTCAATGGTTAGCTGGAGATAAATTGAGTGACGCAAGCCCTTTAGAACACGCAAAGGATCGTCAAACAATACTTGAGCTGAGCAACAACGAAGTCTGCTACGCTGTAAGTCCTGTTGGCCACCAAGGGGATCGTAGAGAGGACCGAGACAGTTACTGGGTTGCAACGCCATAGCCATAGCGTTGATGGTATAATCCCGACGCTGTAAATCGCCTTCGAGACTATCGGCGCGAAAAGGAGAAAAATCACAGGAGAATCGATCCGTCCCCTGCCCTACCACCACCCGACTCTGACGGCGCTGCGTATCAAGCATGAACCAACTACCGCCGAGCTCAGCAGCAAAGGCTTGTGCAAGCTCAGTTGGATCGGCAAAAGTCGCAAAATCAAAATCATTACTGCGGCGATTTAACAGAGCATCCCGAATCGCACCACCAACCAGGAAACAGACAGTATCTGTCTGCAACAATCCGCTAAGAGAAGGTAGAATCCCCTTATGGATCAGGTTTTGTTCCAGTGCGTTGAGTCCCATGGTGGCCTTCTCTGGGCAGGCGCTTTAGCAAAACGTAAAGCCCGAAAATAGACGACCATACTCCGCCAATTACAGCTAACAGGCAGAAAGGGTCAGGATAACGGCTTCAATTGCTCAAGTCGCAGACAGCCTGGTGAATCAGGTCGAACAGTTCAGCAATATCATTTTCAGCGATGCAGGAAAAGGCAATGCGAAGATCGCTACTGTTGATGGCGATGGTACCGACTCCATAGTTGTCGAGTAGATGCATTCGAAGTTGCTCAGCATTTACAGATTTGAGCCGCAGACACATGAAATAGCCGGAATTGAAGGGGTAGTAGTCCCAAGCTTGATCGTACTTACCGCTATCAAGAATCTCTTTGGTGCGAAGAGCCCGCGCCTTGAGAATCTCAAACTTTTCCTGCTTCTGCTGCAGAAAGTTCGGCGACCGTAGAGCTTCTATGACGAACGTCTGGGACGGATGAGGACAGTTGGAAATAGTGCCACGAATAACACCCAGGGTCTTTTTACTCAAGGATTCAAGCACGGCCGGGCAACCATCGGCGGAACCGTCAGCAAAGGTAATAAAGCCGGTGCGAAAGCCCCAGGCGAATTCTTCCTTAGTGGCACCGTCTAGCTTAATCGCCAACAGATTGGGATGACGATTAGCCAGGAGGCCAAATATTGATTCTTTTAGAGAGTCTTCGTAAAACAAACCAAAATAGGCATCGTCGGCAACGGCAACGATAGCGCAACCGGCTGCCGCCTGTTCTACCATGATTTGAACCAGCGCCTCTCCTTCAGCAACAGTCGGTGTGTAACCGCTCGGATTGTTCGGAAAGTTAAGCAGGACTACGGCTTTGCCCTTTTCGTCGGCAACCTGCTGCAATGCCTCCTTAAAGGCAGCAACATTGAAACCACCTTTGTCATTGAAGGTCGAATAGGTTTTTATGCTGCAACCACGGCGAGTGGCAAAAGTCAGGTTATAGTTCCCCCAAAGTTTGTCGGGCAGCAGCACCGTATCGCCAACCTCTGTAAAGAGATCTGCAACAATGGCCAAGCCGTGAGTCAAAGCACTGGTAACGATAGGTTCACTAAAAACCTTGCCCTGAAGGGAAGGGTTTTCGCGAAGCATCTTTTCCCGCCACAATGCACGAAGCTCTGGCTTGCCTGCCGGAGGAGCGTAGGGATAGATATCAGCAGGATCGTAAGCTGTAAGTTTTTCGTGCATGCAGCCTAGGTACATGGGAGCGCCGCCCTCGGTAGCAATGCCTATGGTGGCATTGAACCGGCTGGCTTTTGCCTTCGCCTCCGCAGACTGAGTGAGTATGCCCTTGGGAAAGAAGAGTTCCTTTCCTAGTTGGGACAACATCTGCAGCACAGCTGGGTTATGTTGCGCAATACCGTCGTTTAACGCACTGGCCAAAGGATTCAAAACAAATTCTCCTGGATGGAAAATAGTCGGCTGCCCGCAACTTGCAGGCAATTTTGGGCGCATTAAAGCAACATTTTGGAAGGCTTGTCAACGGAAAACAATGCCGCAGACAAAGTCATTTCGATGCGCCCCGCTTAACCAGGAAAAGTATCCCCACAATCACTCCGGAAACCAGCAGTGTAAAGAGTAGATCTCCTGCGGTAAACTCACTCATATCGGATGTTCTCCTAACCATTAAATAGCAGCAGCGATAGCAAACAATGAGCCCAATGGACCTTACTTGTTTTGTACACGGCAACAGAATAAAAAGCAACCGCTGGCCGACGGCAAAAAAAAGTGGAGCTTGCGCTCCACTTCGTGTCGCCCCTCAGGACAACGAAAACTCTTGCCAGCCTCTAGGGACCGTCAGGCCTAATATGATTAATGTAGTGTTAACTAGTTTCCATCCGGAAA
>LGOV01007005.1_pt1 | contig 17124 bp, 21 predicted proteins | sample 469881 | NCBI WGS metagenome assembly LGOV01 (sample SAMN03857199, study PRJNA290197) | marine sediment metagenome | biome: marine cold seep biome; feature: cold seep; material: marine sediment; isolation source: sample #5579, elevator 3A push core 41 containing 12 cm of sediment... ...
CTGGAGGATATGTTCCAGACCGCCGTGGCCGAGGCCGAGGATGATGCATTCATCGTCGGTCAGGATCAGGACTCCCCGAAGGGGATTCTGACAAACGCCACAGTCCAGGCTGCGGCCATCGCGTCTGGGGTTGCCGCCGGGATTGCTGACGGATCCCACAACGGTATGGACGTCCTGAAGCAGATGCTTTACAATCTGAAAAAGGTTTACAGGCGTAACTCTACATGGGCCATGAACTCCACCACCGAGGGTGCCTACCGGAGCCTGAAGGACGGTGAAGGCAGATATCTGTGGGATGATAACCTTGACACTGCAGGAAATGCAAAGCTCCTGGGAAGGGTCGTCGTAAATCCCGAGGGTATGCCCGACATTGTTGCAGGTGCCTTCCCCGTTATCCTGGGCGATTTTAAATCTGGGTATAAGGTCAGGGACCGGGCCGGGCTGACAATTACCCGCTTGGTCGAACGTTATGCAGAGTATGACCAGACAGGTTTTGTTCTGAAAAAACGCGTCGGTGGCGGCGTGGCCCTGGCTGAAGCCTTTGTTCCACTAAAAGTTGCCACTTCGTAAGGTAACCTTTTAAAAAAGGGGGAGTGTAACCACTCCCCTACAAGCACGATCAAAAACTTTTGTTATTATTATATTATATATATAATGTATATAATATATATACCATAATAACAACACAGAAATAGGGAATAGAGTGGAGAGAAGTAACTCCCCCTCCCCCTTTTTCAAAATAGTTACTTTAAAGAGGTTAAAAAATATCATGACAGATTTTCAAAGACCGAACACCAGGACTCAGGAGCTTGAGGTCAAGGGTGTGGATTGCACCGCCGCCGTCAAGCACCTTGCGGAAATGGGAACGACTCAGGTGCTAACCGCAACGGGAGATATTGACGCAGATAAACACGTCGTTGAATTGACCCATGCTTCCGCAGCTATCGCAGCAACAATTGCGGACATGACAACTCACGGTCCGGGCCTCGTTATCATCACCGACACGACAACCGGTGCCACCCATACGGTCACATTGACCGCCGGGACGTTTGACGGGACGAACAATAAGATAACCCTGAATGCCGCCGGTGAGTCCCTGACTGTTCAGGTTGACGCCGATGGAAGTGGAACCGTCGTTTCCAATCTTGGTGGAGTTGCACTTTCAACAGTTTAAAATAAAACTTTATTTTTTATACGAAGTTGGTATAATTCTTGCATAAAACAAACAACAATTTTTCTAAGGAGAAAAACAAATGGCTAAAGCTGATCCCGGATCGAACTATATTTTTGAGGAAATTTTCAACGACCCCACCATGGCGGCAACTACCCATTACAGTACTGCAATTGACCACTCAAGCGGCGAAAGCGCAACTGTACTCATCACAACCCTGGTGGCGGCAACAACCCTGGTGGCAACCCTTCAGACATCAAACGACTCAGGTGTTCTCGATGCCTGGGCAGACCAGACAGCGGACGGTTCAAAGAATGATATCTCCGTGGACATCGGAACCGACGTCGGAACGGCGCAGCTCAATATCCCTAACCCAATAAAAAGGTACTCCAGAATCAAGATGGTGGTCACCGGAACAAGTTGCGAGATTGTGGCAACTTCCTGTAAAGGCCCAAGGCTGGAAGTTATCCCGACCATCGCAACACTGGATTAATTGAACCTGGAAGGCCCCTACTCTTTTGCTCCGGGGCCTTTCTTTTTGAGGAGGTTGCTATGACCATGCCGGAACTATGTTCATGGGATGATCTGAAAAACATACTGGAACTTGAGGAGACAACTATTGGGGCATATCCCGCCCTTGAAGATACGCGATTGCGCGTCGCCTATGCCCTTGAGTCTCATCTTGGTCGGTTTTTCGAGGTGAAAGAGAGAACGGAGAACATTACCGTGGGGGCAACAACCGCCACCAAGCTGATATACCTCCCGGGAATCCCTGTTGCGTCTATAGCAAGCGTTACGGTCCAGTCTCGATATGAGACACTGACTCTCACTGAAGACGATTATATGGTGGTAAACTACGGCTTAAAATTGTGGGGTGGTGTCAGGGATTGTGTGGTCACAGTGGTTTATACCGGAGGGTTGGCGACAGTTCTGGGATCTTTTGCCCGGGCATCTCTAATCCAAACTGTTTATGAATACCAGGGAAAGGAAAACATGGGTTCCACTTCCGTGAGTACAGATGGAGGAAGCGTTACAACCCCGGAAATACAGCTTTTAAAGACCGTCAAAGCGGCGGTCAAGGGTGAGTATCACCCCCTCCAATGGTAGCGCAGAATCAGTCTATAGAAATTGATGTGATAGGTCTTGAGGAAGTTCAGGGTTATTTGAAAAAATTCCCTGATGAGACTTACAAAAATGCCAAGGACGCGATCAACAACGCGATGTTCAAGGCAAAGGCAACGACCCAGCAAAACACCAAGACACGTTTAAAAGTCCGGTCGGGAGCGCTCCGGCGGTCAATTCGGTTTTCATCGAAAGGTAAAACGTTATCCACCATTAGAGGTTCCTTTTACACCGCCCATAAAGAAGGTGGCACAACGGTAGCTTATGCCCCCATTCATGAGTACGGAGGGACGGTAAAGGCTAAAAACGCCTATAAAAAGGTACGTGGTGGTCCTTATCTTAACATCCCTGCCCAGGCAAACAAGACCCCGGCGGGCGTAATGCGCAGTTCAGCCAGGCAAGTTTTCCAAAACGGGGGTTTTATTCGAGGGCGCACCATCGTTTTGAATGGAAAAGTTATGTTTTACCTGGTCAAGCAAGTGAAGATCCGCCCCAGGCTGGGCATGAATAAAGCCGCTGATGCTGAAATCCCAACTTTACTCGGGGAATTGCAAGACCTAATAGGGGAATATTAATGTCGTTCATACCGATAAATAAAACTTTTCTGGACGAGATAGAGTCCAGACTCGGGAATATCACGGAGGATAATGAGTACAACCTTCCTCTGAAAAAAATAAGACGTGCAAGGTTGAAACCTTTTAAACCGCAAGACTTACCTGCAGCTAACTTTTGGCCGTCAACGATGGACAACGTCGTCGATAAATATGGGATGGACGGAAGAACCATTTCGGTGACTGTGGAAGCTCACACAAAGACCAGGGACCACCCATTCACTGACATTGCGGATATCCTTGCGGCTGATATCATTACCGCTCTTAACCGGGCTACAACGGCCCCAAAACCAGACGACGACCCGTCATATGACCTGGGAGGGTTGGTGGAGGACTTTGTCCTATCTGGGTATGATTACAGTATAGGGGAAGGGCAGACTCCATGGTGTGGCGTGGTGATATCTTTCGAAATAAGATTTTCGACTGAAATAAACAAAATGTTCAATTAAATAAGGAGTCAATAAACATGGCGACAAGTAAAACGGGCAAAATGATGTATGAGTCAGGGCAGTCTTTCACGGACTATACCATTGCTACCGACTCAGGGGATGCAAAAACATTCACAGTATCGGGGGCGCTCGTATTTTCCGGGTACTCGGGGAAGGAAGTAGAGGTTAGGCCGAACGGCATCGTAACCGGAAGGGACATGCTTTCCACCCACGCAACAGATGACACGGTAACAGTAGCGGGGTTTACCGCTTATTCTAAGGGGGTTCTTCAGACCGTAACTGCGACCACCGACACAATCACCAGACCGGCGACGAACGTTTCCAAAGTAAACTCCATTACCATGACAGATGTAGGAGCCATTGCGGTAGTATCCGGGGACGACGGCGCAACCACCGCCTTTTCAGAGGTTAGGGGGGATCCAGGGGCACCTCCTCTTATCCCCGCTGATTCCGTAGAGATCGGTCAGGTTCGGGTAACAACCTCCGCCGCTGGTGTCGTTGCGGCATCTGAAATTTTTCAGGTGGTGGGAACACATGCTGAACGTTTTGATCTTCCGTCTTTTTCCACCAATAACGTCGGGGACGGAAACTCTGCCGATGCCACAGCAAAGAAAAACGCTTATGTGACTTTCGACGACACCCTCCCGGCGATCCATACCGGTGATGTTGAGAAGAGAGTGTATGTCGCCTTTTATACACCTATCTTCGCAGAGGTCGGGAAGGCAATGGATTTCGTTCCCGCTGAGAACACCCACTCCCTCGCGTCCACCCAGTATTATAATGGTACGGTAGGGTCTGTGTCCTCTTCTCTCGGACAGGCTTCTTTCACGGCCCTAATGGACGATAACATCACGGACACTCTTGTGGGGCTGAAGGATAAAATTCTTACCTTCAAATTTTTCCCTGACAGGAACCGGGCACCGTACGTTCTCACCCAGGGAATTATGGGGATGAAGAGGACCTTTCCCGTCGCCGACCAGAACCAGGCAGATATCACCATCTCTGCGGAAGATCCTTCCGCAGATTTCGCGAGTTAACATCATAGATGGTAGGGTTCCCGGGTAAAAGGAACCCTACCATAAAAGGCAAAAAATATGCTCGATATAAATAAATTTTCAGCAGCCAACTTTTCCCCTAGGTCCATAGATGTCCCTGTCCCGGAAATGGAGAGGTTCTTCCCGGAAGATACAGGTAAAAAAGACATGACATGGGAGGTTAGAGGACTCACAGCTGAAGAACTGGCTGGAGTAAATGATGCGGTCCAGCAGAACAAAAATGCAAGTTCTATCCTATCAGCGATCAGTTCGAAAGTCACGAAGGAAAAAATAGGAGCCATCAAGGAAGCAATGGGTATGTCGGACGACAATGCACCCGATGATGTAGTCAGGAGAATAACAATGTTAACCCTGGGGTGTGTCTCCCCTGAGTGTCCCCAGGATATGGCGGTTAGAGTCGGGGATGCTTTCCCTCAAGTGTTCTATAAACTGTCAAATAAAATTACTGAACTTACGGGGCTTGGTAAAGTGGGGGAATAGAAGCCCTGTGGAATAATGAAAACGTAAGGTTTGGGATGGCACTCGCCGACAAGTGGGGGAAGCCACTATATGAGGTAATGCCAGACCGATTTCCATGGGGTAGATTGACACCTATAGAACTCAATTTGTGGGCGATGTTCCACGAAGAAAGGAAGGCCGAAAGGGAAAGGAAAAAAAGATAATGTCTGTAGAAAAAACCATTGATATCATTTTTGCCGGAACCGATAGGGTTTCTGGCACCCTTAGTGACATCGGGGGAAGCCTTGATGATTTTGGCAGTGGTCTTGGTGACATTTCAAAACCGTTCGAGGACATTACCCTTGCGGTTGGGGTGGCACAACTTGCAATTGCGGGTCTCGCAACAGCGGGGTTCATTGCCGCTGGGGACATTGAAACTGAAACCGGGAGAATGGTCAATGCACTCGCACTCCCAGCAGAGGAGGCTGAAAAGTTCCAAGACATTGCCACAGATGCCTATGCAACTGGCTTCACTGATGACCTTGCGAAAGCATTTGATGCTGTTATCCTGGCACAACAGAAGTTTGGAGACAATTCTGGAACTGACATTGGAAAAGTAGTTGATAAGGCATTGGTTTTACAGAGAGTATTCGATGTTGACCTCAATAATTCTATGGGTGCTGTAAGCCTGTTAATGAGTGATTTCGGAATTGATGCGTCCACAGCTTTTGACCTTATCGCAGATGGTTATCAGAAAGGGTTAGATGGCTCTGGTGATTTCTTAGACTCTATTATGGAATATGGTCATCACTTTTCAGAGGGTGGCTTTAGTGCTGAGGAGTTTTTCTCTGTCATGGAAACCGGTTTCCGAGATGGGGTAGAAGGGACAGACTATGCACTGGACGCAATAAAAGAGTTCAGCATCAAAATTAAAGAACAAACAAAACCAGTTCAAGAGGCTCTGCAAAAGTTGGGAATAGACCCTGTGGCGCTTGAGGCATCAATGAATGCTGGTGAGACAACTATCATTGATGCCTTCGAGTTGATACAAAAAAAGATCGCAGATGCAGATAAGGGGACAGACGCTTATAGGGCTGGAATTGAGCTGGTTGGATCCCGGTTTGAGGACATGGGAGCTGCGGCATTTCTCGCTCTCGATAAAACTAAGTTAAAAATAGATGATATCCGTGGGACCATGGATAACATGACTTTCGATGATTTCCAAACCCGATTAACTGGGGCGTGGAGAACAGCTGTTATAGCAGTTTCTACATTGCCAGAGTGGGGGGATATCGGCAAAAAAGTGGCAGATGTTGCCGAGGGGGTTGGTGCAAATTTTGCAACCGTTATTGGTGATTATGATTTCAGCCCTTTGATGGAAAAGTTTAACGGATTGTGGGATGATATTGGTTCAATCTTCACTGATGCTGGTTTTGACCTAACGTCGATTGATGGGATGAAGTCCGCAATTGGCCTGGCTGTTGATTCAATCGGGACTCTTATTGACATAACAAAGGGTCAAATTTCTGTGATAAAGCCAATATTGCTTGGCTTTTCTGAGTTGGTGGGGTGGTTCAATGACCTCGACTCGGGAACAAAAGAACTTGCTGGGAAGGTGATGGCAATAGGAACTGGGCTTGGAATAGTTGCCGGGACTGTTTCTGTGGGGAGTTCCCTCCTCAGTGGACTTGGCTCTTTGGTTGGGATATTGTCCGGCCCTGTTGGTCTGGCATTTGCCTTGACCGCTGTGGCAGGTGCCCTTGCCGTGTGGCTCGACGATTTTACGCCAATGCCTGAGTCATACTGGACGAAACCTCGGGATCTCCTGAATGAATTTAAAGAAGATATCGAACTTTTCCCCACAGAGGTGGCCACAAAACTTACCGCAGCCATTGACGACGGGGCCTCCACTCAGGAGGTCATGGAGATCATACAGGAAGGTATTGACATCACTGACCAACACTTTGACCTTGTTTTTGGGGAAGAGGGCCTGGAGGAGATAGAAGAGGATCTTTACGATATTCCAGATGAAAAACCAGTGATGGTAAAGGTTGATGGGGAATGGACCGAACTTGGTGATCTCGAAACAAAGCTTGATGAGTTCGAGGATACAACGATTGATGTTGGTGTGGAAGTCGATTCTGGGGATGTAAAAGAAGTTAAAGAAACAATTGAAGTCATTGTCGGGGAGGGTGATGATACCCGTATCGTCTCAATCGAGATTGAGGCGAATGGAGCTGCAGAAGCTAAAAAAGAGATTGATGATATCCCCTCTCAAAAATTAGTCGAAATCAGGGTCCAAGGTGAAATAGACACAGCCATTGCGGAGATCGAATCAAGGGCCTCTATTGTCCAAACATCCTTTGAATGGAAAGCAAAGGTTGATATTTCGGAGGCAGAAGCCCAGGCGGAAATCATCACATCGGCATATGGTTCGGTGAGTGATTCAATAACATCGACTGGGGATGTTATTTCTTCCTCTATAGGGGCACTCGCGGGGGTCAGCGACTCCGATGGAGGTGGTTTTATGAAGCGGTATGAGATAAATGAACAACTTGATATAGAAAATGAACATAGAGAAAAGGCTTTTAAACTCCAAAAAAAATTGACGGATTCTCAGACTGACTATATGGACGCAAAAACAAAACAGTTGGCCGATGGAGATGCAGCTATTCAAATTGATTCAACAGGCTTAGAACCAGCTTTGGAAATGATTATGTGGCAGATAATTGAAAAAGTCCAGGTAAAAGCAAACGAGGAAGCCGCTGACTTCCTTCTGGGGATATAAAATGATATCGATCTCAACAATTAAAAGCAATGACTCCGGGAACATTGTCGTTAAAGAAGATTCAAAAACAAAGCTCAATGAAAATACCGCAAGGGTGGTGAATGTTTCAACCCTTGATGGTGGTTCGGTGGTGATACACTCGGGGACATCGCAAACAGATAGAGTTATCCTCGTTACAGCGAGGATAAATAAAGACCAGGAGGCCCAACTGTGGGACCTTTTTTACAACAATAATTATTTTTTAATGGCATATCAAGTTGACTTATATCTGGTCTCCATCAAGAATATGAAGACGGATTTTGGTAAACTGGAAATGTCAATAATCATCAAAAACAAGGAGAATTAAAACATGGCAATTACAGCAACAGTTTCGAACCATTTTAAGTACATGCAAGCTACCAAAGAGATTGATTTTGAAGCAGACACTTTCAAGATGATCCTCCTCGACACCACTTTCGCCTTTAACCCCGACACCCACGCAACGTTGGCAGATGTGACGGGCCACCAGCTTGCCACGGGATCTGGTTACACTCAGAATGACAAGGTCCTCGCCGGGGTGACTGTAACTGAGGATGATACGAACAACCGCTGTTCTGTCACCTGGACAAACGTTACCTGGACGGCTTCCGGGGGAACAATCGGACCAACTGGTGCCGCTGTTATCTATGATGATACCACGGCAGACGATACAGTTATTGGCTGTATCGACTTTGGGACAGACTATTCTATTGCGGATGGATCATCCCTGCAGTTTCAGAACCTGGCGTTTTACAACAACTAAACTGTTTCTTGAGCCTACTTATTCCGGGTAGGCTCAACACTCTTTAAAGGAGGTGTAAGAATGGCTTATGTTAATTTGATAAATCAAGTTGTTGCGGACAAAACAGAAGCATTTTGCAGGCTCAGAGATTTTATAGCCAAGCGGAATGGAACTTATGATTATTCAACTACTGGGATAGGGTGGACTCTAATAGATTCCTCGTATTCAGTGGATGAAGATAATCCACAGTCCGGGGACTGGGTGGTGTTTAGCTCCGTTGGAGAAGATAGTACAGAAGATTTATATTTTCGGTTTAAATGGGGTACAACTGACTTTGATTTCAACGGTTTTTTATATTGGAACCCCACCACCCATATAGGACTTGTAGCCTATGCTTCTGCAGTGAACAAAATAGAATTTAATAACACTGACATTAATGTTCCCACTTATATATATGGTGATTTGGATTCAATTTTTGTCATTTTCATACCATCAACCATTCCCTATTCAGGTTTTATTGGGAGGCTTGAAAGCCCTTTTTCGTCAAGGGATGACACAAAGGGAAACTGTACATCTGGAGCTTTAATCGCCGGTTCTGATAAATCCATAACCCTTGATTCTATACCTTCTGAATGGGTTGTTGGTGGAAGTCTTTATATCTGGTCATCGGACTCAACAACAACCAATATTGAAAAGGTTGAAATAAAAACAATTGTTTCGAATACAATAACGGTTGATTTAACAAAAGCCTACTCATCGGGTGCAAAATTATCTCAACATTGTGGGTATTCTGGGAATGACACAACAGGAAACAACCTGATGCAGTCATATAAATCCATTATTAATGCTTATGGGGTGAGTGGGACTCTCAACTATTCGCATTATCCTGCGATAAAAGCAGCAGATGACATTATAGAGTGGGTAAAACCAGACCCTCTAAATTCAGAATGGGGGTTGGCCCCTTTTGTGATTGGACAAACATCACGTGGATTTGTGGGGGTTGTGAAAAATGTTCTTTTTTGTAACTCTACTGGATTGAGCAATGTTGATGTTTTAGTCCTCCCAGATGGAACAGAGTACCGGGTTTTCATCCCTGCGACGAGTTCGGGATTTTGTTTTAGGGAGGTTTAAAATGACAACCTACAAAGCAGCGATTATAAGAGATCTCCCAACCGCAGCAGCGCGAAGATCAACCATTACAATTGCGGGTACAGTCCAATCTGGAGGGAGTCCAGCTGTAAGGGTCATCTTGATCTATAAAAATCAAAACACAACTCTCCTTGATTCTACAACTTCAGGCGCTTCGGGTGATTTTTCAATTGAAGTGAATGGCGGTTCTAATGACTGTTTTAGGGTAATTTGTGTAGGGATCGCTAACGAGAACAGTGTGATATACGAGCATGTTTGTTCATAAAAGGAGGGACAAATGGCATACACACCACCAAGTTTAGATAATATCAATTTTGACATGCCCACCTCCTATATTCCTCCCGCTATAGGTTCAATATCAATCACCATTGGAGGGGCAACAGCAACCGAGATTGACTGTATCTATGCACCCCTTGAGGTTAATACCCAGTGCTCCCCGGATGAGTCCCCAGAATGGATATATCCTCTTGTTCCGATAGAAGGGGCCTCTGATCTTGGAACTCCCGATATCACAATTGCAATTCCAGTGCCATCTTTGGATTGCAACGTGTCGCTTACAGGGAGTCCACAGCCTCGGATATCTTGCAGGGAGTTTAATTCTTTCCATGACTTGGAGATCCAAAACGTAGCTATGATCCCTGAAGGGTATACGGTCGTCGCCCCTCCTGGGTTTGTCTGTCATCCATCTATGACCATGGATAGTATCGCCACGACCATTTTGGGGGCAGTCCTAAGCCTGTCGAGTGTGTTCGGAACTCCAACTCTTTCCGCAGATGGTGTGACCTATGTTGATTGTGAACCCTTGGCCTCTCCGGCGGAAGCCCGAGCGGATATCATGCCGAGTAATATCATCCCGGCATTCGAAAGCGGGCCTGTAGAATTGCATTGTATGGCGATTAAAAATATGCCCGCCGGGGATGTGTACTTAGGATGTCCTCCATTTGATAGCCCTGGGGCGGAACTTGGGGATCCTATCATAGGGTTTGCATTTCAAATGCCAGTTTTTGAGAGTGATTCCTCTCTCTCCGCGGGTGATGTTTATCAGGGTAGTATATCCGTCCTTGAGCCGATGCAAATATCAGAGGAATTATCATCCCAGGTAAACGCGGCGCTGGGGGTTCAGCCATTCCATGTGACTTCGGACCTTTCTCCGAACACCGGGGTTAATGTTTCTGTTTATTCGAACCCTGTTGAAATGAGTTCTTCCCTGAGTGTTGATGATATCTTTATTGGTGAATTTGCTGAACTTATCCCTTTCGAGGCTTCATCGACTACTCAGACCGGGATTAATGTCAGTGTATGGGTGATTGACAACCTCACCATTGTTAATGAAATTGGAATCCCTGATGTAGTAAATACGATTATTTGTGAACCTTTTGAAGCTGCCAATTCTGTTTATGTTTCTGACATTAAAATCTTTAACCTTGATTTTGCAACACAATTTTATTATTTCAAATTAACCGATCCAAAAGGTGATATTGGGGATATTTGGATACCAATATCTTCTTTTCAGTCTCGTCGCAGAAATGGTGCGCCATCCTATTTACAGGTGGTTGTTCCTGGATATGATTATGTTCCTGATATCGAAGCCAGGACAGATGGAAATTTAGAGGTATATTTGACTTATAAACTGGAAGATAAAATTGTTAGACAGACGAAAATAATTGATGCCAACATGGATGAAATAAGGATTGATGAAGGTTCAAGTAGTAGGTCAGTAACATTGACAGGATATAAAACAGAAACTTTTATCTCAAAATTGGTTGAAATGGAAGGAGCAACTTATCGCGCAACAACAAGTGGAAAACTCCGGTACCGAATTGCGAAACCAAGTCTCGATTTAAACCCGGGGGATACTGTTTCAATAGATGAAGACACATTCACAGCGGATGTCGTTTCTTATTATTTTGGTGCAAAAAGAAATGGAATGAATCAAAACATGGAGGTTGCGGAAGCATAATGGGGAAAGGAATCATAAAAGGGGGTGGTGAGGAAGGGAAGTATCAGGTCGAGGTGGTGATGAACCGCGATTGGGTCGACGGGCAAATTTCAAAATTAGAAGCAAATATAACCGCCTTTACCACAAAACTTCTTGTCGTAAAGGGCTTCCTCGCCAGAAAGGTTATAGAATTACAAATAAAATCTTGTGAGAAAAAGATTGAACTTCTCAACACGACATGCCCAGTAGACGAGACAGTTTCCGCGTGGTGCGCGGATCTTACAGAGAATATTACAGGGGTCGTTTCTACTATTGAAGTCCCCGGGGAGTCAACTAACATACAAATTCGGCCTGGGTATGAAGGGGGTTCATCATATGAAAAAGGCCGGGACGGTCAGTTGACCCAGACAATGGGCCAACCCGCATCTGGGTTTTTTTACAACCTGGCCATGCTCCCGGGGTGGCAAAAATGGAAGCCCCTTTTCCGGTACGCCTCAATTGATTCAATTGATTCCGAAAATAATGAGGCAGATTTAACCCTTTCCGGGGAAAAGTCAAGTCAGCAGAATTTGGATATAAACCAGGCAACCACAATAAGCGGTGTTCCAATCGAATATATGGACTGCAACAGCGCCGCTTTTGAGGCCGGTGATGAAGTCCTATTGATGTTTAGCGGGAATGATTGGTCTGCCCCTAAAGTGATAGGGTTCAAAGAAAACCCAAAACCTTGTTTTTCAGGTTTTTACATAAGACCGACGTTTAATGGTCACTATGCTGCTTATGGGGAGGAAGTTATCAATATCAATTATACTTATGATGGTGTTGACTACCACGACTCAAAAAAAGTCTTCAAGGGAGCGGGTAACGTTTTATCGTCATATACGGAGACTCTTTTCGAGGTCCCTAAGGAGGTGCTTGAAAATAAGACCGAAATAACAATTCAATATTCTTTATCGGATGGTAAAACGGCCTCATATTATGAAGTTGTTGGCCCGGATGATGACTACACAACTATCCTTCATTATGGAGTCGATAGTCCCGTGTATCTCAAGAGGATTAATGAAAAAGAAGCTGTGGCAAAGCTCACCCCAGTCCCAGCGGGAACGGTTACGACGGATAAAGGTGTTTTTGACTACTATGATGCCGAGTTCGAGGACCTAAAAGTTTTAAGGAGGCGGCCAACAATAGCCTATTACACTAAAACGGATGTTGATGAAATTATCTATGTTGATGACCATACTTTCCCGAACTGTATTGTAAATGTTTCCCCTGAAACGAAGAGTAGCCTGGTAAACGAAAAATATGTTTCTGATTTTTTAGGGATATACGCCTCTCCCTATAAATGCCCTGATAACTCAAAAGTAAACGTTTATGGGGAATACCCCGATCAATATGCCATTTCAAGTTCTTTCGAGAATGTTTTGGAGGATTTCAGAACTCAGGGGGTGGAGTGTATGGCAATCACAACAGACGAGTACGGAAACAATCCAATCTTTAATGATTGGTATAAAACAATATTACAAAACAAAGACGAGTATTTTTGTTATGTCGATGAGTACACGGAATGCAGAGAACCCCCATCATATTTTTCCGGTTATCGGTATGATTTAAGGTGGGACTATGAAATGGTAAACACCCCCGAAAATTGGTGGTAATTTAATAAAAGGAGTGGTGAGGTAAAAATGACAAACACTTTGGAGCTTATCCTCGATAGATTAAAGTCCCAAGATGGAAAATTAGAAAAAATATATGATACATTGGCAATTATAGGCGCACACAAAGAAATGATTATAAATCTTCAACAACAAAACACTGCTCTCTTTAAAGCGAAAGATTTCCACGATCAAGAGATTAAAGAATTGAAAAAAGAAAACGCTGAATTGAAAATTCAGTTGGCAGAAAAAACAGCCCCGGTAAAAGGAGTCGTTGTCCAACAACGTATGATTTGGGGGACTATCGTAACCGCGTCGCTTGGGGTTATTATAAAAATTTTAACAGGGGTTTAAAAGGAGTATAAAAATGGGTGAATTAGTAAAAAGGAATGGAAGGTTTTTGGGGTGGGAATATACGGAGACGATGACAACCGGCACAAACTCTGACCCGATACCCATTCCTCCATTGGGTCGAATTGGGACGTTAACCGCCGCATTGGTCATCACATCCGGGGAGGGGAAGGTTCAAGTGTCCACAAGCCCTGACGCCGCTGTAGTCGGCGGTACCGCTAACTGGCAGGACTGGGAGGCCGGATCCGTGGTGGCTACTACAACGGATTCCCTCATGTCACAGGTGTCGGCAGTCAGGTTCGTGAGAACCAGTGGAACAGTAACCCTTGAGTTGGTGATTTAATTATGGGAATTTGGAGGAACAGTGTTCCAATAACCAATCTTAGACAGGAAATGATAATAAAAGGAAGCCTGGTTAACCCTGATGATGGTGACCTAAAGTTAAGCGTTACTCCTTCCGGGGACACCGTCGTTATGGAGTACATTGCTGGAGCGGAACAGTGGATTCCAGCGACCTTTAAAGTAGGATCAGCGTCCCTGGAGGTGGGGCCTCAAGTGACGATCAGCGACGCTGGAAACCTCCAGGCATACACTTTGAATTACCTCCCAGGTGAGTTCCGACTTCACCCTTATTATACGTTCGGGGAAGGTGGAACCGTCCGTGAAATTGTCTGCCCTCGGATGATCGGCCCGGCTGGGCTTGCGATCGATCTCCATGACGGCTCAACAGATCACCCTGGACTTTTAAATGGAGGTGGAAAATATAAAACCACATCGTCAAACGCTTTTTCGATTAATTTTTTAATCTGGAAACAGGCTTTTAGAGTTGGTGATACCATCCCAACCGCGCCTCTTATAATAAGGGCCTACGTAGGGTCAGAAGCAGTTGAAAACCTCGCAACTGAAATGATTTTGCCTGTGTCTTTCTGGGATGGAAAGGTTGCTGGGGATATTGTCGAATTTTATTTTTCATCTAAATTCGAGGGTTCTAAAACCCCACTGGCTGGGGAAGCCTATCAGACCTATTATACCACGTTCGAAAGCGATGAGCCATGGAGTCTATATGGAGATGAAACTCAAGCGTTCGGGAGGATAACCGGACAACTCTACACCTTTGATCGCCTGGTCACAGATAACACTGTAGAGGTATCAGGAACAGTAACACATGAAGTTTTGTCGACTTACATTGTAGACACTTCAGGAGGAGAGTGTGAGATAACGGTCCCCCATGGAACTGAAGCACCCTTTACCGTTCGGGACCAGAAAAAGACGTTTAACGTCGGTAGTAAAGGGTGTAAAATATATATAAAGGATTCAGGCGGTTCAACAATCCATTCTGCGACGTTGAATAATTACAATAAATCATATCACCTTTATTTTGATGGGGCGTATTGGAATTATTCTATTGAAGGAGAAGGGGAGACAGTTTCTATCGCTTCTGAGCATATTTCAGCGGTGGACTTTCCTTATGAACCCCAACTTGCGGACATAGACCTACCAGCCATCGAAACCAACGCCGGGAAGGTGAGATACCAGGAGACCGAGAACTCTTCATGTATGGGAATGTGCATGAAGACTGGCGACTCAACTTATGAGTGGGTGTGTTTCCAAGTGAATACTTGGTAATTTAAACGCAAAAAAGGGGCACCCCGGAAAGGGTGCCCCTAATAAACCACTTTTTATCGTTCCTCTAATAGTGTTCATCATACCCGGTTACAGCGTTTCCGTCCTCGTCCTCCAGTCCGAGGTAAAAAGATATGATGTTTCCGTCCTGGTCTGTTTCCCGGTTTACGTAGGTTGTAAGACCCATGTCTGAGTGATAATCTGTGTAAAGTTCGATTGCCTGTGTGATTTCTTTTTCTGTGAACATTGTATTCTCCTTTGTTATTTGTGGTTTAATAAATTTTCCCACCTTTTTTTAGAACTGCCGAATGAACTTCCAGGATCAACATCTTGCAATCAAAATTATTATCATTCCATGTTGCATTGAATCCACCAACCGCTCAACTCCATTGATTTAACATCATGCAATAAGTCATTTTGTTTCTCCAAGGTTTGTGTTTCGTTTTCCCCTTAACTTAACTCCACCTTACCTCCTACTAAAACTCTTGTCAAACTATTTTTTCTTTTTCTTCAATTTAAACTCATGAAGGGCTATCCACAGGGCGTCCGCCCGGTCTACATTCTTTTTAAATTTCAGTTTTTCCGCAAGTTGAGGGTATTTTTCCAATGCGAGGACGCGCGCGGCGTCCTTTGAAGTCCCGACCAAACCAATAGGCCCTTTCCATGCCTGGGGGAATACCATTACGGGGTCATGCCCCGCAAGTTCGACTGCAGACAGCGCTGAATAAAAAGCCCCCCCAAAAGAGAACGCACTGGCCACACCGTCCCGGGGCATGGAATGGACGATCTCCAGACTCACCTTTTCGACCGGGTGTGGGGCGTTCCTGATCCATTGTGCGAGCTTTCGAACGTCCACCCTCATCTTGTGCGTCTCCTCTTTTACCTCTCTCCTCGTGGGTCCTCGACCCCTTATGACCTTCTTTATTTTCGGTTTCTTCCATTCGACAGTTCTCGTCGGCATATCAAAAAGCCATATCTTTTCTGGGGACTGGTAAAAGGCGATGGCCCCATTTAACCCAGGATCAATTCCAACTTTCAAAGGGGTTCACCACAAACCGAACACATCCAAAACCTACCAAGAAAAAGCTCCATTGTTTTTGTTGGTTCACCACAGCAAGAGCAAACCGTTTGATCTTCATCCTCTGCCTCGCACTCCGGGCAATAAAGATGTCCACCCGGTGCAACTTCCATTCCAATGTCGTGTTTTTTACACTTCATTTTAATACTCTCCTTGATGTTTTTGAACGACTATCAAAAGACGACAGTCGAATTTCCAATGTTTTTTAGAAACTATTTGCGGGGAAAGATAGCCTGAAGGATGTTTTCGTGGTACGTGTTCACCTCACCCCAGCGTTCGTGGGATGATTTCCCAATAGCGGTGTTGCTTTCCCGTGACAATTTAGCAGCTTTCCTGCCAATCTTGTTTGCTTCTTGGGTTGTAACACTGACCTTCATCAAATTTGCATATCCTGTGACCGTAAAATATCCAGGGTTGGAGCACATTTTAGATTCAAGTTCATCAATTTTTTGTTTAGTTTCCAAGATGGCAACTTCGGTTTTCCGCTGGGACTGTTCAATGGCAAGTTGTCGACGCTCGGTATCCACATTGAATTGTGCCTGTACCAAAAGTTGTTCCGCCGGGGTCAGGTTTTTGACACCTCCTTTAGCTATCTTCTCCATCTCTATGAAATACTTTCTTGCATCCTTCCCCTTGGCATTCCGCTCCACCATCGACAACTCCTTTGCCATGGACACTGAGATTATGTATTCTTTTGTGTTGATGTATGCATTTTGGGCTTTCTCTTTTTTGAGAAAGCTAATAAAATCAGTATCTTGCGCGAAATCATACTCTTTAATTCGCCTTTTAATCCAATCTGCAAATTTTGTTTCAACCCCAAGAAAAACATGAAGCTCCCTGGCATTGACAGCATTGACTTCTTCTTCACCGATTACCTGTTTTTCAATTTTGATAAGGTCGTTCATGAATTTTTATCTTCCTTTTTAGTTTTTGCTTTT
>LGOV01009430.1_pt2 | contig 17031 bp, 15 predicted proteins | sample 469881 | NCBI WGS metagenome assembly LGOV01 (sample SAMN03857199, study PRJNA290197) | marine sediment metagenome | biome: marine cold seep biome; feature: cold seep; material: marine sediment; isolation source: sample #5579, elevator 3A push core 41 containing 12 cm of sediment... ...
CCCGCCGCAAGTCCCCACCAACCGAAGAACTGTGAACCCAACCACAGGAAGGGTAAATAGCAGATAAACAGCCGTGCGCTGGATAGCAGCATCGCTCGCAGCGGCCAACCTAGGGCATTTCCTGCCGAAACCACTAACATACAAACGCCCAACGCTGCGTAGCTAGGCAGCAGAAAGCGAATCAGCAGAGTCAGCTCGTTTTGTACCTCTGGATTGCCCGCTAAGGCCATGGCCAGCCAGGGAGCTCCCAGGGCCAATACAACGCCAAGGCTTAGCTGCCAGACCAACGCGACCTTTACCGCCAAGCGCATAAGCTGCTGAATCTGCCCCCAATCTCCGGCCCCGTAGCAGCGCCCTAACCACGGCGGCAGCGACATGGTCATGGCCAGAATGACCATCAGGGAAAGCGTTTCCAAACGGCTCGCCAACCCCCAGGCCGCTACTTCACTTTCCCCCAGGCCCGCCACCACTGAGATTGCCAACATCGCCGCCAAGGGCGGCATTAGTTGGCTGACCATTGCGGGGGCGGCAATGCCTGTAAACGGCCGCCACGACTGTTTCGCCTCTAGCCACAATCCTAGCTGCGATGCCCATTGGCGTTTGAGCAGTTTACGTGTAGTAACCAACAGACCCACTGAGAAGGCAATTGCAGTTGCCCAGGCTGCGCCAGGCAATCCCCAGCCCTCCCAATCGCCTACCCCAAAGATGAGCAAAGGGTCGAGCACAAGATTAACAAGGCTGCTCAGCACCATCATTTTGCCCGGCAAACGGGTATCCCCATGGGCGCGAAATACGCTATAGCTAAAATAGAGCAGCGCCCCTAGCCACGCAGATAACAGCTGAGGCCCCCAGTAGATGTAGATATACGAAAGAGTGGTTGCGTCCGCACCCAGCAGGCGAAAAATGGGCACATGAAATAGCCACAATATGATCGCCAATAGACCGATCACGCCACCGCCTGCCATTAACACCAAACTGCTTAAGCGCCTCGCCCGCTCACCTTCCCCAGCGCCTAGCGCCCGGGAAATAAGCGCGGCAATGGCAATACCCATACCCACTTGAATGCCGATAATCAGAAATGACAGCGGAAAGGTGAACGACTGTGCCGCTAGCTGTGCGGTACCTAATCGGGCAATGAAGGCGCTATCAACAAGTTGAAAACCCAATAGCGCCAACACCCCGATGGCCATCGGCCACGTTTGCCGCCATAGGGTTANNGTTATCGCCAACTCGCGTTGCTGCATCACAATTGCCAAGCCAACTCTCCTTTTATTCGCCTTAAACGCAAAAACGCCACCACCCCTAACGGGATGATGGCGCTTAACTAAAAGTACTCTTTACTGACGAATACCTTCAAACGTGACGTATAGCTCAAGCTCATGCATGGATTCAGGGAAATCGCTCATGTCGATTCCGTAATCACTCAACGTCAGCGTAGTGCTGCCTTCGAACCCAGCACGGTAATTACCCCAAGGGTCATCGCCCTCACCCATCAGTGTAACCGGCATTTCAATCTCTTGGGTTTCGCCATGCAGGGTCAGATCACCCGTCAGGACGCCTTCATCATCACCCGTTGACTCAAAGCCTGTTGAGGTAAAGGTAGCGGTCGGGAATTCGCTGGCGTTGAGAAAGTCGCTACTCAGAATGTGGCGATCACGCTCAGCGTGGTTACTGGTCAGGCTATCCACCTGCACTTCGATTTCAGCAGAAGATGCATCGAGATCTTCAGGATCGTAGGCAAACTGACCCTCAAACTCTTCAAAGCTGCCAAGAATGTAGGAGAAACCCAGGTGTGAAATTTTAAACTGGACAAAAGCGTGCTGTCCTTCGGTATCAATCTGATAATCAGCAGCCTGCGCTTGGCTCAAAGGTACGAGCGCTACAGCGGCAATCGCGGATGCAAATGCTGTCTTCTTGAACATATTGAATTGCTCCTTGCTTTACTTAATAGGCACCGCGGGCAGTCAATTATCTTACCCGCAGTGTTTAGAAAAACGTGTATACAGACAACGTCATTAACTTGGTGCGTTTTAATTGCCAACTCGGCTATGCGCTGGGTTTAGCATGCGTACCAAGGTTTTATGCCGACTTAACCAATGGTGCTTAACAGCAGCAAGGGCGTGTCCCGCTGCCATGATCATCAATGCCAGGGCGCTGTACCAGTGTACGGTGCCCGCAAGGCTTGCCTGATTGGGCAAGTCATATAGCAACGCCGGCACCTCAAACCAACCAAACACACTGATGCCACGTCCATCGGCGGTAGAGATCAAGTAACCGCTCACCATAACCACTAATACAAGAACATAGAGGGCAATATGACCGAGATGTGCCGCAATAGTTTCTAAACGGCTGCCCTCGGCGTGGGGTGTCGGCTGGACGAAGCGCCATACCAAACGTGCAAAGGTTGCAAACAGCAGCAAGATACCAATCGAGCGATGCACCCAAGGCCCCTGATTATACCAAGGGTCATAATAGCCTAGGTCAGTCATCCACCAGCCCAGTGCAAACAGACCAATAATGGTCAGCGCGCTTAGCCAATGAAACAGAATACTAATCAATCCCCAACCGTTGCGACTGTTACGCCACATTGTGCTATTCCTCATTTTATCTATGGCTGCTTCAACTTAGCCAACGCGCTTATCAGAGCTTGAATTACGCGATTCGCCCACGACCAGAACCTTACCGCTAGAAGCTAATGAAAACCGCTGAAAAAAGCAGAATATTTCATTCGTAAAAACCATTGATTAACCTGATAACAATTTTTCACAGTTCGCCTTTCTAAAAGTAAAAGCCAATCCATTCTACAAAATCGAACAAATAAAGCAAATTTAATCAATTTTATCATTTTGTTTGCGCGCTTACTATTGACGCATGTCCTACAAGACATCCAGAAATGACCGAAAAACGGTACATAAACTTTCTATTAGAGAGCGCCAATCATGAAAAAAATGACCCTTATCACCGCTATTGCCATGACATTGACTTCTACTGCCGTTCTAGCTGAACAAGGATCTGGCGAGCTTAACCAGATTATTCAGCCTAGCTCTTCAGCGAATCACGGCACTGAAAACGTGTACCTGACACCGGCTGATTTGCCCTTGGTCAACGGCGATGCAAAAAGCAACACCGTTGTTGCTCCGAGCTCTCACAACAATCACTCTTCCAGCAATGAAGACCAGATTGCGCTGTCAGATCTGCCTCACCGCAACGCTTCTTGAAACAAATAAGGGCACTGTCTTTGCACAGCATATGACCCATTAGGTTTCAAAAGTACGAAAAACCCACCTTCAAAAGGTGGGTTTTCGTTACTGTGCAGGATTGCTTAACATTTACTAGCCAGCCAGAACATCCAGGCCACGAGCAAGATCGCGCTGGATATCCTGCTGACTTTCAAGCCCTACCGCCACGCGGATCAGCCCTGGCACAATACCCGCCGCTTCTTTCTGGGCATCGGACAGACGCCCATGAGTAGTGGTGGCCGGATGAGTAATGGTGGATTTAACGTCACCCAAATTCCCTGTTATCGAAAGCATTCGGGTTGCATCAATCACCTGCCACGCACCCTCTTGCCCACCTTTCACTTCAAAACCGAGCACCGCGCCAAACCCTTTCTGCTGCTGTTTGGCCAAAGCATGCTGGGGATGATCTTCAAGGCCACTATAAAACACATGCTTAACCGCCGGATGTGCATCCAGCCAACGCGCCAGGGTCAAGGCGTTTTCACAGTGGGCTTTCATACGCAGCGACAGGGTTTCCAGGCCCTTGGTAAAAATCCACGCATTGAAGGGGCTCAGGCAAGGCCCGCAGGTTCGCACCACGCCGAACACTTCCTCAAGCAGCACATGACTACCTACCACGGCACCACCGACTGCACGGCCTTGTCCGTCTAAATACTTGGTCGCTGAGTGAATTACCAAGTCAGCACCTAACGCCAAGGGCTGCTGAAGTGCCGGGGTAAGGAAGCAGTTATCTATCGCCAGTAGCGCATCGTGACGTTTTGCCAACGCTGACAGGGACGGAATATCGGCAATTTCTGACAGCGGATTCGAGGGTGTTTCGGCAAACAGTAGCCGCGTTTTAGGGGTAATTGCCGCTTCCCAGGCTGAGACGTTGGAAAGCTCCACATAGCGCGTGGTAATACCCAACTTACCTAGATACTTATCGAACAGACTAACCGTCGAGCCAAATAGCGAACGGGAGGCCACAATCTCATCCCCTGCGGAAAGTAACGCCAGCGCAGTGGAGAGAATAGCGGACATACCCGAGCTGGTGGCCACACAACGCTCGCCACCCTCAAGGGCCGCCAGGCGGCGCTCAAAGGTATGCACGGTCGGGTTGGTAAAGCGCGAGTAGACGTTGCCCGGCTCCTGCCCACCAAATTTACGCGCCGCTTCTGCGGCGCTTTCATAGACAAAGCTTGAGGTCGGAAAAATAGGCTCCGAGTGCTCCTGCTCGAAGGTGCGCTGATGGCCCGCACGGATAGCCAGCGTCTCTAATGACCACTCATCCTGGTGACCGTCTTCCTGGTGATTATCATCATGCATAAGACTTCTCTCCTAATCGTCCAGGTCATCGTCCTGATTGTGCATATCGACCAGGGCATGATCGCCAGCGCTTTGATCTTTGGCGGAATCATTACGGCTAGCTTCCAAGGCGGCCAGGTAGGCGTCGTCGATATCACCAGTCACGTAATTGCCGTCAAACACCGAGCAATCAAACTCTTCCATTTCCGGGTTCACTTCGCGGCAGGCCGCTTTTAGATCTTCCAGATTCTGATAGAAGATACGGTCAGCGCCAATCAAATCCCCTACTTCCTCTTCGCTGCGTCCATGAGCAATCAGCTCAGACGCTGCAGGCATATCGATGCCATACACGTTGGGGAAACGTACCGGGGGCGCCGCTGACGCAAAATAGACCTTGCGTGCCCCGGCATCGCGGGCCATTTGAATGATCTGCTTACAGGTCGTGCCGCGCACAATGGAGTCGTCCACCAGCAAAACGTTTTTGCCTTTAAACTCAACGTCTATAGCATTGAGCTTTTGGCGTACCGATTTTTTACGCTGAGTTTGCCCCGGCATAATAAAGGTACGGCCAATATAGCGGTTCTTCATGAACCCTTCGCGGTAGGTCACCCCGAGGTGCTGCGCCATTTCAAGAGCGGAGGTACGCGACGTATCAGGGATCGGGATGACCACGTCGATATCGTGATCCGGCCACTCGTTGAGAATGCGATCCCCCAGCTTGCGCCCCATCTGCATACGGGTGCCGTAAACATAGGCGCCGTCCAACAGCGAATCGGGACGCGCTAGATAAACGTGCTCAAAGATACACGAACGTAGCTCGGGGCGGTCAGCGCATACCTGGGTGTGAATATTGCCTTCAATGTCGACAAAGATGGCTTCGCCAGGCGATAAGTCACGCTCCAGTTCAAAACCGCCCACATCCAAGGCGACGGATTCGGAGGCGATCATCACCGCCTGCCCGCTCTCCTCTTCGCGGGTACCAAATACCACGGGGCGAATACCGAAGGGGTCGCGGAACGCCACCATGCCAAAGCCGTTAATAATCGCGACAGCGGCATAACCACCCTTACAGCGACGGTGAACACGGCGAACGGCGTCGAAGATATCTTCGGCTTCCAGGTGCAAACCCTGCTTGCCCAGCTCGTGAGCGAAGACGTTGAGCAGTACTTCAGAATCGGAGCTGGTGTTAATATGACGCAGATCGGTAGAGAACAGCTCCTGCTTTAACTGCTCAGAGTTGGTCAGGTTGCCGTTATGCGCCAGTGCAATACCATAAGGAGAGTTAACATAGAACGGCTGTGACTCAGCTTCACTTGAAGAACCTGCCGTCGGGTAACGCACGTGACCAATGCCTAGATTACCTTTTAGGCGGGCCATATGACGGGTGTGAAACACATCACGTACCAAGCCGTTACTCTTGCGCAGTAAGAAGCGTCCCTCGCTCCATGTCATCATGCCGGCAGCGTCCTGGCCACGATGCTGAAGTACGGTCAGGGCATCGTAGATTCCCTGATTTACCGCCTGCTTGCCCAGAAGGCCCACTATACCGCACATTCACGTTACCTCACTTAATGCCATGGCTTACCTAAGTCACATACCTAAGAAAGCCCGAACGTTCGTAGAATCGACTTCAGTAGCAGGTCAATCACCTGCCGGGATAACCTCACGCTCCGTCGCACTAGGCAGACGCAGCTCAGGTAGAGATATGTCGCGCAGCGACGATGGCGCCTCCGGCAGCTCACGATCCCACTGATCTAATTGGCTCACCGCCCAATCGCGCAGTTGAATAAAGGTCGATCGCAGCTCGGCTTGTTGCCATGCCTGCAGTTCCGCCAGCGGCGTGAGGGTAATCAGCACGGTAGCAATAAGCAAAATAACCGCCCCACGAGCAACACCAAAAGCCGCCCCCGCCACACGGTTCAAAAGCCCCATGCCTACCCACTCAATCGCCGCATGCACCAAGCGAATGACTATGCCGCAAAGCAAAATAACGGCAAAGATCACCAGTATAAAAGCGAGCACTAGGCGGGCATCAAAGCTATCGATAAACCCGCTCATCAGTTCGGCCACCGGTTCGGCGAGTACTCGGGCAACCATTAAGGCAACGACCCAGGCGGCCAAACCCAATGCCTCGCGAACAAATCCCCGGACGAATCCGGCTAGCATTGATAGCGCCAGCACGGCCAAGAACACCGCATCAATCCAGGTTAATGCCATCGTTTAGTCTCTTACCCGAACAAGCAGGCCCTGCACATTGGCCCGCTCTTTAATCGAGGACATGGCAGACTCCCCCTCCTCAGAAGTGGCATAAGGGCCCACAAAGACGGTGGTCATATTGTTATCGCGCTCACGCTGATAAACAGTAAACCCTTCACCCGAAAGCTGCTCGCTAAGGCGCTGCGCATTACCGGGCTCTCCAAAGCTGCCGACTTGCACCGCCCACTCTCCCTGAGCGCTTGCTGAGGGGGTGGGTGAGCTAGATGAGGAGCTTTGCGATGAACGTTGTGAAGAGCCCTGTGAAGAGCCTTCACTGCTGCTTTGACCGCTGCCACTATTGCTGGCAATCAGGTCAGCAATAGGGTCGCTATCGGAGGTCGCCGGCCCTTCATCCGGTTCACTGGATCCCGCCGCTTCGGGACTGGAGGGCGACTGATTAGAAGCAGCAATTTGATCGGTTTCCGGCAACCTCGGATCGACATCGATAGGCACATCGCCCTCTTCATTACGAGGCGATGACGATAGCGATGGCTCGCCGATGGTTGAAGGCCTTTCCGGTGCAGGAACGTCACGGCGCTCCACTTCAACGGGTTGCTCGATCACAAAGTTCGGCTGGGGACGTTCTTCCCTTGGTGCGGGGTCGCTCATTAGCCACGGCACAAAGATCGCCAGTAGCGCGAGTAGAATCACAATACCGCTAATGCGTTCCGTTTTACCGTATTTCATTTCCGTCTCCATCAAGCGACGCAGCGCCTGTTGGCAGTGGCCGAGCTAACAGTGCCGCTACTGTAAAGAACGACCCGGTGGCCAAGACACGATCATTGGGCGTTAACACCTGAGCCAGCCAATCGACGCCTACTTGCGGCGAATCAGCACTAAAATGCACCCGCCCTCCCTGAGCTATAATACGTTGCGACAACTCGCTTGCCTGGCAACCTCGCTCCCCGCTCAGCGACACGCACACCCAATCACTAATGCGAGACGCTAACGCCTGTATGACACCGTCTATATCCTTATCATTCAACATGCCAATTAGGCCCCACTGCCGACCACCTTCCGGAGGTTGCGGCAAATGGCGAACAACATACTCGGCAGCATGAGGATTATGACCTACATCCAGGCACCAAGGCCCTACCCATTGCAGCCGCCCCGGCAACTGAACAGACCTCAACGCAGTTTGCACGAGCACTGTTTCCAACCCAAGCCCTGCAAGCACAAGCGCCTGCAAGGCCGTGGCGGCGTTATCGATAGGCAGCCCCGGCTCGGGAAGTTCGTCAATCACAATGCGTTGACCATCCGGATGCTGTCCCTGCCAGCGCCATCGAGAAGGCTCAGAGGCCATCGCCTGATGGGCAAATTGCTGGCCCAAACAAAACATAGGCGCCGCTAGCACCTGGGCACATTCAGCGACACTGGAAGGTAACGTTTGGCTACCGAGCACGGCAGGACGATTGGCACGAAAAATACCGGCTTTTTCACGTCCAATCTGAGCTAAATCGGTGCCTAAAAAGTTAGCGTGATCCTGAGCAATAGTGGTAACAATGGCCACGTCCGCATCAATAATATTGACCGCATCAAGTCGACCACCCAGTCCCACCTCTAGTACCGCAAGATCAAGCGTTGCATTGGACAAGCACCACAGACCGCACAGTGTCCCCGCTTCAAAATAGGTCAGACTGATTTCACTGCCCTGCAATCGCGCCTGCTCAACCTGCTCAAAGCCTTGCACCAGCAGTTGGTCGTCGGCTTCCTGGCCGTCGATTTTAACGCGTTCGTTGTAGCGCAATAAATGAGGAGAAGTGTAGGTACCCACTCGCCAACCATGGGCACGGGCAACGCTATCAATCATGGCAAGGGTTGAGCCCTTGCCGTTGGTGCCTGCTACCGTAATAACGCGGGGGGCGATGGGGCTTGAAAGCAGCCCCATCCGTTTAGCCACCTGCGAGACCCGCTCCAGGCCCATATCAATCCCTACCGGATGCAGTGTTTCCAAATGCTGGAGCCACTGTTGCAAAGAGTAGAGCGGCACAGAAGGTGTCTGTAGAGAGTCAGGCATTGCGCGAATGGTCATCACTCTTAACGAAAGTGGTGTCCTTCTGAGGCGCCTCAACTTTCTCAAACGTGACGTCAGCGGTTTCCGCCAAGGTATCTTCCTCAACGATAGGCTCAACGACCTCAGCATCATCAGGATTGATCGAACTCACCGGCGTTGCGTCATGGTGGGTTAACTTACGCAGCACACTACCCACGCGGGCACGCATTTCATGTCGATGAAGAATCATGTCGACGGTACCGTGTTCAAGCAGAAACTCGCTGCGCTGGAACCCTTCTGGCAAGGTTTCACGCACCGTTTGCTCGATGACCCTGGGGCCTGCAAAACCAATCAAGGCATTGGGTTCGGCAATATTCAAGTCACCCAACATGGCTAGTGAGGCTGAAACACCGCCAAAGACGGGATCTGTGAGCACAGAAATATACGGCACACCCGCTTGTTTGAGCTTTTCAAGCGCGGCGGATGTTTTAGCCATCTGCATCAAAGAGAAGAGCGCTTCCTGCATGCGTGCACCACCGGAAGCGGCAAAGCACACCAGCGGGATGTTTTCTTCCAGCGCCAAGGAAGCGGCCCGAACAAATTTCTCGCCGACCACTGCCCCCATTGAGCCGCCCATAAAGGTGAACTCAAAGGCAACGGCAACGACCGGAAGACCATCCAACTCACCGCGCATAGCGACCAGCGCATCTTTCTCGCCAGTATCTTTTTGCGCCGCGGTCAGGCGGTCTTTGTATTTTTTAGAGTCGCGAAACTTCAACCGATCATTGGGTTCGATTTCCGCCGCGATCTCTTCGCGTCCTGCTTTATCCAAGAACCAGTCCAAGCGTTTGCGTGCCGTCAAGCGCAGATGGTGATCGCACTTGGGACAGACGCTGTTATGTTTCTCTAGCTCAGGGAGGTAGAGAACCGCTTCGCACTTGGGACATTTACGCCAGAGGCCGTCGGGCACGCTAGCGCGACGGTCTTTACGCTGGATGCGACCCATGGAGGGTACGATCTTGTCTAACCAGCTCATATCAAAAAGGCTTCCGTTATACGTCAACGCCTGGCAGAACCAGGCTCGATGAGTGTCGTGAATCTATTCAGTATAGGCGATAAAGCAATTCGCTTTAGGCATCCATCGCCGTACGCATCTCTGCTAATACACTTTTCAACTGGCCCGCAATGGTTTCCGGCGCATCGACACTTTCAGCGATGCGATTAACCAAAGCGCTACCTACAATCACACCATCGGCGACTTTAGCTACTTCAGCGGCCGTCACACCATCGCGGATGCCGAAACCAACACATAGCGGCAAATCGGTCATTCCCCGCAGCGGCGCCAAATGCTCGGCCACATCGTCTGCGTTCAGGGTGGCGGCACCGGTCACGCCTTTCAGCGAAACGTAGTAGAGGTAGCCCTCGCCATGGGCGCATATTGTAGCGGCACGCTGGTTAGAAGTGGTAGGCGCAACCAAAAAAATCGCCGCTAAATCCCGCGATTTCAGCAGCGGCCCAATCTCTTCGGCCTCTTCAGGCGGCATATCTACAATCAGCACACCGTCAACGCCCACGCTGGCAGCTTGATCGGCAAAGTTTTCGTAGCCAATTCGCTCAATCGGATTCAAGTAGCCCATCAACACAACCGGTGTCGTGGTATCGGTTTGGCGGAACTCTTTGACCATCTGCATAAGGTCGACCAGCCGTGTGCCCTGCTTTAACGCACGCTCACAGGCTTTTTGAATGACCGGGCCATCCGCCATGGGGTCGGAAAAAGGCACGCCTAGCTCAATCACATCGGCACCTGCTTCCACCAGAGCATGCATAAAACCAACGGTGTACTGAGGTGCTGGATCACCTGCGGTGATGTAAGGGATCAGGGCCTTGCGGCCCTGCTGCTTAAGTTCACTGAAACGCTGATCAATACGGTTCATGCTCGCCCTTAAAAAAAGCTGACCTTAAAATTCGATGCCATCAACCTTAGCAACGGTCATGATGTCTTTGTCGCCACGCCCGGAGAGGTTAACCACGATATGCTGGTCAGGACGCATGGTAGGCGCCAACACCTTGGCATGGGCCAGCGCATGGGCCGACTCAAGGGCCGGCATAATGCCCTCCATGTGGGTCAGCTCGCGAAACGCTTCGAGCACTTCCTTATCGTTAGCGGCCACATAGGAAACCCGCCCCACGTCTTTCCAAAGCGCGTGTTCGGGGCCTACGCCAGGGTAATCCAGGCCAGCTGAAATGGAGTGCGTATCCGACACCTGCCCGGCTTCATCTGACATTAAGTAGGTGCGATTACCGTGGAGCACGCCGCGCGGCGCATTGGATGCCAGCGGTGCTGCGTGGCGGCCGGTTTCGACGCCATCGCCACCGGCCTCCACGCCATACATAGCCACGTCGTCATCTTCCACAAAGGGATAGAACAGACCCAAGGCGTTAGAGCCACCGCCCACACAGGCAATCAGTGCGTCAGGTAGACGGCCGATTTGCTCAAGCGACTGGCGGCGCGCTTCACGCCCTACCACCGCGTTGAAATCGCGCACCAGCAGCGGATAAGGGTGCGGGCCCGCCACGGTACCGATGATATAGAAGGTGTTGTCAACGTTGGTGACCCAGTCACGCAGCGCTTCGTTCATGGCATCTTTGAGAGTGCGGGTACCGGACTCTACCGGAATGACCCGAGCGCCCAATAGGCGCATACGGTAAACGTTTAGCTTTTGGCGCTGTACGTCTTCAGCCCCCATATACACGTCACACTCAAGCCCTAGGCGAGCGGCCACAGTCGCCGAGGCAACGCCATGCTGGCCCGCCCCGGTTTCAGCGATAATACGTGGCTTGCCGGTTTTTTTGGCCAGCAGTGCCTGACCAATGGTGTTGTTTACCTTGTGAGCACCGGTATGATTCAGATCTTCCCGCTTCAACCAAATCTGCGCCCCCCCAAGACTCGCTGACCAGCGTTTAGCGTGGTAGAGCGGCGATGGACGTCCCACATAGTGGGCAAGATCGTAGTCAAACTCGGCCTGAAAGTCGGGATCATCACGCAGGCTTAAGTACGTTTTCTCCAACTCTTCCAACGCAAAGCTCAGGGTTTCTGACACAAACCGACCACCGTAAGGGCCAAAATGACCACGGGCATCCGGCATTCGGGTCAAATCACTGAACTTGGTTTTGGGTGTAGGCGTCGCAGAAACAGTCACAGGGATACCTCACAAGATCGCCAGAGCAGGCAAACAATAAATGAATCGACGTAAACACGTAGCTCGATAAAATACCCATAAGCAATACGCATAAATTACACAAAAACTAGGCTTACATAAACTTATCCGGGAAACGCTAGCGGGTGTCGGCTAACGCCACATGACGCACGAAAGACGCCATCTTGTCAGCATCTTTACAGCCGTGAGAGACTTCAATACCGCCGGACACATCCACTGCATAAGGCGCTACCTGACGCACTGCGTCAGCAATGTTATCAGCACTCAACCCACCGGCGAGGATAACAGGTTTTGCAAGATTTGCGGGGATTCTAGACCAATCAAAGGTCTCCCCCGTGCCCCCCGGTGTCCCCGGTCGATACGCGTCTAGCAGTAACGCCTGAGCGTGATGATAGCGCTCTGCCTCATGGGTAAGATCTATCTCATCGCGCATGCGCAGCGCTTTCATCCAGGGTAGCGAAAAGCGCTGGCACTCAACGGGCGTTTCATTGCCATGAAATTGAAGCATATCGAGATAGGGCAAGCACTGCTCAATGAGCTCAGCAGGCTGGTCAACAAACAGCCCCACGCGGGTCACAAAGGCAGGCACGCGGGCAGAGAGCGCCGCCAGTTGTTCGACATTCACGCTGCGCGCACTTTTTGGCCAAATCACGAAACCCAAGGCATCCACGCCCAGCGCCACGGCGAGGTCAATATCCTCACCACGCGTAAAACCACAGAACTTGATTCGGGTGCGGGTTTGCGGGGAAGCACTCATGGCGACGCCTCCTGTTCAGGGGTAGCTGCCGGGTTACGCAACGAGCGATTGCGTCGATAGGCTACCCGTGGCGTATCAGGAAGCTCGCGCTCTCCCGTCCACTCTCCAGTAAATGTGAGCAGATGCGGCCCCAACGGCTCTTTAGGCAAATCAAAGCGCTCATCGTAGACCGAATCGACAAAATGCAGCCCGCAGGCGGGTGCCGTTACATCCCCTTTGCGACGGTTTTTAAGCGCTAAAAGTTCACCAATATAAGCTTCATCTTGGGCACCGCGTCCGACGCTCACCAGCGCCCCGGCAATGTTGCGAATCATGTGGTGTAAGAACGCGTTGCCTTGAATATCGATCATCACCAACTGGCCATAGCGCTTTACGTCCACAAAGTGCATATGTCGCCAGGGGGTTTTGGACTGACACCCAGCGGCACGGAAGCTGGAAAAATCGTGCTCGCCTACCAGCGCCTGGGCGGCCCGGTGCATGACATCGGCGTCTAACGGGTCACGGCACCAGGTCACATTGGCACGCTCCAATACCGGGCGGCTGATCTGGTTCAACAGCACGTAGCGGTAGCGGCGACCCAGGGCGCATAGGCGTGAATGAAAGTCATCGCCCACTGGCTTCACCCAGCGTACAGCAACGTCGCGGGGCAAATGGGTATTAGCGCCAAAGATCCAGGCTTTTTCGGAGCGCCCTACCGGCGGGTCAAAATGGACGATCTGACGGGTCGCATGCACCCCCGAATCGGTGCGCCCACTGGCACTTACCCTGATAGTCTCATTGGCCACTTTGGACAGCGCATCCTCTAACGATGCCTGAACCGATGCGGCATGGTTTAAGCGCTGAAAACCGCAATAGCGGGTACCGTCGTACTCGATACCCATTGCCAAGCGGCCGGTAAGCGGAATTTTCTCATCGAAGTGATAGAACAGCGTCATCAAGCCACATCATTTTGAAGATTTTGAAGGATCGCTATTATCCAGGCCTCGCGGCTTGAATGCTACCTCTTCAATTTCCCATTCCTCTTCAACTGGCCTAGGTGGCTGTTCCGCGGGAGGCACCGGTTCGGCATGTGACTCGCTGGAGAACTCTACCGTAGGCTGCATGGGGGTTTCGGTACGCAGGCCGCCCTGACTGTTTAAAGTGCGGCTAGAAGTACTGTTTAAGATCGGCGGGTGGTAATCGATAAAGCGATGGCCTGGATTCTCCGCTGTTTCAGAAGGCTTGTCGGTTTGCTGCACATGAGCATTCGCAGCCGCAGGCTCAGAGGCAGGAATAACGGCACGGATTGAAGCCAGCAGTTGGCTCCTGGGCATAGAACTCGGCGGTGGTGCTAAAGAGACATTTTCAGAACTGTCAGCGGCAACAGCATTTAGCCCTAACCATCGCTTGCGCCCCTGCTTAGCGAGTCCTGATGCCTGACTTTTTTCATAGTTTAGTGTGTCGTCTTGCGATGGCGTCTGCCCTTGATCGTCGACCAGCCATTGATCGGTATCTAATGTCGGCGTAGCGTTAGCGGCAGGAGCATCGTGCTCAGCCTTGGGTTCTACGCGAGGCTGAGCTGCTGGCTTAACCACAGGTTCAGCCAGCGGAAAATCTTTCCAGGTCTCCTTTCGGCGCTTACGTAACCATACCAACAGCGCTAACAGCAGTGTGATGGAGGCCAAAGCTAACGGCCACTGGTAGCGCTCAATTAAGCCAGCCGCACCCGGGCTATTCGTCTCATCCATGCTAGCAATGAGTGGCGCTGAAGGTTGCTCTTGAGCAGCCAACGTATCGCTTAGCGCCTGCATTAACGAGGCAACCCCGCCACGCAGTTCGTCAAGTTCTGAGCGCATCAATTCACGCTCTTCGAGAATCTGCTGTAATGTCGCTTGGCTTAGGCGCAGTTGCTCGGTCAGCTCCGAACGCGTTAACTCTTCAGGCTGGTCGGCTTCTTCAACCCCGGCTTGATCGACTGCTTCTAATCCGACCGATTCAAGACCACCAGCGGCGAGCGCGCTATCAGGATTATTCGGTTCGTTAGCCGGTAGCGCTTGGGCGGCTATCAGGATATCAGAAACAGACGTGGCGGCTTCAACCTTCGGTAACGCCACTGTTTGCAATAAGCCATTGCGGCGGTGCTGCCAGGCTTCATTCATCGCTTTGATAGCAGCATCGGCATCACCGTGAGAGCGCGCCAGAATGCGTTCAGTATTAGGCACCCGCAGCGTTAGCCCTGCACGCATGTCATTTATGTTGCCCGATGGAAAGACCTCAGAGTTGGCCTCCCGCAGCGCCACCATCATATGCTGTACGCTCACCTCGTCAGGTTTAATACGCTCGGCAACGCTCCATAGAGTATCGCCGCTCCCCACATAGGCACTCGATGGCGGCGTCGAAATAGGCTGAGCAACCGGGGGCGTGACGACACTGCTTACAGATGACGAGCTGGGGGCAGCATTTTGAGCAAGCGCTTGATCCTGAGCATAGCTTGGGGGATCAAACAGTAGGGTTATGTCACGAAACTGTTGCCCGTCTGGCAACTCAACCGTTAACAGCAAATCAAGCCAGGGCTCCTGAACCGTTTTATCCGAACTTAAGCGTACCTTTCGGCGCCCCTGCTGCTCTTGTTGAATCTGGACGCGCACGCTGGCCGCTAATGGCGTCCATTCAAGGCCTGCTGAGGCAAAGGCTGGTGGCTCGGCAACGCTGATATGAATCTCTTCGAGGGCGTAATCACTGCTTTCGAGCAGAGGGATCGAAGCATCTAAAGGCGCATCCAGATATGAGCTGACACTCGCCTGCCCAAAACCAACGGCCAGCGCAATCGGACTTACTACACTCAACGAGAGCCATGTAATCCATGCCAGTGATTTTTTCATGAATGTTCCCTGATCACCTACTTACTTTTAGCGGCTGATGCCAAATAATTTTACTAAGTCTTTTTGTCATAACTTAACGAAATAACGGCGTTATTCCCACTATCAAGATGACTAGCCGCAAAAAAACGGGAAGCTGCGAACAGCTTCCCGTTTTCGACTGGCGTACAACAATAAACAATTACTGTTCGCGAAGAATCTTCAACATACGCTTCAGCGGCTCTGCGGCGCCCCACAGCAATTGGTCACCCACGCTAAATGCCGAGAGGTATTCGCCGCCCATTTGCAGTTTACGCAGGCGCCCAACCGGCACTTGTAGCGTGCCAGTGGCAGCCGCAGGCGTTAGGCCAGCAATGGTGGCGTCTTTATCGTTAGGAATCAGTTTGACCCACTCGTTGTGCTTGGCGATACGATCTTCGATCTCATCCAACGGCACATCGTGCTTTAGCTTGATAGTGAATGCCTGGCTGTGCGAGCGCATCGCACCGATACGCACACATAGGCCATCGATGGGGATCGGATTGTTGTCGAGCCCGAGAATCTTATTGGTCTCAACGCTGCCCTTCCACTCTTCGCGGCTCTGGCCGTTGTCCAGCTTAGTATCGATCCATGGCAGCAGGCTACCCGCCAGCGGCGCGGCAAAGTTATCGGTCGGAAAGTCACCGCTGCGCATGGCAGCCGTTACTTTGCGGTCGATATCCAGAATCGCGCTTGACGGATCTTTTAGCTCTTCGCCGACGCTGTCGCGCAGTTGGCCCATTTGGTTGAGCAGCTCACGCATGTGCTTAGCGCCCGAACCAGAAGCCGCCTGGTAGGTCATGGAGGTCATCCACTCGACCATATCGGCTTCAAATAGACCGCCCAAGCCCATCAGCATTAGGCTCACGGTACAGTTGCCGCCCACAAAGGTTTTGGCGCCCTTGGCTAGCTGGTCGTCGATAACCTTGCGGTTAACCGGATCCAGCACGATCGTCGCTTCATCTTCCATACGCAGCGTGCTGGCTGCGTCAATCCAGTAGCCTTTCCAGCCTGCACTGCGAAGGTCTTTATAGACCGGCTTGGTGTAGTCACCGCCCTGACAGGTGACAACAACATCCAACGCTTTTAGCGCTTCAATATCAAAGGCATCTTTCAGCGGAGGTACGTCGACACCGATGTCGGGGCCGGGCTGGCCTACCTGGGAGGTGGTGAAGAACACCGGCTCGATGCCGTTGAAATCACCATCTTCCTGCATGCGCTGCATCAGCACTGAGCCCACCATGCCGCGCCATCCCACGAAACCGACTTTCAACATATGAAGTCCTCCTGCAAAGAATGAGTACTCACATTATACACACTTCTTTACGGTGATTTTGAAGCCGCACTGAACGGCTAATGTTAATGGCGGAACAAACAAAGGCGCCGGGGATAGGTCGTAGGGGGGGGG
>LGOV01008199.1_pt4 | contig 17027 bp, 16 predicted proteins | sample 469881 | NCBI WGS metagenome assembly LGOV01 (sample SAMN03857199, study PRJNA290197) | marine sediment metagenome | biome: marine cold seep biome; feature: cold seep; material: marine sediment; isolation source: sample #5579, elevator 3A push core 41 containing 12 cm of sediment... ...
GGCCCTAGGAGCTGCGGGTGTGCCGCTGCTCTGGATGAATATGCATAACTACCAGCGTCAGCGGGTATTGACGTTTCTCAACCCTGAAAGCGATCCGTTGGGGTCAGGCTGGAATATTATTCAGTCGACCACGGCCATAGGTAGTGGAGGGCTATGGGGCAAGGGGTGGCTGCAGGGTACCCAGTCCCAGTTAGAGTTTTTACCTGAGCGACACACCGATTTCATCATTGCCGTGTTGGGCGAGGAGTTTGGTTTGGTGGGTATGCTGGTGCTGCTGTTCCTGTATCTATTGATTGTTAGCCGTGGTTTGTGGATGGCAAGCTCCGCGCAAGATACCTTTGGGCGTTTGGTGGCAGGCAGCATCATTTTAACTTTTTTTATCTACGTGTTCGTCAATATGGGCATGGTGAGCGGCATTTTGCCCGTGGTGGGAGTGCCGCTGCCGTTGGTTAGTTATGGCGGCACCTCTAGCGTGACCTTGTTAGCGGGTTTCGGTATTCTCATGTCGATACATGCGCATCGTCGGTTACTGTCGCGCTAGCGACGCTGCCTGCTTCAGACGCTAATGTTGCTCGGTAATGGATAATTCAGGATTGAATAGCTCAGGAGTGGAGAGCCAATGAACAAGGTTCAAGGGAAGACGAGCAGCTATGTGTTGGCCGCGCTGATGTGCTGGGTGGCCCCTGGGGTGTTTGCTGATCAGCCTTCACCGCAGGCTCAGTTTGAGACTCCTCGCCACTTTGCTCCCCAGCAAAATGCTGACAGCCAAGCGCTGGTGGAAGAGCTGGTCGAGCAAGGGTTACCGCAAGACTGGTTGGCAGAAGCGCTGGGGCAGGCGAGCTATACCCAAAGCGTATTAGATGCCATGGAGGGGGCTGCTGAGCGGCGTCTGAAGTGGTACGAATATCGTGCCATTTTTCTGACCCAGCAGCGCATTGAAGAGGGCGTGGAGTTTATCGATGCTCATGCCGACGCCTTGGCGCGAGCGGAAAGCACCTATGGTGTGCCCGCTGAAATCATTACCGCTATTATTGGTGTTGAAACTTACTATGGTCGCCATAAAGGCCAGCATCGCGTACTGGATTCGCTAGCCACACTGGCGTTTCATCATCCAGCAAGGGGCGCTTTTTTTCGCGGTGAGCTAGCGGCCTTTTTACGTATTGCCTACGAGCAGCAGGTCGACCCTACCGAGTTGCGCGGTTCCTATGCCGGCGCGATGGGTTACCCGCAGTTTATTCCCACCAGTTACCAAGCCTATGCTGTGGATTTTGATGGCGATGGACGACGTGATCTTTGGGAGAACCCGGTTGATGCGATTGGCAGCGTCGCGAATTACTTTGCCGAGCATAACTGGAAGCCGGGGGCTGATATCTACCACCAGGCCACTGGGCCAGACGTAATGCCCGTAGAGTTACTTCAGGAGCTCTCATTTAACCAAACCTCACCTCCCGCGGTGAGCATTGCTCAGTTGGCCACTCATGGGCTTGAGCCCAGTGAACCACTTGATGATAATTTGCCAGTGGTGCCGTTGGCGCTTGAGTTCGACAATGGGGAGACCCGTTACCGGTTTGGCGAGTATAATTTTTACGTGATTACCCGCTACAACCATAGCCACCTCTATGCCATGGCCGTAGCCGAGTTGGCGGAAGCGATTGCTGAGCTACACGAGGATGAGGTATGAAGAGCAAATTGAGGACTAGCCAGCGGGCAGTTGGTGCGATTGTCTTACTGGCGCTGGTCAGCGGCTGTGCCAGCAATGACACTCAGCGGGTAGATGCCTCCGGTTCCGAGAATAAAGCGGCGGTTCCTGCTTCAACGGCGGCCACCACTGGTAGTGGCCGCTATGCCATGAGTGGTGATGCCTATCCACTCGAGCCGCCGGATGTTACCAAAGTGCCCGACGCAGAGCCCCGCATCGAGCAGCCTTCTAGAGCGGGCAACCGCTCTAGCTATGAAGTGTGGGGGAAAACCTACCAAGTGCTGCCTGATGCAACGGGTTATGAGAAACGTGGTACGGCTTCCTGGTATGGCGAAAAATTCCATGGCTACGCGACCTCAAACGGTGAAATCTACGACATGTATAAAATGTCGGCGGCGCACCGTTCGCTGCCTCTACCCACCTTTGCGCGAGTCACAAGCCTGGATAACGGGCGATCAGTCATTGTCCGAGTGAACGACCGTGGCCCCTTCCACAGTGACCGTGAGATCGATCTCTCCTACGCGGCAGCCGCCCGGCTAGGCTTCCTCGACAATGGCACCGGTTCCGTGAAAGTGGAAGCGATCAACCCTGAACAGTGGCTAGCCGAGCACGGCAGGGGCGCTGGCAGCGCTCCCCCACAGCCTCGCGTAGCCGAGGCGCCGCGGGTTGCTGAAAACGCTTCTTTGCCCGTTCCGCCGACGGCGTCTGCTACATCAGCGGCTGATCCTTCACCACAGGCGCAAACAGCGCAGCCGCCAAACGAAGGGGGAGGCGACGCCGTGTATCTGCAGATCGCGGCACTGGGTAATCCGGAAGGCGCTCAGCAGTTGCAGCAGCGTTTACAAGGTGAGCAGCCCCACGCGGTGCGTATTATGAACGACGCTGATGTTTATCGTGTTCAAGTGGGGCCCATCGCTCCGGGCCAAGAACCTCAAGCGCGAGAAACACTGCGCCAAGCAGGGTTCCCCCAGGTCTTTGTTGTGCGATAATTCACTCCCTGTTTATTTCCTGTGGCGCACCTTACGCGCCGCCGTTTTTTTAAAATAAGCTTTTCAAGTAAGCTTTCAAGTAAGTGAGACTGACGTTATGAACGTGTTTACATCCATTGGCCGCTCTGCACGCTTGTGCCTCTTTGCTGCCATGGCGACGGTTGCTGTGCCTGCCATTGCCCAGCCAACGCCTCAACCGGTAATTCCGCAGCCGCAAACCATTATCCCTTCAGCCCCTCAGTTAGCGGCAAGTTCGTGGATTCTGATGGATGCTAACAGTGGCCGTATCTTGGCCGAGCATAATTCCGATGAACGTTTGCCGCCGGCAAGTTTAACCAAGCTGATGACCGCCTATTTGGTAGAGCGTGAGCTCAATCGTGGCACCATTAAGCTCACTGATATGGTTAATATTAGCGAGAATGCCTGGCGTACCGGCGGTTCGAAAATGTTTATTGAGGTGGGTGATCAGGTTTCGGTGGATGATTTACTCCACGGTATCATCATTGTGTCGGGCAACGATGCCAGCGTCGCCATGGCAGAGCATTTGGCGGGTGGCGAGGTGCCCTTTGCCGATTTGATGAATCAGCATGCCACGCGGTTGGGTATGAATAACACTAACTTTCAGAACGCCACTGGCTTACCCGCCGACAATCACTACTCAACGGCTCATGACTTAGCGCGTTTATCCCAGCACATTATTAATGATTACCCTGATCATTACGAAATCTACTCCAATCGTACATTCTCCTATGGCGGTATTGATCAGCCCAACCGCAACCGCTTGCTGTGGCGTGATCCGTCGGTGGATGGCCTGAAAACCGGCTGGACGACAGAAGCCGGCTTCTGTCTGGTGTCTTCAGCTAAGCGTGATGATATGCGCTTGGTTTCCGTAGTGATGGGCACCAACTCTGATGAAGCGCGCGCTCAAGAAACCCAAAAGCTGCTCAGCTACGGTTTCCGCTTTTTCGAAACCATGAAGCTCTATGAGCGCGGTGCCGTATTGGCAACGCCGCGGGTGTGGGGCGGCGATAACAATGAGCTGCGTGTTGGTGTCGATGAAGAAGTCTTTATGACCCTGCCACGCAACCGCAACGAAGAGCTGCGTGCGCGCCTAAACCTCAATCCAGATCTACAGGCACCGATTGCCATTGGCGACGAGGTCGGTACGCTGGAAGTGCATTTAGGTGACGAAGTGGTCGGTGAGCGCCGCCTAGTGGCGCTGGAAAACATCGAAGAGGGTGGTCTCTTTAAGCGCCTGTTCGATCAGGTGCAGCGCTTCTTTAGTAACCTGATTAGTAATTTTACGGATTGATTATAGACTTACAGCCGGTAGGTTGATGGGTTCTAGCGTATATCTGTGATGAACCCAGTCTTTGTGAAAATCAGTCATTGTGAAAATATAGTCTTTGCGAAATAGGTTTGTTATGAAAAAAGGTGCTCCGGGACTTCGTGATTTGCGCCAACCGGCGGCTCAGGAGCCGCCTAAAATCACCTTCCCATGTGATTACTCGTTAAAAGTCGTCGGCGATGCGGCCGAAGACTTTCCTGCCTGTGTGTGCCAAGTGATTGTGCGCCATGACCCCGACTTCGATGCAACGGCAATGCAGGTGGTCGATAGCCGCAATGGCCGTTTTCAATCGGTACGTGTGGTGATTAGAGCGACCGGAGAGCAGCACATTAAAGAGTTGTTCGACGACCTCAAGGCTACTGGCCGTGTGCATATGGTGGTGTAACCGTGGATGACGCCGTCCCGATTGAGTTGCACGATTTGGGTCACCAGGCCTACCTGCCAGTATGGCAAGCTATGCGCACGCTAACCGATACACGGGATGCGCAAACCCCTGATCAGTTCTGGTTGGTCGAGCATGACCCAGTGTTTACCCAAGGACAGGCTGGTAAGCCCGAGCACCTGCTACTGCCCGGCGATATTCCGGTGGTGCACGTTGATCGGGGGGGGCAAGTCACTTATCACGGGCCAGGGCAGGTGGTGCTGTACCCGCTGCTGGATGTACGGCGGGGGAAAATTGGTGTGCGCGATTTAGTCACAGCATTGGAGAATGCCGTGATTGACGTCTTGAGCCACTATGGCGTGAGCGCCCGAGCTCGGCCCGATGCTCCAGGGGTTTATGTAATGACAGAGGCGGGTGAGGCGAAGATTGCCTCACTCGGCCTGCGTATTCGGCGGGGGGCGAGCTTTCACGGCGTGGCGTTGAATGTAGACGGCGACCTGACGCCTTTTTTGCGCATTAACCCCTGCGGCTATGCAGGTATGCCCATGGCGAAGTTGGCTGACCTCGTCTCGTTGCCAGGTGATCATCGGGTGGGTGAGCAACTGGCCGAGGCGCTGGCTAAACGGCTAAACCGCGCATTGGTCAGTGTCGAGAACACGTCACTGTAAAATTGGGTTACCGTTATTAAAAACGAGGCTTATAAAGCGGGTCTTAAAACCCGCCCCATAGTAGCAAGCCCCGTAGAACGCTTAATTTAAGCCTATCCTACGTTGAGAGCTGGAATAATATTGGGGTTTGCTTCTTGTTCCTGCCCGGGAATCGCGGCAGGTGAGGCGAGCCCCAGGTTGTTTTTCTCAAATACGCGATCAGCACGGTAGCTTGAACGTACCAGCGGGCCAGAGGGTACTTCCATAAAGCCTTTTTCCAGGCCAATCACGCGGTAGCGATCAAACTCTTCAGGCGTGACCCAGCGCTCCACCGATAGATGATTTTTGGTCGGGCGTAGGTACTGGCCAAGCGTGACAATATCGACGCCGATCTCACGTAAATCATCAAACGTTTGCAAAATCTCTTCGTCGGTTTCACCCAAGCCTAGCATCAGGCTGGTTTTGGTGATGATATCTGGGCGGTAGCGCTTGGCATGGGCAAGGACATCGAGGGTTTTCCGGTAACCAGCCCGCCGGTCACGCNNCTCTGCCTGTCAGACGTTCCACGGTCTCCACATTTTGGGCAAATACCTGAAGGCCTGAATCGACGACGCGTTCGATAGCGGCAAGGTCACCATCAAAGTCGGGCGTCAAGGCTTCCACTACCACATCGGGTGTGCGCACTTTGATCGCGCTGATGCAGTTGGCGTAGTGGGTTGCGCCACCATCGTCAAGGTCATCACGGTCAACAGAGGTCAGTACGATATAACGCAGCCCCATGAGCTCTACAGATTTGGCTGTATTTTCAGGCTCTTCGTGGTCAAGCCAGCCTTGGGGGTTGCCGGTGTCTACTGCGCAGAACCGGCAGGCGCGGGTACATACCGAGCCCATCAGCATGATAGTGGCCGTGCCATTGCTCCAGCACTCGCCCATATTGGGGCAGTGGGATTCAGCGCAAACAGTGCTTAATCGATGGGTCGCGACGTTTTTCTTGACCGCTTCAAAGCGCTCGCCACCTGGAATCTGTGCTCGCAGCCACTTGGGTTTGCGCTCAAGCTCAACAGAAGGGGCCTCTGGCTGCGCTTTGCGCTGCTTCATGCCATCCTTGATCACCGACATGCCATGTTCATTACGGTATTTTTCACCGCTGGACACGCGCTGCGAGGGGTTATTGCTCATAGTGACAGAGCCTCTCTTCTGTGCGGTAGGCCGAAGGCGTAAAAAAGGTTTAACCCCGTTCCAAGCCTGCCTATTGATACCTGGTTAATACGAAGTTTGCTCGATATTTTATCGCGCTAATGATGGCTAATGTAACATATCTCGCTGCCAACAAGACACCGTAAGCCATCACTCTCCTTCAGGGAGGAAGTATCGGCAAACAGGCTACCCCGTGGCTGGGTAAGGGGCTTGCGGGTGCCTGAAAGTGACGGCGATAGTCGGGTAAGTGTTCACGGATGAAGCTCAAAAACAACTCGGCGACCGGAGTGGGTAAGCGCTCTCTCGTATAGACCGTGCACCAAGAGCGGTGGATGGGAAAGTCCGGCAGCCCCAACTCAAAAAGTAACCCCTGCTCAAGCTCCAGCTGTACCGCCAAACGCGGCAGCACAGCAACACCTAAGTGAGCCATGACGCCCCCTTTAATTGCTTCATTAGTACCTAGCTCAATACCGTGGGGAAGGGCGACCTGCTGACTGGCCGCCATCTGCTCAAAAGCGTTGCGTACGCCGGAGCCGGGTTCGCGCATTAGCACGTAATGGCGCGCAAAGTCTGCTAACGAGGGTTGCGGCATCGAAAGTAGCGGATGCTCGGGCCAGACGACGGCGATCAGTTCGTTATCAATAATCGGCATCACTACCAAGCGATCGTCTTCAGGCACCATGGCCATGATAACCAAGTCATCCTGCTGCTCAGCCAATCGATCGAGTGCCTGGCAGCGATTGCACACCTTTAAGCGGACGTGTACCTCAGGGTAGTGAGCACGGAAGCGGGCAAGTAAATAAGGCACCACATATTGGGCTGAGGAAACCGCCGCGATGTTGAGTTCCCCGCTTATTTTGCCGTTAATATCCGATAGGTTCATTTCCAGCCGTGACAGTTGGCCAAAAATTTCGCGCGCTGAGTGGGCGAGGGTATCGGCGGCGGGAAGCGTGTGGAGCGTTTTACCCGCGTAGTTAAACAGTGACTGGCCCAGGGCCTGCTCAAGCTGGCGTATTTGCGCGCTCACCGCCGGCTGNNAGCCCCAGTTGTTCAGCCGCGCGTGAATAAGAGCGCTGCCGATGCACTGCCTGGAAGACCTGCAGCTGTCTAAATGTGAGGCGATTGAGCAGATTAGGGGATGACATGGCAACCTCGTAGTCAACGTCCTATATCGACGTAGGAATTAATATCAAAATCAGGCTTCATCGCCAGGGCAAAGCATGCTACCACTGAATCTTTGGCACTGCCTAAACATGGCCTCATTAGTCGCATAAGGCGTAATTATCAGGGTTAATGATCGACGCCGCGCACGTAGTGGCCTAGACTATATTGCATTGCAGCATCATTGCTTTCGGGTCTGGTGCCTGTGCATCAACCCAATGGGAGACCCTATGAACTTTCTTGCCAATCCTCTGACCACCTCTTTGTTTCCAGCCAGCGCTTTTACAAGCGCGTGGTCGAAAGATCAAAATGCTTCCACCGCGGTGCCAGGTGGCGAGGCGCTCTCAGCGTTGTTCGACCCGTTCGGATTTGGGCGCGCTGCCTTTGATTACTGGCGCGATAGTATGGAGCGCAGCGTTCTCTATCTGGACGTTATGCGCGAACGCGGTAATCAGTACCTCGAACATATGGAGCAAACCAAGCCCAATGTGTTGGGGTTCGATACCGAAGTGCTGATGGATGGTCGGACGCTGCCGCGGCCAACCAACTACGAACTGCTGCGCGTATTGCCCCATGAAGGAACAGAAATTGATCTGCAAAAGCGCCCGTTTGTAGTGGTTGACCCACGTGCGGGGCATGGGCCAGGGATTGGTGGGTTTAAGCCGGACAGTGAGTTGGGCGTGGCGCTTAAAGCGGGGCACCCTTGCTACTTTATTGGTTTTTTGCCATTTCCTGAGTCAGGCCAAACCGTTGAGGATGTGGTCGAGTCGGAGATCGCATTTTTACGCCATGTGATTGAGCTGCATCCCGAAACCACCGAAAAGCCGATGGTGGTGGGCAATTGCCAGGCGGGCTGGCAGATAATGATGGCGGCTGCCTTGGAGCCTGACGTTTTTGGCCCGATCCTGATTGCCGGCGCGCCGCTCTCCTACTGGGCGGGTGAGCACGGCAAAGCCCCCATGCGCTATACCGGTGGAATGGCAGGAGGCAGCTGGATTACGGCACTCACCAGCGATATCGGCGACGGCCTGTTTGACGGGGCGTGGCTGCGNNCAGGTGGCTGGTGCAGAACTTCGAGCGCCTCAACCCGGCTAATACCTACTGGAAAAAGCAGTATCACCTTTACGACAATATCGATACCGAAGCGGGCCGATACCTCGATTTTGAACGTTGGTGGGGTGGTCACGTCGTATTAGGCGGTGAAGAGATTCAGTATATCGTCGATAATCTGTTTGTCGGTAATCGGCTCTCTACCGCACAGTTGGTGACCCGTGATGGACGCCGAATCGATCTGCGAAATGTACGCTCGCCGGTCGTTGTGTTCTGTTCGCGTGGGGATGATATTACCCCGCCGCCTCAAGCATTGGGATGGATTCGTGATTTATATGAAAACACCGATGACATCATTGCCAATGAGCAAACCATCGTCTATTGCCAGCATGATACGACCGGCCATCTAGGTATATTTGTTTCGGGCAGCGTATCGCGCAAAGAGCATACCGAATTCACCGCCAATATGGATTACATCGACGTGCTGCCGCCTGGGCTGTACGAAACCACCATATCTCCGGCAGAGAAGGGCGAAGACGCTGAGCTGTTCGAGCGTGATTATCTGCTTGAATTTATGCCGCGTAACTTTGAAGAGTTAGATCAGGCAGTAATGCACAAGCCGGAAGATGATCGTCGTTTTGCCACCGTGGCGCGGATCTCAGAAATCAATTTGGGGATGTATCGTCTCTTTCTGCAGCCCTGGCTAAAAGCCATCATGACACCGGAAGCTGCCCGCTTGATCCGTCGTATGCACCCTATCCGTTTGGGCTACAAACTGCTTTCTGATCGTAATCCACTTTCGGTGCCGCTACCGGTAATGGCGGAAGCCGTGCGCAAAGATCGTCACCCAGTATCAGAAGATAATATGTTCAAAGCGCTTGAAACCATGGGGTCTGATCAACTGGTCGCCAGCCTCAATGCGATGCGCGATTTGCGGGATAGCAGCACCGAAAAAATGTTTATGGATATCTACGGCCAGCCGCTATTGCAAGCTGCTGTCGGTCTGTTTGGCGATGCCCACGTACACCGCCGCCGTCCAGGGGCAGAGCCCGAGCATCGTCGCTTTATTGAACAGCGTCAGGAAGAGCTGCGAGAAGCACAAGCTCGACGTGATACGGCCCAGCGTGAAGTCAATATGGCCAGTCAAGAGCTTAATTTGACGCGCCCGCTGCTGGCTTCTGGGGCTGTGTCTGAAGTAGAGGTGTTGCGGTTACAGAGAGATGTATCCAGTGCCACAGGGGAGCGTAACCAGGCAGATGCCGCTGTTTCACGTTTAGAGGCTGGAGTGGAAGAAGCCGAGGGGCAACTGCTGGAGCTGGGCGCAGAACGTCGGAGTGAATGGCGAAATGATCTCGCTCAAACGTTGGGCGACTTAAATGCATTGCAACAATCGGGAACTGGTTTGCAAGATAGGGTACGGCTGACAGAAATTCGCTCACCGGTTGATGGTATTGTTCAGCGCATACACATCAACACCATAGGTGGTGTTGCTCAGCCAGGGGAAGAGGTTGTTGAAATCGTGCCTACGGACGACCAACTGCTGGTTGAGGCGCGCATCGCCCCGCAAGATATCGCCTTTTTGCATCCAGGGCAGCCTGCGACTATCAAACTGACGGCCTATGACTATGCCATTTATGGTGGCTTACAGGCCGAGCTTGAGCGTATTAGTGCCGATACCATTACTGATGATGACGGTAATACCTTCTATCAAGTGCGGGTGCGCAGTTTAGAAAACGAAAATGTCGCCGATAGACTACAAGTAATTCCCGGCATGACGGCGCAAGTGGACATAGTAACGGGCAAGCGAACAGTGATGCAGTTCATGCTGAAACCTGTCTTAAGAGCGTGGCGTGATTCCATGGGGGAACGCTGATGAAGCATTGGTTCATTACAACGGACGGAAACTTAAAAGCGCGATGGAAAAAAGCGTTTCCCGAAATGGTAGCCTCCAAACCTGATGTATTTGTTGGTAAAACACAACCAGATGATGTGATTTGGCTGTCTACGACGGTGGAAGGGTGGTCAGAGCTTATCGGTGCTGTAACTTCCAAGGGAGCTATTGTCGTTGTGCTAAGTTATTCGCCGGATGACCGTGAAGCGTTAAGGTCACTGGATCTGGGGGCGCGGGGATATGTTCATACGCTTGCTGCGCCCGAGGTGCTTAAGCAGGTGGCATTGGTGGTTACTAACCAAGGCGTGTGGGTTGGGCAAGAGCTGCTTGCTAAAGTGCTTGGAGGCTCTTTTAAAGCGCTTCAGCAAAGGGCTGAAGGTGGCGATACTGTCAATACAGCGCCGCTTGAGGGCTTAACCGACCGCGAGCGTGGCGTTGCACTGGCTGTGGTGCGCGGCGCTACAAATAAAGAAGTCGCGCGTCAGTTAGATATTACTGAACGGACAGTAAAAGCGCATCTTAGCGCTATTTTCAAAAAGTTGGCTGTTCGAGACCGCTTACAGCTTATTTTGAAGCTAGCATCGATTGTGGAACGTGTTCCAGAACGCTTTTAATGTTTATAGCTTAGCGCGAGCGGTGCCTCGCTGTGTTTCAGCACTTATTCGTTTAATTTCTGCCCCAATATTAGCCTTCTTTACTGAGCAACTTAATGCCGGGTATTAAAGATTCTTCACTGCATTGCTCGCCTCCATCAAGTAAGCCGAGTGCTGAACATTCTGCCCGAGCGGTTGAAATCTCCCATGTATTGGAAAGCCTGGGCGACACTGTGATGCCTATGTGGTTGGCCAGACACACCCAGCTTGCGGAATTTTCGCAAGTAATGTTGATTTCAGTAAGCGATGGCTATGAACGTGCCCAAGTCACGTCTGTGCTACTTGATTTGAGCAGCTTGCAGGAAGGCAACTGGGCGGCGTTATTACCCACTTTGAAGCAAGCATTGTCACGACTGGAGCGAAAGTTCTCCCATCCTTTGGTGTGGTGTCGTTTGGAATGGCCTTTTGCCGTACGAGAGTGGCAGTGGCAGACGTTAAAACAGGAGATGAAGCGCTATAAACGCAGCTATTTTCGCAGCGGCCTAGCATTTATTGGTAAAAGATCCCCGCATCTTTTGTTGTCTGAGATGGAGCTAAACGCCAATGCCTGTTTATACGCAGGCGGGCACGTTGAGCATGCTGAAGTTAACCAACATCACCTTGAGTGCTACATAAAGGCCCGTCATGGCTCAAGCCAGATGCCTGACTTCGCCGATAATATGCCGGTGTGGAGTTTTTCCACTACCGGCATATTTGTGGATGTTAGCGCTGAGACAGCAAGTGTACATGCGCTGGATACCCGACCTAGGCGCTGGGGTAGGCGGGAGGTGCCACCGCTGACAGTGGCTTCCACTGGGGAGCTGATAGCCCGTTCGACACGCTTTTTAGGCAAACAGGTTGGCCAGGATGGTCGCTATGTATATGGCTATTTTCCTTGTTTTGACCGCCGCATTGATACTTACAATGTGTTACGCCACGCCAGCAGTACTTATGCTTTATTGGAGGGGTATGAGGCTTGTGCAGATCAACTGCTTTTAAGTGATGAGCAGCTTGAACTGGTGCGCCAACAGATATCTTGGGCGCTTTCGGGTTTATGTTCCGAGTTTGTTGTTCATCGCCAAGGGGCAGCCTATGTGGTGGACATGGGCGATATCATTAAGTTGGGGGCCAATGCGGTCGCCATTCTTGCGTTGCTGAAGTATCACCAAGTCATGGGGGATGATCGTTATGCTGATTTGGTGGACGCGCTGGCGCTAGGGATTTTAAGAATGCAGGAAGTCGACGGTAGCTTCGTGCATGTACTCAATGCTGCGGATTTGTCGGTTAAGGAAAAGACACGGATAATTTATTACGATGGTGAAGCCGCCTTTGCTCTGATGCGGCTTTACGACCATACCCGCAATAGTCTCTGGCTGGATTGCGTGGTCAAAGCGTTTGACTATTTTATCGCCAACGGGCACGAAAAGGCCCATGACCATTGGCTTGCTTATTGCTCAAATGAATTAGTGATGCATTGTCCAGAGCGACAATATTTCGCGTTTGCGGTGCGCAATATCGCGGGCTATGTCGATTTTATTCGCGACCGGGTGACCACTTTTCCAACGCTGCTTGAACTGTCAATGGCGTTTCACAAGACACTGCTCAAGTTGGAGACCCGACCTGATTTAGCCGATGTGCTGAACGGTTTCGATGTCAATGCGTTTTATCAGGCACTGCACACTAGAGCGAACTATCTTTTGAATGGTTTTTTCTGGCCGGAAGTCGCAATGTACTTTAAGGCACCTGCTACTGTCGTGGATGGTTTTTTTATTCGCCATCACGGTTTTCGCGTAAGGATTGACGATGTAGAGCACTACCTTTCAGGGCTGGTGGCCTATCAGCAACTTTTGTGTAAGGGTAAATATCCCAGTATCAAGCCACCGTTAGAAAATAAGCTTGATGCTGAGGCTATGGCTTCGACAACTGGAGGAGCATGGATAGTAGTACCGCCTGATGAATGGCTGGCGGGTGGGTTATGCTGCTGGCCGAAATCCTTTCAACCTGGGCAAGTGGTTGTCGCTCGGGGAAAGAGCATGAGTAAAGGTTTTTTGCCATTCGCGGCAGTGAAATCACTGGTGGCTAAAGGTGCTTCAGCAGTGCTTTGTGATGATGGCGAGGTATATCGTGATATCGGCGTGCCCGTGTTAAAGGTACATGATATTCGTGCAGCAACACTGGCCATAGGGCAGTGGCAACGGCGTTGCTATGCTGGTCGCGTCATTGGTATTACCGGAAGCGCAGGCAAAACAACAGCAGTGGCGATGCTAGCCCATGCGCTTAGCTACACCGGTTCAGTAGGGCAAACGCAAGGCAGTGCCAACCTGCCGATTGGTATTGCCTGGAATATCGCTTCAATGCCGCAAGAAGCGCCGTACTGGGTTGTCGAAATGGCCATCGGCTCCATGACCCGGAATACGGATATTGTTCGCCCTGATATCGCCATCGTTACGAATATCGCTGCGTCGCACCTGGAATATCACCACTCATTGGACGAAATTGCCCGCAAGAAAGCGCTTATTTTTCAAGGCATGCCACCCAATGGGGTTGCCATTCTCTATCGTGATATGCCGCAGTATGCTTATCTTGCGGAGCAAGCAAGGAGCTACCACCTAAAAGTAGTCAGCTTTGGCGAGCATGCTGACGCTGACATACGCATACTTGAGTTTGCAGGCAATAGTGGACGCATTACGTTTGATGGCGCTTCGTATGAAGTATACATGGGCGCCGCTGGGCGCCATATGCTGCTTAACGCCGTGGCCGTGCTGGCAGTGGCCAGGCACGATAACCTCCCTTTAGACACCGTTATGGCCCGCCTAGCCTCTTTTCAGGCTGTGGCAGGGCGGGGAGAGGTGCGAGCCATTGATTACCACGGAGTGGCGATCACTGTGTACGATGAAGCCTATAATGCCAATCCGCTATCGATGCGTATGGCACTGGAAGCTTTCTCCGCTCTACCTGTAGATGTGGAGCACAAACTATTGATTATCGGCGATATGCTGGAGCTTGGCTCAGAATCAGAGGCGTTGCACCTGGAGCTTGTTCCCATACTTGCCGCGCTATCGGCCAGGCGAATACTGCTGTGCGGACAACATTGCCAAGCGTTAGCGCCACTATTGGGAGGGGTGGCCGCCGGAGTGTTTCATTTCTCGGATGTCAAAGCGCTTGAAGCAGCATTGTCTGACCATCTGATGTCGCAGGATCGTGTACTTGTTAAGGCATCTCATGGTATTGGGTTACACACGCTTTTTTCACACCTGACCCGTGGATAAACACTTATCGCCAATCCGGCACTGGTGGGGCGCTCTGCTATTGCTTTGTGCAACGATGGGGAAGCTAACGCTTGCTGTTGCTCAGCCGCAGCCCGAAGCTGGTGAATGCTACTACCTGCAACGTGATGGATCGCTTGAGGAGTTAGCAAATGATCCGAATCCTGCGAAGGGTGTTGATGGCATTCACTTCTTTGTCGAGAGCCCTGACCAGAGTGAGGCGCTTAACGCCGTGCAACTTGAAGACTTGGAGCTTCAGTTGGCGGCTGCCGATGCGCTTTATCGCGACGTGCTGGGGCTCACACCACCTTTGCTCATGCCACGCTATCAGCGTGCGCACTTCATTATGGTGATTTTACGAGCTGTCCATACACGTGGCGGGCAGGCTTATGACGAAGTTGTACGCAGCGCTGCCTCGCCAGATTGTCATATTCGCATGGCTCTGGGTGGGCATGTGAATGCAGCACGGAGCTTAACGCCTGCACATGAACTGTTTCATCTATACCAAAACGCACACATGATGTTCAAGCAAGGTTGGGTGCATGAAGGGTTAGCTCGCTGGTCGGAATCGCTATTGAGAGGGAACGTGCAAGAAGGGTCTCCCTTGCCCGCGAGTGACGAGGCGCTTGAGAGGGTGATGCAAGAGAGCTATGGCGCAGCGCCATTTTGGCAGCGACTGTTTTACCTGCTTGATCCTCAAGCAAATGTATCCATCCCTGATGTGCTTCGAGGTAAACGCTATCACGATGGTAGCCAGGTAGTGGCAGTGACCAAGTTTTATGGGAGCGCCTTTCTGCCACTGCTATTCTCTTCACTAAACGAGACCGGGGAGGCCCTTGCGAAACAAGAACAATGGCCAGTGTACGGCTGGGCAGAGGCAGAGCAGAGCAGTCTGCGCCACAATGAGGTCATCCTATCTGCAGTGCATCATGCAGTTTCAACGTATATGCCGGTAGCAGATCAGCCGGAAGAGTTACGCGTATTCATGCAACTTATCGAGCCAATGACTGATTGATGAGCAATTTGGTGACTGAAACGAATGAGATCCATGGCGATCAGGTTCGTGACTTAATGATGGCGCTGGCCCGTGAGGTGCTGTGGCCATTTCGGTGGCGGGTGGCCACTATCCTCTTGATGCAGATCGCCACTCAAGTCATGCTGTTGGCAAGCCTAGTGCTCCCCTGGCAACTGCTCCAAATGTTGATAACCGGCCGTAGTCGCATCGACGGATGGATCCCCGGAGCGGATGCTAACAGTGAAAAAATAGCGGTTCTGATCGCATTGGCAGTCCTCTGTTTTTGCGCCTATGCCTTGCTCAAATGGCTGGTTAAAAAAGCCATTGCCAGCTTTTCCGCTTCAATACTGCAGCGCTTGAATAAAACTCGGTTAGTTGCCAACCATCGATTACTTGGTAAACGTGTACTGGGTGTTGTGTTAGGCGCCTTATCATCAGCTGTGATTGCCATACTGTTCTGTCTGATGATCGCTCTTCTACATCCTCTGCTAGCACTATTGGCTGTTTTATGTGTGCTTGGGTTGGTGTTGGTGGTTGCCTTTTACTACCGGTTTGAAAGGGTGCAAAAAATCCAGGATATGTTGCAAGGCAACGTTCTCACAGTGATCAATATCAGTTTTGTCCTAGGTTTTCTGATCATCGTGCTGGATTATCTTAATGGCACTATGCGGCCGCTGTTGACGCTATTTATATTGCTGCTGGGTATGCGCCAATTAATGGCAGCGAGTGTTAATGGGCTAGTAAGTTTTTTGAGCATTATCAAGTTTTTCCAGCAGATTAACATGCTGCTTTTGCCGCGCTCTCAACAAATATCCCTCTTTTCAACCACGGATTTTGTTCAACGCTTTGAACAAGGGAAGCTCAAACAGTGGTTGTTACCGTGGCTGGTTGAACGTAACCACTGTAACAGCGACATTGAGATTTTACAGTGCCGCCTGATTCATGGGCGAGCAATAGCGCAAGTATTGATTCGTGATACTGATATCAACGGCGTCTCAAGTTATTTGTTGCTCAAGTGTTATGTCTCTGCGCGAGAAAATGAAGCCCTGCATGAAACTGCGCTGTTGAGCGAAGTAAATGGCTATTACCATGGCGTTATTCCCACTGTGCCTATTTTGCTGGAGAGTGGTAGTTTGCCGTGGTGCTCTTTTGTATTGTTGGAGATAGGCGACCAACTTCCTCAGTGGAAAAACTCAGAAGAACGAAAACCCTGGATGAGTGAGCTGCGTCAATGCCTGCTTTATGTCCCTTTGCCTAACCGGCTTATTACGCAATACACAGCGACTTTTGCCTCTTTACCCGAACGCATGAAGAAAATAGACGCTTCGCATTTTGCGTATTTGACCCAAGGTGATAAAGAAAACTTTCAAGTCGAACATTTTATGCGCTTATGGCCACTTATAGTGGCTGATGTGGAAAGAATACCCAAGAGCCTGACGGTGCAAAATCCGAGTAGCGCACGTATGGCCAATATAGGTGGCCATATGCTTCTGATGGACTGGTTTGGCTGGGTATATGACACGATTGGGGCATACTGGCCATTATCTGCAAAACTGCATGCCGAAGTGCTTGAAGTGATTGGCAGTCAGTGGGAAGACTCAAGTGCTCAACACCACTGGTCTGAGTTTGATACCCCGGTCACTGCTGCGAACTACGTTGCATTGGCTGCACGCGCGCACGAATTTTGTCAGCGTTGTAATGCTAATAACGATTCTGGTGCGCTTAATATGATTGCTGGTCTTATTAAAGC
>LGOV01003753.1_pt4 | contig 17019 bp, 14 predicted proteins | sample 469881 | NCBI WGS metagenome assembly LGOV01 (sample SAMN03857199, study PRJNA290197) | marine sediment metagenome | biome: marine cold seep biome; feature: cold seep; material: marine sediment; isolation source: sample #5579, elevator 3A push core 41 containing 12 cm of sediment... ...
TCCTTAAATTGCAATTGCTTGGCAATAAGTTGAAGTGGTTGTTTATAATCATCAGCTTGCTCTGGCTGCAACGTAGGGTAATAGCGATCATTGACAATAGGGAACCCCAAATTGCTCATATGAATTCTCAATTGATGAGTTTTCCCTGTATGAGGCTGTAAAACAAAACTGGCTCGGTCCCCCTGCTGTTGATGCAGATGGATGGTAGAGTGAGCATTTGGAGCCCCGTTGACAACATGACGCAAGAACCAAGGCTGACCTTGTTCGATGCGATTATTAACTTCCCAGGTACGCTGATCCAATTGTTTTGAGTAATACCCCATAGCCAAATACTTCTTTGTAATTGTTCCCCGACTAAACAGGGCACTGTAGTGACTACGAGTCTTCGGGTTCATCGAAAACATCACCAGTCCAGCAGTGTGGCGATCTAAACGATGCAATGGTGCCACATGATCATTCCCAGTCGCTGCACGCAGACGATAAACTAGGCACTCCTTGACGAAACGACCACCAGGTGTAACAGGTAAAAAATGGGGTTTACACGCAACCAACAACTCTTCATCTTGATAAATAATTTCCTCATAGAATGGAATTATTATTTCATCGACAACTTCACGAAAATAATAAACAGTGCTCTGTGGCACATAGAGCGCATCAATCGACAACGGTTGCTGATTCCCATCGAGAATTTTGCCGTCAATAAATCGTTGTCGCCAGATGTGGTCGGGTATTTTTTCAAAACGGTGGCACAAAAAATCAAACAATAGCGGTGAAGTTGGATAGATTTGTGGTAACACAATTTTAGATGGATATATTGATAAAACCATAAATAATTACTGCGGGGCCATGGTCTCTATACAACCGCCAGCCCCACCCTTTTCAATTCGACATTAAGCCTTTAGCGCTTGTTCTAAGTCCAACAAAATATCATCAATATGTTCAACACCAATCGAAAGACGAACCAACTCAGGTGTTATTCCACCAGCAGCTTGCTGCTCTGTGGTCAACTGTGCATGGGTAGTTGAGGTCGGATGAATGGCCAAACTTCGCGCATCGCCAACATTCGCAAGATGAGAGAACAGTTCAAGACCTTCAATAAAGGATCTCCCCGCTTGCTCTCCGCCCTTGATACCAAAAACAACCATCGCACCAAAACCGCGGGTGAAATATTTTTGTGCAAGATCATATGAGGGGTCACTCTCAAGGCCTGGGTAACGAACCCAATCGATCAGTGGGTGCTGTTCCAAACAGCGGGCAACCGCCAATGCATTCTCACTGTGGCGAGCCATCCGTAACGGCAAAGTTTCGATCCCCTGAAGGAAAAACCACGAATTATCAGGTGCAATACACGCACCGAGATTACGTAAAGGAACCAACCTCATTCTTACAATATAAGCAACTGGATTCAGATCACCTAAATCGGTCGCATAGCGAATGCCATGATAACTTGGATCGGGTTCACTCAGTAAAGGATGTTTTCCAGTGGTCCAATCAAAAGTACCCGCATCAACAACAATTCCACCAATGCCAGCACCGTGACCACCTAACCATTTTGTCAGCGAATGAATGACAATATCGGCGCCATGCTCAATGGGGCGCAACAGATAGGGGGTTGCGAACGTACTATCGACAATAAGCGGCAGGCCATGATCGTGAGCAATGGTTGCCAACGCTTCAATATCGGCGACATTAAGTTTGGGATTGCCGATCACTTCAGTAAAAATTGCTTTGGTTTTATCCGTTATTGCAGCGGTAAAATTATTTGGATCAACAGGATCAACGAACTTAACTGTAATGCCAAATTGCGGCAAGATATCGTTAAACTGGGTATAGCTGCCACCATACAAATTACTAGAAGCAATAATTTCATCGCCATGCTGGGCCAAATTAATAATGCTATAAAAAATAGCACTGGTGCCAGAGGATAATGCCAACGCCGCTGCACCACCCTCAAGTTCAGCAACACGTTTCTCAAGAACGTCTGTTGTTGGATTCATCAAACGGGTATAAATATTTCCAGCTTCTTTTAAACCAAAAAGATTCGCTGCATGTTCGGTGCTTTTAAACTCAAACGAACTGGTGCGATAGATGGGGACAGCACGACTTAACGTTGTGGGGTCTGATTGATAACCGGCATGAAGTACTTGGGTTTCGATATGCTTACTCATGATAATTCATCCTCTCAATGAAGGTTAGACGGCAAGAGAGGCTGTAAGCGATACAGGTAGAAAATGAATGGTCTGATAGATGATTTGTATCCATTGAATAACATCATCTTCAACGTTCCCCTTTCGGGGCGCATTGCCATTCCGCTTACGCTGGAACAAGCTTGGCACCTTGGTTGTCAGGTTGCCGGGCATCAGTGTAAAACACCTATGCCTCTCTTAATGCAAGTGTTGTTAAGCATATTCGACAAAAAAAAATTGTCAATATTTTTTTAGCAAACAACTTATATCAGTTAAATGCGAGAATCAACAGCATTGCTAACATTCATTAGGGCGAGTGCGCACGCCCTGTGCTCTAAAACGCTAAAAGCTACCTAATCCCCGTTTCTTTTTACGGGAAAACTTCCCCGCTATCCAGCCCAAAGACATCACGCCACTACCAGCAAGAAACCATTTAATCATAGCCTCATTGAGAATCGAGTGGTTTTCTTGACGTAAGTGCTCTAATTCCTTGCGGACAGCGCTTAAATCGGTCTTTAACCGTTGCCGTTCTTCATCAATTAGCACAACATTTTCAGACTTAACTTGCAGATCAAGCAACTCGGTTTTCGTTGTTTCCAGAAGCTCTTCACTCAACTTTAACGCCTCACTCAACTCAGCAGAGCGGGTCCGAACGGTTTGCAATTCTTTGCCAGAACCATCCGCCGATTGAAGCAAATCCGTCATTTTTTTGTTTACGGTTGCCAGCTCAACTCTTAATTGAGCAATGGTCATCGTTTTGGGTTTTTTACGCGAAATATATTGTTTAAGAACATAACCTTCGACACCATCTTCAGCCCGAACATACAAATAGTTATCCTGTTCAGATAACACCTCTAAACGGCTATCCGTCGGTAAGGTTTTGATCACTTTAAATCGATTTCCCATCCCCTCACGCAACGTAATCACCAACTGATCTGAAACATAACGCGTTTCAGCATAAACTAGCTGACCACTTAACACAGACAACAAGATGAGACCAATCATCAATCGTAATTTCATCATTCAACTCCCAAACACTGTATTCGGTAAACGATCAAAACCCCTCAACCGAGTCTGCTAACGAATCGGCCAATCATTTTCAAAACCTGGCGGAAAAAAATTATCCTTGGTGCGATTAAAATAACCGTATTGTACCTTTGGTACCCGCTTTTTTACCTGCTCGAGCATATTTTTCATACCAATACCATTTTCGCCACTTGGCATAGCTTGATAATACATAACTGGATCAAGACACAAATTGCGCATTTGAATCAAATCAACTTGCCCATCATCGATCACGTTAACAAGTGCATCGATTTCAGCCTGCTGATCGGTAATCCCTGGAAAAACCAAGTAGTTTAACATCACAAAAAGGCCCTGATCTTTCGCGCATTTTAACGACTCTAACACATCGTTAAACTGATAACCACGTGGACGATAATAGGCGCTATAAAAAGGTTCACGAAGCGAATTCAATGATACACGAATCGAATCTAACCCCGCCTTTGCCAACATCTCAACCTTATCTGGCATTGAAGCATTTGAGTTGAAATTGATTGTTCCACGTGATGTTTTACCCCGCATCTCTGTAACCGCTTGAGCGATCATATCAGATTGCATGATCGGGTCGCCTTCACAACCCTGACCAAAGGAGACAATAGCATTTTCAGCCTGTTCCAAGTGTGGGATAGCGGTCTCACACAACTCTTGCGCCGTAGGCACAAAGGTTAAACGCTCCTGACTAGAGGGACAACATTCATTCTCTTCCGCTTGGTAAGATAAACAACCAAGGCAGCTTGCATTACACACTGGTGAGGTGGGTAGTGGAGCTTCCCAGCGACCTAAAAATAGGTTTTTAGCCGCAAAGCAGTGATAATCAAGAGCACAGCGCGAAAGCTGCTGCAACAGTCGGTTCTCTGGATATTGAGCTAAATAGCGATCAACCCCTGGTGCAACTTCACGGTCGTCAAAACGCTCAGGTTCCCACTGAACATTGCGATCAACCTGTTGCGCGGCAACATAAAAACGTTCCTCTTCGACACACCAGCCCACAGCCGTATAGGCCCATAATGGGAGGATTTCACGCTTCTTTTGATAGCTCGCAGCAGGCAACAGAGTTCGAGTATACGCAGGAGCCATAAAAGCGCTGACTGCTTCAACTTTATCGCCACCCCAACTACGTGGCAAGTGGGTCGCAGTAACAAAACTACCCCTTTTGGCATCAAAACCAATTGGTGGAGTATTGGGAACCGTAAACAGGCGGCTCCCCTCAGGCAGTGGGATTAATTCATTGATATCGGGACGACAAACGGTCATACCATTCATCCCCGCCATCAACAATTCGGGATGTTCAAAGACCTCACCATCAGGGGTCGCTACCAGCATATAAATTGTTTTAGAGTGCTTCATCTTAATCCTTTCATTTCAAACGTACATGCTACCGCAAATTCCTTCATAGCAACATCGTTTATTGAGTATATTGTGTGAAAGTTCAGGAATTTACTTCAAACAGTTGATGCAGTCGGTTAAACTAGCCGACATGAAAACCCTATTAACGACATTACACAGTAAATATATTCATCCGAGCCTCGCCCTACCCTATTTGGCGAGCTTTTGTTCATCAAAAGAGTGCGGCGAACTCTTCATTGCCGAGTTCACGATCCACGAACCGCGTGAAAATATCATCGCTGAACTGCTGCGACATAAACCTGATGTGATCGCCTTTTCAGTTTACATCTGGAATAGATCTGCGACCCTTGACGTGGTGGACGCATTACATGCGATCAACCCGCAACAGCGCATCGTTCTCGGTGGCCCTGAAGTTAGCTTTGAACTCGATGATCATCTATGGCGTGAGCACTCGGGTATTACTGCCATCATTCGCGGAGAGGGTGAACAACCCCTGCACGATCTTCTCAAACAGTGGCATACGGCGAGTGAAATATCGACCATCCCCCGCGTAACTCAGCGCAAGGATGACACCCTTCTTCACGGTGAAAACAGCCCCACACTAACTGACCTCGATAGCATTCCATCACCTTACATGAACGGACGTATGGATTGTACTCGTGGATTTGTTTACTACGAAACCAGCCGAGGTTGCCCATACCGTTGCTCTTTCTGTATGAGTGCACTGGATGATAACGTTCGTTCTTTTTCAATGGCACGGATCGAGAGTGATCTATTGTGGCTACTAGAGAATGAGACGGCTAAGATAAAACTGGTCGACCGCACCTTCAATTACGATCCTAAACGAGCACTGAGGCTGTTTAAGTTCATTTTAAAGCACAACCGCTGTAGTCACATTCATTTTGAAATTGGCGCTCATCTTCTCAATAACGAAACGCTGAACTTCCTCAAGCAAGTTCCTGAGGATATGTTTCAATTCGAGATCGGTGTACAGTCTGTTCTGCCTGAAACACTTAAGAGAATCCAGCGCAACGCTCCACTCGAACAACTCGAAAAAAACGTCCGGTTCTTACTAAAACACACCAAAATCCACCTTCATTTAGACCTGATCGCAGGTTTACCCGGTGAAACATTTACCCAGATGCTTAACGGTATCGATCATGTGATGGATCTCGATCCACAACATCTACAAATCGAAACCGTTAAACTTCTTCCTGGTGCACCACTACGCCTTCAAGCACAAGAGTTAGGGCTTCAATTTGATCCCAACCCACCGTATCGGACTGTAAGCACGCCAGACATGGACTTTAATGCCCTTGAACGTGTACGCGGAATTAGTCGATTACTCGATATTACTTGGAATAGCAACCGTGGTAAGCGTTTCATCGCTCAATTAAAACAACACTACGGCAGCATGGCACACGGATTAGCGGCTCTCGAACAATTTTGGCACAACGAAGGCCTGCTCCGTTTCCCGTTAAGTCAAAAAGAAATTTATGAGCAGTTAGCACGATTTATCCAGGTCGCTATACCCGAATCACTTCAAGAAGCGGCAACCGAAACACTTTGCCGTGATTTTGCATTAAGTGAACGTATTATTCTCAGCAAAGCACCCTCTTTTTTCAACGTCGATCTTTGTGAAGCTGAGCAATTATGGGTTAAACAAAAGGTGAATAAGCTGCGTGAAAGCCTCAAAGGCCAAGGTGTTAAATTGCAATTTTTTGCGGCGTGGTTTCATTGTGGTGAAAATAACGGTGAGATAGAGCAACGGCGGATACACCTCTTTTTCTACTTAACAGGAACAGGAAAAAAGATGCGCATTGTTGAACAGATCATAAACACCGCCGAAATAATAAATATCAGCGATGCTTACGATCAGGATGTCTTAAAGGCGGATCAATAAACCACCAATGTGTTGCTCATTCAGTTCATCAACCTCTAAACCGCTAAATTCGTATTGCCAGATATCAAGACAAAAATTGACAAACGACTTTGTCCCAGAGAATTGACCCTCAACCCAGTCACAGGTCTGTTGGCGTAACGACTCAAACGTGTCATCCTCTTGCGATATTTTTTGCTGCAAGCTTAATAATTCATCCGCAGAGATTGGCCGAGGAATAAAATCCCGTCCCATGATCTGATTGGCAAGAGCGGTCAGAAACAACTCTGACAAGGTCACTTCACTTGGCTGGTCAGGAGAGCAACCATCCAGATCTAATTCATCATGAGAAGGCAGTGCAAACAATCCTTGTTCACTAAACAATGTCTGCAACAACTCGATATATTCCAATTCATTTTGAACCTGCTGAACTTCTGCCCACGAATGAAAAGCGCGTGAATCTGCACGAGTTGGATCAATCAGGCCATAATAGAATTGCGGTTTAGGTTGACACAGGGCACTAATTAATGCAGCGTCTGGGCCATCAAGATAGGCACCAATCGGCACTGCTTTGATTTTTTCAGCACGACGGCGCTGCTCTACCGTTAAACTAAAGCCAAGCTGGTAGAGTCGGTGCAGATACACCCCATTTAAGTGAGTCTCAGCTTGAGCTAAATCAGCTCCGCAAAGATAGCCTAAAGCAATATTGAGAGTATGGTACACCCCTTCCATCGTTTGACGGACCTGATCAGGATCGCCAAAATCAACATTGTCGGCACTCAATGCTCTGTTAAGTAAAAAACTCAAATCATGACCGAGATGTGAACTCACACCACCAGACAACAACTCGCCCAGCAGGTCTTGGGGTTGAGTAATGGTTAACATGAATGCTGGTGGTTCAAAACCAGTATCGCGATCTGCATAAACACACTGCGCATTCGAATGATGCTCTGGATTAAATGTTGTGGGATCAATATAACTATAGAGTGAGCGTGCTTCAAAAGACTCAACAAAACCAAGGTCCTCTAAGCGACCCTTACGTGCAACAAAAACATCTTCTTGCAACGCAAGATCAAACTCATGGCGAACTGCCTCCATCAATTTCAAGAAAAATTCTTGCCGCTCACGAAATAGAATATCTTGAAAGGCATCCATAATCTTAGCGACTTCCTCATTACGATACTCGCAATCATAGACCTGATCAAAACGCTTACGTTCCGCCATGAGATCTTCATCATCACACAGTGACTCTAAGCCCGTTAAAATGGTTAATTGCCGTTTCACCATCATCACCAATAGTTCGAAATCGAATCCATCAATAAGACGTAAAAAAGCCTCTTCATTTTGTATCAGTAACAGCTGAAGCCACTGTAGAGACTCATCTGAATCGAGTTCGTCCGCGTTCCAACAATCCATATCGACACAGAGCGTGACCTGTTCAGGGGTTGCTAAACCGATCAAATCAGACACATCAAGTACCCCCACCTCCTTAATCAACAGAAACAACTCTTGAGCAGGAATACTTTGCACAAGGTCAGCGTTATTAGCTGCATTGAGGAGATATTGATATTTTTTACGCCCACTTAGACAACGCAGGCTTGCAAGTTGAGTTGCTTTATCGACGGTTGACTGAGTGATAATTTCTGTTGCCATAATAAAAAGTCCTTCGAGATAATAATTTTAGAATTAATAATGTAGGCTTCCAGAGCAGTTGGGTCAACTGGATTCAACTGTCATAAATTATAATTGTTGACCATTCTGGTCATAGTTGCTATTTTTGTAATTGCCGTTAGCATTATAAACTGATTTCTATTCATATAAACGCACTAAACGAGTGCAAAGAACAGGAGAAACAACATGAGCGTACTTGTCGCAAAAGAAGCCCCAGATTTTTGTTCAGCAGCCGTACTTGCCGATGGCTCTATCGTGCCAGATTTTAAACTCAGCGACCTAAAGGGGAAATATATTATATTGTTTTTCTGGCCCCTTGATTTCACTTTTGTCTGCCCTTCAGAGATCATTGCCCACAACCATCGAGTTGAGCAACTCAGAGAACGTGGCGTTGAAGTTGTTGGGATCTCTGTTGATTCACAATTTACCCATCTGGCATGGAGAAACACAGCGATAGAAGACGGCGGAATCGGCCCAGTTGAATTCCCTATGGTGTCAGACATCAAGCATGAGATCTGTCAATCGTACGGCATTGAACACCCCGAAGCGGGCGTTGCCCTGCGTGCATCTTTTATCATTGACCAGAAAGGCATTGTGCAACACCAGGTCGTTAACAATCTGCCTCTTGGTCGTAACATAGACGAAATGATCCGCATGATTGATGCCTTGCAATTTTTTGAAGAATACGGTGAGGTATGCCCCGCAGGCTGGAATAAAGGTGATAGCGGCATGACAGCCACTCCCACAGGTGTTGCCGACTACCTATCAAAAAACGCGGACAAACTATAACAAACAGTAAGTTAAAAAAGAGGCTATCAGTTGATAGCCTCTTTTCTATCAAAACTCCATTCGATTGTAACAACTAACCATGTTACTATTTAGCTTTTAAATGGAGGGAAATTTGGATTTATTTGATGTTATAAAAAAAAGACACAGTTATCGTGGACCATTATCGAATCAACCTGTTAAACAACACGATTTACGTAAGATTGTCGAAGCAGGGATTTGTGCACCATCCGGAAAAAATGCACAAACAACTCAATTTATCATCATTGACGATCAAAAAATCATCAAACAGCTTAATGCCCTCCATCCTGCCAACAAAACAATGAACCAAGCAACAGCCATGATTGCCTGCATCATTGATGATCAACCAGAACAAATATATGAAGGCTACAACTTTCAACTTGAGGACTGTGCGGCAGCTACGGAAAACATGCTATTAGCCATTACAGCTCTCGGCTATGCCAGCGTTTGGATTGACGGCTGGCTACGCGTAAAAAATCGTGCTGAAAGTGTTGCAAAACTACTAAATATCCCTGCGGAGAAAAAAGTACAAATCATTCTCCCCATTGGGATACCCACCGAACAATGGCAGCAAAAGGATCGGATGAACTTTGAGCAAAGAGTTTGTAAAAATACATACACCCTTCAAAAGGAGAATTAGATGTACAAAAAATTGACACTGATATGTTTGGGGTTCTTGCTATTAATCCCAAATTCTATCCTCGCGAGTGATTTAACTTGGATAGAAGACTTAGAACAAGCAAAAATTGAAGCGATCGAAACAAACAAATATATATTTGTCAGTTTTAGCGGTTCGGACTGGTGCCATTGGTGCATTAAACTAGATGATGAAGTATTCAGTACCAAGCAATTTCAAAGTTATGCCGAGGAAAATCTCGTCATGGTTCTAGTTGATTTCCCAAAACGAAAAAAACAATCGAAAGAACAGAAATTAAAAAATGAAGAACTCTCTCGACAATACAGAGTACGAGGATTTCCTTCTGTCGCACTACTTAACCCTAAAGGAGAACTTGTTTCGATGACAGGCTACCGACGGGGTGGAGCTGAGGCGTATATTGAGCACATAGAGCTACTTATTAATAATTAACCTCAAAAATAGTTCTTAAATAAAACACAAAAAAAGGAAGTGGATAATTATCCACTTCCTTTTTTTATAATGGCGGGGCTGACGGGACTCGAACCCGCGACCTCCGGCGTGACAGGCCGATGTTGTAACCGACTCTACTACAGCCCCGTACTTAATATGGTGGGCGAAACAGGGCTCGAACCTGTGACCCTCGGTGTGTAAGACCGATGCTCTCCCAGCTGAGCTATTCGCCCATATTTACTGTGATCAAATGGCGGGGCTGACGGGACTCGAACCCGCGACCTCCGGCGTGACAGGCCGATGTTGTAACCAACTCTACTACAGCCCCACTCGATCAACGCGCTGAAAGATAACAGAACAACCTGACGATGTAAAGGGTTAATTCACATCTAACAGCGCTTTTTTACAATTTAATTGACGCTATCCTTCAAAGCCTTACCAGCCTTAAATTTAGGAACCTTAGCAGCAGGGATATCAATTGCTGCACCAGTTTGAGGATTCTTACCAACACGTGCAGCACGATCACCAACACTGAAAGTACCAAAACCAACCATAGCAATCTTGTCACCTTGTTGCAGAACTTCTGTGACCGTATCTACAAAAGCTTTTAAAGCTTTCTCTGAATCAGACTTGCTCAATTCGGACTTCTCTGCAATAGCATTTACCAGTTCAGTTTTCGTCACGTCAAACCTCCAATTATTCGATAAGTTTTTGCGTCTTTTGAAGACGCGCCAGTTATAGCAAAGTTAAATGATGAGTACAAGTGCTAAACGTAAGTTACACAGAACATTGTGTGATTTATATTTGTGCGACACAACGTGAAGCAAACAGAAGTTTTAAAGCAAAGCCTGTGCCAAAACCTCATCCATATGTTGAACACAAATAATATCTAGCCCTTTTCGGATCGCGGGTGATATTTCACTAAGGTGTCGTTTATTTTCAGCAGGTATCAATATGCGCTCAAGGCCAGCACGGCGAGAAGCCAAGATCTTCTCCTTAAGGCCGCCAATCGGCAATACTTCACCACGTAAGTTGATCTCACCCGTCATGCCTAAATTACAATCGACAAGACGACCCGTTAAAGCAGACGCTAAAGCCGTCGCAATGGTAATCCCCGCCGAAGGGCCATCCTTCGGGATAGCACCCTCTGGAACATGGATATGGATGTCTACTGTACGGTAAAAATCAGCCTCTAGGCCCAACTCATTCCAGCGCGAGCGAACATATGCAAATGCAGCCTGAGCTGACTCCTGCATCACCTCACCCAGCTTACCAGTGACGGTCAATTTACCCTGTCCAGCTAACTTAAGAACCTCAATCATCAGGATCTCACCACCCGCTGAAGTCCATGCCAAACCAGTTGAAACACCACAGCGTGGATTCTGGTCTTTAACACCATAACTATAAGGAGCAACCCCTAAATAATTATAAATTTGACTGACACCAACATTCCACTTTTTATTTTTTGCCCCAGAATTCACCAACTGTCGCGCAATTTTACGGCAAATCGCGGCAATACGCCGCTCCAAATCACGTACACCGGACTCTCTGGTGTAACGTCGAATAACTTCAGTAAGAGCAGCAGGTGAAAAAGAGACGTATTTCTCTTCTAGACCGTGCTCTTTCAATTGCTTCGTAATTAAATGTCCACGGGCTATATGTGTTTTTTCATCTTCAGAATAGCCATCGAGCTGAACAATCTCCATCCGATCTAATAGTGGAGCGGGAATTCCCTGTAGAGAATTGGCAGTGGTAATAAACATCACATGTGAAAGATCGTAATCTAAATCGAGAAAATGGTCACCAAATGTCACATTTTGTTCGGGATCAAGAACTTCAAGTAAAGCAGCCGATGGATCTCCACGAAAATCGGTCGCCATTTTGTCAATTTCATCTAAAAGAAAGACCGGATTACGCACCCCAGCTTTTTTTATACCCTGAATAATCTTGCCCGGCATAGCACCGATATAGGTGCGACGATGACCACGAATTTCAGCCTCATCACGTACACCACCAAGCGAAATTCGTACAAATTTTCGATTAATCGCTTTAGCAATCGACTGGCCTAGCGAGGTTTTACCAACACCAGGGGGCCCAACGAGACACAAAATCGGCCCTTTGACTTTTTTAACTAAGGCCTGAACAGCAAGATGCTCAAGAATCCTCTCTTTAACCTTTTCTAAGCCATAATGATCCTTGTTGAGCACAGATTCGGAACGGTCAAGATTAGCACTATCACGAGTTGATTTTTGCCATGGCAAACTTACTAGCCAGTCAATATAATTACGCACAACGGTTGCTTCCGCAGACATTGGCGACATCATCTTGAGCTTTTTCAACTCTGAAGTTGCTTTTTCCGTCGCTTCTTGCGACATCTTGCGCTTTGAAATAAGTTCTTCGAGTTCTTTTATCTCTTGTTTGAATTCATCCTTATCACCAAGTTCTTTTTGAATAGCCCGCATTTGCTCATTCAAATAGTACTCTTTTTGCGTACGCTCCATCTGGTTCTTAACTCGTTTGCGTATCTTACGCTCGATTTTAAGAATTTCGATTTCGCGTTCCATCAACTCCATGAGCAATTCAAGCCGAGAATTCACATCGACAAGTTCAAGAAGTTCCTGTTTTTCATCAACACGCAAACTCAAATGTGCAGCGATGGTATCTGCTAACACACCAGGAAGAGTGACATTTTCAACAGCTGCAACAACTTCAGATGGTATTTTACGACTAAAGTTCACATAGGCTTCAAATAATGTCCGCACACTTCGCACAAGCGCTTCCGCTTCAAGTGAACCAACCTGTATATCTTCAATCTCATCATAAGTGACGAGAGTAAAATCATCTTGTTCGATAAGGCGATCCACTATGGCACGACTAACACCCTCAACAAGGAGCTTGACAGTTCCATCTGGAAGCTTCAACAGCTGAGAAATTTTTGCAATAGTACCGACGGAATAAAGATCATCTTTGACAGGTTCATCAATATCGGAATCATTTTGAGCAACAAGAAAGATATGCCGCCCCCCCTCCATCGCCTCTTCCAATGCTTTAATTGATCGAGGACGTCCAACGAACAACGGGGTGACCATTTCTGGGAAAATTACAATATCACGCAAAGGGAGCAGAGGGATTGCCCCTGCTCCCTCATTTACTTCAGGAATATTTTCTAAAGCTTGAGTCATTAAAGTAAACCTTAAGCTGATTCAGCACAGTCATACATAATAAGTGGGACATTTTTTTTCAAGATAACATCCTCACTGACAACAACTTCCTTAACCTGTTCTTGAGAAGGGATATCATACATAATATCCAACATAGATTCCTCAAGAATAGAACGAAGACCACGAGCACCTGTTTTTCTACGCGCCGCTTCTTTAGCTACCGCAACTAAGGCCTCATCTGTAAAAGTCAACGCCACCCCTTCGAGATCCATCAATTTTTGATATTGACGAACAAGGGCATTCTTAGGTTCTTTAAGAATACGAACCAAAGCCTCTTCATCGAGTTCCTCAAGTGTTGCAATAACAGGTAAGCGACCAATAAACTCAGGAATTAGCCCATACTTCAGTAGGTCACCGGGTTCAATATCCTTCAACAACTTACCCAGCGTAGTCTCACTTGGCAGGCGGATTTCGGCACCAAAGCCCATCGCTTTTTTACCAACGCGTTGGCTAATCACATCTTCCAGTCCCGAAAAAGCACCACCACAAATAAACAGGATATTCGTTGTATCAACCTTAATGAATTCTTGTTGCGGATGCTTGCGACCACCCTTTGGTGGAACACTTGCAGTCGTCCCCTCAATGATTTTCAAAAGTGCCTGCTGCACACCTTCACCTGAAACATCACGCGTAATGGAAGGCGACTCACTTTTTCGAGCAATTTTATCAATTTCATCGATATAAATAATGCCACGTTGGGCTTTTTCAACATCGTAATCAGCTGCTTGAACAAGACCTAGAATAATATTCTCTACATCTTCTCCAACGTAACCCGCTTCAGTTAAGTTTGTTGCATCAGCCATAGCAAAAGGTACGTCAAGTACTCGAGCTAAAGTTTGAGCTAAAAGAGTTTTTCCACTACCGGTAGGACCTAGCAACAGAATATTACTCTTTTGAATTTCAACATCCCCAGATTTAGCTGAATATTTTACCCGCTTATAGTGGTTATATACCGCAACGGATAAAACCTTTTTTGCCCAGTCTTGACCGACAACATAATCATCAAGCGTTTCACGAATTTCTATCGGTGTTGGCAGAGGTGTGGCCTCTTCCTCTTCGGCTGAATCGACCTCTTCAACAATGATCTCTTGGCACAAACCAATGCATTCATCACAGATATAAACAGATGGCCCAGCGATCAGTTTCTTAACTTCTTCTTGTGATTTTCCACAAAAAGAACAAATCAATTCATCAGATTGGTCTTCAGTGTGATCCATAAAATCCCCCGCTATCAGACCTTGTCTCGAGTAACAATATCGTCAATCAAACCGTACTCTTTTGCTTGAGTTGCGCCCATAAAGTTGTCACGCTCAGTATCTAAACCAATGGTTTCGACATTCTGACCTGTATGATGCGCCAAAATGCCATTTAGTTCTTCCCGCAAACGTAAAATCTCTTTTGCATGGATACTAATATCAGAAGCTTGACCTTGAAAACCACCAAGAGGCTGATGGATCATAATGCGCGAATTAGGCAACGAATAACGCTTGCCTTTTTCACCAGCAGCCAACAACAGGGCTCCCATACTTGCAGCTTGACCGACACAAATAGTAGAAACAGGTGCCTTTATATATTGCATCGTATCGTATATTGCCATCCCAGCTGTCACAACACCGCCAGGGGAATTGATATACAGATGAATATCTTTTTCAGGGTCTTCAGATTCTAAAAACAGAAGTTGCGCAATGATAAGATTAGAGATCTGATCATCAATGCCACCACCGAGAAAAATAATTCGATCCTTCAACAGCCGTGAATAAATATCATACGACCGTTCTCCGCGACCAGTCTGTTCAACAACTATCGGGACGAGGCTCATTCGCTACTCCTGTTCTTCGTCGCTTGGTGCTTCAATAAGGGATTCCTTAGCTACTTCTTCAACCTTAGATTGGCCAAGTAAGAAGGTGATCACCTTCTCCTCTTCAATTTGTGCCAATAGATTTTTACGTGCTTCGTCTGCAGCATAATGTTTTTTTACTTCATCGAGTGGCGCATTCGCCATCTTTGCGATCTCTTCCAAGCGACCATCAATTTCTGAATCATCGACTGAAATATTTTCTTGTTGGCCAATTGCTTCCAGAACTAAACTCCCCTGAACCTGCTTAATAGCAGTGTCACGGTACATAGAACGGAAAGACTCATCAGTCATGCCCATCATCTCAAGGGTCATACCCTGTTGCTTTAGGCGGTTACCAATATTGCGGTGCATAAAGTCAAGTTGACGAGAAATCATCGTATCAGGAACTTCAACAGCGTTACCTTCAACCAAAGCTGTCATGAGGCGCTCTTTAAGATCCTCTTCAATACGCTTTTCCTCCTGATCTTTATAGCCATCAGCCACTTTTTGACGTAGTTCTTCTACCGATTCAGCACCAAACTCCTTAGCGAGTTCATCTGTAAGCACGGCAGCAACCTTCGCCTTGATCTCTTTTACAGCAACTTTAAACGTTGCTTCCTTGCCCGCCAATTCTTCGTTGCCATATTCAGCAGGAAAGGTAACACAAATATCTTTATCATCACCACGGTTCGCGCCAACAAGTTGCTCTTCGAATCCTGGGATAAAACTACCTGAACCTAATTCAAGGATATGGTCTTGTGCAGCGCCACCAGCAAAGGCAACACCATCAACAAATCCTTCAAAATCAATTGTAACAAAATCACCATTTTGAACATCGTCACGATCTACAACTTCTTGAGAGTCACGTGAACCTGTCATTTCGGCAATACGGTCTTCAACAGTCTGATCATCTAATTCGATGATCTCTTTTTGCAATTCAAAACCAGTGTAATCTTTTGCCACGACCTCAGGCTTAACCTCTACGTGAGCTTCAAATGTAAATGGCTTACCTTTTTCAAGTCCACTATTGTTTTCAATTGAGGGGTCAGAAATTGCTGGCACCTTGTGATCCATCAAAGCCTTATAGTAAGACTCATTGATTAGGCCACCAATAACTTCTTGCTCCATTTGTTCTGCATAGTATTGCTCAACAACTTTCATAGGGATCTTCCCTTGACGGAATCCCTTGATCTTTGCTGTTTTAGCAATTTTCTTATAAGCTTTTGCAATTTCATCAGATACACGGTCAGCACTGACTTCAACACAAATCTTCTTCTTTACAGAACTAATCTCTTCAACTTGAACGTTCATGCTAAATAAACCTCACTTGATAAACATAAAAATAATAGAAAGACTGGACAAACCAATAATTAGATTAAAAAAGATAGAACAAAACAGGGGCACGTATGCCCCTGTCATTGTTTGGTGCGAGAGGGGAGACTCGAACTCCCACGGTTGCCCGCTGGTTCCTAAAACCAGTGCGTCTGCCAATTCCGCCACTCTCGCAAATTCTATTTGACCTCAAAACCGAAAAGTTATGAGAATATTTTTTTTGTTACCTGAACACAAACCAAGAATCCATATTGCATCGAGTGCTTGATTTAAACTAAAATGGGGTGAGTGAAGGGGATTGAACCCTCGACAACCGGAGTCACAATCCGGCGCTCTACCAACTGAGCTACACCCACCACAATAGGTGGCCGATTGAAGAACTAAAGCGGCCATTTAAATGGCGCGCCAGGAAGGACTCGAACCCTCGACCCTGTGATTAGAAGTCACATGCTCTATCCAGCTGAGCTACTGGCGCTTGTTATGGTCGGGGCGAGAGGATTCGAACCTCCGACCCCCTGCTCCCAAGGCAGGTGCGCTACCAGGCTGCGCTACACCCCGACATACAAGACGCTGTTTTCTATCATTCTGGA
>LGOV01004955.1_pt1 | contig 16994 bp, 16 predicted proteins | sample 469881 | NCBI WGS metagenome assembly LGOV01 (sample SAMN03857199, study PRJNA290197) | marine sediment metagenome | biome: marine cold seep biome; feature: cold seep; material: marine sediment; isolation source: sample #5579, elevator 3A push core 41 containing 12 cm of sediment... ...
AGGCGGTTTTGCAGTCGGCTCATGATAAGCCCGACAGCCTCCTATATATTTAGGAGGTCAGTGACGTGGCAAATGGATTCCATTTTATTTAAAGTTAACTATTTATCTTCCTTTGCATGGTTCATTTGCCCAGGAGGAACGTATCTTCCTTGAGAAACTTATGTAGAATAATGCATCGAAAAATCACCAATCCTGAGCTTTGCCTAAATTACTAGTTGGGATTTGATCGCATAAAGACAGTTTGGCCGGCCTTTCGTAGTGGTTAAGTTTATCATCAAGAAACGAGTTAAGCTCTTTCTCTGAGACCTTTACGGCCACCCCTACTTTCTTTAATACGACCAAAGCTTTGAGTCTGGAACCCTCTTCAGGGCGCATCAATCTGACAACACAATCAGCAACGCATGGATGTGTCAGCATGATTTTTCTTACTTTGGCTGGATAGACATTTACGCCTGCGACCTGTACCGCTTTGTCAATTCTTCCTTTTGGTAGAAATTGTTTTTTTCCTTTCCAGGATAAATCATCTTGCAATACATAGGCTGCGCGAGAACCATCAAAGGGGTGTTGGCGAAACAACCGTGACTCGTTGGCGACTCTTTCCCAGTAGGGCAAAAGCTCATAGGGGGCTTCGGTAGCATTACGATAACCCACGCCGCCTGTTTCCGAAGATCCATAGACCTCTGTCATGCCAGAGAGTCCAGCTTTCTTCAGCTCGGTGATTATTTCTGGCCGGCAAGGTCCTGTAGAGGTAACCCCCCAAACATCGTCTGGAAATTCTGCCTTTAACTCTGCCAGCTTGCCCCATAAAAGAGGAAATGCGATGACAAGATCGCCACCTTGTAGGCCGGCAATTAAACTACGCATCGGCATAATTGGCATCCACAATACAGGACAACCAAGTGCTTTAGGCAGGAGTACAGAAAAAAGGAATCCATAGATGTGATGGCGTGGAACAAAGCTGACGATCCTTTTCCGACCCTTGAAAAGCTCAGCCCATGCTAGAATTTCTTGAACATGAAAAGAGAATTCCTGGGTTGCAGGAACCGGTTCACCTGTACTACCCGATGTGAAAAAAGTTATAGCCAAAGGGGGCTTGCTCCACAACCGATGCATTTCCTCCGCCCATTCCGCCAATGTTTTTCCGGTAACAGTGCTCCTGTCCTCTTCCACGTCAAACATGAGACAGGCTCGCTGAACTATGTTAGTTAAATCCGGAAATGTTTTCGCATCGATCTTTATCGATGCAGGCAGAGAACCGCCAGCTGCTAAGCGTAGACGCTGCGGGTAAGACATTGCACCCAGTAGTAGGCTGGACAATATTTCTTGAAAATCAATTACAGATAAAGATACGTGATTCATTGCCTTGCCTTAACGACCTGCCTAAAAACTATCGCTGAAGGCCGGATCCTACTGCCAATTACAACGATAACGAAAACGCACTTACACTCAGTTTGAAGGCGCTAGGTTTTACAATAAAACTGAACGAGCTAAAAAAATCGTCCCACCTGCAAAACCACAGAATTAATTCCCCGGTTGTCATGATGAAGTCCGCCATTGGACACATGATGTAACCGCAAGGCAGAAAACCAGGGAGCTCCATCGCTCCAATCCATCTCCATCCCGACCCCAGCCTGCGGGTTAAAGTTAACCCGCAATCCTTGCCCTTCCACCTGAAAATCAGTGTAGATGATACCGATCCCTGCTTCCAGGTAGGGGCGCAGATGAGCAGAAGTAAAATGGTCCAAAAAGTAAAGGGCAAGGATGTTGGCCGATGCCACGGTACTCATGTGTGTTCCGGTGGTGGAACCGACATGCCCTTCAACTTTGAAGCGAAGCGGATCGGGTGCCCGGTGATGCCAGATAGCCTCGTAGTCATAAAGTGCAGCAGCAGATAAAAGTATGAAATCGACATCTGCGCTTGGATCGTAGGTTATGCCCAAGCTGCTTCCAAGGGAGTAGCGGGTTGCGACATTCCCGTCATCCGCCACCGCCAAACAGCGACCTGCAGCCAACAGAATCAAGCAGAGAAGTATTGCACTCCAAACTTGGTTTATCAACCTCGCCCCTTGGTTACAGTCAGAAAACCATAACCGCCATTGTCATCCATTTTGAGACAACAAATATCTCGCCGACCTAGATCCTCAGCACCGACAATTTGCCAGTCAGTCTCCCCGGCAACGTTACCCGGTGTGGCACAAAGGCGCCCATCGCGCATCGCCAGGGCGGCGGCGGCCAGGTCGAAGGCTTGCCCGACTGGCAAGCTACCGTACAGCGGCGCGTAGCTCGCGACCGAAGCCCCTTTGGGAACGAATTCTGGATATTTGGCGCTGCACTGAGGATGTCCGTCAGCTCCCAAAATATAAACTGTCTCCTTCGGAAGGATGGGGAGGCCTCCGGAGAGATGGCCAAGAGTCACCATATCAATGGCTCCATACCGGGATGCTGTATCCTCTCGGGACAAAACAAAAAAGGCCGCTCCCTCCCCGACCAGCGCCGTCTGTTTAGCGAGGTCAAAAGGCGCCATTTCCTCAGTTGACTCACTTCCCAAAAACCGCTCCCAGCAGTAGCCAAGAACAGCGCTGTACTCATCCACCCCACCAAAAACGACATGATCGACGCGCCCTTCCTCAAGCCAAAGCTGGGCGGTCAACAGTGCCGAAGAAACCGACATTTCAAACTGGCTTACTGTGAGGTTAGGGCCACCAATATTCAATTTAATGGCAACATGAGCGGCAGCGGCATTATGTACAGAATTGGAGAAATGAGTGGGAGAAGCGCAAGAGTCTCCATCATCTATTATCGAATCAAGAAAGGAGAAGGTGGTACGAAGGGCTCCATAACCACTAGCAATCACGAGGCCCACCCGCTCTGGAATTGCCCCGAGCATTCCCGCATCTTGCAAAGCCAGATGGCTACCAAGCAGAGCTAACCGGGAAAAGTGATCGATACGTCGCAGTGCTCGTTTGTTTAGGAACTCCTCCAGAGGGCCGGTATCTGCAAGAAACGCTGACCGCAACACGCTTTCGTTACCAGGAACAGGCGTCACTTGCATGGTCGAAGGGACCCCGGAAACAAGGGCTCGGTCAAAGGCATCCAAACCGCAGCCAAAACCGCCCACTACCCCAACCCCTCGAATTGAAAGCCTGGTCATTGCAGACCTTCCTTTCCGAAAATCACTACAGCATTGTTCCCACCGAACGCTAGAGACTGGGAAAGGGCCGCTCGACCTTCAATGGCCACCTCTTGAGAGATGGGATTGATGGGAAGTGCGGGATCCGGTTCGGCAAAACCGGCACTGGTGGGGATACGCCCCGCTTCCATACAAGCGATGGTGAATGCTGCCTCAATCGCTCCGGCGGCCCCCAAGGTGTGGCCCGTAAAGCCCTTAGTCGACAGAAAAGGCGTTCGAGGAAGCACTTTATCGAGCACCTGGCTCTCCACCCGGTCGTTGTCAGGAGTTCCCGTACCGTGGGCGTTAACGAAGGCGATATCCTCCGGTCGGCAATCGGCAGTATTCATGGCCTCATCCAAAGCTCGTCTTAACCCCAACCCCTCGGGGCTTGGAGCCGTCAGGTGATAAGCATCGCAAGCGGAGCCATACCCCAAAAGATGGGAGCGTATTTTCGCTTTTCGCGCCTGCTGAGTTTTTTCCGATTCGAGAACCAGCATTCCAGCCCCTTCCCCGAGATTAAGGCCGCGCCGATTCAAATCAAAGGGCCTGACCGGCTTAGCGTCGGCGATCATCAAGGAGGCGAAGCCATTATAGGTAACTCGAGTAAGCTCGTCGGCGCCACCGGCCAGAGCCACATCGCACAGACCGTTTCGAACCCAAGAAGCTGCAAGGCCAAGAGCATCGGTCCCGGATGAACAGGCATTGACCACCGTCTGCACAGGTCCGGAAAGACCGAAATGACGCGCTACCGAGGCGGCAGGGTTACTACGTAAAAAACGCTCTATCGGGGTCATCTCCGGTCGCTTTCCACTGCGATAATCGCGGTAGAATTCCTCACTGTTCATAGCGCTGCCAACCGTGGTTCCGATACAGACCCCGACCCGCAGCCCCCTCAGATTCTCAGGGTTCCAATCGGCATCATGGAGTGCTTCCAGGGCAGCGGCCAGGGCCAGACGCGAAGTCCTCAGCAACTGGCCGTCTTCAGGAAACTCCGATGGGAAAAACCCCTCGGGAACTTCAAAAACCGGATACCTAATGGCGTGTGCCGTTTCAAAGCTAGACGGAGGTGCAGGATGCCGCCTTTCTTTAAACAAACTCTCCATACAAGCCGCCAGGTTGGCACCGGCGGCGCATAGGCAACCGACTCCGGTAACGGCTACAGGAGACGGCCCGCTCATCCCTGCAACCGCTCGTCGATGAACCCAGCCAGGGTTTCGATCGATTCGAAAGCCTCTCGACCCTCTTCCATGTCCTGGATTTCGATACCAAAATGCTTCTGGATTAAGACGACCAGCTCAACCGCATCGAGAGAATCGAGCCCTAGCCCTTCACCGAACAGAGGGGTGCTGTCCTCGATTTCCTCCGCTGTCATATCCTCCAGGTTGAGCTCTTCCACCAGTATCTTCTTGAGTTTTTCTTTGATCGCCATCTCTCGTAACTCCTTCACTAAAATAGGGGGGCCTTAAAACCGACCTCACCCTTTATCATCGTTGTTCCACATATCGTAGAAGTTGAAAAACTGAAATGGGTTTTTTACCGTATATTCTTCCAGTAATCGGGTGAATAATTGAGCGTAGGGACGATAAGCTTCTTTTGACCGACCAAGATCAGCAGGAACCCTGATCACCCCGGAGACCTCTAGCTCGTAACTCGACGGTCCAGTCTTCCGGCTAAAAAGCACCGCAATCGGCGCACCGGTGGCCGACGCTATTTTGTAGGAGCTGAAGTTAACCTGCATCTCATCGCCTAGAAACCGGACGGAAACCGAACTCCGGTCGCTCCCCAGCATACGATCCCCCATTACCGAAAGAACTTCACCCTTTTTCAGCGCACCCATCATCTCAAGGGTTCCGCCGAGATACCCGCGGGGATCGATAATATGAAAGGGTGAACCAGCATCTGAGTGCTCAAAGAAGTGCCGGTCGATATCCCCCTCTTCTCGTTGAATCAGCAGATTCACCGGCGTTTCAAGGCAGCGTAAGGTGGCCATCGCCACCTGCCAACAGCCGACGTGAGACATCATGAGAATCAGTCCACGCCCTTCCCCGACCAGTTCGAGCAACTCCTCCCGCCCCTGCAAGCTGACGCTCAGGGCCTCCGGCCCCAAAATCCCCACCGCCGCACGGTCGATTAGCACTTTGCCCAGTTCCAGGCTCATCCGGTAGCTCTGCCACCAGCGCCGGACAGGCCCGCTGTCGGGAAAACGACGGCGAAGATAATATTCAGATTTTTTCCTTTGATCCGGACGCAGCAACATGTAGTAAAATATGATGAAATAGAGCACAAGGTAGGCAGCCCACCGCCCTCCCAAACGAATAAGAAGATAAAAAAATCGGTGCTGCCAGGCCGTACCGACGCTCCTGCTGCTCCATTGCCTCTCCCTCTTTTCGCTATCCATCGGAAACAACCTTTTCCTTCTTTACCAGCATCGCTGTCGCATAAATCCCTCCGCCGACCAACGCACCCAGAAGAGGACCGATCAAAAGAGAACCTATCAGCCACTCATAGAGCCTCTCAAACCCCTGATGGCCAAGGGTTTGCCAGGACACCTCGGTAAGAAACTCGCCATGACGCATAAAGTAACCGGCCTCTATACAGAGCGCGGGCACTAAAGGCGGCATGCACAGCTGGCTCGTGCTAACTGCCGCCACCTTGTTGAGCCTAAAAAAACCGGCCGCGAAAAGGACCGCGATGGTATGGCAGGCGATTAGCGGTGCTGCCCCGAGGATTACTCCCAACGCTCCTGCTGCGGCCAATCGGCCCGGGGAAGTGTTTTCCGTAAGTAGGCAGCGGATCGACTCCATTGGGCGAAACAAGCTGACCTTAGGGCTCTTTTCTTCATGCACAATTTTACGGTGAGGCCAGGGCAGAATCGATCTCATAGTCAAATGAGTGTTGAGCAAAGTAAGCCGTAGGTTGTCTTTGACTTTGTCAAAGTGGGAGACCCGCTTTTCAGCTGGGGGATAATAGACTGAGATATCCGCATCTCGCAGCGAAACCCCAGCCCAGGCTGCCTTAACCAGCACCTCTATCTCGAAAGAATAGCGAGTTTCCTTCAGTTTCAGCCCCTCCAGGACCGCCAGCGGGTAGGCCCTGAAGCCGCTCTGAGTGTCCTGCAGGCTGCGCCCGGTCTGCAGTCGCAACCAGAAGTTAGAAAACTTGCGCCCGAAGCGACTCGACCCGGGAACGTTAGAGGTATCGAAATCCCTTTTCCCTACCACGATGGAGAAGGGTTCTTCCCTAAGTATCTTGAAAATCTGCTGCATATCGGCGGGATCGTGTTGACCATCGGCATCAATGGTGACTAGATGGGTCATCCCCATCCGAGCCGCCTCCCGGGCTGCAATCATGATCGCTGCCCCCTTGCCTTTATTGGTCTCCTCGCGCAGCACCTGCACCCCGAGCCCCTGCAGGGTGTCTGCTCCGCCATCGCTGCTGCCGTCGTCCACAACCAGCACCCTGTCGTGTAGCGCCAAGGCACGTTGGGCAACCTCCCGCACCGTTGCCGCATGGTTGAAGAGAGGGATCACAATTAGGGTTTTATCAATATCAAAAGTCATCTAAAAAGCCAAATTACCGTTTAAAAACATAAGATCTGCCGTTTCATAAGCGGCAATCGGAACGGACATCAGCATTACCGCCAGGATCGGCGATGCGCCGGCTGCCCCGGGCAAAACGAAGAAAGTCTCCGAGATTGAGAACAAAGCGCCGCCAGCTGTCGGGGGAACGCCACAACATGGCCAGATAACCAAGCAGGACCTGGGGTCGCATAAAGTGTCTCTTGTAAAACTCGGTGAAGAGCTTTTCCAACTGCTCGCGGTTCATCCCCTGGGGAATAAACTGAAAATGCATGCAGTCCATCTTTGCCCAATCCTCTTCAAACACCCCCTTGTCACGAATCGTTTGGTACAGGGGAGCCCCGGGAAAGGGAGTGAACTTGGCCAAGTTGAAATCGTCTATGGGCAGAGAAAAGACGTATTCCATGCTGCGCCGGATGCTCGCTTCGCTTTCGCCGGGCAGTCCCATCATCAGCAGGCCCTTGGTTCGAATTCCGGCGCCCTTGATCATGCGCAACTTGGCTGCTAGCATCTCAAGATCGGCGTTCTGACGGTGCTGAGCCAGTAATTCCGGGTCTCCGGTCTCTATTCCCAAGCTCGCCATCCAACACCCTGCCCCCTTCATTTGCTGCAAAAGGTCTGGGTCGATATGCTCGGCCCTCACTGCGCAGTTAAAGGTCATCCCGAGGGGCTTATCTGACATTAAACGGCAGAAGGACTCAACCCGGTCCCGGTTAAAAGTGAACTGGTCGTCGTAAAAATTGACATGACGGATACCAAAACGCTCTTTCAAATAACTCAGATGGGCGTAGAGATATTCGGCGGAGTTATAGCGAAAGCTGCTTCGAAACACCGAACGGTCGCAGTAGCTGCAACTGTAAGGGCAACCACGACTGGAGATACAGCTGGTATTCGGTACCCTCGGATAGTTGAAAATCGGTAAACGATAGACATCAGGATAACCTGCCAACTTCTCGTAAGCCGGAAAAGGAAGGGTGTCGAGTACGATCCCCTTTTCCCGGTAGCCGGAAAAAACAATCTCGTCATCGGGCTCCCGATAAACCAGCCCCGGAATAGAAACGCTTCCCTCCCCTTCAGCCATTATCAGCTCATGAAACGTCTCCTCCCCCTCCCCGGCCACGATAAAATCGACTACGGGAAAATCTCGCAGGATCTTTTCCTTGAGGGCAGAGACGTGGGGGCCGCCAAAAACCGTGCGGATACGGGGAAGCTCTTGCCGAGCCATGGTCGCCAAACGTACTCCATCGAGAAAACTGGAGGTAGTGCAACTGAACCCGATCATGGCCGGCCGCTCAGACCGCAGCAGGTCAAGAATTATCCGATCGCTTTGGGGATGGGCGTAACAATCGACGATATGGACCACGACCCCAAGTCGCTCCAGATAGGCGGCGATACTGGCCAGCCCAAGCGGTGGCATAATATTAGCCAGACGCGAAATATCTCGCCCCGCCGCATCGGCCTGGTAGCCAAGGGGATGAACCAGGAGTACCGTTTTTGCATTCAACACCGCCATCGACTCCTTATCACACCATCACCTTTTGTGGGAAGGAGATCAATTTGTCCCAAAGCAGCCCGCGAAAACCGAAACGCTGCATGACGGCCAGCTTTTCCTGCCCCGCCGAAGGAGGAAATATCCGATCTCTCCTGCCCTGGAAGGCCTTGAAAATCATGGCGTTCATCGCCTCGGGGTCGACCTGAGGCGAGAAATAATAGGCTGGCTTCAACAGGGATGCTTCGGCATCAATCACTCCATCTTTTATCGCTTGGGAATGGAGTTCCGTGCCAGACAGAATCCGAATCCCGGAAAAAGCGAAGACCACCGCCGCCCCTAGTTGCTCTATGTTTCCCAGCCCCTCTTCCACCGTGGCCAAGGTCTCGCCAGGCCCTCCAAACATGCAAAAATGAGCACAAGGAATCTCCGCTTCAAGACAGGCTTGATTGACCTTGAGCACCTCGGAAAAGGAGAATCCCTTCTTAATCCCCTGCAAGGTCGTATCGCAAGCCGCGTCGGTTCCAAGTTCCATGGCATAGAGCCCCGAACGTTTGAGCAGGGACAACTCTTCCCGGCCAAGCCCCTGGGGCCTGAAAAAGGCGCTCCAGTGGATGGATAAATCCCGACGGAGGAGTTCCTCGACTAATTCCAAATAAAGCCCTGCAGGGTCGTTGAAGATTGAATCGGTGAAAAACACCTTCTCAACCCCAAAATCTCGAATAGCCTGTTCGAGATCGTCGACGACATCTTTAGGCGGACGGGGACGAAACCGGTTACCTTCTAACGTTGGGTAAGTGCAGTAGGTACAGCGAAAAGGACAGCCACGCTTTGTCTGAAGGTTGAGCATGCCACTTTGAGCGAGGTAAAATTCGACCAGGTCCTGTTCAAAAAGGGGCGCCGCCATTTCGGCCCCGCAGAGACGGTCGGTGTGGCCTGAGAGAATCTGTGGCGAAGGGAGGCCAGAATTCAGCGCAGTCAACAATTGACATAGAACAGACTCCCCTTCACCTATTACGCCGTAATCGGCTTCGAAATAGGCTAGAATCTCCTCCGGCATAATTGAAAACCCAGGGCCGCCGAGAATAATCGGGGCCTGGGTGACTTCCCGGAGCAGCCCAATCTGTTCCCTGGCCTTAGCCAAATACCAAGCATTCTCCGAACTGAGGGAATCGACATTGTCGATGTTGCGCAAGGAGAAACAGACAAAATCTGGCGCAAAATCCTCAAGCTCCGTCCGCAGTCTCTCTTCTGAGCAGCCGGAAGCGAGAAAGTCAAACTGCCGAACCTCATGCCCCTCTTGGGATAGGGCCGAAGCAATCACCGCCATCCCTAGAGGATAGACCGGGTAAGGCTCTAAGGTGGTATTGGCTGAAAGGATAAAGACCCGGCTCATTGTTCAGTTTTCTTTTGTGGAAACGCGCGGCGTTTTTTCGGATTATAGCGACGGTAGGTGCCGTCTTCCATTTCCCTCCGGATAACCTGTTTAAACAGCTCTCCCATCTTCAGTTGATGCCCCCCGTCGGCGTAAAAGGTATCCCAGGCGTAGTAGTAGAGTTCCTGAAGCTTTTCCGGGGTCATGTTACGGGGCTGGAAGACGACCTTATCGGCACTATAATCTAGCCAATTGTTGCTCAGGATTCTGCCTTCGGCTTCGAGCTGCTGCCTAATGGGAGAGTGAGGAAAGGGCGTCAGGATGGTGAACTCGGCGATGTCCAGTTCCACCTCCATCAGAAAGTCAACCAGCCGCTTGATGTCGTCCTCGGTTTGATCATCGGTGCCGAGGATAATGGTCCCTTCGACGCCGATACCATGATCCTTGAAACGGCGGATGCGGTCGCGAATCACATCCGAGGTATCGAAGACGGCCTGGTATACGTACCAGGCACCGGCATCAGCAGCCAGCTTGAGAACTTTTTCATCATCAAGGATCGGGTGGGAGACCCACTTTTTTTTCAAAGGCGCCATGGCAGTAAAGAGATCGATCAGCCATTCACGGTCCTGAGCCAGAGAGTTGTCGACGATGAACAGGCGGTTATTCTGAATCGCCTCCATCTCTTCGATGACCTTATCGATGGGGCGGGGTCGGAATTTTTTGCCGCCGAGGAAACCGGTACAGCAGGGAAAACAGTCAAATTTGCAGCCCCGCGAGGCATGCACCAGGTCGAGCATCTGGACTCCGCGATAATTGTAGATATCGCGGTTAAGGATCTCCCTGCGGGCAGTTCCCACCAAGTCGAGAGATGGCGGGTTATCCATGTAGTCGTAAACTTTTTTCAGCTGACCTTTTTGAAAATCATCGATCACTGCGCCAAAACGCCCTTCCGCTTCGCCTAGAAATATCGAATCGGCATGCTCGGAGACCTCTTCGGCATGAAGCATGGTGGCGATGCCACCGAAAATAACCGGTATACCGCGTTGGCGAAATGCTTTGGCGACCTCAAAGGCGCGAGGCAACTGGCAGCTGAGCATGGTAGAGATACCCACTAGGTCAGCCGAATCATCGAAATCGATAGGCTCCAGGTTTTCGTCAGTAAATACCAAATCAACCTCGGCCGGAACCGTAGCGGCAAAGACAGCTGGCCCGTGCGGGGGAAGATGGAATTCCGTCTGACGATCGAGTTTGGGCCAGCGCGGGTAAACAAGTTTCATTTTCATCACAATCACTCCACATGTACAGGCCATCACGGGGGGTGCATAAATTCTCACTACCCCAAAACACCTTATGCCTACTTAAGTAAATCGACCACCGCTGCTAAGATCGGAAGTATCATAAATTCCTGTTATCTGCAAACAAGCTAAACTAATTGTCCCGACTTCCAACGATCACAGAATTCCCGATAAAATGGCGGTGCTACCAAAAGAAAGTCATTCTCCTTGTCCATCATCATCTGTACCGTATAGCCGCTTGTGGTTACTTCTCCGGCCCCATTGCGCAGGATGAACTCAATATTGATGCGTGCCGCTTCACTCCAGTGCAGAATTCCCTCGATAGTGAAAGGGTCTTCGAAGCAAAGGGGCCGATGATAATCGATATGCATTTTTTTAATCGGCGTAATGACCTCCGCACGATATAAATCCATATAGCCGATGCCGAAACGATTGCCAAGGGTCACCCTGGCGTCCTCAAAATAGCCTGGATAACGACCATGCCAGACAATACCGAGGGGATCGACTTCCTCAAACCGAACCACTCGGGATACAGTGACCCGAAGCGGCTGAGGTTGACCGGGCTGAGTGGGGAAATAGGGCCTTTTCATTTCGCACCCTCCTGGCGCTGCAACCGCAGTGTAAACGAGGCAGCTACCTTCTCCTGAAGCATCAACTTTACCCGATAAGAATGCCCGTCTATACCAGCACAGGGACAAATGTTGACGTCAATTTCCTGGTCCGGTCCTAGTGGCAGAAGAAACTTGGCCCTTTCGACAACCTGGAGCTTCAAGGGAGCACCAACGCAGCCCTCTATCAACGACTGGGCAATCAGAATCTGCACAATTGCCGGCACAATCGGAAATCCCGGGAAGTGCCCGGAAAAACCTATAAATTCTTCACCGAAGCTGAATTTCCGCTCTGCAGAGTGGTCCTCACCGACAACAATGGGAGTCAGGGCTGCCCTCTCGATGGATTTCATCAAATCATTCATCGATTCTCTTCACCTCTTCCTGCCACAGGGTCAAACGATAGCCGGCAATACGGTCATCGAGTACAATCCCCCGCGGATAAAGTATTGTCTCTGCTGTTTGATACTCAAAGTATCTGGCCATCCAGTCTTCCTGATCTCCATCCACCTCGGTAGCCAACAACTGCGAACCGTTGCCACCAAAGGTGAATCGGATTTCTCTGGAAGGGTTGGAGCGCGTAAGTTGGCAACGACTGGCTGTTAAACGCAGCGTTTCACTGCCATCAGGGCGAGGGGTCAGAAACACCCTGCGCACCGAGGCAGCCACCGCCTCAGTAAAGTGTGGAATTTTGGCTATGTCGGGTAACAGGTAGTGTTGCTGCTCCCCGATCTGGGTGACCTCGAGATCAAATAGTTTGACCCCCAGGTCGTTCAAAGCCACCAACCTCACCTGGCCTTGAGTCAAATCAAGGCGCATCAGACCAGCCATGGGCACGCGGGCGCCGCGGAACTCGAACAGCACCGTCTGCCGCAACTGAAAAACCCCCTGCTGAGCTGTCCAGACCGAAGTTGCCAACTGGGTTGCTGTCACATCCGAGCGCACAGCCACCGTATCCGGCATTACAAAAGGGACCCCACTGCAAGCCGTCAGGGCCAGTAGCAGACTAAGGATGACACACTGTTTTTTCATGTATCCTCGCCGCGGTAAAGAGCTGGGACGACCAGCAGCGCAGCCGGAATGGCGGCGCCGATCCCCAGTAACACAGTTACGCCAATAGAATGCAAAGCGGGATGGTGAGCCAGCACCAGAGCACCAAATCCAGCCAGAGTGGTCAGACCAGAAACCAACACCGCCTTGTCGGTGGCTCCACTGTGCCCCTCGGCAGACTTGCAGACCATGAAAATCCCGTAATCTACCCCCAACCCAATAACCAGGATACAGGCGATAATGTTGAATAGATTAAATTCCAAACCGAGGGTCCCCATGCAACCGAACATCACTATCAGTCCGGTGCCGACCGGGACCAACGCCGCTAAAACTTTCCCCACCCGTCGGAAAAGCAGCAGAAGCAGCAGGACCACAACTACCGAGGCCGAAAGGATAAAGCGGAAGAAATCGTGACTGATAGCAGCACTGATCTCGCGCCGGAAACGGCCCTGAGAAACCAACTGAACCGTCCCTTGCAGCTGACTCTCGACCAGATCAGCCAATTCGGGTCGATCGGGCACCAGAGTCAACACCTCGGCTGAGGTTCCCTCACCGAGAACCAGTGAATCAACAAGATTGCCTAGTCCGGCCTGCCTTAGTCCCTGCAGAGTCACCGGCTGAGCAGGAGCGTTCAAGGATTTAAAAAAGGCAGAAAAAGCCACCTCGCTAAAACCGAGAGCTGCAGATTCACGGCGCAGGTCAGCGAGTATACGCTGCCCCTGGGCTCCTTGCCAAAAACTCAGCCAGCGTTCGCGATTGGCCTGTTGCACCTCAGTCGAGGGTAGCAAAGAAGCGATACTGATCATCGGCTGGTCAGGCTGCTCTTTTTGAAGCAGAGCAAAGAGTTGCTCATTGGCTACTAGCGCCTGTTCAAGATTTTCGCCCCTGGCCCATATCATGGCCTGATCTCGAAAGTCTCCCCAGTTCTGGCGCAGATTCTGCTCCGCAGCGGCCAACTCGGGCGGTACCAAGCTCATGCGCCTGAGATCCCCGTTAAATTCCAACCCCATAGACTGCCAACCACAACCGGCCAACAACAACAGCCAGATGCCAAGCACCAGACGCCGCCGATGCCGTATTCTTGACAGCCAACGGCTAGACGATGCCCCCTGCTCTGGCCCAACCGCTGGTATCAGGTGGGGCAGAACCAATAGCGACAAAAGCAGGGCGGCGCCAATTCCGGCAATGGAAAAAACCGCCAACTGCCGCTGTCCCGGCAGGTCGGAGAAAAGCAGGACGGCAAAGCCGGCCATCGTAGTCAGACCACCAAACAATATGGGCCGGGCCAACTCACCAACGATAGCCTCAGGCGCGGCCCCACCTCGGCGCAAGGCAAAGTATACGTGCAATCCAAAATCTACGGTAATCCCAAGCAGTACCGCTCCAAAACCTAGGGTAACGGCGGAGACCGGCGAAAAAAACCAGGATACGGCGACGGCACTGATGCAAACAACCGCGATGGGTAACAAAAAAACAAACCCCGCCCGCGGACTGCGCAAAAAGCAAAAGAACAGCGCCAGCAGAGCCAACATCGATCCAGTCAGAATGCGCCACAAGTCCTCCTGAATCGCTTGGGCGTTAGCCAGGGTATATCGATGCCCGGCGACCAGGGTGGCACTGATATTGTCGGGCAAGGTTTTATCCACCGCTTCAGCAAAGCTCGCCAGCAGGGTTTCAGCGCCCGCCGAATCGGTCATCGGAATGGGGGTCTCTGCTAGTAGCAGAGCACTTTTTCCCTCCGCGCTGACAAAGTGGTTATCGACCAACCGCATCTGCGGAATCATATTGATATAACGTAACTTTTTCAGCCCAAACTGATAAATAGACAAAGGGTCGCGGCGAATCAGTCCCTTAAGGGCCCAGCCTTCTGGAGCAAATAGTTGCTCATAATTTTCCTGCAGTCGCTGCCGAACCCCGCCCTTATCATAATCACTGGCCATGGCCTCTAGGTCTTTGGCATCGAGAATGCTCGGAAACGCATCTTGGAGCCAGTTGAGCAAACGTCCCTGCATTTGGCTCTCAGGACCAGTCACCACATTCGCAAAGAGTGCCGGGTCGAGAGCAGCAGCCAGTCGGNNCCGCCACAAGCACAGCGCTGCCCCCTTCCCCATCGGTTTCGAGGCTTATTACCAGCTTGCGGGCAAAGGGCGCACGCTGTAAAAGAGCGAAATCTCCTGCCACCCGGCTGCCACGATCGGGTAGCATCGCCTCGATGTTTTCCTCAAGGCGGATCCCTGTAAAGGCGATTATGCTGAGTAGAATCAGAACCGAGGTCACCCAGTACAATAGCCGTCGGCGGCTGGCAAAAAACCGGTATGCCGTTGCGGTGTACTCTGAAAGGCTCATAGGCAGCTAAAAAAGATCCTCTGCCAAAGGCTGGTTGATAAGCACATTCTCAAACCGTAGCCGGGTGTAGTCTCCGTCAGCCTCATGCACTTCCACCATCTGCACATGACGACCCCCAGGTGCAAATTGAATTTTTAAATAATCGAGAAACCCAGCGGTTTCAAAAAGAGGATCAAGCCTGAGCCGCACCGGACCTTGCGCCTCTACGACAATGTGATACTTCTGGCGCAACCAATCAAAATCGGCACCGGCACAGGCCAGTAATTGTTCGGCAACGATTTTCATCACCGGTTCACGATCAATATCAAAGTTTTCACTTCGACCGGTGCGCTGATGCCAACGGTGTCCCTCATTGCCTTTTAATACGAACCCGGTAACAACGGGCTGGGTCAACTCCCAACGCAATGAGCCAGGGTTTTTGAAATAAAAGCGTCCGGAAGAAAGCATGGCATCCTGAAACACAGCCAAGTATTTTTCCTGGGTAAAATCACTAGCGATGGTTTCGATTCCGGCTGAAAGCTGTTCGAGGCGCTCCAGAACCTTAGCATCCTGCTCTGAAACCCCAGCCCACGCACCCACAGGCAACCACAGCTGAGCAAAGAAAACAAAGATGCCTAGAGTTTGCAAAAGGCCTTTCATGCCTTCTCCGGTGTTACTTCACCCTGCGGGATCCACAGTTTGAGCTTCCCGGCGGCCAATGGTTGTTGCCCAAGAAAGACCTCACCTTCAACCACTACAAACCTTTCCACGGCTGCGATAGGGCGAATACGGATAGACAAGCAATCCCCCACATGGGCAGTCCCTTCCATTACCACCTTACTTATCCCAACCAGAAAACCCTGCCCTACCGGCTTCCCAGCCAAGCGGTCTGCATAGCCCTGAACAGCGGCAAAGGCCTGGGCCAACATTTCCACCAAGGCCACCTCGCTCAATTGTCCGTCCCCATCCAGTAGGGGATTGGCGGCATCGATCACAGCTTCGACCGTAGCCTCCTCACCCTCGTGATATTCGACAAGACGATCAATCTGGCGCATGGGAAGGCGATGCGGGATCAGGCCCTCGGCCGCCATTGGCAGTTTGAATTCGTTCAACATCGGGCTCCCCTTGTTCGCTACCGGTTACTGCCAGAAGACTGACAGGTCGTCGAGAAGCTGGCTGGAAAAAAGGATTTTGCGAAATTTCACCAAATCGTCATGAAAAACGCGACTGTTGTCATAAATCTCAAAATGCTGGTTGAGCTCCTGGTGAATCTTGCCCGTACCGCGACCAAGGCCCTCGGCATTGCGGAACGATAGCGCCTGCAGGTCGGCAAGTACCTCCAGAGTGAGAATATGTTTGGCATTGCTCACTGACTTGCAGGCCTTGCGTGCCGCAACCGTGCCCATGCTGACCACATCCTGATTGGAGGCGTTGCAGGAAATCGAATTGGTGCTGACCGGACCCGCCAGCTGCCGATTCTCTGCAGTGGTGGAGGTTGCGAGGTACTGAGCCCCCATAAATCCCATGGTCAAACCTGCCGTACCGGGGATCAAATGTTCAGGCAATCCCTCATTCTGGTGTTTATCTAGGTACTTATTAAGACGCCGTTCGGAAAGATTCGACAGGGTAGACATAGCAATGCACAGGGCATCCATAACAAAACCAATACTCTGGCCATGAAAGTTACCGCCATGAATAATCTTCTTCTTGTCCGGAATAATGAGTGGATTATCGTTGGAGGAGTTGGCCTCGATCTCAACGGTGCGCACCGCCAACTCAACCGCTTCGGCTACCGGCGCCAGGACTTGCGGAATACAACGTATCGAATAAGCATCCTGTACCTTGATGTCGGTTTCGAATACGGGCCCACCCTGCTGCTGGCCTCGGATCAGCTCGTGTGTGTTCTCACGCAGAGCAATGTTGCTTGAGCCCTGGTAAAGGTTGCGGATTGTTTCGGCAATATGCAACTGACCGGGATGAGGCTTTAGTTGATGCAGGTCGTCATCCAGGGAATCATCGATGCCGCCAAAGATTTCCTGGGCAAAGGCCCCTGTCACACAGGAGAGCCGTAGTAGCTGCTTGGCACCGTACAGGGCGAAGGC
>LGOV01002695.1_pt3 | contig 16627 bp, 20 predicted proteins | sample 469881 | NCBI WGS metagenome assembly LGOV01 (sample SAMN03857199, study PRJNA290197) | marine sediment metagenome | biome: marine cold seep biome; feature: cold seep; material: marine sediment; isolation source: sample #5579, elevator 3A push core 41 containing 12 cm of sediment... ...
GCTCAGAGCCGGGTAAAAATGCTCGAGCGCATGGAAGATATCGCCGTCGCTCACGTGGACTCCCCCTTCCACTTCACGCTGCCCGCCGCCGATAAAACCTCGCACCCACTGCTGGTGCTTGACCAGGCGCAGCTAGGCTATCGCGGTAAAAAGGGCGACGGAAGTGACGATAACATCCAGCTAGACAAGGTCAACGTCACCCTGCTGCCCGGTAGCCGCATTGGCCNNGTTAGGCCCCAACGGGGCAGGTAAATCAACGCTCATTAAGTCGCTCACCGGGGAGCTTGAGCTGCTTAACGGCAAGCGTGTACCCGGCGAGCATTTGGCGATTGGGTATTTTGCTCAGCATCAGCTTGAGAGCCTGGATGTTTCATCGACGCCCTTTGTGCATGTCCAGCGCCTCTCGCCCACCGCCAGCGATCAGGAGATTCGCAACTTCCTGGGCGGCTTTGGCTTTAAGGGCGATGACGCCTTCGGCACAGTCGCCAACTACTCCGGAGGTGAGAAAGCCCGTCTGGCGCTGGCCCTCGTCGCTTGGCAAAAACCCAACCTGCTGCTGCTCGATGAGCCCACCAACCACCTGGATTTAGAGATGCGCGAGGCGCTGACCCAAGCGCTGGCAAGCTTCGAAGGCACGGTTATTCTGGTCTCCCACGACCGTCACTTACTGCGCGCCACGGTCGATGAGTTCTGGCGGGTGGCGGATCACCGCGTCGAGCACTTCGATGGTGATTTGGAAGATTACCGCGTTTGGCTTAAAGCGCGCCTGGAAGAGAGCCGACGGGATTCCCGCGGTGAAAAAGCCGAGCGCCAGAACCAGCAGCCTAGCGGTGACAGCCGTGAAGCGCGCAAAGCATCCCGCAAAGCGGCCGCTGAGTTGCGCGAGAAGCTGCGCCCACTGAAAAAACAGTGCGACCAGGCAGAAAAAGCCATGGAGAAGGCCCAGCAGGAACTCGATAAAGTGGAACAAGTGCTGGCAGACCCAGAGCTCTACACCGACAGCAGCCGCAAAGCCGAACTGACCAAGACGCTTAGTCAACAGGCGGAGATTAAAGCGCGCCTGGATGAGTCAGAGCGGCAGTGGCTCAACGCCGAAGAGGCGTTGGAGACAATGGAAACAGAGCTGCTCGCCAGTGAAGAAACGGCTAGCTAGCGGAAAGCGAATACTCCACAACAGGGCTAGCTTTCCAACAAAAACGTTACCGGACCGTCGTTAATTAGCGCCACCTGCATATCAGCGCCAAATTCACCGGTGGCGACGTGCGGCCAGGCAGTGCGGGCCTGGGTAACCAGCACGTTGAACAGCGCTTCGCCTTGGGCAGGGGGAGCGGCGCTGGAGAAGCTGGGCCGGAGCCCCTTACGGGTATCCGCCGCCAAGGTAAACTGGGAGACGAGCAGCAAACCACCGTTCACCTGCTGCAGGTTGTGATTCATTTTACCTTCGGCGTCGCTGAATACCCGGTAGTGGAGGAGCTTGTGCAGCAGTTTTTCCACACTAGTCTCGTCATCGTGCTTCTCCACTCCTATCAGCGCCAGCAGTCCATGGTCGATACTGCCGACGATTTCGCCCTCCACTTCCACGCTGGCGCGCTTCACGCGCTGAATGAGTGCCTTCAAAACGCCTCTCCCCACTAGCAAACGGCCATTATAACGACCGCTCGTTAATTTTTCCCTAGCAGAGCATCGCGAAACTCTTCGCCCAAGGGCCGCTCACCCAGCCAGATACCGAACATGGCGCTGGCCAGTTCTGCGTTACCGCCCTCAAATAACGTGTCGCCATTTAGCGCCAGGCGCAGCACACCGCCGTCCCAACTCAGCACATAACGATCTTGCGGCTCGACGTCCTGGTAGCTTCGATTAAAAGCGTTAATATCTGCCTTGAGCTGCGAGTACTCATAAGCGGTGAGGCTCTTCTGTAGGCTTTCTGTGGTGGCTTCAGCGAAGTCAGGGGCGTCGATGGCATGAAAATAAGCAAGCTCCAAACGCCTTGGAACGTCACCCAACGGCTGTGGCTGGGTTTCACCTGCCTGGTAGTAGGCGCCCGCATAGGCCGTCCAGACCATATAGCGAAACACGCCGCTACCGATAAGACTATAGCGCTGGCCGTGCTCCTCTATCGTGCGCTCAAACGTTTCGCCTTTTTCCGTCACACTGCTGGCCATCGCCCAAGGCGTTAGCAATAGGCCAGCTAACAGCAGTGACCTTTGTACGGCGCGCCTAGCCCCTAATAAGCATGTAGACATAGAACCTCCTCATGGCAGCATAACTATACATACCGATACGCCACATAAAGGTTCCGTACAATATTTTTTTATTAGCCGTACACTACTGATTATTAATAGCGCCCGCTTACCAAGCACGGCAGAGCATTAGATCACAGTGCGGTTCACACAGCAGCATCTCGGTTAGCTGGCTGCTGTGATGGGGCTGGCCGCGACTGCCGATCATCACGAGATCGGGCGTATGGCGCTTCATATATGCGTGCAGCACATCACAGGGCGCGCCTTGTTCTAACACCAACTCCACATCGGGCACTCCTTCTAACTCGCGCATCAGGCTATCGACTTCGTTACTCAGCTGCTCACGAAGGCGCTGCACTTCATGTTCACGCCAATGGGCGTAATAGGCTTGCGAGCCCAACTCGCGCTCGCCGGGCAGTGTCCAGGCGTGCAGCAGGGTCAGCGTGGCTTCAGGGAAGCGAATCAGCGCTTCTTTCAAGGTATGCCGCGCCGTCAGCGAAAAATCGATGGGCACCAGGATATGCTGCCAGGGCTGGGTCGGCTGGTGAGAAGAGACCACCACTGGGCATGGTGCACTGCGCAGCACGCGCATTACCGTGGTGCCCGCCAACAGGTCTTTTTGCCCGCGCTTGCGATGCATGCCCAGCACAATTAGCTCAGCGTTGCGTTCATGAGCTTCGCGGACGATTTCAACGTGAGGCGAGCCGGTGACGGTCTGGATCAGCGTTTTCGGCGCCTCTAGGGCGTAGTCTTCGCGTAGATCCGTCAACATTGTGGTGATGTCTTCCACTACCGCGCTCTCGACATCCAACAGCACACGTCTGGGTAGGTAAGGATCCAACACGTGCAGCACGTCTAGCTGAACACCCTGGGCATAGGCCAAACGTAACGCCCGAGCAAAAGCAGCTCGATTGTCAGCGGAAAGATCAGTGGCAAACAGAATAGTGCGAGGCATGGCGAAACGCTCCTCGGCTGAGCGGCTCAGCCTTACAAGCCGTTAAGCAAATACTCCTTAGCATGGTGTGCAATGTGCATTCTCGCAAGCAAGCTAGTGCCTAAATGCTGCAAAGAAGCTCACCCAATCACCACCAAGCATAAAAATGGTGCACCGGGCCGCGCCCTTTCCCCACACTCAAGCGCACGCTCGCCTCCAGGGCCGCATGCAGCCACTGCTTGGCATCACTGATAGCGGCTACCGGGGCATCCTCTTCGGCATCCACGGGTAGTTTCGCCAAGCAGGCGGCAATCGCCGAGGAGAGCGCACAGCCAGTACCGTGCAAATTGTCGGTATCGATTCGCGAGGCGGGCAACCACTCATGGCCATTGGGGGTTGCCAGCAGGTCTGGACAGGTTTCCCCGCGCAGATGGCCGCCTTTCAGCACCACATAGGGTGCGCCCAATTGCGTTAACCCCGGCAACATCGCCTCCATGGCGTCTAAACTGGTGGGCGACGGCGTGTCGAGCAGTACCGCGGCTTCCGGCAGATTGGGGGTAATCACATCGGCTAACGGCACGAGAATATCGCGCACTGCACGAATACCGGCGTCGTCGACCAGAATATCACCGCTCTTGGCGACCATCACAGGGTCGAGCACAATCCAGCGTGGGCGGCGCTGACGCAGCACATCAGCGATAACCTCGGCGACTTCACGGCTCGCCACCATGCCAATTTTAACTGCGTCTATCGCCACATCATCCAGCAGGTGTTCCAACTGCTCGCGTATGGCCTGGGGCGAAACGGGATACACCGAGGCCACTCTGCAGGTATTCTGGGCAATCACCGCGGTAATCACGTTGGTACCGTAAACGCCAAGGGCTGAAAAGGTTTTCAGATCCCCCTGCAGCCCGGCGCCCCCCGAAGGATCGGAGCCGGCGATGGTAAGCACATTGCGAAGACGGGAATGGGTAGACATGGGGCTCCTTCACGGCAAAAACGTCACTGTACTCCTAGGATACCCAAGCTGCGCGCCTTATGCTGCCGAAAACGTACATGCCAAACACACAAAAGCCGCCCGAAGGCGGCTCGTTAGCGTGCATCAGAGCACGGCACACTATTGCGAGGTGTCACCTTCCGGGTTGCGGGCGTTGTAATACGCCTGCTCGGAGATGGCGTGGTAATCCTCGACTTTCTCTTGGAACGCTTGATAGGAGTCATAGATACGTGTAGCTAATTCACTCGATTCAGCCAACTCGGCAACCACATCTTGCGAGTGCTCTCGCGCCTGAGCCAGTACGTCATCGGGAATGCGGCGTAGCTCAACATCGTGCTCGTTCACCAGGGTTTCCAGCGCATCGTTATTACGTGCAGTGTACTCATCCAGTACGCTCTGGTTAATGTCGCTAATAGCGGTACGCAGGATCGCCTGCAAATCCGCTGGCAACTCCGCAAAAGCTTCTTCGTTGACAATCGCCTCGAACATGACCGTGGGCTCGTGCCAGCCTGGGTAGTAATAATAGTCGGCGGCTTGATGCAGGCCGAATGCCAGGTCGTTGTAAGGGCCAATCCACTCTGTTGCGTCAATCGCACCAGATTGCAGCGAAGTAAATATCTCACCGCCCGGCATATTCACAATCGCGACACCCATGCGGCTCATCACTTCGCCACCCAGGCCCGGCATACGCATTTTCAGGCCATCGAGATCGGCAACCGAGTTGATCTCTTTGTTGTACCAACCGCCCATCTGCACGCCTGAGGCACCCGCCACCATGACGTCAACGCCGAAGTCATCGTAGAGCTCGTTCCACAGCTCCATTCCGCCACCATAGCTTAGCCAGGCGTTCATCTCTTGTGCATTCATCCCAAACGGTACGGCAGCAAAGAACTGCGCAGCAGGCGCTTTGCCTTTCCAGTAGTAGGAGGCGGAGTGGCCTAGCTCAGCGGTACCGTCAGAAACGGCGTCAAACACCTCAAACCCCGGCACCAACTGGCCAGCACCGAAGACTTCAATAGTCAGTCGACCATCCGACATTTCATCGACCAGCTGGGATAGCCGCTCAGGCCCCTGACCAACACCTGGGAAATTTTTCGGCCAGGAGGTGACCATCTTCCAACGGAATTCGTCCTCTTGCGCCTGGGCGTGATTATCAACGCTAGAAACTGCCAACAAACTGGCGGAAAGGGCAGTCGTCATGGCGATGGCGGCGGGGAGTGTCTTGGCTTTCATACAATAACCCTCTTACTTTCTATTATTACTATTATGAGTAGGGAATACTCCGCCTAGCGTAGAACACAAGGCGGTTTACTTCAGGCCATTAATGGCTATTTACTGCTTATTAATTAGGTTGCCACTTCTTAACGTTGATAGCAGCGATGTTTTTCAACTAACCCTTTATTAGCCAAACTGCGCTGGCAGCCACGTTGCCAACTGCGGGAAGAACGTTAACATCAGCAACATACCCAGCTGCATTAGGATAAACGGGATAACGCCACGGTAAATAGCCGAGGTTGATACAGATGGCGGCGCTACGCCACGCAGATAGAACAGCGCAAAACCGAACGGCGGCGTTAAGAATGACGTTTGTAGGTTAATTGCAATCATGATGCCCAGCCAAATCGGGTCAAGGCCCATGGCAAGCAAGATCGGCCCGACAATGGGCACCACCACAAAGGTGATTTCGATAAAGTCGAGAATGAAGCCGAGCAAAAAGATCACCAGCATAACGATGATCGTCGCGCCGACCACCCCACCAGGCATACCCTCGAATAGCTCGGTCACCATGTGTTCGCCACCGTAGGCACGAAACACCAGCGAAAACAGCGCTGCACCTATCAGGATCAAAAACACCATGGTAGTCACGTGAGTGGTCGAGCGCAGCACATCCTTCAACGTCGCCCAATCGAGCTGACGATACGCCAGCGCCAGCACTAAAGCGCCGAAGGCACCTACCGCTGAGGCCTCTGTCGGCGTGGCAAAGCCACTAAGAATCGATCCCAGTACCGCCACAATCAGCACCACCGGTGGCACCAGCCCTTTGAGCAGGAGCAGGCCAATCCCCGAGGTATGACCAAGCTCGGCCATCAACTCTTCACGGTCGGCAGCAGGCGCCATATGCGGACGCAACCACGCCACCAGGGCCACATAGATCATATACATCACGACCAGAAGTAGCCCAGGCACCAGCGCACCCATAAACAAGTCGCCCACGGAGACCGTTTTAGGGCTGAAGATCCCCATATCCAACTGCGCTTGCTGATACGCCGATGACAGCACGTCACCAAGCAGTACCAAGGCAATGGAAGGCGGAATAATCTGCCCCAACGTGCCGGTGGCACAGATGGTGCCGGTTGCCAACGAAGTGCTGTAGCCACGCTTTAGCATGGTGGGAAGCGACATCAGCCCCATGGTAACCACCGTGGCCCCCACAATACCGGTAGAGGCAGCCATCAGCATACCCACCAGGGTCACCGAAATACCCAAGCCACCGCGCATGGCGCCAAACAGCAGGGCCATGGCATCCAGCAGCGTCTCAGCCACTTTGGATTTCTCCAGCAACACGCCCATCAAGACAAATAGCGGCACCGCCAACAGCGTTTGGTTGGTCATTATGCCGTAGAGCCGGTTGGGCAAGGCGGCGAGATAGCCACTATCAAAGTTAGCGTCGATACCAATGGCTTCCAACCCGAGTCCCATTCCGGCAAACAGCAGCGCCGTGCCCGCCAGCGAAAGCGCCACGGGAAAGCCGAACATCAACACAATACAGATGACGGCAAATAAAATAATCGGCATGAATTCCAGCATCAAACACGCTCCTCAAGATGATTGCCACCGGCAGCTGCCGGCGCTATCCGCCCGGTCATCACGTAGCCATTGCGCACAATTTCAATCACGCCTTGCACGATCATCAGCACGGCAAACAGCGGTATCAAGGTTTTCAGTGCATAGACTGCCGGAATACCGCCGTAGTCGGAGGAGGTTTCCAGAATGCGCCAGGAGTTGGCCACGTAGCCCAGACTGGAAGCGATAATAAAGACCATCACCGGAATCAATAGCGTGATAATACCCACGACATTGATTAGCGCTTGGCGGCGCGGGGTCATACCTCGATAGAAGATATCCACCCGCACGTGGCCGTCGTGGCGAAACGTATAGGCGGCAGCGAGCATAAACACACTGGCGTGCATATACATCACTAGTTCTTGCATGAAGATGCTATTCACACTGAAGGCATAGCGAAGCAGTACAATCGCGAACTGAATCAACATCATAATGATGATCAGCCACGCAAGGGTACGACCAAACCACTCTGAAGCGCGGTCCAGCGCACCTATAAAGGCGGGTAGTTGTGTTGTATCCGACATGGAAGTGTCTCGCGTAAAACGGCTAAGGGGAATCAGCGCCCCAGACAATAGCGCATATACGCGGACAATGCAGCGCCTCCGGGCGATTAGGCGAGCTTGTAGGACTAAACACTTAGCCTAAACGCTAGAGCGAATCGCCGCCAGACAGGCCGCTGGCAAGGGCAAATCCACAGCAATCGGCAGGTGATCAGAGAAGAGGTGATCAAGCACCCGCACTTCGACGGCCTCTAACGACTGCGAAAGCAGGATATGATCGAGCGCATGGCGCGGCTGCCATGAAGGGTAGCTGAGCAAAGGCTTCACCGGGTGCAGCGGTAACGACGCACTAAAACGCTCATGGGCATGCAACTGGTCAGGGGTACAGTTGAGATCCCCCATAACCACCACGTGGCGAAGTGGTTGAATGATATCGCTTAAGTAGTTGAGCTGGCGCACCCTGCCGCGGTGGCTTAGCGCCAGGTGGGCAACAAAGATATGCAGCGCATCAGGCCCTTCGCCAAAACGGGCGTGAATGGCACCGCGCCCAGGCATTGTACCCGGCAAACGGTGCTCTTCGACTTGACTGGGCGTCAAACGTGAGAGCAATCCGTTACTGTGTTGGGCAATACGCCCCAGATTGCGATTAAGCTGCTGAACATGATGGGGAAACCCCGCTTTGGTAGCAAGATACTCAACCTGGTTGACGCGGCTTGAGCGAAAACTACCGCCATCGACCTCTTGCAGCCCCACCACGTCGAACTTGCTCAGCACTTCGCCCATCACGTCCAGCCGCTTCTGGCGACGCGGGTTGGGGAGTAGGTGCTGCCAACTGCGCGTAAGATAGTGATGGTACGCCGAGGTCTGGATGCCCACCTGCAAATTAAAGGTCAGCAAACGCAGATGGCCATCTCCCAGCAGCGTCGAGCGTGAGCTGCTTACCGGTGCGTCATCACGCTCTCTCGCTTCTCGTAACACGGTTACTCTGCGCGCTCTTCACGCACCTGCTCAACCAACGTTTCAGCGATTTTCGGCATGTTTTCCAGGCTGCCCGCTGAACTTGGCGTCACCAGAAAACGACCATCAATCACCAGGGCAGGCACACCCATCAACTTCATTTTGCGCATGCGGTTATTGGCATCATTCACTTCGCTGCGCACACTAAAGTCAGTCAGCGCTTGCTTGGCTTCTTCTTCGCTGACGCCATAGTTGGCAAAGAAAGCTGCAATCTCATCGGGCTCTGTGAGCGACTGATTTTCCTGATGGATGGCGTTAAAGAAGTCAGCGTGTAACTCCTCTTCGATACCCAGCGACTCAGCTGCATAGAATGCTGTAGCGTGGGTATTCCAATCCCCGCCCATGGTGGCAGGCATTTTGACGACACTAACGTCATCTTCCAGGGTCTCGTACCACTCGTTAATCGGCGTTTGCAGGCGGTAGCAGTGCGGGCAGCCAAACCAAAATACTTCGGTGACTTCAATTTGCCCATCGTCAACCTGGGTTTCTACCGGCGCTTCAAGCAGCTCATAGTGTTGACCTTCAACCACTTCCTGGGCACTCACAGCCGCAGAAAGTCCCAAACCGGCCAGTCCGACCATTAACGTTTTAAACATCGCTCGCGTTTTAGACATTGTAAAAGTTTCTCCATGGGCAAGCGAAGGGTGAGACCGTGGATACATTAGCGGGTTCCCTCAGCTAGCTAACGTTGCCAGGAACGTTGTCTGGTGAGAACCCGCAAACGGCATAAGGAAGTATTGAGACTGTCTATGTGTGGTTCTAAACGCCCAGAGTTAGAACATTAGTTCAAACCCAACACGTAGTTAGCCACTGCTTCCATATCGTTGTCGCTCATTTTTGAAGCAATGTCGCCCATAACGTTATTGGGGCTATTGCTACGATCACCTGATGCGAATGCCTGCAGCGTTGAGACCGTGTACTGAGCGTGCTGCCCAGACAGGCCGGGGTAAACGGCGCTGCCGATACCGACACCCGTTGGCGTATGGCAGGCTGAACAGGCGGGAATGCCCTTGGACATATCGCCAGCGCGGTAAAGCTCTTCACCGCGGGCCAGTAACTCAGCGTCTTCATCACTGGTCTGGCCCAGGTTGGCATCCTGTCGCGCAAAGTGCGCCGCCACATCCCAAGCGTCTTGATCAGAGTAGTCATCTACCTGACCGGCCATTTGGGGAACCATGCGGTTGCCATCGCGGATATCCATAATCTGTTTCGCCAGATAGGACATCTGCTGACCCGCTAGGTTAGGGAAAGCGCCCGATGGGCTAATGCCCTGTTGACCATGGCAGGCGGCGCAGGTTTGGGCCATTTCCTGGCCAGCGGATGCGTCAGCATCGGCTTGGTAGTCCGTTTGAGCGTGGGCGATGCCAACGGCGCCCATGGTAATTGCTAGGCTTGCCAGTAACTTTCTCATTGCTATTCCACTATGCCGTTTTATGTTTGACTGGTACGCACCCTGGGCGCTTCCCAGGTTTCACAAGTTACCAGGGTTAGCTCCGCCAATACCAACAACGTATCGCGATGGTACACTAGCGCCCCAGGTCGCAGATATAAACCGCTTGCATTATAACGAATCACCCCAGCGGCGGGAATGCAAGTACTGGACTGCTTTAGGGGTAATTCGTCGCGGTACTGCTCTCAATTCTCTATCATGAGTCGCTATCATGCGTTCTACTTTACCGAAGCGAGAGAGAGGTGATAGTACGCAGAGTAGGCCGCTTTTATGTTCGTTTTTCAGGATCAACCCAATGACTACCCCCCATGATAGCCCAGTCCCTCGGCTGAACTACCCGACGGCAAGTTTTCTTATCAGCGCCCCCACCCTGGCTCTGTGCCCGGATGATACCGGCGCAGAAGTAGCCTTTGCCGGGCGTTCAAACGCGGGCAAATCCAGTGCTATCAACGCATTAACGCAACAAAATGCGTTAGCGCGCACCTCGCGCACACCGGGGCGCACCCAGCTGATCAACTTTTTCAGCGTTATGAATGACGAGTCGCGGCGTTTGGTCGACCTACCCGGCTACGGTTACGCCAAGGTGCCGGAGGCGGTCAAGCTAGAGTGGCAAAAGCACCTAGCCGAGTATCTGCGCAACCGTTTCAGTCTACGCGGCTTAGTACTGCTAATGGACGTGCGTCACCCGCTCACCGAGTTCGACCAAATGATGCTCGATTATGCCGACCAGCGCGGAATGCCGGTGCATATTTTGCTCACCAAAGCCGACAAACTGAAAAAAGGTCCTGCCAGCGCTGCGTTGCAAAAAGTGCGCTCGCGCTTGAAAGAGTGGGAAGACCTCGTCTCTGTTCAGCTGTTCTCTTCACTCAAGCGCGACGGCGTCGATACGCTGTCCCAGAAGCTCAATCAGTGGCTGTATACACCGCCAGAATGATGCGCCTCTAACTTCTCGAGAACGCTGGGTAGCTCTTTAATATGGGCAATGCGATGCACGCGCGTGGGGAGCGGTTGAGCCTCTAGTTCAGAAATCCATACCGCGTACATTCCCAACTGCTGGGCGGGTAACACGTCCTCCTGCCACGAATCGCCCACGTGCATAGCGTACTCGGGGGCGACGTTTAAGCGCGACAGCGCGGTGAGGAACGGCGTTGGATCAGGCTTGGGCGCCAGTAACTCACCTGCGGCAATGGCCACCGGAAAGTAGCCAGCCAGCGGCTGGCGTTTAAGATGAATATTGCCGTTGGTGATCGCTGCCAACTGGTAGCGCTCTGCCAGGGCAGCCAGCAGCCCGGCCGCTTCCGGGTGAGGCGTGACCTGCACGCGCAGGCGATGGAACTCATTCATCGCTGCTGCTGCCCACATCAACGCAGCACTGCGGTGCAGGCCTGCGTGTTCTAACTGGGTCTCCAGTGAGCGCAAACGTAGCCAAGTGAAGTCACCTCGCCGTTCGGGCACCTCTTTGGCCAACTGTTGACGACGTTGCAGATAATCCAGCCCGCCGCTTTCGTAGGATAACGACAGCGCTGTTTCCTGGCGTGCCGCTCGCCATGCTTCAAGTGCCTCCAGCAGCCAGCGGTAGTGGCCCTCTTCGGTGCGCGCCATGACTCCGTGGTTGTCCCATAGGGTGTCGTCCAAATCGAAGGTAATGGCCTGCAGCATCGTCATGGTTTGCTCCTGGGGCTATTCTTGCGGTCGTTGGGGCCTCGTTTAGCGCGGGGGTGCGCTGCATCGTAGCTGGTCGCCAGATGCTGCCAATCAAGCCGGGTGTAGATTTGTGTAGTCGATAGATTGGCGTGCCCCAGCAGCTCTTGCACGGCGCGAAGATCCTGGCTCGACTCCAACAGGTGACTGGCAAAGGAGTGGCGCAAACGGTGCGGGTGTAGGTGCTCGGGCAAGCCACGGGCAATCGACAGCTGTGCTAAACGCTTTTGAATGGCACGATGGCCCAAGCGCTGCCCGCGCTGGCCCACAAACAGCGCCTGCTCATTAATGGGTGCGAGCGCTGAGCGACACCCCAGCCACTCGGCCAGCGCCTGCTGGGCGCGGCGCCCTACCGGCACCTGGCGCGGCTTGCCGCCTTTGCCAATCACTCTTACCCGGCTATTTTGCAAATCGCCCAAATCAAGCGCCGCAAGCTCCGCTAAGCGCAGGCCACTGGAGTAAAACAGTTCAAGAATAGCCTGATCTCGCACGCCCAGCGGCGAGCCATCGTGGGGGGTATCGAGAAAGCGCGCCAGGGCGTCGACATCCACCGGGCGCGGCAGGTGGCTGGGCTGTTTGGGCGTACGCAGCAGTCCCACCGGGTTATCGACCAGCACACCCTGCTTGACCAGGTAATCGGCGCAGCGTGAAAGTGCCGCCCGTCGCCGAGCCAGGCTTCTAGGCGCCAGCCCCCGACTACGCTCTGACCCCAGAAAAGCCCGCAGCAAAGCGGTGTCTAACGCGGCAGGATTGGTCACATCGCGTCGCTCGGTGAAGTTACACAGTGCGGCCAAATCATGCTGATAAGCCGCCACCGTGGCAGGGCTAGCATGGGACGCCAGCGCTGCTAAAAATGCCTCAACGCGCTTGGCTATCGTTATGTCAGTTGGGGGGAGAGCCTCAGCCATAGTCGCCCAGGCGCACCAGCAGGCGCGCGACGATATCGCCCAAGTACTCGGTGAACAGCGTGTCCATGCTGGCCCGGTAAGCGTCGGGGCTGGGGCTGGCCAGCAGCAAATAGCCCAAAGGGTCGCCCGCTGAGAGGCGCGAAATGGCGCAGGAGCCCGCTTTACGAGGAGCTTTGACATGAGGCAGGAGGCATTTCCAATCGCTGACGCTAAGCTTAACGCAGCGGCTGGTACGGCCATCCAACAGCGCCGACAGCCGCGCACTGGCGTGCTGATCCAGCACATGGCGCGGCGGCTGAGGCGGCGTCGGCTCACTATCGCTTAACGTGGCCGGACACCACAGCGCCATGGCCGGGGTTTCAAAGCGCTCGCTGAGCTGAGTGGCCAACGCTTGCGCCAACGCATCGCGATCCGGCGCTTCCACCAACGCAATCAACGTTTCCCGCAGCCGGCGGTACTGGGACTCATTATGACGAGCGGTCTCCAGCAGGTGCTCCAGGCGGCCCTCGGCGGTTTCGGCACGCTTACGCAGGTCTAACACCAGGCGCTCTAGCAGAGACACCGACCCTTCGATATGCGGATGGGGAACCTGTAGTTGTTGCAGAAGCCCTTCCCGGCCGACGAAAAAATCGGGATGGCGCGCCAGCCAGAACGCCACTTGATCAGGCTCGAGCGTTTTGCGGGGTTCGGGGGCTTGTGACATCGCCGTTCTCCTCGAATTAATTAAGTGCTACGCGGCCATCGAAGACGCGTGTAGCTGGCCCCACCATCGTTAGCGCCCCTTCAGGGTCAGGCCACTCAATGCTGAGCTCTCCACCAGGTAAATGGACTTTTACGGGGCTTTTTAGCAGCCCCTGGCGAATACCGCTGGCCACTGCAGCGCAGGCACCAGTACCGCAGGCCAGCGTTTCGCCGCTACCGCGCTCATAAACGCGCAAGCGAATTTCACTTGGCGAGAGTACCTGCATAAAGCCTACGTTAACACGCTTAGGGAAACGGGGATGCGCCTCTACCAATGGCCCAAGGCGTTCGACCGGGGCATCGTCCACGTTGTCGACCTGCAGCACCGCATGGGGATTGCCCATGGAGACCACGCCAATCTGCAGCGTTTCATCCCCCACTTCGAGCTGATGCAGGGGTTGATCCCCGGGGGCATCGAACGGCAGCGCCAGAGGACTAAACCGTGGCCGGCCCATATCCACCCGCACCATGCCGTCGTGCTGAACGGTGAGTACCAAGGGGCCACCGGCGGTTTCCACATGAATTTCATGCTTATGGGTTAACCGCTGATCGCGCACGAAGCGGGCAAAGCAGCGCGCTCCGTTACCACAATTTTCCACTTCACTGCCGTCAGCATTATAAATGCGGTAGCGAAAATCCATCTCGGGATCGCGAGGCGGCTCGACGACCAACAACTGGTCAAAGCCAATACCGAAACGCCGGTCTGCCAGTGCACGGATTTGAGCTTCGTCCAACCGGGCGCGCTGAGTGACCAGATCCACCATGACAAAGTCATTACCCAAGCCATGCATTTTGGTGAAGTGTAACAGCATCAACTCCCCCCTTCGGGCAGCAGCGCTTCACCCGCCCACAGACTGGCAACGGTTTCCCGCGCGCGCACCACATGACAGCTGTCGCCATCAACCATTAACTCGGCGGCGCGAGGGCGACTGTTATAGTTCGATGCCATGACAAAACCATAGGCCCCCGCCGAGCGCACTGCCAAAAGATCGCCTTCGATAATCGCCAGCTCGCGCTCCTTGCCGAGGAAGTCACCCGTTTCACACACTGGGCCCACTACGTCGTAAAGGGCGCTTTCGCGCGTTTGACGAGTATCCACCGGCACAATCGCCTGCCAAGCCTGGTACAGCGCCGGGCGAATCAGGTCGTTCATGGCCGCATCGACAATGGCGAAGTTCTTGGTCTCGCCAGGCTTGAGAAACTCTACCCGAGTGAGCATGACACCCGCATTCGCGGCGATGGAGCGGCCGGGTTCAAACAGCAGCGTAAGCGCTTCGCCACCTTCCCAACGCGAAAGCCGCGCTAGCAGTTGACTAGCGTAATCAAACGGCTGGGGCGGCTTTTCCTCGCGGTAAGGCACGCCTAAACCGCCGCCTAAATCGAGGTGCTCGATTTCGATGCCCCGCTCACGCAGCCGCTCCATAAGCACCAGCAGGCGATCAAGGGCGTCCAGGAAAGGCGCGGTTTCAGTTAGCTGTGAACCGATGTGACAGTCGAGCCCCTTCACCTGCACATTGGGCAGGCTTGCGGCTAGTTCGTAAACCGCCAGTGCTTCATCCACCGGAATGCCGAACTTGTTATCCTTCAAACCGGTAGAGATATACGGATGAGTCCCCGCGTCTACGTCTGGATTTACCCGCAACGAGACCGGGGCAATTTTGCCCAGCTCCCCCGCGACGCGATTCAAGCGCTCAAGCTCGGGGCGAGACTCAACGTTAAAGCACTTAATGCCCACTTCCAGCGCACGAACCATTTCATGGGGCTGCTTGGCAACGCCCGAAAACACTACTTTCGCCGGGTCGCCACCGGCTTTTAGCACCCGCTCGAGCTCGCCAATGGAAACAATATCGAACCCTGCCCCCAGCTTGGCCAACAGGCCCAGCACCGCCAGGTTGGAGTTGGCCTTCACCGCGTAACAAATTAGGTGCGGGTGCCCTCCCAGCGCTTCGGTATAGGCGCGAAAGTGACGTTCAAACGTCGCTTTTGAGTAGACGTAGCAGGGCGTGCCGTACTCGTCGGCAATGCGTGACAGAGGCACGTCTTCAGCGTACAGCACGCCATCGCGGTAATTAAAATAATCCATGGTGCTCTCCCCTTCTCCTGGGCCTGCAGCTATTTATTCAGTCGGCTGGTTCAGACGGCTGGGCGGGTTGCTCATCAGCGGGTGCATCTTCCGGCAGATAAAGCGGCCCTTTTTGCCCACAGCCGACAACCGCGGTTAACAGCAGCGCCGAAAGGGCCATGATTGCCAGCGTTTTCATGCGCCCGCCTTGAGCGCACTCAGTGCCTCTCGCGCTCGCTGGGCGGCCGCTCGCACCTGATTCGGCGCGGTACCACCGATGTGATTACGGGCGGCCACCGAACCTTCCAGGGTTAACACCTCGAACACATCCTGCTCGATGGTATCGGAGAACTGTCTGAGCTCATCCAGGCTCATCTCAGACAGGTCTTTTTCACTTTTAAGGCCATACGCCACCGACTGCCCGACAATTTCGTGGGCGTCGCGGAAGGCCACTCCTTTGCGCACTAGGTAGTCGGCCAAGTCCGTCGCGGTAGAGAAACCACGCCGCGCCGCTTCATACATGCTGGCTTTCTTGGGCTCAATGGCGGGCACCATATCGGCGAACGCTTTTAAGCAGTCGCGCACGGTATCCACTGCATCGAACAGCGGCTCTTTATCTTCCTGATTGTCTTTGTTGTAGGCTAACGGCTGCGATTTCATCAGCGTTAGCAGCGACATCAGGTGGCCGTACACGCGGCCGGTTTTGCCGCGCACCAGCTCAGGCACATCGGGGTTTTTCTTCTGCGGCATGATCGAAGAGCCGGTGCAGAAGCGGTCGGGTAAGTCGATAAAGTTGAACTGGGCGCTGGTCCACAGCACCAGCTCTTCGCTCATGCGCGAAAGATGCATCAGTAGGATGCTGGCGAAGCTGGTGAATTCGATGGCGAAATCGCGATCCGAGACCGCGTCCAGAGAGTTCTCCGTTGGACGATCAAAGCCCAGAAGCTCTGCCGTAACGTGGCGGTCAATCGGGTACGTCGTCCCTGCCAGCGCAGCGGCGCCCAACGGCATGACGTTGACGCGCTTGCGGCAGTCCAGCAGGCGTTCATGATCCCGGGCCAACATCTCTTGCCAGGCTAGAATATGGTGGCCAAAGGTGACCGGCTGGGCGGTTTGCAAATGGGTAAAGCCGGGCATAATAGTCTCGGCTTCACGATCAGCCAGTTCGATCATGCCTTCACGCAGACGCTTGAGCTCCACTTCGATAACGTCGATCTCATCGCGCATAAACAG